>Ga0105097_10000103_pt1 | contig 32616 bp, 34 predicted proteins | sample PPLLak12cMay2015_FD_87035 | JGI IMG/M metagenome (GOLD analysis project Ga0105097, IMG submission 87035) | Freshwater sediment microbial communities from Prairie Pothole Lake near Jamestown, North Dakota, USA - PPLs Lake P7 Core (1) Depth... | ecosystem: Environmental > Aquatic > Freshwater >...
ATTAATTATGACCAGTTTTAGTGAAATAATCGATCAGAAAACACCTGTACTTGTCGATTTTAAGGCGGATTGGTGCGGGCCGTGTAAAATGATGGCTCCCATTTTAAAGGAGGTAAAACAACATTATACTGAAAAGCTGAAAATAGTTAAAATAGACATTGATCAAAATCCGGCTGTTGCAGAAAAATTAAGTATTCGCGGTGTACCAACTCTTATTTTATTCAAGAACGGACAAGCAGTCTGGAGACAATCAGGTGTATTACAGGCGAATCAACTCATATCAATTATTGACACCCATATTTAACCTTAAAAAATCAATGGTCATGAAAAAAAACGTAGGTAATACTGACAAAATCATTCGTTATGTACTGGCTGTAGTGGCACTCTATTTTGCTTATAAAGGAGTTGAAAGCCCATGGAATTATATTTTATACCTGGCAGCAGGAATCATGGTAGTTACAGCAGTTACCGGTGTTTGCCCTTTGTTTTCGCTTTTTGGCATCAGCACCTGTAAAGTAAAGAAATAATTTTTTCATAATTTGCATTGTATGTCTCATTTCGAACTCCTCATCATTGGTGGTGGTACTGCCGGGATTATGGTTGCCGCACAAACCAAAAGGAAAAATCCATCTGTCAAAATTGGGCTCATTGAGCCTTCTGAAAAGCACTATTATCAGCCGGCATGGACCCTTGTTGGCGCAAATACCTATAAATTCAAGGATACGGAGAGAGAGGAATCCTCGCTGATACCCAAAGGAGTTTCCTGGATAAAAGAGCATGCAGATCAATTCTATCCGGAAAGCAACAAAGTAGTAACGGCTGAGGGAAAAGAGTACAGCTATGATGTGCTGGTTGTTTGTCCGGGCCTTCGAATGGCTCCTGAACTGGTAGGTGGTTTGAAAGAAGCCATGGAGAAAGGCATTGTATGCAGCAACTATACCGATCCGGAATATACCTGGGAAGTATTGAAGAATTTTAAAGGAGGCACTGCCTTATTCTCAATGCCCTCAACACCTATCAAATGCGGGGGTGCACCTCAAAAAATCATGTACCTGGCCGATGACCATTTTAGGAAGACAGGTATCAGGAACCAAACAGATATAGTTTTTGCCCTTCCGGGAGGGGTCATTTTTGCAGTAAAAAGAATAGCAGATACCCTGATGAAAGTTGTTGACCGAAAGGACATCAACATCCGGTTTTTTCATAAGCTGGTCAAAGTAGATTCAGAGAAAAAAATTGCCTGGTATGAATTGGAAAGAAATATAACTGCCGGTGGCTGCGTTGTTATGTCAGATGATGATACAAAAACCATCGACAGGGAAATTCAGTATAATTACAAGCATGTCAGTACCACTGTTGATGGCAATTTATTTGGGATCCATTTTGATATGATGCACCTGGCACCACCTCAGGCCTCGCCAAAATTTATTGCAAATTCAGTGCTTGCCACTGCTGATGGTTGGTTATCTGTGAATGACAAGACCATGCAGCACACCAAATACGCAAATATTTTTGGTTTGGGCGATGTGGCGCAATTACCTACCGCCAAAACAGGTGCAGCCATCAGAAAACAGGTTCCTGTTGTTGTGGCAAATGTTTTGGAGATGCTTAAAAACAAACAAATAAGCGGTAAATTTTACGACGGGTATTCTTCCTGTCCGCTGGTAACCGGATATGGCAAAATGGTTCTGGCTGAGTTTGACTACAGCAAAGAGTTCAAACCGGATCCGAAACTTAAATCCCAGTTGTTTATTGACGATTCCTCTCAGGAGCACTGGCGCCTTTGGATCCTTAAAAAATACATGTTACCCTACCTTTACTGGAATAAAATGATGAAGGGGATCGAGGTGTAGTTGATTTTTACCAAATTTTCCTGACTAAAATTTTAGCGTAATTCCAAACAGAAAATTGATCTCAGCCTGAGGATAATAACCCGGAGTTTCAATTGTTGTTATTTCGCCCGGTACCGACCAGGTATCATCATAGGTATAAAAATACCCGTTTGAAACATATTCAACATCAAAAATATTGTTCACAAGCAGGTTAAAAGCGAGCGATTCAAAGATCCAGGCATTCCCGAGCTGGCAGGAGGCATTGAAGTCATGCACAAAGTAACTGTCCAGTTTTGAGGCCTCGCTGTCGATGTTTCCCATATACTGTTGACCTACGTATTTAGACAGAAGTCCCAGGGATAACTTATTGTTTGGCTGAAAAACGATCATGTTCGAGGCTACGATTTCTGGTGAGAAGGCAATGTCTGTTTTTCCAAGGGAGACCAGTTCGCCTCCGGCATAAGTTGTGAAATTGGTATTTTTATTGGTACTTAATGCGAGGTTTGGCATTAGCATCCATTTCTGAAGGAATGGAATACTGGCGTCAAGTTCAAGTCCGAACCGATAGCTCTCCCCGCTGGTCGCTCTGACCGGATTTCCCACATCATCCAGTTCACCTGTTAAAACGAGCTGGTCTTTATAGGCCATATAGAAGAGATTGGCATTTATTTTGGTTTTTTGATTGGAAAATCTCCATCCCAGTTCAATATCGTTCAAGGATTCAGGTTTTGTTATCCCGTTTTCGAAGTCATTTCTGTTCGGTTCCCTGTTGGCACGGGCATAAGAAAAATAGATGTTTTGGCTCTGGTCTATTTTAAAGGTAGTCCCGATTTTTGGATTAAAAAAGGCATAGGACTCGTCTACTGCAAGCGGAACCTGATCAGAAGTAAGGCCGGAGGTGCTGTAGTGCACAAACCGTTCCTGCAGGTCGCCAAACACAGACCATTGCTCATTAATTGAATACGTAGCTTTAGCAAAGAAGCTGAGGTCTTTTTTCGTACCGTTTCCATTGTAATATTCCGCAGGGACTTCAAAGTTGCCGGTTGTTTGGGTCCAGATGACTTCTCCGAAATGATCACCGTCATACAGGCTGTAAGAACCGCCAAACACCAGATCCAGACCGGCTTTGGAATAATTGGCCAGGGCGTTCAATACATAAAAATCATTGTCGAGCCACCTTCTCCTGACCAGGTCTGTAACGGAAGGGTCAGTATTGTTGTTGTTCGAAGGATTTAAGCCGTATTCTTCAAGATCTTCATCTTCTTTGTATTGTTCAAAAAAACCTTTTCCGAGGGTATAATTGAGTCCCAGACTGGTACTCCAGTAATTATTGATCCTTTGGCTCCAGTGCAGCTGGATATGGTCTTGTTTGTAATCATCAACTTCATTTTCATAAAAACGGGTCTCGCCATCGTCATCGGTGTAGATTCCCGCAAAATTAAATCGTCGGTCGGTTTTTAAAGTTCCCACATCTATACCATACCAGGCCTGGTAAGTAACTTCATGTCCGCCAAAGGCCAGTGCTTTGATAAGCGTTTTTTCATTTTTGTAGGCTGTCTGGAGAAAATAGGATTTTAGATCGGAACTTGCCCTGTCTATATAGCCATCTGATTTGATCAGAGAAAATCTTCCTGAAAGCTCGAAATGATCTTTCAATAATCCCGTTGAGAATTTGACATTATTTTTAAAAGTATTGTATGAGCCAAAACTGCTGCTTATTTCGGCAAAGGCAGTTTGTGCTATGGATTCTGTCAGGATATTCAAACTGGCTCCAAAAGCTCCCGATCCATTGGTTGAGGTTCCCACTCCTCTTTGTAACTGCATATTTTCAACCGAGGAAGCAAAATCCGGCAGGTTTACCCAAAAAGTGCCCTGTGATTCCGCATCATTGTAGGGGATACCGTTAATCGTAACATTTACACGCGTAGCGTCGCTTCCCCTCACCCGGATTCCGGTATAACCAATACCTGCTCCGGCATCACTGGTTGAAACAACAGAGGGCAAATAGTTGAGAAGAATCGGAATGTCCTGCCCCAGATTTCTTTTCTCGATCTCTTTTTTTGTCACAGTCGATTGCGTAAAAGTGCCATTTTCTTTTACCCTGACAGATTTGAGAAGGATCTCATCGAGCTTCACGGTATCCTGTAAAACAACAGCCTCTTGTGACCAGAGGATCAAGGGTAGTATTAATAAAAGACAGACATATAATTTTTTCATTTTTCCCTTTTTTGGAACAGATCTGAAATAGAATCTCAAAAGGGTGAAAAATTTTTGCAGAAATCATTTCCCTTAACAGCATTACCTGTTCAGGTTCAATGGGTATCATCTCAGCAGGTTTATTACAACCAGCACCCCTAAGAATATTCGGTGCAAATTTACAAAAGAAAAACACAACAATTACAAAAACGAGAAAATTGGCTTAGTCAAAAATAAAAAGGCAATTATTGAAATCCTTGCCTCATTTATAAATTGTTCTTCATACGAGCACACCAGACTTATTCAATAAAGGATTCTTTGGTTCTTTCCCGATTTTAGAGTACCTTTAGTATGATGTTTGTAAAAGATTAATGCAATGGGATCAAAAATTTTATTATCGGTAGTGTTCTTATTGACGTTTTCGGGTTGTGAGGATATCATTAATTCGGCTGTTGAATGTTCCATTAAAGATGTAAAACTGGAAAGCAAAACCCTTAGAATTGGGACGGTTGGAAGAAATTATTACGAAACGATCTCAGCCAATGTGAAAAATGACCCCAATGATGATTATTACATGTATGACTTCTTCATTACCGGGAAGCTTCAAAAAGGACTACAGTTCTATACAGAAGGTAACAAGTTTGTCATCAATGGGGTTCCTGAAGAAGCCGGAACAATTGGTTTTGAATTGACCGTTGAGGTAACCCTGGATGATGAAGCGCTTGGATTATGTACAGAGACAGCGAAGAGAACCTATGAACTGACAGTAAAATAGCTTCAGTCTGTTTGTTGATGGTCTGTAGATAGTGCTAACAGGTCTTTTTCTTCTTGGTCGTTTCTCTAAATCGATTCGGTTTGGATAATATCAATTTTATAAGTTGGTATAGGACTTATTTTCACTTTTTAAATGAATGAAATACCTGGAATGTGTATCGCTTCTAATAAAAGGTTTCATATCCTACAATCACTCCCTTTTCCATTTTGGGTATTTCTATGCCATACAAATCGCCATAATTGGGGTCATAATCCTTTGCTATTCTAATATAACTTATAAATCCGTCCTTTTCATAGGCAAGCAAATAATAGATCTTTTTACCATCTTTTATTTCGGTAACCCCATCAATAGGGATTTCCAGGGTTTCAAAGTAGTATTTATTACTGCCTGGATAATACATTTTTAACTGCTTGCCCTTGAACTCTACCCTCAATGGTTCCTTTAATTCTATAGTTGGATCGCTATTTCTTCCAAGAGGCAAATCCCATTTGTACATGACATCAAAACGCAGATTTTGGCCAAAAGTAAGTTCAGAAAACAATACAAAAAGGAGCAGGTATTTTTTCATCAGGTTCTGTTTTAACAGTAAAGATAATAAATGTAAGAAAAGCATGAATATTTTATAAAAAAAAAGGAAAGGTTCCATGATTAAATTCATTCATAATGTTAATATTCTTCATAAAAATTTGGTTTTGTAAAAATTATTTTTAGCTTTGCCATCGCATTACAAACCGTATGAACATTTTGAACAATTATTTTACCCGTTTTTATTTTTACTTTTATTTTAAAAAATAAGAGCGGGACTTTATTGTGATAAATATAAATTAGAATAATATAAAAAGTCTCGAAATGGTTCGGGATTTTTTTTTTGGATTTATGCAAGTATGAAAGTAGCTATTCAGGGGATAAAAGGGTCTTTTCACGATTTGGTCGCAAGAAAATATTTTGGAGAACAAATTGACGTTGTCGAGTGTATGACTTTTTCAGAAATACCCTTACTATTAAAGAACAATGCAGTCGACAGTGCTGTTATGGCAATTGAAAATTCAATAGCAGGGGCTATACTTCCGAATTACGCCTTGATCGATGAGTACGACCTTTCTATCGAGGGCGAATTGTATCTCACCATACACCACCACCTTCTGGCATTACAAGGGCAAACCATTCAGGATATCAAGGAAGTTTGGTCGCACCCGATGGCAATTCTGCAATGTAATAAATTCTTCCGGGACTACCCAGATATAAAACTTATCGAAGAAAAGGATACTGCGGAAGTGGCAAAACGAATTCAGGAGCAGCAAATTTATAATGTAGCAGCTATCGCTAGCAAACAGGCGGCAGGCATGTATAAACTGGCAATAATTGAAGATGATATTCAAACGATAAAAAACAATGCTACACGGTTTTTTATCTTGAAAAAAGGTTTGGAAACGCCTTGTCATGAAAGCAAAATGGGGGGAGTACTAAATAAAGCTTCCCTGAAATTTATAACCAAACACAAAACGGGGAGCCTGGCGGAGGTACTGGATATTTTGGCCAAGCACGAGATCAGCCTTACAAAGATACAGTCTATGCCCATTATTGACAAACAATGGACTTATGCGTTCTTTATAGATCTGCTGATCGATGATTTTAAATTATATGAAAATGCGCTGCACCTTATTCAGAAAAAGGTGGTCCATTTAAAAATTCTGGGTGAATACCAGCAAAACAGCAAAGGTGATGTTTGAGATAGCGAACAGATTAAAACAGGTAGAAGAGTACTATTTCTCTGTAAAACTGAGGGAAGTAAGGGAATTGATGGCCAAAGGCAGACCCATTATCAATCTCGGTATTGGCAGTCCGGACCTGAACCCACCAAAGGAAGTTTTGGAAGCTTTAACCCAGGCGTCATGGCAACAACAGGTGCACGGCTATCAAAGCTATCAGGGACTGCCTGAACTGAGATCAGGCATGGCCGATTTCTATAAAAGATATTACGGGGTGAGTCTGAATCCCGAAAATGAGATATTGCCTTTGATGGGGAGTAAGGAAGGTATTTTGCATATTTCCATGGCATTTTTAAATCCAGGAGATGAGGTATTGATCCCGAATCCCGGATACCCAACCTATGCTTCCGTAACCAATTTGGTTGAGGCAGTTCCTGTGTATTACGATCTGAAAGAAGAAAATAACTGGCAGCCGGATCTGAAGGAACTTGAAGGTTCAGATCTGTCAAAAGTAAAGATCATGTGGGTAAACTATCCGCATATGCCTACAGGCACGAACGGGTCTGAGCAATTGTTTAAATCACTGATCGATTTTGCAAAAAGACACCGGATTTTATTGGTTAATGACAATCCCTACAGTTTTATTTTAAATGAGGACTATTTCAGTATTTTAAAATATCCGGGAGCGAAAGAAACGGCCATTGAATTGAATTCTCTGAGCAAAACGTTTAATATTGCGGGCTGGCGTGTTGGAATGGCAGTTGGTGACAGCGAAATTCTGAAGAGTATACTTCAGGTAAAAAGCAATATGGATTCTGGTATGTTCTACGGCATTCAAAAAGGGGCTGTTGCGGCTTTAAAACTCCCCTATGAATGGATCGCAGACATGAATGCAACCTATAAAAAAAGGAGGGACCTGGTTTGGAAAATTTGTGACCAACTGCATTGCACGTATAACAAATCGGGTGTAGGTATGTTTGTTTGGGCAAAAGTACCAGGGGGAAGAAATGCCGGGGAGATAACCGATGAACTGTTGTATAAACACGATGTGTTTATAACCCCGGGTACAGTTTTCGGTAGTGCAGGGCAAGGTTATGTGCGGTTCTCTTTATGTGTTCCGGAAGAGAAAATTGAAATTGTTTTAAACAGGTTGGCATGAAAAAGATCGCGGTTATCGGTATAGGATTGATTGGAGGCTCTCTTGCGCTCGAGCTTAAAAAGATTACCTGGGCTACCATTTACGGATTAGATACCAATCCGGATCACCTGCAGAAAGCCCTTGACCTGGGAATCATTTTTGAAAAAGCAGGCATGGAAATTGTAAAGGAGGTTGATACGGTGATCCTCGCTGCACCGGTGAATGCCATTCCTAAAATTGCTCTGGAGGTTTTGGATCTGATTGATGATAAAACACTGGTATTTGATGTGGGATCCACCAAGTTCGCCGTATGCGAAGCTGTAAAAAATCATCCTAAAAGAAAGAATTTTGTGGCCCTGCATCCTATTGCAGGTACTGAGTTTTCAGGTCCGGAAGCAGCAATATACAACCTCTTTGAAGGGAAGGTAAATATCATTTGTGAGCAGCATTTAACAGATAAAGAGATCCTGCAAAAGGCCTTTAAAATTTTTGAAAGCTTAAAAATGAGGAATGTCTTTATGGATTCCCCTGAACAGCACGACATGCATATTGCCTATGTATCTCATCTTTCACATATCAGTTCCTTCATGCTGGGCAAAACGGTATTGGAGATCGAAAAGGATGAAAAGAGCATATTTGATATGGCTGGAAGCGGATTTGCATCTACGGTGAGACTGGCAAAAAGCAATCCGAGTACCTGGACCCCGATTTTGATACAGAACAAAGAAAATGTGATCAGATCCCTGGAAGAATACATTAAAAATCTCAATGAATTCAAAGAAGTACTCTCGAGAGAATCCGAAAGTGAAGTTTTTGAAATAATGCATAATACAAATAAAATTAAAGGTGTTTTAGCCGGAATTAAAAACAGTTAAGTATGGAAAATGAAAATTTCATGACGTGGTTAGATCAGATGAAGCTCAGCCACCCCTTGTTGATTGCAGGGCCTTGCAGTGCCGAATCAGAGGAACAGGTTCTGGAGGTTGCGCATGAGCTGAAGAAAACCGATGCGACCGTTTTCAGAGCGGGTGTCTGGAAACCAAGAACACGGCCGGGTTCATTTGAAGGACAGGGTACAAAAGCCCTGCCCTGGTTACAAAAAGTAAAAAAGGAAACCGGATTGTTAACCGCAGTTGAGGTGGGTAATGCCCAGCACGCCAAATTAGCACTTGAGTTTGACATCGATATACTCTGGATCGGAGCAAGGACCACGGTGAATCCGTTTACTGTACAGGAAATAGCCGATGCTTTAAAAGGCACCGACAAGGTGGTACTTGTTAAAAACCCGATAAACCCTGATCTGGAATTATGGATTGGAGCTATTGAAAGGTTGTATACGTCCGGCATTAAGAATATTGGAGCCATTCACAGGGGATTCTCGACCTTTAGAAAAACAAAATACCGGAATATACCCAACTGGCAGATCCCGATCGACCTGAAGATCAAGTATCCAACACTTCCAATAATCAATGATCCTTCACATATCTGTGGTGAAAGGGAAGGAATTTTCGATGTTGCCCAAACAGCTCTCGACCTGAAATTTGATGGTTTAATGATCGAAACGCATTGCCATCCTGATCAGGCCTGGAGCGATGCCAAGCAACAGATCACCCCTCAAAGACTGGTTGAAATTACCGAAAACTTGCGGGTGAGAAGAGAAACCTTTGAGCAGGAAGAATCACTGGTCAAATTGCAGGCCTTGAGAAAGGAGATCGATGCACTGGACGCCCAGCTGCTGGAAACCTTATCCAGCAGAATGCAGGTTGTGGAGAATATAGGTCTGGTTAAAAAACAGGGCAATGTGGCTATCCTTCAAAATACCAGGTGGAATGAAATATTACAGAAGGTGGTTGATGGAGGAATCTCACATGGCTTGAATAAGGAGTTTATAGAAAATGTATTCAAATCTATACACCAGGAGTCCATTGCCCATCAAAAAAAGATTATAGACGCATAAAAGTTGGCATTTCTTTTCCTGACTTTTTTTTTGGCTTCAGATAAAATTAAATCCGGAGGGTTGACCTGCCGGATTTTTTATTTCAGACGAAAGGTTTTTAATCAGCCGCAGATTAAAATAGTGAGTATCTTTGCAAGACTCAGGAATCAATTATGACAAAACCCAGGCATATTCTTGTTATCCGGCTTTCGGCAATGGGCGATGTAGCAATGACTGTTCCAGTGATCAGGGCGCTGGTCAGCCAAAATGAAGGAATAAAGATAACTCTTGTTTCGAGGCCGTTTTTAAAGCCCTTGTTCAATCAAATACCCAATGTAGATTTTTTTCCGGCTGATGTTGATAAAGAGTACCGCGGTATTTTTGGTTTATACGGTTTATCAAAGCAGATAAACAAGTTAAGAATTGATGCGGTTGCTGATTTGCATGACGTACTGCGTTCAAAAATTATCAGAAAGTTTCTTTATTTTAATTGTCAGAAAATTGCGGTCATTGATAAAGGGCGCAGTGAAAAAAAAGCACTGACCCGTTCAGAAAATAAAGTTTTCAAACAACTGCGGTCTGGGCATGAGCGTTATGCGGATGTGTTTCGTGAACTTGGCTTTTCAATCGATCTCAATGAGAAAGCAGCATGCCCGAAGGCCATTCTTCAAGGTGAAAAATTTCCAGACTTTCAGGCCTTGCGAAATATAGGTTATGCCCCCTATGCACAATATGAAGGAAAGGTATATCCGCCTGATTTAACTGAAAAAGTAATAGCGGAATTAAGCAGTAATCCAAAAAACAGGGTCTATTTATTTGGTGGAGGTAAAAAGGAAAAAGAAAAACTTGAATTACTGGAGAAAAAATACCCCAATACCATTTCCTGTGCCGGAAAATTTACATTCACAGAGGAGCTGGCCCTCATTTCAAACCTGGATTGTATGATCAGTATGGATTCGGCCAATGCACATCTGGCAGCCATGTATGGCGTTAAAACCATAACGTTATGGGGTGCCACACATCCCTATGCAGGATTTTATCCCTTCAACCAGCCATTGGAATATGCTTTATTGCCTGATCTGAAAAAATATCCGAACATACCTTGCTCAATATACGGCAATAAAATATGCGAGGGCTATGAAGAAGCGATGAGAACGATAGCCGTAAAGGATGTTGTTGAATTGACAGAAAAAATACTCCGGTATAATTAAATTACCGGAGCATTGAATAGGGTATTAAAGTTCAGGAATTCTAAGTACCTGGCCAGGATAAATTTTATTAACATCTTTTAAAAGAGGTTGGTTTGCCTCAAAAATGATATTGTATTTCATGGCATCACCATAATATTTTTTAGCGATCAAACTCAGTGATTCTCCGCCAGCTACCGTATGCATTTTGGCTTCCGGAGCCGGTACGGCGGTTGTCATTTTATCGTTGACGGTAGCAATACCCTGGGTGTTTCCAACAGCCAGCAATACCCTCTCGCGGGTTGCCTGATCAGCAGCAACGCCATAAACCGTAGCCGCGTCACCATCAACAACGATATCCAAATCCTTTACGTCGAAACCATAGGCATTGACCGAATTGTAAAGTGAATTTGCTTTCGCCTTATTATCTGCAGTGGCATCTACAACCTTTTCTCCAGAATCCTTTTTAAATGAAAAAAGTCCCATAATTATATGTTTTATGATTGATTAGTTAAAACCGTGAAATTACGAAAATATAATACAATTTAAAAATGTCATTGCTTTGTTTTTTTATATAATTTCAGGAAGTAGTATCTTTAACAGGAAAAAAGAAAATTTTGAAAACGCACAATTTAAGCTTGTCAAACTCCCTAATACAGCATTTCGTAAGGGAATTAAGGGATATTCAAATTCAGAACTACGGCCTGCGCTTTAGAAGAAATCTCGAAAGGATCGGTGAAATACTGGCCTATGAAATGAGCAGGGAGTTAAACTACCACACAGAAATTATCGAAACACCATTGGGTAAGAAACCGATGGACCTCATTCAGGACAGGTTGGTTCTCTGCTCGGTTTTAAGGGCAGGAATACCCTTACACCAGGGGATATTGAACTATTTCGACTGGATTGAGAACGCCTTTATTTCTGCGTACAGACTGCATACCTCTGAAGAGGAATTTTCTATTAAAGTGGAATATCTGGCAGCGCCGGAGCTGAATGGGAAAATTCTGATCCTTGCGGATCCGATGCTGGCAACGGGGAAATCACTGGTCAGTGTGCTGGAAGTATTAAAAACCCATGGTACTCCTGACAGGATCCATATTATTTCGGTTATTGCAACTCCGGAAGGGATTGATTACGTAAGTAAAAATTTTCCTGAAAACACCCACTTATGGATTGCCGCTCTGGATCCGGAACTCAATCATCACGGCTACATCGTTCCCGGACTCGGAGATGCCGGAGATCTTTCCTTTGGACCTAAACTTTAATAGTAAAAAAACACACTAATCGAAAGACATAAAAAAAGCACCATGACCAGTTCTTTGAACCAGCGGTCTTCTATGGTTTGGATATAACTTGTAAAGATGATCGAGAAAGGGAAGAAAAAGAAAAGATATTCTGACCCGTTCTTTAATGGTGCTGCCAATCCGATAAGAATTGCCAGAATTAAATGAAGTAACAATAAATTGTACAGGGCTTTGTATTTCTTTTTAGATTTTAAAGCCTTGCGCAGGGTAGGATATATTGCCCAGCCGGTGAAAACCAGTAAGACAGAAATTGGAATTAACAGTTTAATATTGTTGTAATTTCTGAAATCAAAGCTTCTTTGAAAATCCCATAACTGGTAGTACAAGTCTGTTTTGTCTATGGCAAAAAGAAAGGTAAAATAAAGAAAGAGCGGAGTAAAAAAACCGATGAATACAATAAAGAAATGGTTCCACCGGGATTTGTCGAAAAGGATTATGGCCGCAAATTCAAGAATTAAAAAGAACAGACTGTAATTGTAGAAGATGGTAGCTATACCTATCCAGAATCCTGCATCGTATATTTTGTTTTTTGTATTCAGACTGGTCCGCAAACTATAGATCCGCCTGTAGGAGAAAAACAAAAAGAAATTGCTCAGCAAGATATTGTATTGAACAATGCTTTTGGGAAATATGGCAAAGAGCAAAATAAATAAAAATAAGGCATAGGTATTATTTTTGGTCAAACCATTTTTTCTGGTTAAGAAGTTGTGAAGGAAAACCAGCAGCAAAAACAGAAAAAAGTTCAAAATGATTCTGTAAACAACGGGTTTATTGCCATCCGCATAAACATCCAGATAAAGGGCTTCAACAAAAATGATCAAGCTCGCAATGGTAAGAATCAAAAAATTAATTGGCTTTGATTGATTAAAAAAATTGGCAATAATCATGTTATTTCATATTTTTGCGAAACTAAATTCCTGAGTAAGGCAGGACTTAGCCAATTTGAACTAGGAATTTTAGCGAAAGTAAAAAACTTTATAATAAAAGCACAACGCTTTACAGTTTAAAATCAGAAAATTATGGTTGCATTAAATATCTTCAGATGGTTGGGTGATTTTTTCACAAATGTACTCTTTGTGCCGTATAAATTTTTTAGCTCTCTGGATAACTGGTGGATCTCAAATACCTTTAATTTTATATTGATTTCAGCCATTGGTCTCTTATTTGTTTACTGGCTGGCTCAGTTACAAAAATTCAAAAAAACCTCGACGGAATAGTTTTTAACCTTAAGCACAACTATTGGGCAGCAAGAATAAATTAAAACGTTTTGAGGAGAATAAAACCTTCGGAAACGTACTTCAGCCTACTCGTGAAGAACTCCTGACTTCATTTAACCTGAAAGGAAACTGGCACAGCCTGTTTAAAAACAACAACCCTGTAGTATTAGAACTGGGCTGCGGCAAAGGGGAATATACCGTATCACTGGCCAAATTGCATCCTGAGAGGAATTTTATCGGGATTGATATCAAAGGAGCCAGGTTCTGGAGGGGGGCAAAAACAGCCCTGTCAGAAAACCTGGAAAATGTATTTTTTCTGCGTGCACAAATAGAACTGATCGAAAAAATTTTTGCACCCGGTGAGGTTGCAGAAATCTGGATTACTTTTCCTGACCCGCAGATCAAATTCAAAAGAACCAAACACAGACTTGTGAATACCGATTTTCTCCGATTGTATCAAAAAATTTTAACAGAGAACGGCTTTGTTCATTTAAAAACGGACAGCGAATTTTTACATGGCTACCTGCTCGGCATTTTGCATGAAGGAAAACACGAAATCATGTATGCGCATCACAATATTTACAATAGTTCAAGTGCTCCCGCCGAGGTCACGGCCGTACAAACGTTTTACGAGCAACAGTATTTAAGTAAGAACAAGCCCATTACCTATATTCGGTTCAGAACAAAATATACTTTGTAAAGATGGATAGTGAGATCTCATTCTTTGAAAAAGTGTACCATATCACCAGACAGATCCCATATGGCAGGTTTACTACCTATGGCGCGATTGCCAATTACCTGGGCACACCGCGATCTGCCAGAATGGTTGGCTGGGCTTTGAATAATTCCCATCAAGCTGCCGATATACCTGCCCACCGGGTGGTTAACCGGATTGGCGTTCTAAGCGGCAAACACCATTTTCAGGGAAGCAATCTGATGGCCCAGCTGCTGGAAAGTGAGGGGATTGAAGTAAGGGATGATAAAATTGTCGATTTCGGCAAATATTTTTGGGATCCGGGCCTGATTACCAATTAATTTCTGACTCCTTCTGAATTAAACTATTCACAAAAAAAAATGGCTATTCAATAATTGTTTTTTATATTTGCATATCTTTGCACAAATTGAATCAACATTATGAGGAAACTTATACCAAATCTATTATTTATATTCCTTTTCTTTCTTGGTGTCAAAACATTTGCGCAGTCAAATTTTAGCCACGAAGCAGGGGTTATGTTCGGTGTGACTTCCTTTCAGTCAGATTTTGGCGAAAGCGATGACTTTCCAAGTGCGAATGCTGCCACTATGGGTTTTGGATTGGTGTATTATCTGAATTTTTTCGGTAACGAGTACAACTGGAGAACCGGTACGAGCTATTTCTCAGAGCATTTTAAGCTCAAGGCAGAATTCATGTATACCAGCAAAACAAATATCAGGCACGAGCCCTGGGTAGGACTTGATGAACAGGGTGACTTTTATGCAAAATTAGACGCGATGCGCGGCAATATTGATTTGTACAATATTGGCACGCAGATGGAGTTTTACTTCTTTACAATTGAAGATTACAGCGCTTTTTTTGAGGAAAAGGGGAAAATCAATCCCTATATCAGCGCCGGCGTTCACTTCAGTATGTATGATCCTAAAGTCACGTCAACCCTGAACCCTTATAATGGAGGAGGTCTTGTAGAAATAGGTACTGTGGAAGAAGATATTGAGCCTTATCGTTACCTTTTGGGTAACCCGGACTCTCCCGATAAAGAAGATTGGAAATGGACCAGAGAGGCCGTTTATAATGATGCGGGCTCTTCATTTGGAGTTTCTTTCGGTGGTGGTGTGCGCTATTCCTTGAATTATGTGGACATGGTTCTTGATGCCCGCTGGCAGCATTTCTTCTCCGACAAAGTTGACGGACTGGCAGCAGATCACGATCCCGGTAACAAATATAATGACACGATGATCTTTGTCAATCTGGGTATAGTATACAAGTTTAAACCCCGTTATTGATTTAACCCAGATTACGCAATAGAAATTTATTCCAAGTACAAACTGCTTCAAAAATAAGCACTTACTCCTATTTTTGATATTGAAATAATTCATTATTCCTTCATCAAAAAAAGTCCGTGAGCACTTATTTTCATTGCATTTTGTACTTTCATAACGAAGTCTATTGCGTAATCTGGGTTTAAAGATTTTTACTTCAATGCATTGTTGAGATCTGCAATAAGATCTTCTGCATCTTCAATTCCTACGCTTAAACGAATCAGTGATGGCACTATACCTATGCTTATTCTTTCTTTTTCAGAAAGAGAGGCATGGGTCATGGAGGCCGGATGACCGCAAAGCGATTCAACACCTCCCAAAGATTCTGCCAGGGTGAATATCCTGAGCTTTTGAATCACTTCGCTGGTTCGTTGAAGGTTGCTATTCAACAAACTAAAAGATACCATCCCGCCGAAATCCTTCATCTGCGCCTCGGCGATCTGATGGTTCGGATGGTCCTCAAAACCGGGCCAGTACACCTTGTCAACCTTGTTATGGGCTCTTAAAAAAGCTGCAATTTTTGAAGCATTCTCACAATGTCGCTGCATTCTGACATGGAGCGTTTTTATCCCTCTCAAGGCCAGAAAACTGTCCATGGGTCCGCAAATGGCACCACAGGCATTTTGAATGTAATATAGTTTTTTTGCCAGGTCTTCATCGTTTAATACCACACAGCCCAAAACAATATCAGAATGACCTCCCAGATATTTGGTTGCTGAATGAACCACAATATCAGCCCCCAGAGGCAAAGGGTTTTGCAGGTAGGGAGAGGAAAAGGTATTGTCTACAACAAAGATCAGCTTGTGTTTTTTGGAAAAAATTCCGATTGTCTTGATATCAACAATATTCAAAAGAGGATTGGTTGGTGTTTCCGCCCAGATCATCCTGGTTTTGAGGCAAATCAGGGAACGTATTACGGTAAGATCATTTAAGTCGGTAAAATGAAATTTGATCTGGTATCTTTCCCAGATATTTTTGAATAAGCGATAAGTACCTCCATAGAGTTCTTTACCTGCAATGACCTCATCTCCGGGTGACAGCAATCTGATTACGGCATCTATAGCTGCCAGGCCAGAACCGAAGGCCAGTCCGAATTGCCCGTATTCCAGTGCAGCCACAGCTTTTTCAAGAGCTGTTCTGGTAGGGTTCGAAGTGCGGGAATAGCCATATTCGCCATGTGTTAGCAGAGAGGGCTGCCTGTATGTTGAGGTTTGATATATCGGAACCATTATGGCACCGATGCTGTTGTCGGGATTGTGATCGCCATGAACGGCCTTGGTGTTAAACTTCATGATACCAATTTTTTAAGAGACCGCAGTACACCCAGATGTATGCCTTCATGAAAGCAGTTGAAAAGCAAGGCATCATCTACATTATTTAAAACAATACCGGTGCTCGTAGTGTAGTTCTGGTATTTTTTAAACAGTTTATCCTTATAATCCTGTCGGGTTTTAAGAACAGTGCCTTCGAGAAGGTTTTTCAGCATTTCAATTTGTTCTGCACTCTCTTTTATTTCTGGTTTGGTCCCTTTTGCAAAGAGCGGTACCAGGTTTTCGTCTATTTTCAGAGGCAGCCCTGAAAGCTTATATACCAGCAGTTGTTCTGTTACCAACACATGTCCGATATTCCATAAAATCGAGTTGTTAAAATTATTTGGAATGAAATTGACCTGTTCCTCCGTTAAATTATCCAGCAGGGAGAACATGGTTTTCCTGTTAAAAAGAACAGTCTCAAAAATTTTATCTGTCATACATATTCATTTTCATAAAAATAGTTAATTTACACAAAACCGAAGTACCATGAAAAAAATATATTATCTAAAAACCTGCGATACCTGTAAAAAAATCCTCCGCACTTTACAATTGGACGGTTTCGTGTTGCAGGATATAAAAACCCAGCCTATCACAGTAAAACAACTTGAAGAAATGCGCTCAAAAGCGGGATCCTATGAGGCATTGTTCAGCAAGCTGGCCAAGAAATACAAGGAACTCGGTTTAAAAAATGAAAAACTTTGTGAGGATGAACTGAAACAGTTTATTTTAGAAGATTACACTTTCTTAAAAAGACCGGTCATTTTGGTCAATGAAAGTATATTCATAGGTCATTCCAGGAAAAATTTGGAGGAATTAAGTAAAGTGATGGAAGGCTTCCATTAATTTACTAACTTTACTGCATGCAATTCTTACAACATGCTTAAGAAACTGATTTTTCTGTTTATTGCGCTGGTTTTGATCCTACTTGTGCTGGCGGCCATCTTTGTCCCGGGGCTGGTAGAGAGTAAGCTGAAAGATGCCATCCTCAATAACAATTCCAGTGAATACAAAAATTCAGTCGGAGAAATAGACTTTGACCTGCTGACCAGGACTTTATCGGTTAAAGATTTAAAAATTGTCCCAACGGGGAAGGCAATCTCTGAACTTAAAAAGAGAACCGAAGGGAAAAAAGCCATTTTTGAGATAGCTTTGGGCGATATCTCTGTAAAAAATATCAAGTTTATCGAGCTGATTCGGAATAAAAAAGTTTTGATCAATGAAATCAGTTTGGATAATCTGGCCATCCATGTTTTAAAGAATGAGAAAGTAAAAAGCCCGGAGGGAGAAGGAGGAAAGCAGTTTCATCCTGACTCAATCGTTCTGAAGAATTTGAACGGCATTGAAATCAGGCAGATCAGTGTCCGCAACCTGAAGTATCAGGTTCAGGACGCTGTCAAGTCTGATACGCTTTTTAAGCTGGATTCACTTAGTTTTCAGCTTGACGGGTTTATAGTAAAAAAGAAGGAGGACAATTTCTTCGCATTGCGGTCCTTGTCAGAGAATTTCATTATTGAAGATATCAATATGAAAATGCCGGAGAAGGACATGGTAATTAGCCTGGCGGCGCTTAAAATCAATTTCTTTAAAAAAAGTTTGGAGATTGATAGTTTTCAAATGAAACCAACTATCAGCAAGGTCGCCATGGCTGCAAAATTCAAATATAATAAGGCGATTACCGAATTGAGTGTAAAGAAACTGGCCTTGGTTGATTTTAACTTCCGGAAGGCAATCGGTCATCAGGGAATATATATTGATAGTATTTCAGTAGATGGTTTGCGTGTTGAAATGTATAAGGATAAAACAAAACCGTATGACATGAGCTTATACAAAGTTCTGCCTCACATTAATCTGAAAAAAACTAATGCAATCATTGACATCAAGAAAGTACATGTAAGTAATTCCTATTTGCTGTATGAACAAAGAAATCCCGACTCAAAACTACTGATGAAGGTCTTACTGGCAGATATAAATGCAGATTTCTATAACATAAGCTCCATAGCAGCGCATAGAAAAACGCCTATGCAGGCAAGGCTGAGTACAAAGTTTATGGGAAGAGCGCCGTTAAAGGTCTTCTTTAAATTTAACCTGGATGATAACAATAACAATTTTTCTTTTGCAGGGACCCTGGGCTCAACGCCCTTTAAGTATTTTGACGAAATACTATATCCTCTGGCAGGTTTAAAAGTTTTCGCCGGACAACTGGATAAATTGACCTTCGAGGCCACAGCAAATGAATATCGATCGCAGGGCACGATGACCATGCTTTACCATGATCTTGAGGCAACCGTTTATAAAAAGGGCCATGTTGATGAAGAAGCAAAGATGTTAAGCTGGTTGATAAACAGTGTTGTTCATAAAACCAATCCTGATAAAAAGGGAATCAGAACAGTGCCTATGAAATATGAACACCTTCCTTACACAAGTATAGCCACCTATATGGTAAAGACATTGCTCATGGGCATCGCCTACACTTTATCACCGGAAGGCATGCACTTGAAGGAAAAACTGGAAACAAGGCAGGAAAAAAAGGAAATAAAGCAAAAAAAGAAAGCAGAAAAAAAGGAGAAAAAGAATAAATCCAAAAAAAACTAATCCGGCTTTTTATATAGCATGGGATTCAAAGCTTCATCATTATACATTTTCATTTGCTTGTAAACCTTCATGTATTTCTTTCCTGTAGAAATATCTTTTAACAGGTCATCAATTGCACCGGAAAGATCTTCTCTTTGCTGGTTAAGAATAATGAGTTTGTTATTACAAGCCAGTTTGTGACTTTCGCTTGCATCAGTTCTGCCCGCTTCTTCAGCCATGTGATAGATCTTTAATGCCAGAATAGACAACCTGTCAATTGCCCAGGCCGGACTTTCGGTATTGATGGTAGCACCGTGGAGTACAGTAATACCTTTGTACAATTGCAAAAAGTAACTGTCGATGTATTCAACCATATCCGTTCTGTCCTGGTTGGAAGCATCAATTTTTCTTTTCAGTTGCAAAGCCTCTACCGGATCTATATCCGGTATTCTGATTATGTCTTCATAATGCCATTGCACGGTATCGATCCAGCATTTTCTGTAGAGCAGATGTTCCAAAATATCTTCTTTTGGAAAAGGGTTCTCAAAAGGCTGATCCACTTTGTCTATCCGGTGATATTTCTCAATGACGTTGTCAAAAAGCTGGTTGTACTGGTGAGCGTTCATACTTGATTTATATAAATTTTCTATCTATTAATGCCATTAATCTTTCGACGAGGTCTTCTTTACCCTTCCAGTTGTACTTGGGTTTCAGGTTGTAATTTACATACTGTATGGCCTCTTCTTTTGTTTTGCAGTCATTTAAAAAGTACAGTACCTTATTGAAATCCGACTGGCTGAAATTAAACAGGTTGTTCACAAAAGCTATTCTGTCATTTAAACCAACCTGAATCGTATTGCTGGATAATTTATCATGCAGCGATACCTGCTTTTGCTGTATGGGCTTTGCTTCCAGCAATTTTTCGGCCTCATCAAGGGAAAAGGCATCTTCAAATTCTTTTTTCAGTGTAAAATCTTCAATAACTGCGTCAAATTTTGGAATAAAAATAGGGAGGAGCTCCTCTTCCTCTTCTTCTACTTCTTCCCTGGTAATTTCCGAAATTTCACTCCTCTCCACCTCTGTAATTACAATTTCTTCCTTTGTTGTTTCAATAGAAACGGTCATTATCTCATGAACTTCTTCTGTTTTCTGAATTACCTGTACAGGCGTTTCCTTTTGTAAATATTCCAGAAGAACAGCCTTTTCATAAAGTTCCCGCAGCCTTAGTTTTAACTGAACCGGGTCATTCAAATGATTGGGCTCAAGAAGCTCTTCTGCAAGTTGCCTGATTTGTTCTGTTACTTTCTCTCGCATGCTTTAAAGAAATTGAAAAACGACATTTACTTTACAAATTTAAGTCATTCTGTCAATAAACCAACCTACAAATTTCATTACCTTTGCGAAATGAAGCCGGATCTGTTTGTTTTTTAGCTTCCGGAGTCTGATAGAATAAAAATCATTCATAAAATTTCATCATGTTTCTTGAAAATACGGTAAACCAAAATGAGCAGTTCGGATGGATTGAGGTAATTTGCGGTTCGATGTTTTCCGGAAAAACAGAAGAACTGATCAGAAGGCTTAAAAGAGCGCAATTTGCCAAACAAAAAGTAGAGATCTTTAAACCAACCGTTGACAGCAGGTATGCGAACGATATGGTAGTAAGCCATGATGAAAATGAAATAAGGTGTACGCCTGTACCCTCTTCATCCAATATCTTACTTTTTGCTTCAGATATGGATGTGGTAGGCATCGATGAAGCCCAGTTTTTTGATGATGAGATCGTCCATGTATGCAATGAGCTTGCCAACAGGGGTATTCGCGTAATCGTAGCCGGACTTGATATGGATTTTAAAGGAAAACCTTTCGGACCCATGCCTGCTTTAATGGCTACTGCCGAATATGTCACCAAAGTGCACGCCATTTGCACCAAAACGGGCAATCTGGCTCATTTCAGTCACAGAAAAGTGCCTGATGATAAACTCGTACTGTTGGGACAGGTTCAGGAATACGAACCCCTTAGCAGGGGAGCCTACTACAAGATTATGCAGGAAGAGGCGAAAATGAAGAAAGATATAGAAAATCAACAAAAAGCAAGCCATGATTGAAATGCCCACGGTTTTAGAAATCGACTCTAAAGCAGTTAAAGCAAATATTCAGTATTTCAGATCAAAATTACTGCCGGAAACCGGGCTTCTGGTTGTTATTAAAGCGTTTTCTTATGGCAGCGATGCCGTGGCAATAGCCCGTTTGCTTGAGGAGTTAAAAGTGGATTATCTCGCGGTTTCCTATACCGGTGAGGGAATCGATTTGCGAAATGCGGGTATTAAATTGCCAATTATGGTTTTGCATCCGCAGACAGCCTGTTTCAGAGAAATTATTAAAAGAAACCTGGAACCGGCACTTTACAGCCATAGTACCTTACTTGCTTTTTGCCGCTTACTGACTGAAGAAAATCGCCTTAAATATCCAATACATATAAAATGTAATACCGGTATGAATCGCCTTGGTTTCCGGGAGAGCGAGATGGATAATCTGATCGGGCTGTTGAAGACATATGAAAACGCACTGGAGGTCAGAACCATCTTTTCTCATCTCACCTCAAGTGAAGATAAAAGCGAAAGAGAATTTACCCTTCAACAGGTGGAACTGTTCAAAAGAATGAGTCAGACCATCACGGTGGAATTGCCCAACAAGCCGCGCCTGCATATTGCCAATACCGCAGGTATGTTAAATTACCCCGAAGCACGTTTAGACCTGGTTCGTGTGGGAATCGGACTTTACGGTTTTGGAAATAGCCCCACAGAAACCGCCAAGCTCAGGAATGTCCTGATTTTAAAGACAAGAATTTCGCAGATTCAGGTAGTACCAGCAGGAGAGTCCGTAGGATATAACCGCACTTTTAAGACAAACAAAGAATCAAGAATAGCCATTTTACCCATTGGTTATGCAGATGGCATGAAAAGGATCTGGAGTAATGGCAGGGCAGAAGTAAGTATTCACGGTAAAAAAGCACCTGTTGCCGGAAAAATATGTATGTGTATCACTATGGTTGATGTTACCGGAATTGATTGTGAAGAAGGTGATGAGGTGATTATTTTTAAGAGCCAGGATGATGTGCTGGCACTTGCAAAATCGGCGGAGACCATACCCTATGAGATCCTGACTTCAATATCCCAGAGGGTAAGCAGAAAAGTAATAGAATAATTATTTATATTGCAGTAGAATAACTAAACTTTATTTTTATGATCAAAATGCTTAGAGAATTTAAGGAATTTGCAATGAAAGGCAACCTGCTCGACATTGCTGTTGGTTTTGTAATGGGAGCCGCTTTTAATACTTTGGTAAAAACCTTTACGGAGGGCGTTGTTTCTCCATTGGTCGGTTTAATTTTCCAGACAGATTTTAAAGATCTGAAATGGGTTTTAAGAAAAGGAAGTGTTGATGCTGACGGTGTTGTGATTCCGGACATTGTTCTGGAGTATGGAGCATTTCTTACCGCTACGCTCGACTTTATTATTATGGCCTTTGTGATGTTTATGATCATTAAAGGGGTGAACAGTCTGCGTCGCCAAAAAGTAGAGGAAGCAATTGCTGCCGGACCGAGTCAGGAGGAGTTGCTAACCCAGATCAGGGATTTGCTGGCAAAAAAATAGAGATTATTTCTTTTTCGTATTGTAGATCTCAGCGACAGACGCAGTATTTTTGGCTTGTTCTACAAGCAAAAATGCTGCGTCTTTTTCTACAGACCCTGTCTTTAATACTTTAAAATACACACCCGATTTGGTTGTATTCCAAAACTGTTTGATCACTCCGGCATCCTGAAACCGGATCCCGAGCTTTACGCAAGGTTCTCTGGGTTTTGTAACCTGTATAAGTGCCTCCCCAACGCTGTATATACTTCCCACAAAAATTTCCTTTTCTTCCAGCTGGTCAAGGGTTAGATTTTCACCAAACATGCCATAAGTAAATTCGAGATGTGGGTAAAGTGCTTTCCAAAAACCGTAATGATTTTCGCCATAAGCATAAACAGCTTTGTCAATGCCTCCATGAAAGCGCCTGTCGACGATCTGGTCGTGTAAAACTTCCAGTTCACCTAAAAATACCGGTCCGGGAACAGGGTATTTAAAAATACCTGTTTCATAGCTTTGATTTTTCCACCGGACAGTTTGTCTTTCACCAATGTTCACAGAGATTACTTTCATTTTTCTTTATGGATTTTTAGCTGATCAGCAATTTTTCTGTCGTTCGACAGCCGGGCTACTTTGTTTTGTCCTCCCAGTTTGCCAATGGATTTCATATAATCCTGAAACCCGTTCCTGACCACTTTTCGAATGATGAGTTCCTGCAAAATATTTCCTTTTCTCAAATCTGAATAATATGAATTCTGATCCTGCATAGCCACATCAATGGCAACTGTAAATTTTTTAAAATCTTCCGGTTCATTTTCAAACTCAATAAACCATTCATGATAAGGCAATAAGCCCAATCCCGGATTTACCTGCGGGGCAACCGTAAATTCATTTATTTTTACACTTCCGGTTTTAACTGCAATTTGCAGGGCTTGTTCAACTTCCTTGGCAATGACATGCTCCCCGAAAGCTGAAATAAAATGCTTGATCCTGCCGGTAACAATAATTCTGAAGGGCTTGATGGAGGTAAAGGCTATGGTATCGCCAATATTATAAGCCCATAGTCCGGCGTTGGTCGATACGATCATCACATAATTAACCCCCAAAACAACGTCCTGAATTGTTAAACGTTGTGAATTGGCGGTAAAGAATTTATCGGCCTCAACAAACTCATAAAAAACCCCATGATTTAACAGCAGGAGCATACCCTGGTTGGGATTGTTCGTTGGGTTTGGCATGTCCTGATAGGCAAAAAATCCCTCAGAGGCAGGAAAGAGCTCAATGGAATCAACCTTCCTTCCGATCAGATTTTCCATTTTTTTTCGATAGGGTTCGTAATTTACACCCCCGAAGACAAAAAGCTTAAAGTTGGGAAAGATTTCTCCTACTTTTTTACCCTTAGCTTCTATTAATTTCTCAAAATACATCTGTACCCAGGAAGGTATGCCGCCGATCAATCTCATATCTTTGTCAGAAGTCTCCCTGACTATGGCATCTACCTTAGTCTCCCAATCTTCAATACAATTGGTTTCCCAGCTCGGAAGGCGGTTCTTTTGTAAATAATTAGGCACATAATGCGCTGCTATTCCTGAAAGTCTGCCCGTTTTAATACCGTTTACTTCTTTTAAAACAGGGCTTCCCTGTAAAAAGATCATTTTTCCATTTACAATTGATGCTTTTTTTGTATGATAAATATGCAAAAGAAGTGCTTCTTTCGTTGCATTAATATGATAGGGCATGGAAACAGGTGTAATGGGTATGTATTTGGCACCTGAGGTAGTTCCTGATGTTTTGGCAAAATATAGTGGTCTTCCCGGCCAAAGAACATCGGCTTCACCACTTTTTACCCGTTCTATATAAGGTTTGATATCTTCGTAATCCCTTATTGGCACCAGTCTGGAAAAATCTGCATAGGAAGTTATCTGATCAAAATTATGGTCTTTACCAAAGGAAGTGGTTCGGGCCTTGCTTATGAGTTCTTTGAAAATATGTTTTTGTGCGGAATAAGGTTTGTCGGCCCAGGAATAGACTCTTCCTGCCATGATTTTTGCATATATTTTTGCCAGGTAAGATTTGATCGTCATGTAAAAAAGTTTAAAATTTACTCAAAAGAAATGTAGTTCTCCGGATTGACCGGTTGGCCACCCTCCCATAATTCAAAATGCAGGTGTGTACCGGTAGATAAATTGCCCGTGCTTCCCGCCATTGAAATTACTTCCCCTGCTTTTACAAGATTTCCCTGTTCCTTAAAAATAGATTCATTGTGCTTGTAAACAGAAATGATTCCATTGATATGTTCAATTATGATCACATAACCATTGTCAGGGGTAAATCCTTTAAAGATAACCGTGCCATCAGCGATAGATTTAACCGGCGTATCCTTTCCAAGTGCAATGTCGATGGCATAATGCTTTTCTCTGGCATTATAAGCCTCAGTAATTTTTCCCTTTACAGGAGAAGTAAAGACCAGATCACTCTTTTTTGTCGCCTTTTCGAATACATTAAAACGTTCCTCACTTTCTACTTCTTCACGGAATGCCGTTTCGTTCGCAGAAGGAAGAATGTTTACATCCTCCATACTCAAAAGCTCCGTTATGGAATCTTTGTTTAAAGCCACAGGTTTAATTTCTCCTTTGATTACCTGTTGAATATTCTGCAGGAATATATTGTTCACATTGAGTAACTGACTTAAAGAATCAACCTGATAGTTCAGCATGGCTGCATCTTTTTTCAGTTTCGTGGAAGAATAACCCGGTATATACTCTTTCAAAGGAGTAAAGGCAATGATGGTTGTTGTAAGAAGTATTAAAAAGATCGAAAAAAATCCGCCGGCTACAAAAACATTTAAGCGGTTAAGTCTGAATGAAAACTTTTCTTCAAAGGTGTCTTCATTGAGGACTACAAAACGGTATTTAAACGTCAACCGGTCTTTTAATTTATTCAGCAGTTTTTGTTTTTCCATCTAAAAAATATTACCTCAGCAAATATAACAAATTAATCAGGCGGGCTCTACCCTTGTTCACTACTAATTCTCAGGGAACCGACGGAATATCGTTAATAGAAATATCTTTTTTGACAATAACCGCCTCATTTAATACAAATGGTTTAGGCATCATCACTTCAGTCCTCGGCAACTTTGAAGAGTTCAAAGGGCTTAGCGAAGGGTTGGTATGAAGGTCAAAACTGGCCTCAAAGAGTATCATGTCAGTCGAATCTGCCAAGGGAATCGTGAAACCCAGCTCAAGAAATTCGCCCGCTTCTGTAAAATAATAGGTTAATATTCGGGGGTACTTTTCGGTTGTAAAAACATAGGTTTCTTTTTCATGTTTATGAAGCTTTTCACCATTCATCTCAAAGGAAGTAAAATGCATGGGCTTTTTGCTCAAAAGCTCAATTCTGTTCGCTTTTCTTAAGGGGATGATACGCAGTACGATCTTTCTTTCTTCACCCAGAATGGTGTCTGTTATTATCCTTATTTCAGGGGTAGGAAGCAAAACCTTTTCAGCCTGATTATACATAGACAAAGGAGTTCCGTATTTACTTGAAGAAAGGTGAGCATAGAGATTTCCTTCTTCAGGGTGCTCACCCAGATATTGCCTGGTATAATCATCGGTTTTTTGATCATAACTCGCCCAGTAAGCCTTATTTTCATCGGCATCCAAAAGATATATCAGACTGTTTGGATGTTTTCTGTCTGCGTTGAAACCGGAACTGAAATAGGCAGATACCAGTGCTAAAGCTCCAAGGAAAAAGAAAAGGCGCGACAGCGCTTTCGGGTTATTAAAAGACTTGAAAACCGGCAGGAACAAACCAAAAAGCAGTACGACAAATACAGCACTGAGCGCCAGCATCTTTAAGCCCAGGCCTACTGGAAATGTTTTGATCATTGGGGCAAATACGATAAGCACCGGGACAGACAGGAAGGAAAAGAAAAGGGTTTTATTGTTAACGGATTCTTTTGAAAACAAAACTGCAGCCAAAATTACCAGGGCAATGTAAACTGCAAGCACAAAAAATCCGGCACCCGGAAGATACAGTGCGATCAATGTATTGAGAACAAGCCAGACCAAAAGGGGAGCTATCATGAGGGAGGAAGACTCATATTTTAAAAAGAATGGCCGGTAAACAGCAAAACAAACAGCGAGACTGAGGGCAATTACAGCGGCAATATAATAATACCCGTTGTAAGTAAATCCATGGAGGATTTCTGTGTATTGTGGATGAATCAACAAAATAAGTTTCCATCCGAAATACCCGAGAGAACCGGCAAGGACCAAGGAGGAAAGGAAGGGAATAAAACCGAGCAGCAGAGGTTTTAATTGGATCTTGTTTTTTTTGAAGCCTAAAAAAATCAGCACAAACAGCACAACAAATCCCAGGACCACCATGGGCAACACCCAGCTAAAAGGATAATTGATCAATCCGAAACCGGGGAAGCTAAAATAAACCAGATCTGTTTCCGAATTCAGGTTGCTGAGGTCGGCATTTGCGAAATGTGGCAACAAATGCATCAGATATGCTCCCTGGTGTTTCAGCGTATTTCTGTCAAGCCTTTCAAAAGAATCCTGATTGGTATGGTAATCGAAATGATCATCTATAAAAGCAAAATTAAAGCCGTTTATATTGGCAGTTTCTCTGAAAACTGTCAGGTCAGTATCATTGGGCAACATTTTATAGATGCTGTACAGCAGGGAATTTGCAACAGGATAGGTGGGTTTTGATGCATTAAATTCAGCAATCAGGTTTTTGTTGCCCCGGTTGGTTTCAAGCAGCATAAAACTCGGACCGCCACTACCTCTTGCTTCAAAGTTCAAAACAAGTTTGATCTCTTTTGCCCAGGGATGTTGATTCACAAAGGCTTCGGCACCGAGCAATCCTATTTCTTCGGCATCGGAAATAAGGATGACAATATCATTTTGCGGTTTCGGTTCGGCTGACAAATAGGCCCTTAATCCTTCAAGTATGGTCACAACTCCGCTGCCAGCGTCACTTGCCCCTAAAGAGGAAGAATGCGGAGCGGAATCGTAATGCGTGAGCAACAAGAGTCCTTGTCCCGGTTTGGTACCCTTGATCTTTGCCAGTATATTTTTAGTGTTAACACCTGCTCTTGATTTTTTATTGATGGCCACCTGACCCTGAATCTCAACCTCCAGACCCAGTTTTTGCAGCTCTTGTACTATATAGTTTCTTACTTCGCCATGATTTTCGGTTCCGATATAATGCGGTTTTTGACTGATCTCTTTCAGATGAATCAGGGCCCTTTCGTAGGAAAAATCAGTTAAAGGAGCATTCAGATCGCTTAATTTTGAAGGCATTAAACTGTAGAAGCTCCAGATTATGGCTGCCGCCATAATGAGAAAGGAAAATGCAGGGCTGTATTTGGGTTTAACTGGCATGAAGAATGATTTAAGATCAACTAAAAGTATAAAAAAAATCAATCTTTAACCGTATTGATCTGATACCAGTTTAGTTGTAAATCGTTATAAACCTGTTCCTCCAGTTTTTTATCGGGATCAAATCTTTTTTCAGAAGAAACGGGATTGCCTTTCAGTTGAATTGTGTTGACAGAAAAGACCTGTCCGATATTGATATCAGCCTCTTCATTCTCCTCAAAGGCACGTCGTTTTGTCAAATCTACATGGGCATCCCAGCGGAATAATTTCGGATACCAGTAATCCTGAAATTTTTGATAGCTGATCGTCGTTTGAAAAGAAGGGTTTTCGACTTTTAATCCCAGTGCAAAAAAAACGGGTCTGACTAAAAAAGGTAAAGAGAACTTGCCACTTGTTTGTACCTGTGCAATGGCATAGTTGTCTTTACTAATGAGTATCTTGCCCAAGTCTCTTATGTTTTCAATGGATTTTTTTGATTTAAAGATTACGGTTACCAATGCTTCTCCATGTAAAGAAGTCTCTTCTCCAAAGCTGTACTCATATTTATTATAATGTTTTGGATTTAAGTAGTTTGCTCTGTCGCCATGGAAGATATCCAGATCGATCACACTTTGTGGTCCGCCAAAATCGATATCGATATTGCCATCATATTTTTCCTCGTCATAAACTTCTCCTTTTTTATCAGCCTTCTTTTTTTCCTTTGCAGCTCTTTCTTCAATCCATTCTCTCATGAATTGAAACTGCTGGCGATTTTCAGCCGGTTTGAAAAGTACGAGCTGATGCTGATTTTTTGAGCTATCCCCGTAACTCGGGTAATAGGTTTTAAAAACGGCTTCATTTTTATCAATAATTTTCCCGTTCTCGATAAATTTTTCCCGGTAATAGGCCTGCGTTTCAAATGGAGCCTGAGGTGCATTTGATTCCATATATTTTACGGCCATTTTAATATATTCCAAAGGAGACAAATTGCTTAATACGATCTCATCAAGCACATTATTGGCGGTTTCAAGCAGGGCAGAAATTGGTTTTTGGATGTTTTTTAAGGGTATCTCATAGCTGTTAAATCCAATATAACTCACCAGCAGGGTGTCTTGTCGCATGGATTTTGGGATATAAATATCAAATTCCCCTTTTTCGTTACTTATCGTGCCAAGCGCAAAATTTTTCAGACTAATAGAGGCAAAAGGAAGGGGTTCCCGCGTTTCCTTTGCATGGATAATTCCCTCCACGGTGTAGTTATCCTGTGCGCAAGCAGGAGCAAGGAATAAAAAAAACAGAAAAAGTATAAATAAATATTTCATCATGTGTTTTTCGGTCAGACGATTAAATACCCTGTTTGTTACAAAATCGATCCGTATAAAAATGATAAAAATCTATTTTATTAATCCTTTTTGATCAGCAGGATATAGTCGTTTTCCAGTTTGAGGTAACCTTGATCGTAGACATAATAATACACATTTCCGTTTTTAGTTGTATACATGGAAGTGAACAGGTTGAAATCAAAATTGTATTCCAGCAATTTTGATTTGGGCAAACTGGTTTTTCCGGAAACATTCAGTTTTGAAAGGATGGCATAATTTTTCCGGAGGTGGTTGTTGATGTTGCGGACCAGGTTTTTGCTGTCCTTATTTACTTTATTGTTATAAGCATTCCGGCAATAATCACTACAGAATTTTTTGTCAATGCGCCCTTTGATCAGTTCTCCGCATTCCAAACAGTTTTTTGAGTCCATCCGCTGGCAGTTTTAATTGTTTCTTTTCTGATATATGTAAATTTGATATTGGCAATTTATCATGATGATTTGCCGACTTCCCAAAGGTTAATCCTTATGGATTTAGCCCTTGAGAAAACAGCAATTATAAATTAATCTCCAATTCTTTAAGAAGTAAACAATTTGATCGAAAAGGATTTCCATTTTATGGATTGCTGCGGGTATTTGAAAACCACAACCGGTGCAGGTGTCTTTTGTCAAAGTCATTAACCTTCCATAGGAACCTCCATCAAAAGAATTTCTGTACCTTCCTGAACAGATTGAACACTCAGGCTATCAGTTTCCCAGATCCCCAGGCCATCTTTTTCATTCAGTAATTCCCCTTCAATCTTCACCGCTCCCCGGATTACGAAGGCGTAAACTCCGTTACCGTTTTTTCTAATTTCATATTCAGCAGTAAAATCTTTGTCGAATTTACCCAGATGAAACCAGGCGTCCTGATGGATCCAGACACCCTCATCTTCAGGAGAAGGCGAGAGGATCTGCTGTAATTTATTATGCCTTTCGTTCATATTCAATGTGATCTGGTCATAACGAGGACTTACATTTCTTTTATTGGGAAAAACCCAGATTTGCAAAAGCTTCAGGGGCTTGTCTTTATTCGGATTGAATTCACTGTGTTGAATACCCGTTCCGGCGCTCATTACCTGAACATCGCCATACCTTATAACAGAACTGTTGCCCATGCTGTCTTTGTGTTCAAGATCGCCTTCCAGAGGTATGGTAATGATCTCCATATTGTCGTGAGGATGGTTGCCAAAACCCCTGCCCTCAGCAACCTGGTCATCATTCAAAACACGGAGCACACCAAAATTCATGCGATTCGGATCGTAATAGTTGGCAAAACTAAAAGTATGCCGGGCCTGCAACCAGCCGTGGTTGGCCTGCCCTCTGGTCGCCGACCTGTGCAGTACGGTTTTTGTCATGGTCTCTGATTTAAATTTAAAAGAATGTTCAGTTCACACAAATTAAATGATTAAGAGTGAACTTTCAAAACAGGGTATTTCCAACTTGCCAATTTGTGTAATGATATTTTAAAAATGAAACTATTGAAGGAAATCTTTCAGGTTGTTGTATTTAAATTTAAAACCGGTATCCTTAATTTTTTGAGCCGAGATCCTGTTCCCGTATAAAAGGGAATCTGAAAATTCTCCAAAAGCCAGCTTGAGCACAAATCCAGGAATATTGGGCAGCCAAAGGGGTTTGCGATAATATTTCGCCATGATCACCGTCATTTGTTTATTCGTTAAGAATTCAGGTGCTACCGCGTTATAAATACCTTCCATAGCCGCATCATGTATGGTATTTGCGTAAATGGAACAGAGGTCCTCGGTATGAATCCACGGAACAAACTGCGCACCGCTTCCAACCGGGGCTCCAAAGCCAAGCTGAATGGGAAGGCTTATTTTTTTATAGGCTTCGCTGTTTTCAGAAAATGCGATCCCGCTTCTGACTATGCAGGTTCTGATCCCGTGTTCTCGAAACAGGCCAGCTGCTTTTTCCCAGTCCGCACAGGTCTTAGACAAAAAATCAGTACCCGGCAGATCGGTTTCAGTAAAGATCTTTTCTGAAGGCGCGTATCCATAAAAGCCTGTGGCAGATGAACAGGTAAAAAGTTTTATATTATTTGGGATTTCTTTGATCTTTTCAAAAAGAAATTCAGTCGATTTCACCCTGCTCTCATAGATTTCATTTTTATAAGGCTCATTCCATTTTTTTCCATTAATACTTGCACCGGCCAAATGGATGATCGCATCGGCAGAACGAATGGCTTGGGGGTCAATTTTTCCTTGTTTGTAGTCCCAGGTATATTGTTTAATCGTTGATTCCGGATCCGTTTTTCTGCCCAGCCATTGTACAGTATATCCCTGTGATTGCAGTAAAGCGGTTAAATGCCTTCCCACAAATCCGCTTCCGCCGGTTATTAAGACTGTTTCCATAGTTTATGTTTGTATTAATGCTTTTTTATAGACAGTAATTGCCCTTTTTCTGGCAAAATCGTGGTCAATGATCGGCTGAAGATAATCCGGAGAAAAATCTTGTATCCATTTTTTTATGTACCGCATTTCAGGATCAAATTTTCTCATTTGTTCATAGGGATTAAACACCCTGAAATACGGGGCGGCATCGCAACCACAACCTGCTGCCCATTGCCAGTTGCCATTGTTGGAGGAAAGCTCGTAATCGAGCAATTTCTCAGCAAAATACGCTTCGCCCCAACGCCAGTCTGTCAATAAATGTTTGGTCAGAAAACTTGCCGTGACCATCCGGACGCGGTTGTGCATCAATCCGGTTTCATTCAGTTCCCGCATGCCGGCATCCACGAGGGGGTATCCTGTTTTTCCTTCGCACCACAGTCCAAAGTCCTTTGGGTTGTTGATCCATTCAATGCCTTCATATTTAGGCTTAAATGAATGGGTTACAACCTGTGGAAAATGAAAAAGGATCATCATAAAAAACTCCCGCCAGATCAATTCATTGAGCCATTGTTCGTTGAGTTCTGCGATCTTTACCAGTTCCCTTATGCTCACCGTACCAAAACGGAGCTGTACGCTCATTCCGCTGGTTCCGGCAAGGGATGGAATGTTTCTTGTTTTGTCATAAT
>Ga0105097_10000105_pt1 | contig 32508 bp, 31 predicted proteins | sample PPLLak12cMay2015_FD_87035 | JGI IMG/M metagenome (GOLD analysis project Ga0105097, IMG submission 87035) | Freshwater sediment microbial communities from Prairie Pothole Lake near Jamestown, North Dakota, USA - PPLs Lake P7 Core (1) Depth... | ecosystem: Environmental > Aquatic > Freshwater >...
GACCGCGACTACGTGGATGCCACGTCCTTCGGGTCCGCTAACAAGACCTACCTCATCGGCATCAAGGATGTCGAGGGCACCTTCGCTGGCACCATCGATGACGACGAGGCCATGAAGGCGCTCACCCAGTTCCCGGAGGATGAGGAGGGCGACCCCACCGAGAACGCCGAAGACCTCGACCCCGAGGCCCCCACCGAGGGGGAAGAGGTCGAGACAGAGGTCGAACCCGACATCACCGACGCGACGGTGTCCATCTCGACGCCGTACGCGGACATCTCCATCGACACCGGACGCGGCAAGCCAGCCGCCACCGGCACCTCGCAGGAAGCTCCCGAGAGCGAACCTGAGAACGAGGGCGAGGAAGAGGCCGCTGCTCCCGTGAGCCCATGGGCAGCCATCGGCCTTTCCACCGAGCCTGAGGTCGAGGAAGTCGAGACGGCGCTCCAGGTCCTGGAGCCCACCGTCGTCGCCTCCCTGCGGACATCGAGCGAACTCCTGAAGGCGATCACCCGCGAGCTGATCGACACGAAGGCGGCGCTCGAGTCCATGACCGAGGAGCGGGATCAAGCCGCCCAGATGGCCCTCACGGCCATCAAGGGGACGGACGAGATCCTCGCGAAGCTCGCAGCCACCCCCGTCGGCCGTCGAGCCGTGTACCGAGAGGCTAGCGACCAGTTCGAGAGCCTCAAGTCGGTCTATGGCCCGGAGGTCGTCGCCCTTCTCAAGAAAGGATGACCAGTCATGACCATGTCGGCTGAACTGGAAAGCCTGTTGAAGGGTGTCCTCGAGACTCAGGAGCAGATCGGTCAGACGCTCCTGAAGATGAACGAGGCGCCCAACGTCGCGACCCCCGCACAGGGGATCGAGGACCAGGCCACTCCAGCACCCCAGACCCGCCGCTACATCACGCACGAAGAGCGTGCCACGATGGCAACGGCCCTCCGCAGCATGTCCGTCTCCCAGATCTCAGACCTGGTCTCACGCCAGGCTGCGGTCAAGGACGCAGGCGTCCCCCTCCACGTCTGGCTGAACCACGCCGGTTTCTCCGCCCAGAACGCCTTCAACCAGCTCAGTGGTCAGCTCGACCCTGAGATCGCCAAGGCGCTCGATACGGGCGGCGCGACCGCGTTGATCAGACAAGACCTCGAACCGATGTTGTACGAGGTCTTCATCCGGCTCTTCCCGGCCTACGACAGGTTCGCGAAGGAACCGGCCAACGGCCTCCTGCATGCGTGGAACCAGATCACGGCCTACGGCGATGCCAAGTTCATGGCAGAGCTGGGCACCGTGACCGACGACACCAGCACGTACGAGCGGAAGAACACGAACGTCGCGATCCTCGCGACCCGGCGTGGCATCTCGCTCAAGAGCCAGTTCGCCGTCATGGCGGGTGGCATGAACTACAACCCCGAGGCTCTCGAGCTTCAGGGTGGTCTTCGTGCCATGAGCCACAAGATGCAGAAGCAGATCTTCGGCGGCAACGCCACGGTCGCTTCGGGCACGGGTGACGACGAGTACGGCCTGTACGACGCCAACGCCTTCACCGGCCTTCGGCAGCTGCTCGTCACCAACGCCATCAACATGGATCCCTCCACGTTCGTGGCCGAGACCTCCACGACCTACGCGACTGGCGCGTTCCGCAACGCCATCGACAAGGCCCTTCTCCCGATCACCCAGGCGGGCGGCATGCCGTCGATCATCTGGGGCCATCCTCAGGAGAAGATCACCTTCGATGAGCAGCAGGACACCAACGTCCGCCTCGTCGGTCCCAACTACGTGAACATCGGCGTCGGCACGACCGCGCAGTCGGTCAACACCTACGCCGGTCAGCTTCCGTTCGCCACGGTCCCCGGCGACTCCATCGCCTCGTACCACATCGGCGGCACGGAGTACCGCGACCTCTACGTCCTTGACGAGGCTGGCATCACCCTGCCGTACCTCGGCTCCCCTGGTCCGACCGTCCTCGAGATCCCCATCGGTATCTCGGGCCAGCTGACCCACCTGTACATCGTGTTCATGATGAACGGGCTGGCAGTCAAGGTCCTCCCCTGGAGCAACAAGGTCCGCGTCAAGATCGCCTAGACCTTCTGGGGGGCCGGGATGACTCCTCTCCCGGCCCCCCGATCTCCCCGGAGGGATCGATGTACCTGACGCCAGCACGCTTCCGAGAGATGGGCTTCGGCATCGACGTGTCCGAGCTTGATGACGCGGAGCTTCTCTCCCTCATCAACCAGGCCTCGTCGGTCGTGGACTCCTACTGCAATGTCCCCCGCATCCCGCAGATGCACGACTTCCGTGGCGGGACGGTCACCGGGGAGCAGCACGCTTGGCGCTACCCCACGAACCCCTTCGAGATCGGCCAGCGTCGGTACTACCCGTGGCACTGGCCCATCATCGCGGTCAACCAGTTCCGCATCTACGTCACCAACACCCAGTACGTCGAGATCGCTGCGACGGAGCTGATGATCAACAACTCCGAGCGATACCTCGAGGTCGTGTCGCTGGCGCTCACGTCGAGCGGCCTCTTCAACGCCCTCATCGTCCCCAACGTCGGGCTCGCGACTCCCATCGCCAAGTGCAACTACACCTACGGCTGGGACTTCACCGTCAGCGACGAGTACCTCGTCTGCTCGGACGGCCAGACGTGGAGGGCCCAGAACCAGTTCTGGCACACCGACACCGGCCGAGAGCCGGTCATCAAGAAGAACGGCGCCGTCCAGACGACGGGCTTCACGGTGGATGCTCTTGAGGGCACGGTCGTCTTCACCGACAACCTCGCTGCCAGCGACACGGTGTCGGCCACCTACCACCACAAGCTGCCGCGGGACATCCAGTACGGAACCGGCCACATCATCGCCCACCTCCACGGCGAGGCAGAACTCCATGCCCGCGGCATGGCGCACCTCACGAGGATGCGCGTGGCAGAGGTGGACATGGAGCGTGACCTCCGCAGGGGCCAGCCCAAGGGGCTCGCAGAACTCCTCGACATGCTCGTGCCTGAGGCATCGCTGCTCCTGTCGGCGTACGCCCAGGACAACCTGACGGTGCGCTGATGGCAAGGCAGGACCGCTTCTTCACCGAGAACCAGATGAAGCGCCTCCAGGATGTCGCCCTGCTGGGGATGATCACCGACATCGTCATCGAGCGTCGCTCCGAGGGGGCCATCCCCCCGGGCGGTGACTACGGCGACGACTTCCTGACCTACGCCGAGACCAGCGCCAGCCGCAGGAACACGGTCAAGGGCTGGTTCTTCTCCTCCCCTACGCCCATGCAGGACGTGGACACGGGGGCCATCGTCACCACCAACACCTACCGCCTCTTCCTTCCGGTGGGCACCGACATCGACATCGGTGACCACGTCTACGTGGGGCCCAGCCCGGATGCCTACACGGTGTCCGACACCACGAAGGAGTCCACCTGGCTCCCGCTCCTGACGTGCAGCCTCAGGCGGAGGGAGTGATGGACTTCGAGGCCATCGCCAACACCATCATCGACGCCGCCACCCAGGGTCTCGGGCAGGGCGCCCAGATCGTGGAGAGGCGAGCCAAGCAACTTGCGCCGGTACGCAACATCTTCGGCAAGTCGTACACCTTCCGCCTCAAGACGCCCGAGGAGTTCCAGCACGACCTCGAGTTCCTCGACACCAAGACCGTCGAGTCGATGCTGGACACGGGCCCGGGAGCTTTCGCCTACACGGCGACTGGCAAGAGGCCACCCCGGCAGTGGCATGAACGACGACTATCGGCAGCCCTCGAACACCTGGCCGAGTACGAACAGGACGAGGGCCCACTCACCCGCCAGGGTGCTTACGAGGTCCGTAGCAAGCGGGCGGAACACTCGACCTGGGGTCACACCCACGTCGGTGGTCGCCTGCGCGGAGAGATCTACTCCACGCCGCCCCAGGTCGCTGGGACGGAGGTGGAGGCATGGGTAATCTCACCCACCGAGTACGCGGGGTATCAGGAGTTCGGCACGCGCCACAACCGTGCCCACCCCTTCCTCCGACCGGCAGCGGAAGAGAGCCGAGATGCGGTCGTACAAGCGATCGCGGCAGCCGTGAAGGAGGCCTCCAAGCAGGGAGGCACCAGCATGGAGGTCGAGATCGTCGTCCGACTGTGAAGGGGAACGACCGATGGCTGTAGCTTCAGTCGCCCCTGTCAAGCGAGCGATCGTGCAGGCCCTCAGAGCTTCACCCTCCCTTGTGTCCGCCATCGCAGGCGGTATCCACGAGGGGATCGCTCCCCGCAAGGCCAGATACCCGTTCATCACCTACCAACTGGTGGCCGCGCCCTACTCCTACAACTGGAGCAGCGTGCTCATCAGGGCGATGTTCGATGTGACGGTCTATGCGGAGAACCCCGTCGAGGCCAATAACCTCGACGCGCTCATCGCCGCGGCACTCAACGATGCAGTGCTGAACGTGGATGGGCAGGACAGCTTGCTTTGCCGACGGACATCGGATCTGCCAACGGGGCCAGATACCGACTCCGAGGGAAAGCGCATCTACCAGGTCGGAGGCTCGTACTCCGTCTGGACCAGTCAGGCGGCATGAGACATGGCTGACCTGAATGTCGTCCACGGCAAGAACGGATCCATCTGGATCAACGGTAGCAAGGTCACGAACAAGACCGAGTGGACCCTCAACATGACTCGCGACTACGCGGACACGACCACATTCCGTGACGGGAACAAGGTCTACGCCGCGGGATTGCGTGACATCGCAGGGACCTTCTCGGGGCTGTTCGACACGGCCACGGAGCTGGCACTCCAGTACTCGGACGGTGTCGCATACACCTTCCAGCTGTACGCGAGCGACAGCACCCTCGTGGCATCCGGCCCCGCCTACCTTGACGCCACTGTCACCGCTTCTGCCACGGACGCAGTCCGATGCTCTGGAAACTTCAGAGCCGCTGGGACCTGGACCATCGCGTAAGCAGAAAGGAACTGCCCCGTGGCCGCAGTCGGAACTGCCCTTCATGGCAAGAGGGGTGCTATCTATCTCGGAGGCCCAAAGGGCTCCGGGGTCAAGGTCGTCAACAAGACCGAGTGGACGCTCTCGCTGAACCGCGATTACGTTGACTCGACCGTTTTCGGGGATGTCAACAAAACCTACCTCGTGGGCCTGAAGGACATCCAGGGGACCTTCGCTGGTCTCCTTGACATCCAGGGTGACGCTCAGGTGAACGCCGCCAACTCGGATGCCATCCAGATCTACCTCTACGGTGACGATGCGTCGCCTGAGCTGCTCATCGCCTATGGCCCTGGCCTCATGGACGCCTCCATCACCGCCTCCAACACCGACGCCATCAAGTGCACGGGCAACTTCCGTGCAGCTGGCGCCTGGGTCGTCTTCTCCAGCGGGTCGCTGACCCCGTAAACCCGACCTGAGTGGGGGGTGACATCAGCCCCTCCCGGCTGCCGCCCCCCACTCGAGTCCCTAGCAGCAGGATGGCAATGGGCTATCTCTTCAAGCTGATCCGGTCAGGGACATATCGACCCGCCGGTATCGTTGACATCCCCTTCCTTGGAGCCAAGGTCGGGGAGTTCACAAGTTGGACGCTCACGAGGCGTGGAGACACCGGGCAGGATGCTGCTCTGTACGATCTCCACGCCTCTTTTTCGTTCCTGTCCAAGGCCCTCTGGGATGACGATGAGTACGAGAAACGCATCCTCGTCAACCTCAACCCATTCAAGCAGTACAGGCTCGAGCAAGTCCCTGGCATGCGAACGGTCCTCCAGGACAAGAGCCTTCTGATCGAAGGAGTGACACTATGCCCCGCGCAGCGCACGCCCTGACCCCCGACTTCTCCGAAGAGACCGTCGTCATCCGCGGCGTCTCCTACCGCCTTCGCGAGCTGTCCATCGGTGACTACGAGGACCTCGTGAAGAAGGCCACCACTACGAAGGTGAACCCCCTCACCGGGGAAGAGGACGAACAGGTCGATAACGCCCTGCTCCTCAAGCTCATGGTGATCCGCTGCTCGGTGCAGCCCAAGCTCACGGCAGAGGCCCTCGCCAACCTCCCCATGCGCGTGGTGTTGAAGCTCAACCAGACCGTCAACAAGATGCATTATGGTGATGAGCCTGAGTCCAAGCCAGCAGATGAAGAGGAAGAGGAAGAGTCCAAGGGAAACGACTCACCACCCGTGACCTGATCTTCCGTATCGCACGCTGGTACGGGGTCTGGCCGCACGAGGTGGCAGCCCTCCCTTTTCACTACTACCTCGCCTTACGCGAGGATTGGATCAAGGTCCACGCCAAGCCCACCGACGACGACGCAGTCACCGGAGGCGCAGGCATCATGGACTTCAACGCTGAGACTCTGACGGGAGAGTCGGCGTAGACCTCCTGGGGAGGCTCTGATGCCTGACGAAGTCAGCACCATCGGCGTACGGCTCACTCTTGACGCGAGCGGTTTCAGCTCAGGGCTGGATGCTGCGAGCGGGGAGTTGAACGCCTTCCAGAAGCAAGCATCCCAGGCAGGCGCCGGGGTCGGGAGTCTCCACGCGGGCGGCAAGCCCGGTGGCAAGGCTCCTGGCTCCGCCATGCCCGTCGATGTCACCCTGTCGGTCAGCGAAGGGTCCATCGCGAAGCTCCGCAAGCAAGTCGCCGCGGGGCTCCAGAGCATCCCCGTCACCATCAACCCGCAGTTCGCCACCACGGGAAAGAACAGCATCCAGAGCCTCATGGGCTCCGTGTTGTCCACGCAGTACGGCATCACGCCCCAGCAGGGCCGCGTGGCTGCCGCGGCAGCCATCGAGCGCGCTCAGGGCTCACTGCCCAGGAAGGCCCTCGGTGGCCCCGTCGAGGCCAACCGACCCGTTATCGTCGGTGAGCGCAGGGCAGAGGTCTTCGTCCCCAAGACGGCTGGCCTCATCCACCCCTCCATCAAGGACTTCTACCGCAAGCAGGAAGAGACGCGGCGCTTCGAGGTCGAGCTGGCTGCGGTCGATGCTTCTCGCCAGCGACAGCATGACCAGCGCATCCACGCCATGGCAGGCAGGCGCTCCAGGGGCGGCGGTATCAAGCATGCCGGGATCGGCTCCATGGCCTACAAGGCCACTATCGCCAGTGGCGGCGCCACGATGCCCGCCATCCCCGGCATCTCCGTGCCCACGACGGGTCATGCCCTGGGCGTCTCCGCCTACCTCCCTGGGGCCGAGTCGTACCACGTCCCCCAGAACGATGTCCGTGGCTTCATCAGGGCCGTCTGGGCCCAGCGTCAAGCTGGTGCTCCGTTCGTGGGGACCTGGCTTGATCCAGAGACCGGCCTCATCGATATCGACCCCTCGACCGTCGTCAGCAACAAGCGCGAAGCGGACATGCTCCTGCGTGGCGGGCGAGAGAAGGCAGCCTTCGATCTCGGCCGCTTCAACCGCCTGAAGGCGCAGGGCATCGACCCCGGTGCCGCCGCCGACCAGGCGACGTGGTATGCCTCCAGTAAGCCGTTGCGTGCCTCGGCGGAGCGCCTCAGGCAGATCATGTACAGCCGTGCCATGCGGCGCCAGCTTGGCGGTGGAGCCCTCTTCGGGAAGGAGGGCTGGAAGGCTGGCCGCTACCCCCACCTCCTGACTCCGGGCACCCTTGCCCCAGGCGCCGGATGGATGGACCGGGACTGGCGCAGCCAGGGCCTCAAGGACATCACCGAGTGGGTCAGCGTCGATACCCTCCAGCAGTTCAGGACGCACGACCGCGAGTTCCACCCGCGCTACGCGCATGACACCCGCTACCTCGATGAGCTGACCGAGAAGATCTACGCAGAGGGCTTCGACCCCTCGAAGCCCATCGCGTTCTCGCACGACCCCTACTGGAACACGGGCAAGATCGAGGATGGCAACCACCGCTTCGCTGTCGCGAGGCGCCTGGGGATCGACAAGATCCCCACCGCAGGCCAGCTCATCCAGCAACCGCGCAAGAAGTTCCAGGGCTGGGTCATGCCCAACGAGCACATGCTCGCCCCCGATGCGGCCGGTTACATCCCCCACTTCATGCCGCCCTCTTGGTTCGGCATCCGCAAGGGCGGGGGCCCGGTCCACGCTATGGCAGGGCGCATCCTGGGGGCGACCGACCTCGCGAGGCACGGCCCAACGTCGGCCATGGAGCGGAACATCTGGGATGTCGTCAACCGGCTGTCGCCTCACGATGTGTACATCGGTGAGAACTGGTATCCCATCGCTGGCAAGATCGCTCGCGAAGCGGCCCGACACTCTGGCTACCCTAGCGAACGTCGCGCTCGAGCTGTCCTGGCGGCAACCAGCCCGCAGATGCTATTCGCCTCGAACGTGGCCCATACCGCCGCGATGTTGCAAGGAGCCATGCGTGGCGAATACCCGACGAAGCTGGACGCTGACGCGCTGCTCCCGCGAGTTGGTGAGTGGATCGACCAGTTCCTTGGCCCAGGCAACGTAAAGCTCCCGAAGGGAGTCATGGGCCTGCCCAGGATGCATCCCTCGGGTGTTCCTGGTGGCGGGGAGAAGGCGTGGCAGATCGCAACATCCAAGGACCGCATCCACAGGTGGCTGTCTGGGCCGAAGGTCGTGCCGTTCGACGCCAACCTGGGCGGGAACCTCGATGTTGCCACCCTTGATGCGCTAGCCGCTCAGATCGCGACTGCTGGTGCCTACATGCAGTCACCGGGTGTCGGCGTGTTCCGCGACGCCATGAACGAGGCGTATCACAACGTCCACGCCCAGCTCCCTCGTTCCCTCAAGAAGAGCCTGCCTCGCATCGCCCAGTTGCAGGCTGCGACGTGGGTCAACTGGCGCGGCGCGGGGATGCAGCAAGGCGGCTTCGTCTCGATGATGCACGAGATGGAGCCCATCATGGGCTGGCAGATCGCGGAAGAGAAGCTCAAGGAGAGGGCCAAGCACGCCCAGGGTGGCCTCATGGCCCGACTGGGTGAACCGTCGAAGCTGGCATCGGCCCTCGAGGCCAAGGCCGCTGAGATGTTCGGGATCACGGAGGATCCCATGGCCGCTGGTTGGCTCGCGCCCAGCGGGAAGTACGTAGACTTCAGCGCCCTCGGCTCTGGCATGTACCAGAAGCTGCACATGGGGCCCATGTACGAGAGCACGGGCATGGTGAAGGGGACGCGGACCATCCCCCACTACGCTGCCCGCCACATCGTCGGGACCAACACCCCCTACGAACAGGTCTACGAGAAGATGCTGGACAGCGGCTTCCTGCGGATGGGTGGCTTCAGCCCCGGCTTCTTCGAGGGCCAGATGTCATCGCCGCTGACGTTCAGCCAGCGCAGCCGCCTGCTGTCGGACCTCAAGGGGTACGACGTTGAGGAGATGTTCCTCGACCTGACCAGCCATGGTCCTCACGCCATGCAGAAGGGTCACTTCAGGTCCCTGCTCGCGTATGACCGTGCGTCCGCCGCCAGCATCCTCCAGGAGGCCAGCGCCTACGCCGACATGCCCTGGTCCCAGCTTCCCGGCAAGGGCAAGTACTGGAACCCCGACACCGCGAACATCGAGGCGGCGACCAACCTCGCCAGGGTGATGGGGCAACGGAGGGCCACGGGTGGCCCCGGCTCTCTCGACGGTCTCTACATCGTCGGTGAGATCGGTGAGGAGCTGTTCGTCCCCAACCGACTCGCGCACATGATCCCCAAGAAGGTCATGGACCAGATCCCCAAGGCCGCGGGTGGCATGCAAGTCATCGGCAAGCGCCGAGACCACGACCTTGGCGGGGAGCTGTTCGCTCCTCCCGAGGATGGCGTCATCATCCCCAACCGACTGATGGCACAGGTGCCGCGTGCGGAGGGGGGCACGACGGTCGGAGACTGGGAGGATGAGCGGCGTCTCAGGTCTCAAGACAGGCAGCCGATGGTGTCCGAGTTCGCGGATCGGGTCTTCTCGACGCTGACCCAGACATGGCGCCTCCGTGGGCCCAGGGGAAGGCTCGGCGGCATCCCGCAGTCGGGGCCGCTGCCTCCCGTACCTGTCATGACTGGTGGGTTCCAGGCCGCTGGACCGGCGGTGATCGAGCAGCTCGATGTCAGGAACCTGAGCGCCCAGAACGTCGATACTTCGCCCCCCAGTGGCGGAGGCGGCGGAGGTGGGGCCGCGGGCGGCGGGCGGCGCGGTCGTCCGACGCAGACCGACCCCTACATGACCCCAGGTCAGGACCCAGACCGGGCTGCCCAGGACCGCATGAGGGCCCAGCAGCTCTCCGAGGCTGGTCAGGCGCTCTCCGCTCGCACGCCTCGTGGCTACGTGGCCCAGCTTGCTTCTACCTTCATGGGGCGGGGGCGGGGCCAGGAGATGGTCAATCTTGCTCGGCAGCGTGAAGCCCTCAGGGCGAGGCAAGGCATCGAGGAGGGCATGCCCGACTCTCGGCCCATCAAGGAATACTTGGCCCTGGAAGACAAGCTGACCCTTGCCCGCGCCGACGCCAAGGCCCCCATCCAGGCCGAGATCGATACCCTCGTCAAGGCGAACCCGGTGCTCAAGGACTGGAACAAGGCCCGCGAGGAGGAGTCAGACGCGCTGCGGGCCGGTGTCCCCGGGCTGACCCAGGGTCTCGTCGGTCTTGGCAAGGTCATGGCTGGCATCCAGGTCTACTCGTGGGCCATGGAAGGTGTCGGCATGGCTATGCAGGCGGCTGACCCCGCCGCCAGGAAGATCGTTGACAGCCTCATGAACTTCGAGGCCCAGTCGGAGGCGACGACGACCCAGCTCGGCAAGCAGACCCGCGAGCAGTTGGGCAACACCGAAGCCACGATGAATGCCTACGCCATCCAGAACAACCTGAGCACTGGGCTCAACGAGGCTGCCGCTGGGCCACTGACGCTCGAGTCTGCCGTCAAGGCTGGCGCTGAAGTCGCGGGCAAGTGGGAGACGGCCATCGAGTCGGCCCTCGGCGCCAACCGGAGCGGGATGCCCTCGGGGACCATGGGTGGCTTCGGGGGCCTCTTCGGGGGCGAACTTGCGGGTGAGCTGCTTGGCGGCGGCAAGGGCGTCATCGAACAACTGGCGGGCGCCGCCATGAAGCTGACGCCCGACACCGCCTCGTACCGGGAGGGGAGCCCTCTCGGGCGACTCGGTTTTGTTGGTGGAGAGGGCTGGGAGGTGACCCCGGGGATGGGTCGCGACCGCTACACGCAGAGCCTCTACGACGCGCTGGTTGGCGACCAGGCCGAGGCTCTCGAGAGGGGCAGGCGGAGCTACGCCATCCAGAGCAATGAGGCTGGCCGCGCCTACGCTATGCAGGCTGCTGGCGTGAGCGTTACGAAGACGCAGAGCGAGGCTGAGATCGGCGCGGCCATGGCCGCGATCCCAGAGGGTGTCGAATACCAAGACCTCAGGAACCTGACCTCGACGGGCATCATCTTCAAGCTCAACGACGGCAGTCTCGCTGATGCGACCCAGGCCATCGCTGCCGCTGTGGTCCTCGGAGTCGGCCTTGGCGTCCAGGACCCCGCTACGTGGTCGAAGGAGCAAGCTCGCGTCATGGGGGCCCAGTGGCAGGGCGCCCAGGCGCTCACCGAGCGCCAGGTGGACATTGGTATCCCCTTCTCGACGTGGCAGCAGATCACCCAGAACCCCCTCATCAGCCCGTCTGCTGGTGTCTCCACCGTGGGCGCATCTGCGGCCACTCAGCGGCAAGCCCGGAGGAGCTTCGCGGACACCGAGGCACTCCAGGCCGACATCAAGGGCATCGCTGCGGAGGGTCTGGCGAACCAGCGTGACGAGATCCAGAGATTGACCCCACAGAACGCTGGTGCCTTCAGCGTGGCGACGGCTGAGGCGACGGCGCTCTCGGTGAGCATCGCTGGGCTCACTGAGGACATGATGGCTGCCCAGAAGGTGGCCGCAGACACGAGCTACCTCAACCAGATCCGCATCGCCCAGCGTTCCCTCGGGGATGCCGTCGGCATGCTCGGACAGGTCGGTGGCACCCGACTTGGCTATCTCCAGCGGGAAGAGTGGCTGACCTCACGAGCCAGTCAGAGCCTCGGGCTCGCCAGCCAGAAGATCGGGCTCATCGCACAGGGGCTGTCGCTTGCGCTTGAACGGCGCAGCATCGCCACCAGTCTCGCTGTGGCCCAGTTCCAGGCGCCCGGAGAGACGGGCGAGGAGCGGTTCGCACGCCAGCGAGAAGCCGTCATCGCGGCCGGTATCCGGCAGCGACAACTCGGCCTCAGCACGCAGCAGTACGGCATCAGCCAGCAGCAGCTTCCCCTTGCCCAGCAGCAGTTCGCTATCGCCGGGAAGATCTGGGTCGAGAACGCACAGCGGAACGCCCTCGACGCTCGCAAGGCCATCGAGGTCATGCAGACGGCCAGGGATGCCGAAGTCAAGACGACCGTCGCGCAGAGGCAGATCGCTGCTGCCTCCCAGAAGATGGGTGACTGGCTGAACAAGGCCGCAACCTACGCGAACCAAGCCGAGCGTAAGCACGCCGACATCATCAACAAGACCATCGAGGGCGTAGCGAGCCTGGGGCTGACCTTCGAGGAGGTCGATCGCAAGCTTCGTGCGAGGTTCGAGCTTGAGGATCGGGACAAGAACTTCGACCCGCTGGGCTCCGTCAGGACCCCCAATAGGCAGCCCACGGCCAGGGAGCTGGCTGAGAGCCAGGGCTTGACCACGACGGGCTCGGGGACGACGGCCCGGGAGCTGCGCGACAAGTGGATGGGCAAGCAGGCCACGGGTATGGTGGGCACCTACTCCACCCCGACATCCGCCATCTTCGGAGAGGCCGGGACGGAGACGGTCGCCATCCTCCGCAACCCGCGCATGGGGATGCTGAACATGGGTGGCGGCGGCGGTCCCGTGAACCTGACCATCAACATCGACAGGCCCGTCGTCAGGGAAGAGCGCGATGTCGCGCACCTCGCTCGCCGTGTGGCAGAGGAAGTGGAGCGGGCCCTTGGCCGGAAGGGTCAGATGATGGGCCTGCGGCGCCCGAGCTACTGACATGGCCGACCCGACGCGCTCGACCATCACCATCACGGTCGGCGGGTGGGACATCAGCGCCGATGTCATCTACGCCCGCACCAACTTCACCTCGTCTGCCTCCGCCCAGCCGGGGACATGCACCATCGCGGTGCGCGCCGGGGCGCACACCTTCCAGGAGGGCAGCAGCATCACCCTCGACATCGACGGTGCGCGTCGGTGGAGGGGCTACCTCTTCAACATCGCGAGGGGCTACGCCTTCGCAGACGCGGCCGTGCGTGAGTGGGTGCTGTCTGGGGTGGACCTCAACATCCTCCTCGACAAGCTGGTCATGTACAACCACGAGCATCCCGAGCGATACCCCGACGGCGGGGGGACGTACAGGCGCAAGAAGGTCTACGACGATGGCGTGTCGAAGGGCTACGTGGTGGCCGTGCCCAAGAACACCATGGACGACGACTACATCAAGGCCATGCTCAACGACTTCGACATCGGCCTCGTGTCACCGACCCTCAAGACGAACCGCATCGAGCCCGTCGGCCAGATCAACCCTGACGGGACGTTCACACCTCCGCCCGCGGGCGGGACCCTGCGCGACTTCCTCACCGATGTCAGCCGCAACGTCAACCGCTCCATGCCGGGATCGACCATCTGGTACGTGGACCCCGAGGGCTACCTCGTCTACAAGGCGCAGGACACCGACCTCGCACCCTTCTGGGTGGGCGACGCCGACCCAGCCGAGATCACGGGTGGCGTGACGGGTGAGAACGTCAAGGATCTGACGGTCACGACCTCCATCAGCAGCATCAAAGACGACGTGATCATCTGGGCTGGTGACCTCAACCCTGCCCCGGGGTCGCGCCAGAAGCTCCTCAAGTACCGTCACCTCGTCAACGAGGCGTCCGTCGCCGCCTACGGGCGCTTCCAGTACAGCGAGATCCTCGCCTCCCGCTGGACGCAGACGGCGGTCAACGCCAGGGCGGAGAAGGTCATCAACCAGGAGGGTGAACCCGGCATGAGCGCCGACTTCACCACCTACCGCTCAGGCCTCTACCCGGGCCAGATCATCTGGATCCGCATGGACGCCCACGGCTTCGCGGACAACCTCCCCATCCGCTCCATCTCGATGAACTTCCGCCTCCCCGACGTGGTGGAGTACCGGGTCTCCTGCTCCTACGACACGCAGGACCCGTGGGGCCTGCTGCTGGCCCTCAAGCGGCCGGAGAACCGGGGCCTCAAGCAGCCCGACTTCTACGTCAAGGACCTCCGTGCCCGACCCGACGAGACCCTCCCCAACGTGGAGCGGTACACCCTCATCAAGGAGTACCCACAGTCCATCGGCGGGCGCCGCTACCAATGCGTCACGGCCTACATCCGAGACAGCCTTACCGTCTACGTGGGTGGCATCAAGCAAGTCAGCGCTCTCGACCCCGAGACGGGCACGGTGGGCTTCCTTCAGACGAACCCGGAGAACGGCACCTTCAAGCTGTCCGAGGACCCCGCGGGTGGCAAGCGGGTCTACGTCGAGTACTACGCATCAGGGACCTTGTGAGGTAGGACATGGTTGAGCGACTGGCGAACTTCGGAGAGACCCTCCTCAACGAGGAGTTGACCGACATCGACACCACGGTCACCGTGCTGGATGGTTCGGTGTTCCCGACCGGGGGCAACTTCCGCATCGTCGTGGACAGCGAGATCATGCTCGTCACGGCCCGTTCTTCCAACGACCTCACCGTCACCCGCGGCGTGGAGTCCACGACCGCCGTCGCGCACGGTACGGGCGCCAACGTGAAGATGGTGCTCACGGCCTCCGGCCTCACCACGGCGGTGGGGGAACGCTTCTCGAACCGCTGGCACGTCCCAGCCGGGAGTGAGGTGTTCTCTGACGAGTTCGATGACGCCTCCCTTGACGCTGGCTGGACGAGGGTGGACACGAGCAGCGCGGCGCACCTCACCTACACCGAGGCGGGTGGGCTCCTGAGCCTTGCCCACAACGCCTCTGCCGACACGGCTGGCCCCGGCCACGCCCTGATGCGTGCGATGCCCGGTGGGCAGTCCTTCCCCTTCACCGTTCAGGTCGGTATGAGGCACTTCTCCCAGTACGCCACCAACTACCAGATGCTGGGGCCCATCCTCTCCAACGGCATCGCGGCTGGCGCGGGGACACAGGTCTGGGCCATGCCCTTCATCCAGACCAGCCACGGGCTCTCGAACTCACTGAGGAGCTTCACCAACTGGGGCACCGCAGGCACCACCACGTCTGGCGTGCTCTACGACCCCTTCGACTTCCACGTCCGCCTGCGGTGGACGGCTGCCAACTCGTTCGCATCCGAACTCAGCCCCAACGGCGTGGATTGGCTGCCGACCCTCACCCTTGCCACCACCGTGACTCCGACGCACTTTGGCATCGCCTACTCCAGTTGGGGCATCGCCATCGCGGGCATCGGCACCTACTACTACGTTCGTACGTACTAGGCCATGAGTGAGTCCGTCCTCGGCAGACTCACACTAGGCCGAAGCGGGCTCGCTCAGGCCGAGAGGGGCTTCAGCCTCTACGCCCGCATCGGCTACTTCAGCGACTTCCGCGTAGATGCCATCCGCTACGGGGAGCGGTCCTGGTACTTCCGCATGGACTCCATGGTCCAGGTCCCGAGGGCTGGCACGCCGTGGACCATCGACGCCGAGAAGAACCTTCGCATCACGGGCTCGTTCACCGCCGCTGCCGTCCTCCAGAAGGAGCAGTCCTACAGCGGCGATGCGTGGATGGATTACACCCACGCATCCGTGGAGATGGCGAACCCGACGTGGACCCACGTCCCCCAGGCGAACGCCAAAGCCATCGTCGTCGTTTTGTCGGCCTACAACGACTACGCGTCCGCCGTCACGTACGGCAACAAGGCCCTGACGGCGAGATACCAGCCGAACCATTACGGACGGTACACCGAGGTCTGGACGCTCTCTGACCTGTCGGGCAGGGCCGACGATGTCATCCGCGTCACAGGGATGGCAGCCAACTGCTTCGCGTCCTCGACGGTGCTCTCAGGGCACGCGGCCATCACCTACGCGACCGTCAACGCCGTCAGCTCGTGGACCGGATGGGTCGCAGGCAACTACATCACGACCCTGAACGACACCCTCTCACAGCCGACGATCAAGGCGCTCTTCAGCATCGCCGGAGGCGAGGGCGGGGACCCGCACGCTGCCGCCAACCCGTACGGGACCGGCTACTGGCTCTCCAGTGGCGACACTAACGCCAGCAACAGCGTCGCGACGGTCCTGACCATCCAGGGTCCCGACACCAGCAGCATCACGGGCGGCTTCGCGGTCTTCACGGCCTCCTGCTCTCGCTACCACTGGTCGATGCTCATGCAGGAAAGCGCCTTCCTGCCTGGGAAGACGGTGGATGCCATCCGCCACCAGCACTGGGATAAGACCTTCAGCGCGGGGTCCTGGTTCCGGCACGAGAACTACGCGGTCTTCTCCACGACGGCGGATGCGGCCCAGCTGGAGACCCTCGGGGGTTCGTTCTCCCTCGATGCCCACTTCCCCGACCACATCCACGTCGATGCGGTCATCCTCGCGCCCCTCCGCAGCGGCATCGTCTCCTCGGGCGCAGTGGTCTCCGCGAACTACCTCACCGACGTTTCGTGGGCACATCCGATGGTGTCGGGCGACAGCGCCCTGGTCGTCGCCCTGTTCGGGTCGAGCGGCAACCAGGCCATCTCGGTCACGTATGGCGGCTTGCCCCTGACGTACGTCATCCACGAGTACTACTCCGGGGAACTCTGGGTCCTGACCGACCTCACGCAACGCAGGGCAGACGACATCATCCGCGTCGATAACGCGAAGACCGTTCGCGGCGCTTCGGTGATGTTGCGCTCGCAGAACCCCGTGAGCATCGCCCGCAGCGTCTTCCATGCTTCCGCCAATCACAACGGCCAGTACCTGAGCAACACCCTCGAACGCTACCCGGCAGGCTACTCGTCGGCGGTCGCGGTCCACCTCGAGACGGGCTACTACGGGAGCACCCCGGCATCTGGCTCATCGCCAGGAGCAGGGACGACGACCGAAGGCTTCCTGCTCAGGAGCACCGCGGCCCCCAGCTACTGGGGCAGCCTGGGAACCACGCCGAGCGTCGGCGTGGGCCCGGTCACGGGCGGCTTCAACATCCTCACTAGCGACTCCAGGGGGATGCTGACGGTCCTCCTCCAGAGCGCGCCCAACGATGGTGCCTCCTTCAATGTCGCTGCCTCCCTCCTGAAGGAGGGCACGGGCTCACGCGCCGTCGATGCGTGGTTCAGGTGGGTCATCCCCGGCACCTTCGCGCTGGATGCCTCCATCACGGGCTTCCGGGCGGACGCCGTCATCGCCGGGGAGTCCGTCGGGTCGTTCGCACTCGAGTCGAGGGTGCGACTCGGGGAGTACTTCGAGTCCTTCTTCGAAGCTGCGGCTGAGATCTCCCTCATCCACGAGACGTTCTCGGTGGACGCCTACGTCTCCTCCACGGGGCCTGTCTACGACCTGTCTGACAGTCGCCTGACGGCACCGGGCATCCTCGCGCCAGACATCGGAGAAAGCATCAGTGTCCGGGGGTCCTTCGAGGACTTCACGGCGGATGCCACCGACCCCCCCGTATACGGGCTGCGGACCGGACCCTCCGGGTGGATGAGGCTCGATGTCCTACAGGCGAGTCTCTTCTTCATCGAGTCGTTCGACAGCTACTACGACGACCCGGATCTCGCCATCTGGGGGCCCCAGGAAGCACCACCTACAACGAGCCAGGACCCATGGCATTACAGCGACGGCCCTGGGTCCGACCAGGCCCAGTACTACTACAGACCGGGCTTCTCCGACACCAGTACGGATGCACCACTGGGGACGCTCTACGTCGGAGGTAGCTCGAACGCGAACTACGGCTCAGGGCTGACCCTCGAGTCTGGTTCCTACTGGATCGCCGTCTGGCCCTATGGGGGCGGAGCCGAGACCGGCTACATCGCCATCAACATCGAGAACCGTGGGCCGATCTTCCGGCTCGATGCCCTGATCGCTCCGAGCGAAGGCTTCTCGACATTCACCGATGAGGCGGTCGATGCCGTCGCCGTGACCTCCCCCGCCCCGGGGCAGACCCTGTTCGCCTTCGGGGACTTCTCCCTGCTCACGTACAACGTGAACGACCCCTACCCCCTCTACTACTCCAGCCCCGGGAACGCTACAGGCTGGCTCAAGTTGGAGGTCCCCAAGCGGGCGCGCTTCCGCATCGATACGTCCGGGTCGCGCTACATCGTCCCGTATTCGACGTACCTCCCAGAGACGGAGCTGACGCTGTGGGACTCCCTGCCGAACGCTGACAGTGAGCCCATCCACTACGCCGGAAGCAACTACGCCTCTAACGACGAGGAGGACTACCTGTCCTCGCTCATCGACTCCGCATCCGGGTATGCCTACGGCACCAGATACCCGATGGGGAGTTCGTCCGCGCAGCCCCCGGGGGCTGGCGTCACCCTGGCGGCTGGCACCTACTGGATCGCCGTCAGGGCTGAGTACTACCTCGATGGTGTCTGGCTGAACATCGAGAACCTCGACTCACCGACCTTCTTCGATGTCGATGCGCTCATCGTCCTGCCACCGACATTCACGTATGACTACGTCCAGTCAGCCACTGTCCTGGGCTCCCTGCCGAACCGGCAGAACGCCGTCTACTACTTGGGCAACTACGGTGCAGCCGGATACGCAGGCGGAAGCGTCACGGTCACCTCCCCGGCCACGAGCACGAACGACCTTCTCGTCGCGTTCATCTCCGGTGACGAGGAGGGGTCCCAACGTGAGATCTGGTCACCGGGCTGGACGCAGTACGCCTACTTCCCGACCGATGACCATTCTCATGCGGGTTGGATCTTCACGAGGAGGCGCGGTCAGTACGACCCCGCCACCTACACGTTCTACTGGGACGCCGGGTTCAAGAGTTCGATGGCGGTATCTGTCGCGGCGTACCGCTACAACGCCAGTGCCACGCCCAAGCCCTATGACGCCAGCCTGGGCATGTACCGGACCCACGTCGAGACGCGGACCATCCCGACCTTCTCCTACCTCCCGCACTACACGTCGCCGCTCGTGGTCTACCCGGGGCAGGAAGTCCTGACGGCCTTCTTCTTCAACGCCTTCGCATCCGGCGGGTCTGTCCTCGCCTACCCGGCTGGTTTCAGCTACCTGAGCCAGGCTGGCACCAACTACGCCCAGTTGCGGGCCATCCGCACCTCCGGCTACACGGAGCCGACGCTCGTCAGGCAGTACTACGCCACGTACGGCAACGGCACGTCGATGGACATGAGCGTGCAGCTCGCCATCATCCCCACGCCCGTCTACGGGTGGCCGGTCGATGCCTTCATCTTCCGCGGCATCCTCGTCAACGCCGTCAAGGGCCGATCCTACGCGAAGACCTTCACGGTCAACGCCATCAGGGATGACAAGCACGTCTCTGGCGACTTCACCGTCGATGCCTACTACGAGCACGGCGGCGTCATCCCCCTGTCCGCCATCGTCATCGGGCCGGTGCTCTCGACCAAGCCCATCAACGCGGTCAAGCTCCAGCACGACTACGGGGTCGGCTCCTTCGGCGTCCAGTACCAGTGGGCCATCGCGAGGCGCTTCATCCTGAAGTCGGCCGTGGGGAGGGAGACGATCTCCTCAGGGACGGTCGATGCCGTCATCTCGGGGAGGCCCATCAGGGTCGATGCTCGCATCCACGTCCCCTCCAACCCCTACGCCTTCTTCTACTCCGACTCCATCCGCAAGAGGAACATGACCTCCTCGTTCAGGGTGGATGCAGCGATCCGGTCGCGCACGCGCACGGGCGCCTTCACCGTGTACGCCATCACGATGGTGCCGGTCTCGCAGGGCACCATCACGGGATCGTTCTCCGCTGGCGCTTGGGTCTACGCGCTGTGGGGCACGGTCGTCTTCTCTGGCGAGGACGGCTGGCCCATCGACGCGGTGGTGGACTCCTACTGGAGCGAGACCACATTCACCATCGATGCTGAGACCACCCTGCCCGACAGGTACGGCTCCTTCACGGCCGGGGCCGACATCGCAGCGTCAGGTGACACGCGGGGAGCGTTCGCCGCCTCCTCCCTCCTTGGCTCCGCTGGCACTGGCCTCTTCTACGCCAATGCCTACGTCACGCAGGGCTACTTCAGGCTTTTCGCAGACATCGCAGGGGTCTTCAGGCTCGATGCGCTGCTCGGCGTCCTCTCCGGCTCGGGGTCGTTCGTCGCCTCCGCCGTCAAGCGCACATCGGTGACGACATCGGTGACCGCGAATGCCGTCCTCGCAGACGCCGCAGGGGACTACAGGGCCATCCACGTCGATGCGAGCCTGACCTCGTCCCAGCGTGGCGCATTCGCGCTCCTGGGGGCCCTGGTGAGGGGTGCTTCGGGCTCATTCAGCCTCGATGCGCGCCTCGGAGGGGCCATCACCCTCGATGCTTTCATCAGGACGGGCTTCTACGTCAACGCCTACATCGCCTTCGGTGAGCTGGTGGTCTGGCCCCCCAGCCAGGAGGGGACCGGGGGGACGGTGACCGGAGGGGTGTTCACGGACCCGACCGCGGACTTCGATGACTCCCTGGTGGGCTCCATCATCGTCATCGCTGGCGAGGAGTACGTCATCGTGGCGGTCATCGACGGGCAGACGCTCGTCATCGAGGAGGTCGGTGGCGGGACGCCTCCCGACGTGGCGCCTAGCCCGTGGTCCGTCCCATCCGGCTCTGCCACCGACGCCTACGGAGGCGAGCCCCCCGTCACGAGGTCGAACCACGTCCGCATCCTCTGGGCCAGGCCCTTCACCGACGACTGGCACGACATCACTGGCGACACGCTCTGGTCTGCCACGCGCTTCACGCAGTCAGCGAGGGTCGGGGCGGGGACGTTCGAGCTGCACCTCGAGGGGGCCTACCCATCCTTCATCGGCGGCGAGGAGATCCGCGTCGAGGTCGATGGCCTCGTGGTCTTCGGTGGCTACACCACGGACGTGGAGCGCGGCTACGTCTTCTCCGACCTCTCCACGCCCAAGACGGTGCTGCACGGGACGGACTACAACATCGTGCTGGACAAGCTCGTGGTCTACAACGCCGAGTGGGACGAGGACCACGGCGGGGTCGGCCACTACGAGAACTGGACGCCCTTCGCCAAGGGGGTCTCCGACCGCTACATCATCCGCACCATCGCCCGCGACTACCTCTCGAGGATGCCGGGGTTCAACTTCCACACCTACGTGGACGAGATCGAGTCTCCTGCACCCACGAAGCGGTGGACGATGCAGCCGGGGACGACGCTGCGCGATGTCCTCACGGAGATCAGCCGCATCACGGAGGGCATGTGGTGGATCGACCCATACCGGAACCTCCACTACCACGATCGCAACAGCGTCACGGCCCCCTTCCCCATCACCGACGGCGACGGTGGCATCAGCTGCCGCGAACTCTCGGTGTCCTCTGACATCTCCATCGTCAGCAACGATGTCTTCGCCTGGGGCACGGAGGCCTACCAGCCGGAGGGCGGGGGCATCATCTACAGCCACCAGGAGGCTGACGCGACGTGGAGCGTCCTCTACTGGGAGGACAAGATCGAGAACGTGCAGGAACGCATCGATGCCATCAGGGCCATCCCCTACGACGAGCGCACCACCAAGCAGCGTGCCGACCTCTCCGCCCTGAAGCGCGCCAAGGCCGTCTACCAGCAGAAGCTCGCCAGCGCGGAGGCCAGGGGTGGGCAGGGCTCCGTGCAGCGTTTCGGGCGCTGGCAGTACGCCGAGTTCAGGCAGGACATCTACAAGCAGAACGCCCTCGACCGGAGGGCCACGGCCATCATGCGGCGCTACGGTGAGCCGGTCGTCAAGGCCTCCGCCGTCATCTTCGACCACGGCTTCCAGGCTGGACAGGTGGCCTTCGTGTCGTCCCTGACGCACGCCTATGCTGACGAGATGCCCATCAGGGAGATGACCCTCGAGTTCGCCACCATCAAGGAACCCGACGACCGCTACCGTGCGGTGCCGCGGTACAGGTTGATGCTTGGCCTCGACCCGGAGGAGCCATGGAACGTCTACCAGTTCCTGCCCTTCAACTACGAGTACAGCCGACCCGGGATCCACGTCAATCCGCCCGCTGGGTGGGAGATCAGCCCGAGTACCACGGACAGCACATCCATCCTCGATGACTTCACCCGCGACTACGAGAGCGACACCGACTTCGGCATCTCCACGAGTGACCGCGTGGAGACGAGGGTGTGGGAGGAGGAGGCATGACCTTCGACGTTGACGGTGCGGTGGGCTGGATCAGGGGCGCGGGTGACGACATCCCCCTCGAGTGGGACGTGGGCTGGGGGCCCAACGACACCCCCTTCCCGGCCTCTATCCACACGGGAACCCGCATCAGGTGTGGAGAGTCCTACGGCGAACCAGAGCCGGGGAACCTGCCGACCGGCTACCACGCCCCCTATCAGGGGATATGGACGGGCACCGTGCAGACTGGCAACCTGGGGACGTGTTGCAGCGCCTGGAACTACCCGTGGACGCAACGGCCGGAGTGGTCACCGTGCGGGGGGCTCGACAACACCCAGTACGGCGGCGCTTCCGTGGAGTCGTGGCACCCCTTCGTCGTCCCGGAACTCCCGTCAGGGGTCTCCTACCTCCGCGTCAGCATCCCCATCAGGGGCAACTGGTACACCCCCGGCAGCTACTTCTTCGGGTCCGACTCCTACCCCAACCCCGTGGCCTTCGGGAAGACGGTCCAGCTCAGGCTGTCGCCCACGCTGCCCACCTCCTTCGAGTTCGGCAGGCTCATCGGCGCTGTCACACTCCCCAGCGATGGTTCATACGTGTGGCTGAGGGGCAGCTTCTACGTGACCCCCGACATGGTCGGGAAGACGTACTACATCGCGCCGACGCAGCTGGTGGCTGACCACTACACGAGGGGCACGGTCCATTGCAGCATCGGCCTCGATGTCATCGACTGGCCCGACAGCGGGGGTGGCGACTCGTGGTCGGTGGACTACGACGGTGACGACGGCTTTACCTGGGAGTGGGTCGTCCAGGGCGAGCCCGTCATCTTCGTGGATGGCGTGGACATCGACAGCCTGCCCATCATCGAGGTGGGCGAGACGCCGACCGTGGAGATCAGGACGGCCAGGACCCTCCTCTACGGTGGACAGCCAGCCGACGTGGATGAGGACCACGTCCTCCTCACGACGCCCGTCACCGTGACCTCCAGCATCGATGACTCCAACCGCATCAGCCTGCTGTCACCGACGGTCCTCCCGGCCACGCAGTTCACCTGGAAGTTCCGCCTCTCCCACACCTTCAACGACCGTCCCCAGATGGCGCAGGGCATCGCCTACTCGGTGCGCGAGTACTCCTACGACACCGTCAGTGGCGTGGCGTTCCTGACCTTCGACCAGAGCATCGCGGAGCCCTACGAGGAGGTCGTCAGCGAGCAGGAGAACCTCACCGCCATCGGGGGTGTCAGCGGCGACGGCTGGGAGGTCACTACCAAGGGTTACGGCTACGCCACCCTCAGGGTGGGCGACTGGGAGTCGGGCCGGTTCCTCGTCTACAACGACCGCTGGTATGGGCTGACCATGGAGTACCCATCGGTCACGGAGGTGACGTTCGTCCTCGCTGACTACACCTCCGGCGACACCCTCGCGAGCATCTCCTACCCCGCGGCCGGGGCGAGGACGGTCGTTCGCACTGGGGGCAGGGGGGTGGTCTTCGAGCCCGACATCGCGGTGGGCTTCGATGAGATCACACTCGTTGGCTCCTTCGGTGACACCTCCGTGGAGACCTACGTCCCACCGGAGCCAGACATCGGCTGGAACTTCGAGTACGTCAAGGTCGAGAACGGCCAGTTCACCCTCGAGGCCCAGCCGGTCGCCGGGTCAGTGAAGGTGGAGTCCTTCCGCACGGGGTTGCTCGACTACCCGGAGGACTGGGAGGAGGCCGACGATACCGGCCTGGTGTACGACGTTCGCACCAACGACTACATCCTCTCGGTGACCTACCTCGTGGCGATGCAGTCCCTCGAGAACATCACGTCCGTCGCCCGCCCGCAGGAGCAGGAGTCGCAGCAGTACCGGCGTCCCAACTACCTCTAGGCTGGTATCCTTCATCGCGGTAGCCGGGAGGGGCAACCTTCTATGGAGGTCGCCTCATGGACCCACTCGCCAACCCCGCGTTCATCATCTTCAGCGCCGTGCTGCCCCTGCTCATCGCCTTCATCAAGCAGAGTGGCTTCAGCCGCCAGATGAACGCCCTCATCGCCCTCGTCTGCTACATCGTGGTGGGCATCGTGGCGGTGTTCTTCTCAGGAGAGGACATGACGGTCGAGAACGCGGTCGGCCTCATCACCGTCGCCACCGTCGTCGGCTCTGCCGCCTACAACCTCGTCTGGAACAACCTCATGGCCGACTCCGACGGTGAACCCTCCCTGGACGCTCGCCTGACGGACGCCACCTCCGTCATCAAGGGTGAGGTGGTCGATGCCTAGCACCGATGGGGTGCCCTTCGCCTCACTCCCGTGAGCGCGGGGCACTCGCCCCTTATCACCGGCAAGGACTACGGCCTGCCCATGCGTTGTCCGAAGCCTGAGTGTGGGTTCGGGTGGCTCAAGCTGCCCGGACTGAAGATGAAACCATGCCCGAACTGCGGCTCGGCGCTGGTGTCTATGAGGCCCAGAAAGAGGAAGACGCATGGGTGAAACGAATGGCTGGAGGCAGGGCAAGGACCCCGTCCAGCGATGGCTCAGGGTCGTCACGGCGGTGGTCTGCCTCGTCGTCTTCGTGTACGTCGTCGTGTCACCCAGCCGTGGCTCGGACGACCTCGTCATCCTCGCCTTCGCCATAGGAACACTCTTGATGCTGCTCGGCTACGAGGGCGTGGTGCGCCTGCCCTTCATCGTCGGGCGTAACAGTAAGGATGGTGATGATGATGTCTGACGGCATGGGTACGAGTGACCTGTATGACGTGGGGGTAGAGATCCTCTCACTGTTCTCGCTCGTCCTTGCCCTGATCTACCTCCGCAGGGTGATCCACTCCTACCGCTACCACCACGACGACCGTGCCGCGGTATCGCTTGCGAAGGCCGTGGGCCTGACGGTCATCTCGCTGGGGATGGTCATCAGCGCCCTTGGGCTTCTCGTTACCCGGCCGGAGTTGTCCATCGCTGGGCTGTCCATCGCGAGAGGTGCGTTGCTGGCCCTGCTGGCGACGTTGCTGCTGGCGAACGTCAGACCACAGTCGGACGACCTCTAGGGGTCGCGAAGCTCATCGTCAGGACTCATCGTACGAGTAGCCGAAGATGGCCCGCTGCATCCGGCTGGCGATGTCGCGCAGGCTGCCATCGCAAGGCCCGTACAGGAACGCCAACCGTGCCGGGGATCGGTCTTGGACGTGCTTGCGGTAGTGCAGCCACTCGTACGTGGCGTAGTCGAGCGGCATGCCGTTCTTGTCGAGGTTCAGACGAGGCGGCAGGGACGGCGGTACGACGTATCCCATCACCAGAACGTCCTCGCGTAGTCGATCCCGGCCACGAAGAGGGCCCAGGTGTCCTTCTGCGTGTAGTGAGGACCGCTGGGCCTGTGGTCTGGGAAGGGGATGTCGTTCTTCGCGGCACGCTGGTTGAGCCATACCGTGGTCTGGCTGATGCGCTCACCCAGGATGAGGATGCGGTAGCAGACCTCGTACTCCCGCGGCGCTGTCTTCCTCAGCGAGCGCATGACCCTCGTGGTCCGCAGGCGCTGGGTCTCGTTGCGCTTGCCGCGGCCATCCCTGCGGGTCATCCACTTCTGGAAGTCGGGGTGCCACTCCGGTGAGCCATCGACCGCCAGGCCACCACTATGAAGACGGAGGGGGTATTCCCCCCTCCAGTCCTCGGCCAGCCACGTCGCCCAGTGGGCCGTGCGGCGCATGGTGTCATTGCTGAAGTCGCTCACGGCCCATCAGTCTAGAGGATGAGCCGGTACGCGAAAGCGTCCCTCCCCGGTATCGGGAATGGCCCCTCGACGGGAAAGCCCATGTCCCGGAGTTCGCGGAGCCTGCGGAGTCCCTCTGATCCACCGACCCTTTCACTGGCTATCTCTGGCCCGGAGTGTGGCATCCCATCCGAGAGGAGGGCCAGCACAGCTCGTTGGCGTACGCTCAGGGAGCCAGCGGGTGGGAGTCTCCGCTCCCCCGCCGGGGAGATGGGCGTCTCCTGTGGTGTCGTCAGCCCGGACCCGTCGCAGGCTCGGCAGACCCCCTTGTTGTTCGAGTAGATGCCCTTCCCCTTGCAGGAGCGGCAGACGACAGCAGATCCAAACTCGATAGGCATCGGTGGCCTCCTAGGGTGCGGGCACCATGCTGGCGTAGAGGTGGTCTGGGTCGTAGTCACCCACGAGTTCGACCTTGCCCCGCTCGTACACGCTGTAGGCGTAGACGGGCCTGCCCGCGTCGAGTGCCTTGTCCATGAGGTGCATGGTCCCCGAGTAGCCCGACTCTGCCTCCTCGGGGGTGATGAAGAGCAGCACGAGGTCGGCCTTGTCGATCATCTCGATGTCCCTGATGAACACCGACACCCTGCCTGGGTTCTTCTCCGACGGCTGGGGAGTCCAGTAGTCCCAGTCCAGGTGGAGGACCTCGCAGAGGTTCACGACATCGGCCTCGAACCGGCCCATCTGGGTGGTGGCACCCTTCCTGACCATGACGCGGTCGTCGTCAGAGAGGGCGGCGAGGAACCTGATGAGGAGGCGGGGAGCCTGGCCCCTGGGCAGGCGTCGGCTCCCCGCGATGACGACCTTCATCCCTTCTCCAGTTCGCCACTCATGGCGCTTCGGTCCCCAAGTCCGCGATGATGAGCAGCTCCCCGGTCCCAACCCGCCCTTCGTTCTCACCTGGGGCGAGGACGAAGAGCGGCCTGCTGCCCACCATGTCGGTGGTGGCGCGCAGGACCACGAGGTGGGAGTAGTTGTCCCTCACGAGGTAGTAGTGGTCTTCGATGAGTTCGTAGGACACATCGACGTTCTGCTTGGAGTCGGTCCTGACCTCCGCCGTGACTCGCTTGGCGATGATGTTGGTCGCGGGGGTGATCTCGACCTGAGTCTGCTTCCTGTCCTTGGGGCGGACGGTGATGCGGCCCATCAGAAGGCCAGTGACTCAACGACCTGACCGGGCTTGATGTTGCAGCCCTGCGTGGAGCATGCCCAGAAGGCGTTGTACTTGTTGCCCGTCTTCTTGCTGACGCCAGCCGGAACGAGACGCCATGCGGTGCCGTGCTCAGGGCAGGCACCCTCTGGTTCTTCGGGCGCTGGACGCGGGACGAAGGCTTGCTGTTGCTGTTGCGGGCGCATCGCCTCCACGGCCGCGGCCAGCCTGCCGATGGCTGCGATCAGGGCGGTGGCGTTCTCGTCGTTCATCGGTCCTCCTCGGGGCGCTTGATGATGATGGGGGTGTGGGGCCCGACGTAGGCCCCCTGGATGTTGAACCCGTAGTGGTCCCAGGCTTCTTCGATATCTGTGCCGTCGGCCACGATCGACTCGATGATCAGGGCCTCGTCGTAGACGACGACGGCTTCCATGCCTGGCTGGCCCGTCGTCACACCGATGATGGCGCTGTCGAACCCGTCCATGAAGAGTGCCTCTGGATTGATGTCCTCGAGCATCTCCTCCGCCCACTCTCGCATGTCGGTCACCTATGAGACGGTGTGGTAGGCGACAGTCCCGGCCCCGTCGGTGGCGATGATGCGGTAGTGGTACTCCGTGTCCGGGTCCAGCCCGCTGATGCGCTGCCTGTGGAAGCACAGGAAGTTCGTCTCGAGCGTCGTCAGATTGCCGTACGTCTCGGTCTTGCCCCACTCCACCTGTCCGGTGGCGCACGGCTCCACGTTCCACGAGATGTCAACGTAGCAGTTGCCGACGGTGCAGGGAGGGGAAACCGAGGCGGTGATGTTGCTGAACGTGAATGCTTCCTGGGCGCCCTCCAGGGCAGAGAGGCGAGCGTCGAGAGCCTGGGTGTTCTGGTCCAGCGTGTCGATGTCGGCAGCCATGGCTGCCAGGTTCGCCTGCTGAGACGTGGTCAATCCCTCGAGCGCGGTGATGCGCGCCTTCATGGCTGCGATGGTGGTCTTCTCAGGGGCCGTGAACGCTCCGACGCTGAGAGCGATGAGCCCTACAGAGATAGCGACGGCGAGCGCCGCGATGAGTACCCTGTTCATCCGATGGTGACCTCCACTCGTGCGTCCTTGGGCTTGACCACTTCCTTGGAGAGGACGCATGGCAGGAAGCGGTCGTCGTTGACATCGAGGGCCGCGGCGATGGCGTCGTTCAGCAGCTTCAGGCTGTTGTCGGCGTCCTGCCTGGACCCCAGGAAGAGTCGGTAGCGCAGGCGGACCTGTTCCTCGGGCACCCACCCTGATGGCCTGGCTGCCCTGACGATGAGGCGTGCGGCCTGCTGGTACGCGGTCGCCTCAGGCGTCTTCGCCAGCGTCCGATACGGGGCGCTGCCCCGCCGCTGGGTGACGATGCGGTAGGCGTGGTTGGTGGATGGCGGCTGGCCGGGGATGGTCACCTCCCAGCCGCCCTCGAGAGGGGCCACTCAAACCCTCTTCACTGTGGATGCGTGGACGAAGCCGACCTTCTCTGCGCTGGGTACCCAGACCTGGAACCACGTCCTGTTGCCCAAGATGGCCTGACCTTTGACGGTCCCGCCGTAGGTGAGACGCTTGCCCTCCCTGAGGGTAGCGAGGATGAAGGCATCCCTGTCTGGGTGGAGGCGGATGTTGGCGATGACGCGGACCTCGACCTGTCGCTTCTGCATGACGACGGCGTAGATGCCGCCCGGGTAGGGCTGGGTGAAGCGCAGGACGTAGTCGCGGGCCACCGACTGGGGCCACACTTGCCAGCCTTTGGGGACACCTGGCCTGCGGCCATCGTTGAGGGGGTCACCGACGCGAATGCCGGATGCTGTGACGGCCTGGAACATGACGCTGTGGTTGCCCAGGAAGTCCTTGTCGCCGCGGTACTTGACGGGCAGGGCCCCGTAGTCGCCCGACACCACCGCGAAGCGACCAGCCTTGAGCATGGAGAGCAGCGTGGGCCACGCGAGGTCGTCGGTGTAGTCGTAGGCCGTGACGGGCACCCCGAAGTACTCCATGGCGGTCTGGATGGCGCCGATCATCAGGCCACCCTCCATGTCCCCGGTCTGTCTGCGGAACATCTCGGGGCTGGGGTCCTTGAGCCCCAGCGTGCCCTGATCCACGAGCATGGCCCCCGACGCCGCGCCGCAGTTCGTGGACTCGAGGTAGGAGCCGGTCAGTTGCTTCTCGAAGCGAGGTAGGTAGTACCGCTGCATGGTCATCTCCTTTCCGTGAGGTAGTCAGCCATCGCCACGACCACCGCGACCAGGATGGACGCTCCGAGGAGGAAGCCCACGAGGTTGATGCCCACGAGGTCGATGAGGATGGTCATCAGGGCGAGGGCTATGCCTACGGCGGTGAAGACGAGAAGGCCGATGGCGAGGCCCGCAACGATGTGCTTCATCTCATGCGCTCCAGGTAGGCGCGGATCCTGTGCCGGTTGCGGGCCTCCCAGTTGGAGCCAGCTTGCGTGCCACGGTGGTGCCACGGGCACAGGCTGACAAGGTGGTGGACATCGGTCGGCGCCTTCTTGCCCATCATCGGCTCGCCCGCGTCCTTGGTGTGGCTCATCTCGATCTTGTCACCTCCCGGGTCCCTGCCGGTCCACCTCGTGATGGGGTGGTCCCATCTGTCCTTGCACCAGCCTGCCTCTCGGTCGAGGAGTCGGGCGATGCATCGGTAGTCATCCCGTCGGAGGACAGCTGCTCTTACGTTCGGCGGAATGCTCTCACTCATATCTCTACTTCAACAAGGGGGTCGGGGTCGTTGTGGCAGTTGTACACCCCCTAAAGGGGGGTGTACAGAACTCCCCGTACAACTGACCGGATTTGTACTTGTATAACTGGGTTGTACAACCTGTACAACCTGGGTGTGGAGGGCACAACTCACATGTTCCACTTGGACTGCCCAGGAGTGTCATCCACGTCCACCGCCCTGGTGTTCCTGTAGGTCCCGTCTTCCATCTTGATGAGGGAACCCTGCTCGGTGAGCCGCCTGAGGGCCTGGCGGATGGCCCCCTCGGTGTGTGTGGGCAGCATCTTGATCATGGCTGGCGGTGCCATGCGCTCCCCGTCTGACAAGATGTCGAGGACGGCCTCCTGGGCCGTCTCCGGCTCCATCGCTGGACGCGGCTCGACCCTGAATGAGGACTCCGCCTCCTGGAAGGCGATGCTGTGCCCCAGCCACTCGATCTGTAGGCCGACCTGGTCGTGGAGCCTGCTGTCGTTGGCCTTGGTGTGGATGAGGGCCACCTGGACCGTCTCGTCGTCCGGGGTGGTCCCGTTGCGGACCTCCCACGCGGAGCGGGCCAGGTTGACCTTGTAGATGGAGCCGTAGGGAAGGAGGCCACTGACCTTGCCCTTGCTCCGCATCTCCTGCTTGCTGACGTGGTCCACGATGAGGGTCGTGGTGTTGATGAACCTGATGGCGTCGAACATCCTCAGGGTGGACTCATTGGCGTCCCCGTACTCTCCGCCAGTCCCCATCGCCATCCCGGCGCTGTCGATGACGGTGAAGACGATGTCCCTCTCGGCCACGGCGTTGGCGATCTCCTCCGCCTCGTCTGCCAGTGGCTTGATGCAGCGCCGGTAGATGATGGGCAGGCTGGTGAACCCCGCCCCCGCCCCGATGGCCTGGGCACGCTCGTTGATGATGGGTCCATCCGTCTCCCAGTCGAGGTAGAGGACGTTGCCCTTGGCCGCGGGGGCGAGGCCGGGGATGATCTCCCTGCCGTTGCGGATGGAGAGTGCCATCGCCAGGGCCAGCACCGACTTGCCTGACCCACCGGGGCCGTAGAACAGCGTCGCCACGTTGGCCGGGACGACGGGGTCGATGATGTACTTGTGAGTGCTCGTGATGACCTGGTTGCCTACGTCGAGGAACGGCTGGCCCTCGCTCTCCGCGATCATGACGTGCTGGCAGAGGGCTTCGAGGCCATCGAACCAGTCCATGTTCATGCCCGGGGTCCTGCTCTCAAGCATCTTCGCCAGCGAGGAGCGGGTGCCGCTGGAGCTGAGGTTGAACCTCGCCATGTGCATGATGCCGTTGATGGTCTTCACTCCGGCGAGGTCGGTCTTCACCATGATCTCGCCGTGGATCCCGTCGCTTCGTCTCTTGACCCTTGTGACCTTGATCTCTGTCCTGATGGCCTCCGCTACCACCCGATGGCCTAGCCCGATGCGCTCGTAGTGCCAGCGTTCTTCATCCATGCGGGGCTAGCGTTCGGAGTTCATGTGTCCCCCTGCCGTGGTCGTTGTTGTTCAACGTGCAGTGAGGGGCCTTGCAGATGACACGCTTGTCGTCGCGGAGGATAGATAGGCTGGGCATAGAGTCCTCGTGAGCGGGGCACTTGATGGATCGCCCTGGCAGGGCATTGGGGACCCCCCACAGCTCTCTCAGGATGTCTGAGGCGTGGGAGTCATCCTCCGGGAAGGGCTCGTGTGGTCTCGCATAGGCGGATGGCAGGAAGGCCACCTGTGGCGGCTTGTAGGCCTCGGCCCACTTGGTGAGTGATGCCGCGGGGATCTCCCTGATGTTCAGCAGGATGTCGGCCAGCTTCGGCCCCATCGGCATGGAAGTGGAGCCGTCGTAGAACTCGCCGCGCTTGCCCGTCTTGGGGTGAGGCATGAGGGGCAGGCGCAGGGCGTGGCCCAGGCCGTCCTGATCGACGCTGTCGGTCCCCGGGCGCAACTCGATCTTGGGGTCGTGTGCGTCAAGGTCGAGGGCCTGGAGCATCCCGCGCAGTGCGGCCCTGATGAGCCTGGCTGGGGCCACGTTGTCGAGGCACCCCCAGAGGTGCGCCCCTCGCCGTGATGTCTCGACGTAGGTGGGCATCTCCTGCCGGATGAGCTTGCTCATGCGGAAGGCCAACTCGACGCCGTCCTCCCGGTCAAAGTCCACTGCGAAGGTGTGACTTTGTCCTGGGTGGGCGATCATGTAGCCGCTGATGCTGGGGCCCGTCCCCCTCAGCCCTGCGATGGCGACCTCTGCGGTCAGGGGCTCCCTGACCGGCCTCCACCCCTCTGGGGTCCAGCGCGAGTAGACATCGTTCCTCGCCGGGAAGAGGTGGACGTAATAGAGAGCGACTTGGTGTGGGTCGTACGACGACATGCGGCCCCCCGACAGTTAAGGGTAGACGGCGGGGGGATGGGGCCTGTCGGTGCCCCGCCCCTCGCCCGCCGTCCGTGAGATTAGACGATGTCGAGGGTCTCCTGCTCGACGTTCTCGTCATGCTCCGGGGGAGTATCCGTGGTGGCGATCTCAGCGACCGCTGACAGGCCGTCGATGACCTTGGCGATGTCCTCGGCGCCCAGCGCACCAAGCCACGTTCGGATGTCCGTGCCCTCGGCTGGCGGATCCACGCTGATCATCGTCCTGATGATGGAGACGATGTCGGTCGCGTCCCTGACGCCAAGGCGCGTGAAGTGGCGGGCCACCTCATCGACC
>Ga0105097_10000106_pt1 | contig 32353 bp, 31 predicted proteins | sample PPLLak12cMay2015_FD_87035 | JGI IMG/M metagenome (GOLD analysis project Ga0105097, IMG submission 87035) | Freshwater sediment microbial communities from Prairie Pothole Lake near Jamestown, North Dakota, USA - PPLs Lake P7 Core (1) Depth... | ecosystem: Environmental > Aquatic > Freshwater >...
CACCGTTCCAAAATGTCTTCCATGAAAAATATCCGCGGAGGCGGCATAGGTTACCGGAGTCGCCAAACCTCCCCCATAACCAAAAAGGACGGCAAAAACGTACAGGAGCCAAACCTGTGAGGTGTCGTTGATTGCCAAGAGCGCTCCCAGCCCCCCAATTGAGAGACAAGTCGCCAGGGTATGGGTTTTTTCCCTGCCGAACCAATCCGATAGAAATGCCGACAACTGCCCGAAAAAAATCATGATTCCCAAAAGTGCAAAAATCGAAGCGCTGAAAGCGCTGCTGAATCCCTTGTCCTGCAGAAATCTCACCTGGTGAGCCATGACCATATATCCCGCAATCCCCCAGTAAAAGGCGTAAGAGGCAACCAAAAACCAGAGTTGTCGTGTTTGCAGAACTTCCTTCAACCCTCCTCCCAAAGGAGGTGCGCATCTCCCTCCCTTCTTTCCCCCCCGGAATTGCGGCTGAAGCGGTTGGGAATCCTCGGCCCCATAAGCCGCCAGGCCTTTGTCCTGGGGCCGGTAGAAAAAGAGCAGGAAAAGCAGCGGCAGAAGAGTCGCCATTAGAATGAAGGATAGTGCCAGAAAGGCATGGCGCCAGCCCAAATTCCGGATGGTAAACTCCACAAAAATGGAATAGACAAAGCTCAGCCCTCCCCCCATCTGGCCCAAACCCAAAACCAAGCCCCGCCTTTTTGTAAACCAATTCATGAGCGCCGGCGCGAAAATCGGCCAGCCGCTGAAGGCGCTACCGACGGACATCAGGAACCCGAAAAGGAAATAGAAGTGCCAAAGACGGGTGGCAAAGGCGCATCCCACCGTCGCCAGCCCCAAGATAATGATCCCGCCGGGGATGAGGACTCGCGGGCGCCAGCGGTCAGCCAAGCCCCCGGCAAGCGGAGCCAGGAAGCCATAAATCAAGATGTTGAGAGACATCATCATTGCAATGTCCCCCCGGCTCCAGTGAAATTCCTCCAGAATGGGGGAGAAAAAGACCGCGAAAGAATGGCGGATGCCATAGATGAGAATCATACTGATGATGCAGATGGCAACGAGGTACCATCCGTAAAAAATATGCGAAGTTCGGCTCATTTCTCCTGCTTTCAAATCTTTGGAGATTTCATCGTTCAGATTTTCTATCCTAATCCGTTTCCTGAGCGCGGGTCAACCAAAGAAAGCATGGGCGCTTTCCTTTCTTGACCCCCGCTTTTTTCTGTGTTAGAAATCAATTTTATTGGAATCTTGGCACCTGAAAAAAGACAGCGGCTGAGTCCGTCCGCAGCCGGCTCTTTTATCTTTTTTCTAAGGAGTTTTCATGACATCCCGAGAGAGAGTCCTCACGGCCCTGATGGGAAAACAGCCGGACCGCGTCCCCTGGGTCGAAAGCAGCATCCATAACATCCTGGTCGAAAAACTCCTGAAACGAACGGATTTTGAAAGGGCCACGGTGACGCAACTCTTTGCCCTGCCCGGCGTCAGGTTCTCCCCGGCGGTCTTTGAGGTCTTGGCTGTCGATAACACAAATTTCAGCATCGCTCCTCCCCGCTACGTGAAAAGCCAGAGCTTCGAAGGCATGGACATCATTCTCGACGGCCTCATCAAGGAGGAAAAAGATCTGGAGAAGATCGTTCTGCCGAACCCCGAGGACGACGCCTTTTACCAGCCCGCCCGCGATTTTGTGGCTTGTTATCGAGATAGCAATCGCGCGCTGGGGGTCACCACCCGCATCGGGGTCAGCAATACGTATTTAAGCATGGGAATCGAGCACTTCAGCCTGCAGCTGTATGACAACCCGGAGTTCGTCTTCCGGATCCTGGATCTCTTCGTGGGCTGGGCGGAAAAAGCCATCTCCAAAATCAACGAACTAGGCTTCGATTTCCTGATCGTTCCTGAAGATCTGGCCTGGAAGCAGGGCCCCATGTTCTCCCCCAAAATCTTCCGGGAACACTTCCTGCCGCGGATGAAGCGGGTCGCCGAAAAAATCCGGATTCCTTGGATCTATCACAGCGACGGGAATCTGATGCCTATCCTTGACGACCTCTTAACCCTGGGGATGAACGGCCTGGCGAATATCGAGCCGAATGCCATGGATATCTTGGAGCTGAAAAAGAAGTACGGAACCCGGATCTGTCTGGTGGGGAACATCGATCTGCACTACACTCTGACCCAGGGAACGCCGGAGGAAACCGAGGCGGAAGTGAAAAAACGCATCGAGGAGATCGGGCCCGGAGGCGGATACATTCTGGCCAGTTCCAACAGCCTGACGCCGTACTGCAAACCGGAAAACGTCCTGGCTATGAACCGGGCCCTGCTAAAATACGGGTTTTACTCAAGCCGTTAAAAATGGAGGTTTCCGTGAAGAAACAGATCCCCTTTTTCTTGATGACGATTTTATCGGCCCTTTTGCTTGTCCTGCCCGCCCTCGTTGCCAAAGCCCAAGCCCAGGCAGGAAAAGAGTTTCGCTTATGCCACAATGCCAATCTCGATTCCGCCACCGATAAGGCCTCTCATAAGTTCGCCGAATGGGTCGAGAAGAAAACCGGGGGAAAGGTCAAAGTCATCATCTACCCCCGCAATCAATTAGGCGGAAACCGGGAGCTTCTCGAACAGGTCAAGATGGGTTCCTTGGACATGACGCTCATGGGGCTGGGGACGTTGGGGTACATGGTGGAAGAATATAATTTCATGCAGATCCCCTTTGCCTTCCGCAGCCAGGAGCACATCCACAAGGTTCTGGACAGCGAAATCGGGAAAGCCATCGAGAAGAACGTGGCGGCTAAAGGGTTTTTCCTCCTCAACCAGAAATGGGATCGCTTGCCCAGGCATATTGCGGGGAAAAAGCCGATTCATAAGATCGAAGACCTGAAGAACATGAAGATTCGAGAAGGCACGCCCGCCTTCCACGAAGGGATGAAGCTTTTGGGCGCCTCGCCGGTCAAAATCGATTTGAACGAAATGTTCATCGCCCTGCAGCAAGGGATTGTCGATGCGGTCGAACTGCCTCTGGATTATATTTACGATTACAGTATTCATGAGGCGGCGAAATTTCTCTCTCTGACTTATCATACCTACGGCACCCAGTTCATCGCCATGAATCGGAAAAACTTCGAGTCTCTTTCCCCGGACGTCCAAAAAGCCCTTCTGGAAGCCGCTGCGGAGGGCGCCGACTTTAACAACAAACTGACCTGGGGTCAGGAAGACGACTACCTGAAGAAAATTGAAAAAGCCGGAGTCAAGATCAACAGACCGGAGTACAGCCAGTTCCCGAAAGCTCTTGAAACCCACCTCGCGGCTCTGGAAAAGAAATGGCCGGCCTGCAAGGGCCTCTTCGGGAAAATTCAGTCTGTAAAGTAGGAAAATCGAGAAATACGAAGATGAAAAATCATAAAGGGCCGAACTCCGGCTTGAAAGAATATTGCGCCTTGATCCTGGTGATGGCCAGCTTCCTGATTCTGATCGCCGAAGTTTTTCTTCGATATGTGATCGGCTCCTCCATGGAGTGGTCGGATGAAATCTCCCGCCTCCTCCTGGTCTGGATGACCTTTACCGGAATCGGGCTGGTGATTCTGGAGCGCAAGGAAATTTTCGCCCAGGTTTTCACCCAGAAGCTTTCCCCCCAAGCCAAGAAGAACTGGTCCCGGTTCATAGATTTTCTGGTTTTGGCCTTCAATATTTTCCTGGTCATCTTCGGATTGCAGATGACGCATTTCTCCTGGGACATTAAAACCGAGAGTTTGGAACTTCCGTTCAGCTTCTTTTATTTCTCCATTCCCCTCGGGGCGATCCTGGCCGTTTATTACCTGATCAGGCGGTTAAGAACCGACCAGACCGGCAGGCAAGGGGGGGCGAAATGATGGGCGCCCTCCTCCTCCCCCTGCTGATTCTCTTTATCCTCTGCGAAATTCCCATTGCCATCTCCATGGGGCTGGCAGGAGTGATTTACTTCCTGGTCAATGGCATTCCCCTGGGAACCTTTCTGCAGCAAACCCTGGCTGGCGCCGACAGCTTTGTTCTGATGGCCATTCCCCTCTTCATGTTTGCCGGAGAGTTGATGAACGAAGGCGGACTGACGCCCCGCCTGATCCGGCTGGCCAACGCCTTTGTCGGCCACTTCCGGGGAGGGCTGGGGATGGCCACGGTCATCGTCTGCATGATCTTCGCCGGGACCTGCGGCAGCGCCGTGGCCGAAGCGGCCGCCGTGGGCGCCCTCCTGATCCCGGCCATGGTCCGTCAGGGATATCCGAAGGACCTGGCGGCGGCCATTACCGGCGCGGCCGCGGAACTGGGCCCGATCATCCCCCCCAGCGTGCCCATGATCATCACCGCTTCCCTTTGCAAGGTTTCGGTCAGCAGACTGTTCATGGGTGGAATGATCCCCGGGATCCTCATCGGACTCACCTTTATCGTCACGACAACGATTTTGGCCCGACGGGAAAAGATTCCCTTTTACCCGAAAGCGGACCTGAGAGAGCGAATCGCCAGTGTGAAAGAGGGGATTTGGGCGGTGCTGGCCCCCGTGATTATTATCGGGGGAATGTTAGGGGGGATTTTCACCCCCACGGAAGCGGCGGCCGTGGCCACGGCCTACGGGCTCTTTGTGGGCTTTGTGGTCTACCGGGAGTTGAAATTGGCGAGCCTGCCCCAAATCTGCTACAAGGTTCTCATCTCCACGTCAACCGTTATGTACATCGTGGCGTTGGCGAAAGTCTATACCTTCGCCCTGACCCGGGAGCGCCTTCCTGATTTGGCAGCCAATTTCCTGTTCAATGTCTCAACCAGCCCCCTGATCATCATGCTCGTCATTCTGGTGTTCATCATCATCCTGGGGATGTTCCTTTCCACGACGCCGGCCTTGATTCTTTCCATCCCGCTTTTTATACCTTTTGTCGCGAAGATGGGTTTCGACCCCGTCTGGTTTTACACCTTTGTGACCATTGCCCTTTGCATGGGCACGCTGACTCCTCCGGTGGCGCTCACCCTTTATCTTACGAGCCAGATGGCCGGGACTTCGCCGGAAAAGACGTTTGTCCGGATGACCCCTTATCTGATCTGCATGACTTTCATTTTGCTTCTGGCCCTCTTCTACCCCCCGATCCTCACCTGGGTGCCCAGTCTATTGAAGAGCTAAGGGCAAGAGCCCTTCTCGTCCTGAAGGCCTTCGATTAGGTTGCGTTGAATACGCTCAGTCCGCCGATGATGACTTCTTTGACCTTGATGTCCTTGATCCTCTCGGGAGAAACGGTAAGGGGATTTTCGGCCAGGATCGTAAAATCCGCAAGTTTCCCCACTTCAATCGTTCCTTTGACCTTTTCATCAAAGGTCTGCCAGGCCGCGTCGGCGGTGACGGCTCGCAAAGCTTCCTCCGGACTCAGGCGAAATTCAGGCCCCAGAACTTCGCCGCCGCGGGTCAGGCGGTTGACGGCGGCGAAGACGCAAAACAAGGGGGATACCGGGGTCACCGGGCAATCGGAGTGCAGGCTGAATTTGATTCCTCTCTTCAAAGCCGATTTCAAAGGGCTGATTCGTTTGGCCCGTTCCGGCCCGAGGAAAATATTTTTGTGCCGGTCCCCCCAGTAAAACGTGTGGGAGACGAAGAAAGAAGGGCTGACTCCAAGCTCCGCCATGCGATCCAGTTGGTCTTCGCGAGCCGTCTGGCAGTGTTCAATTCTGTGGCGCGCCTCCGCTCGGGGATATTTTTCTTGGGCCAACCGGTAGGCATTCAAAATGGCATCGATCGCCGCATCTCCATTTCCATGCGCGGCGATTTGAAATCCGGCCTGGTGAGCCGCCATAACCAAGGTGTTAAGGTTTTCGGGAGGGGTCACCGGGTAACCCCGATAATCTCTGTCCCCCTGGAAGGGAACATGATAGGGTCTGCTCAGCCAGCCCGTGTATCCCTGGATCGAGCCGTCTACGATGATTTTAGCCGGGCCGATTTTCAAGCGGTCGTTTCCAAACCCGGTCAAAAACGAGGGGTTCTTACCCTCGGCTCCCAGAAGAAAATGAACGCCGACCATCATGGTTATGCGAAGGGGCAGGATTCCCCTTTTCAGGGCTTCCTGATAAGCCACGATCTCCCGGCTGCTGCCAACCCCGGGAAAATTGACCCCGGCGTCACTGCAGGAGGTGACGCCTTCCCGCAAATAGTGCTCGGCTGCCAGGGATAGACCTTCCAGGCGCTGGTCCATGGTGAGGACCGGGAGGAGACGCGCCACCAGCATTTGCGCCGGCATTTCTTCCAGGACTCCATCCGGCTCTTTTGTTTTTGGATCTTTACGGATCACCCCGCCGATAGGCTGAGCGCTATCTTTTCCTACCCCGGCCATTTCAAAGGCTTTGGTGTTGGCAACGCTAAAATGACCGGAGACGTGAGAAATAAAGATAGGCTGTTCCGAGGAAGCCTTATCCAAATCATGCCGGGTTGGATGCCGTTTTTCGGCGATCAGAGTGTCATCATAACCTCGTCCCGTTACCCATCCGCCGCTGGAATTCTCTTCTGCTTTCCTGCGAAGGGCCGAAATCAAATCCCTCATATTTCCAATCGACCCCAAGGGGGGGCTTTGCAGATTGACCGAATACATGGCCGCCGGTCCATACATTCCGAAGTGGTTGTGCGGCTCATTCAGCCCGGGAATCATGGTTTTCCCGTTCAAATCCTCATCCTTCGTCTTTGGCCCGATGAGCTCCTTTATGGCCGCGGTGGGGCCGACGGCTACGATTTTGTCTCCCAGCGTGGCCACGGCCTCGGCCTGCGGTTGGGAATCCGAGAGGGTAATCACTTGGCCATTCAAATAGACTTTATCCGGGAAAATACCATGCCGTTCTTCCATCTCCCTTTCTCCTTTTACGACTCCCCAAGGAACCTTTCTCTTGGTTCTTAGTTAGTTCCTGCTCTTTTATTATTAATTCATTTGCCCGCTGCTTCGCAAACAAAATCTTTGTGGAGTTCGGGATTGATTGAAAAATCTGCTCAACCAGAGAGGATCGGGTGTCAGGCGGCCCAATTTATGAACATTTTTCAAAATATTTTGCCTTTCCCGCCCGGGAAACAAAATTTTCGATTGTGAGAGAAGGAATTTCGTGATAAAAGGATTTTTTCATTCTTACCTTTTTGGGGTAACCCTGCTGGTCTTTTCTTTGTTCCTTTTTGGGAATCATACTAAGGAAAGGAGATTTTTATGGGTAGGCTGAATTTCAGTTTGGTTCTCGGCATTTTTCTCTCGGTGGCCCTCATTTCAACGGGGGCGGCCCAAACGGACAAGACCCCGCGCGGGGGCATCTTGAAAATGATTTACCAGGAGCCGACCCATCTCAATATGGCGATCGTCTCCGGCACTCCTACGGGCGTTCCTGGGCTGCAGATCTTCGCCGGACTTGTTCAATTCGACGAACAATTCCAGCCTCGGCCTTACCTGGCAAAAAAATGGGAGGTTTCCCCTGACGGCAAAACTTATACCTTCCATCTTGAAGAGGGCGCCACTTTCCACGACGGGAAACCGATTACCTCGGAAGATGTGGCCTTTTCGTTGGAAACCGTGAAGGCCAATCACCCCTTCGGCGTCGCCATGTTCCGGGCGATCGAAAAAGTGGATACCTCCAAACCGCACACCGTCGTTTTCCGCCTGCAACATCCCTATCCGGCTTTCATGGCCGCAACTCATCCTCTCCTTCTGCCCATTATTCCGAAACATATTTACGGCGGGCCAGAAATTCGCAAGAATCCGGCCAACCAGAAACCGGTCGGCTCAGGACCTTTCAAGTTCGTCGAGTGGAAGAGAGGACAGCATATCATCCTGGAAAGGAATGATAAATTCTTCCGCAAGGGGAAACCCTACCTGGACCGCATCATTTTGGAATTTATTCCCGACTCCAATGCCCGAACTGTGGCTATGGAGACAGGCGCCACCCATCTTGTCCCCTTCTCTTATATCCCCGGGGATGACGCCCTGCGGCTGGCCAAGCTTCCTCAATTTGGAATGACGCAGAAGGGGTATGAGGCAATCGGAGCCCGAACTTGGTTCGCCATCAATTTGCGCAAGCCCCCTCTGAATGATAAAAGGGTCCGCAAGGCGATCGCCCATGTCCTCGATCGGGAATTTCTGGCCCAAGAGATCTTTCTCGGATTCGGGAAAGCGGCCACCGCCCCTTTTCACCATGCCGGCCCCTTTTACCATGGCCAGCTCCCGCAATACGACTTCAACGTGAATAAGGCCAACCAACTCCTCGACGAAGCCGGGTTCAAGAGAAAAGCGGATGGTACGCGTTTTAGTCTGAATATCGATTGGATCCCCAGTCCGGTATACCAGAGCGTCTGCGAGTACACTCGGGAGCAGCTGAAAAAAGTGGGGATTAACGCCGTCCTCCGGGCCAGCCCGGATTTTCCCGGGTGGGCTTCCAAAATCTCGGCCTGGGATTTTGACCTCAACTTCGACAACGTCTTCGACTATCCCGACCCGGTCATCGGGATCGAGCGGATGTATATTTCCAAGAATATCAAGAATCTCATCTGGACCAACACCATGGGATACAATAACCCCGAAGTTGACCGTCTGTTTGCCGACGCCCAGGTTGAGCAGAATTTTACCAAGCGCAAAAATCTCTATCACAAAGTGCAGGAAATCCTGATGGACGAACTGCCCCTCCTTTGGGTTCAGGAAGGTGGCTTTTACACGATTTACAATAAAGAATTCGACGGGATCCCCATGGACGTCTGGGGAGTCTTGAATCCCCTGGACACGGTCTATTGGCGCAAAGGGAAAACGGGTTGAACTGAAGGTATTTTGAATTAAAAGGGATTCCCTTGTCTTCTGCTTCTTTCGGCGGATATATCCTACGCAGGGTTCTGCAGGCGATCCCGGTGGTCATCGGGGCCGTAATCCTGAACTTCACGCTTCTCCACTTAGCCCCCGGGGACCCGGCCATGGTTTTTGTCGGGGAAGCCGGGGGCGCAACGGAGGAAATCCTTAAGGCGGTACGGAAGGATTTTGGATTAGACCAGAGCCTCGCTCAACAACTCTGGATTTACGGAAAAAAGGTTCTGACGGGCGACTTGGGGTTCTCGTATTTTCAGGGGAAATCCGTTTTGGAATTGATTCTGGAAAAGATCCCGGCCACCGTCCTTCTCATTCTCACGGCCGCCTTCCTGGCGGTCACCTTTGGCGTGTTGACGGGGGTGATTGTCGCCCAGCACCCGAATTCCTTAGGAAGCTCCTTCATCACCATCTTGTCTCTGTTCGGCTTCGCCATGCCCGTCTTTTGGCTGGGGATTATGCTCATCCTGGCCTTTTCCCTTTACGTTCCCGTCTTTCCCGGCCACGGAATGATGACCGTGGGCCTTGCGGGGACCTTCTGGGAAACAGCCAAGGACATCCTTCGTCATTTGGTGCTGCCTGCTTGCACCTTGGCGATCATCTATATCGCCCAGTACAGCCGCCTGAGCAGGGCCAGCATGCTGGAAGTGATTGGCTCCGATTACGTTCGGACCGCCCGCGCCAAAGGCCTCTCGGAACGAATGGTCATCTATAAACATGCTCTGCGAAACGCCATCCTTCCCATCCTTACCGTATTTGGGATTCAAATCGGCCACCTCTTAGCGGGTGCCGTCTTGGTGGAAACGGTCTTCACCTGGCCCGGAATGGGCCGTTTGATGTTCGACGGGATTTTGCGCCGGGATTATCCGCTGATTATGGGGTCCTGATTTTTTCTTCGGTTTTGGTGATCGTCGCCAACTTGCTCACCGACCTTCTTTATGGGGTCTTGGACCCGCGAATCCGCCGCCGTTAGGAATTTGGAGAAGATGATCTATAATCAGTCCATATCCCATCCCGCTTCGGAAGGGGTCCAACCATCCCCTCTGGCCAAGATTTGGCGGAGGCATTTTAAGAACAAGGCTGGGGTTCTGGGACTAATCCTTTTGCTCTTGGTCCTCTTGACGGCGGTCTTGGGCCCCCTGTTCTATCCCGCCAACCCCTTTGAGCTTATCGGCCGGAAATTCACCCCCCCGGGGGAAAAATTCTTTCTGGGGACCGATTACCTCGGGAGGGACGTTTTGGCGGGAATCATCCAGGGTTCCCGCACCTCCCTTCTGGTGGGGATCATGGCGGCGGGGATGATGATGACTATCGGCATCACGTTTGGAGCCCTGGCCGGCTATTACGGCGGCTTCATGGATGAAGCCTTAATGCGCCTGACGGAGTTTTTCCAGGTCCTCCCATCCTTTATTCTGGCCATGGTCGTGGTAACTCTCTTCAAACCCACCCTGGAAACAATTATTTTGGCCATCAGCATTTCCACTTGGACCGGAACGGCCCGGATCCTAAGGGCCGAGTTCATGTCCATCCGGGAACGCGACTTTGTCACCGCCTCCAGAGCCCTCGGTTCCAAGAGCCGAAGAATCATTTTTCGCGAGATTCTTCCCAATGCCCTGCCCCCGATGATCGTCAATGCCTCGCTGATGGTCGGGGTGGCCATTCTCTTCGAGGCCGGGCTCAGTTTTCTCGGCCTGTCAGATCCCAATCTCATGAGCTGGGGTTACATGATTGGTTCTTCGCGAACGTACCTTCGTCAAGCCTGGTGGACCGTCACCTTCCCGGGCCTGGCCATTTTCGTTACGGTTTTGAGCCTCAGTCTGGTCGGAGACTGGCTGAACGATTTTTTGAATCCCAAAAATCGAGGGAAGAGCCGGAGTTGAAACCGGCCGGAGAGGCTCCGGCCGGGGGATGATGTTTCCTTGACAGTTGCCTGGATCTTTTTTATATTGAATCCATTAAAATGGGGAAAAGGATTTTGAGAAGGGGGAAATATGGAAAAATTATATCTCTATGAGTGGACCTGGCTGGAGGTAAAAAAGTACTTACAAAGGGACAGCGTCATCATCGTGCCCTTCGGGTCAACGGAGCAGCACGGTCTCCATCTTCCTCTGGGCAACGATGCCTTGGTGGCGATTCGTTTGGCGGAGGATGCGGCCCGGCTTACCCAAACGATTGTGGCCCCCCCCTGCTGGTACGGGTGGTCGCCTCACCACATGGCCTATCCCGGGACGATTTCCCTATCGCCTGAAACCTTGACCAAAATTCTTTATGAAGTCCTGCGCAGTCTGATCTATCATGGGTTCAAACGTTTGATCGTGATCAATGGGCACCGGATGGCCAACCTCCCGCCCCTGCAGATCGCCGCTTCCCGCATCCGCAACGAGACGGGCGCTTATGTCACCATCGCCGATCCCTTTTTCCTGGCCGACCGGGCCTCGCGGGAAATCATGGAGTCCCCGGCCGGAGGGATCGGTCATGCGGAAGAGCTGGAGACTTCCCACATGATGCATATCTTCCCGGAACTGGTGGATATAAGGAAAGCGGTGAAGAACCTCCCCAAAAGGAAAAAATTCCATCACCCCGATCCTTATGTGAACGATGACCGGGCTTTCACGCCTTCGACCCTGGAGAGTTTCCGCAAAGCGACCGAGCCGAGCGGCGTGACCGGAGATCCGACTCTCTCCACAGCCGCAAAAGGGAAAAGACTGCACGAAGCGCTGGTGAAAAATCTGGTGGAGCTCGTGAAGTTGGTGCGCAAAGAAAAGGTCGTCCTGAAGCCGGTAACGCCTTGTTTTTGAACCCGGTTTTTCTCATGCGATTTATTTGACAAAAAAACCGGGGTAGGCTATTCTAACTTATTAAATTTCCTATTGAAATAGCGGACAGGGAAGAATCGGGGTCATTTGAATACCTTATGGGCGAAACAGATAAGCTCCTTCTGAAAATCCGTAACTTGCACACGTATTTCTATACAGACGACGGCGTAGCCAAAGCCGTCGATGGGGTCGATCTCGAATTGGTCGAAGGGGGAACGCTCGGGGTCGTGGGGGAATCCGGGTGCGGGAAGAGCGTCACCGCCCTCTCGGTCATGCGCTTGATCCCCGACCCTCCGGGAAAGATTATCCAGGGGAAAATCGTCTTTGGCGGGAAAGACCTGCTGACCCTGTCGGAAGCGGAGATGCGGAAAATTCGCGGCCGCTCGATCTCCATGATCTTCCAGGAACCCATGACCTCCCTGAATCCGGTTTTTCAAATCGGCGATCAGATCTCCGAAGTTCTCACCCTTCACGAAGGGTTGTCAAAAAAGGAAGCCTGGAACCGGTCCATCGAGATGCTCAAGATGGTCGGGATCCCGGCCGCCGAAAGACGGATCACGGAATATCCCCACCAGTTGAGCGGCGGCATGCGCCAGCGGGTAATGATCGCCATGGCCTTGGCCTGCAGCCCCAAACTGATGATCGCCGATGAACCGACCACGGCCTTGGATGTGACTATCCAGGCGCAGATTCTGGAACTCATCAACCGTCTCCAGCGCGAAAAGGGAATGTCGGTCATCTTGATCACCCACAACCTGGGCGTCATCGCCGAAACGGCGCAGATGGTCGCGGTCATGTATGCCGGGCGGGTGGTGGAATACACGGATGTCCGCACCTTATTCGCCACGCCGCAGCACCCGTATACCCAGGGCCTCTTGAAATCGATCCCGCGCTTGGATGAAGATCATGCGAAGAAGGCCAAATTGGAGGCGATCCCCGGCTTGGTCCCCTCGCTCCTCGATCTTCCCCCCGGGTGCAAATTCTCCAACCGGTGCAAATACGTTTTTGAAAAATGCGGCCAGGAACCGCCCCTGGAAGAGGTCTCGACCGGCCACTTCGTGCGCTGCTGGCTCCATATCCATCGATGACGGGTTTTTGAAACCATGAATGCAAACGGCAACCTCGTTCAAGTCAAAAAACTGAAGAAATTCTTTCCCCTGCGCGGTCATTTCTTTTCCCGCTCCAAGAGCTTCGTTCAGGCCGTCGTGGGGGTGAACCTGGAAATCCGCCGCGGGGAAACTCTGGGTTTGGTGGGTGAATCCGGATGCGGCAAATCGACCCTGGGGAGGTTGATCCTCCGGCTGGAAGAGCCCACGGAGGGGCAAATTTTTTTCGAGGGGGAAGATATCCTGCAGTATAAAGCGGAACGGCTGCGCCAGCTGCGCCGGGAAATGCAGATCATTTTCCAGGATCCCTACTCCTCCCTCAATCCCCGGAAAACCATCGGATCCATCATCGGAGAACCGCTGATTATCCACAACATCGGGACCAAAAAAGAACGGTCAGAGAGGGTACTTCGGCTCATGGAAGTCGTGGGCCTGCGGCCGGAGCATATCAACCGCTACCCCCACGAGTTCAGCGGCGGCCAGCGCCAGCGGATCGGGATCGCCCGGGCCCTCGCCCTGAACCCGAAACTCATCATTGCCGACGAGCCGGTTTCCGCTCTCGATGTTTCGATCCAGGCCCAAGTTCTGAACCTTTTGGAAGACTTGCAGGATGAATTCCATCTCACCTACCTCTTTATTGCCCACGACCTGTCGGTGGTGGAGCATATCAGCGACCGGGTGGCGGTGATGCACCTGGGACGAATTGCCGAATTGGCGCCCAGTGACGGCCTTTATAGCCGGCCGAAACACCCTTACACCCATGCCCTGCTTGCCGCCAATCCGATTCCGGACCCCTCGCTGGCCCGCAAACGGATCCTGCTGCAGGGAGAGGTGCCCAGCCCCATCAACCCTCCGCCCGGGTGCAACTTTCACACCCGCTGCCTCAATCGTTTCGATCCCTGCGACAAGGAAGTTCCGGTCCTGCGCGAGGTGGAGCCGAGCCACTGGGTCGCCTGTTATCTCTACGGTCCCAACCCCTAAAAACTTTTTCACCACAGAGGACACAGAGACCACAGAGAAAATTCAATATCAATATGCCACAATCAAGAATCCAAAACCCTCAAAAGGAAAACCATTTTGGGGTTTTATTTCTTTTAAATTTGTATTCTTCTCTGTGTTCTCTGTGCTCTCTGTGGTTAAAAATCCAATGGAGGAGAGATGCCGAATCGGATCGATATCAACTGCGACATGGGGGAAAGCTTTGGGGTTTATACGTTGGGGCGTGACGCGGAAGTCATGGATTATATCTCCTCGGCCAACATCGCCTGCGGCTGGCATGCCGGCGACCCCTTAGTCATGGAACAAACTGTGCGTCTGGCCAAGGAAAAAGAGGTGGCCGTGGGGGCCCACCCCGGCTACCCGGATCTCTTGGGGTTCGGCCGGCGGCGAATGGACCTTTCCCCTGGGGAAATTGAGGCCTACCTGCTGTACCAAATGGGGGCCCTGGCCGCCTTTGCCAAAGCCCATGGCCTTCCTCTCCAGCACCTGAAGGCTCACGGCGCCCTGGGAAACGCGGCGTTCGTGGATCTTGAGGTGTCGAAAACCCTCGCCCGGGCCGCCGCCCGGTACGATAAGAACCTCATCTTCGTAGCCCTGGCCGGGACGGCCATGGTGCAGGCGGCAAAGGAGATCGGGGTCCGCTACGTGGAAGAAGCCTATGCGGACCGGGTTTATAATCCGGACGGCACGCTTCAGTCTCGGAAAATCGCCGGCTCCGTCATCCACGATCCCGAGAAGGCAGCCCGGCAGGCGCTGACCATTGTCCGGGAAGGGCATGTGATCGCCCACGATGGTGCCAAGGTTTCGATCAAACCCGGAACGCTTTGCGTTCACGGGGACACCCCCAGCGCCGTGGCCATCCTTCAGAAAATCAAAGAGGAGCTCAAGAAGGTTTCCATTGCCGTCGCTCCCATGGGACAATGACCGGATGGAAGGCTTCCCCCGGATCCTGCCTGCGGGCGATCAGGCGATTCTTGTGGAGTTCGGAGCGGAAATCAATTCCGTCCTGAACCAGCGGGTGCATGCGGTTGCCCGAAACCTGACCGCCGGAAAGATTCCCGGAATCGGGGAGACGATTTCCTCCTATTGTTCCCTTCTGATTTATTACGATCCTTTTGTTCTCTCCTTTGCCCAGGTTTCTTTTTGGGTCCGGGATCTTCTCGGCCGCGAGGTCGCCATCGAGGAACCTTCCCCAACCGTCAAGGAAATCCCGGTTCTGTATGGAGGGGCGGCGGGACCGGACTTGCCTTTTGTCGCGAAGCATAACAACCTCCCGATCGAGGAAGTGGCGGAGGTTCATAGCCGGGAAACCTACCGGGTCTATGTGGTTGGCTTCTCCCCGGGATTTGCCGCCATGGGAACGGTTCCGGAAAAAATCCAGGCGCCGCGGTTGTCCAGCCCGCGAACCAAAGTGCCGGCCGGGTCCGTGGGCATCGGCGGCATGCAAACCGGCATCTATGCCGTCGAATCCCCGGGGGGATGGCAGTTGATCGGACGGACTCCCCTGAAGCTTTTCGATCTCCATCGCCGCCCGCCCTCTTTTTTTCAGGCGGGAGACTACGCCCGCTTTTATCCAATAGGGGAAAACGAATTTCATAGAATCGCAAGAGCGGAAAACCCAACGGCGGGATGGTAATGTTCGTTTTCAGGCTTGCCCCGGCCCTCCTTATTCAATTTTATATTTCGCATCTTGTTTTTGATGATCTCGTAAAAAGCCTGAAGATGCGTTTTCCCGTCATTCTGGCGATAGTCGGAACCCCGTGTTCTTAAGCGGTTATAAATTCTCTGGACTCCGGCTTTCACCGGAGTGACGACTTTTTGCGAAGCCATCATTTTGGGATTCCGGAAATTATATGATTGAAGTCATCAAACCCGGTCTTTTTACCACGATCCAGGATCAAGGACGCCGGGGCTACCAGGCTGACGGAGTGGGTATTTCCGGGGCTATGGATTCCCTGGCTTTGGCAGCCGGGAATCTTCTGGTCGGCACTCCGGAAGGAGCCGCGGGGCTGGAAATGACGATTCTGGGTCCCACTTTGAGGTTCACCCGCGAAACCTTGTTTACCGTCACCGGAGCGGATTTGGCTCCCCGCTTGAATGGATGCCCCCTTGCCAACTGGACGGCCCACCTCGCTCCGCCGGGTTCCATTTTGAGTTTCGGGGGCCGCCAGAGCGGGGTCCGCGCTTATCTCGCCGTAGCCGGAGGCATCGACGTTTCCGTCGTTATGGGGTCGCGGTCCACTTATCTCCTCGGCCGGTTTGGGGGGTTGGAGGGTCGCCCGCTAAAAGCGCAGGATAGGCTCCCGCTGGGATCTCCGGCCCAGGCCAGCAAATCCTTGGAGGGGTCTGTTTTTCCTGCAAACCTTCGCCCTCCGTATCGGAAAAATCCGCGGCTGAGGGCGGTCTTGGGGCCTTTTCAGGATTTTTTTTCCGCGGAGGGATTGGCAGCCTTTCTTTCCGAGGAATACCTGATCACGCCGAATTCGGACCGGATGGGATATCGTCTTCAGGGCAAAGCCATAACCCGGCAGAAAACAGGCGAATTGATTACCTGCGGCGTCGCTAACGGAACGATTCAAATTCCCCCCAACGGTCAGCCGATCATCCTTTTGGCCGACCGCCAGACCATAGGCGGATATCCCGTCATCGCCACCGTCATCCATGCCGACCTTCCCCTCGTGGCTCAAGGCGCGCCGGGGGATCCGCTTCGTTTTGCGGCGGTATCGCCGGATGAGGGCCGCGCGGCTTATCTGGCCCTTTGGGGACCCTTGAAAAATTTCCCCGTTTTATGAAACAATGAAAAGGATTTTGCCGCAGCGGAAAAGGCCGCCGGCGACGATTCCCCAAATCCGTTTCGGAGGACCTATGCAAAAGCGAACCTACGCCCTTTCAGCCGTCGGAAAGGACCGTCCCGGCATCGTGGCCGATGTGGCCGGGCTGATTTATGAGTGCGGGGGAAATCTGGAGGATTCCAGCATGACCCGGCTGGGAACACAGTTTGCTCTTCTGATTCTCCTTTCAGGATCAGGAGAAGAATTCTTGTACCGTCTTTCCACGGGATGCAAAAAGCTGGAGTGGGAAAAGCGTCTGACGATTTATCTGACCCCGGTCGAAGAGTCGGAAAGCCTGCCCCCTTCGGAGGTCCTGGAAAGCTATGAAGTTTCCACCGCGGGGCTCGACCGCATGGGGATTGTTTACCACGTGTCGCATCTTTTGGCCGATCATGGAATTAACATCGTCGATATGCATACCAAGGCGACCCCGTCGCCGGAAAGCGGGACTCCGATCTTCACCATGAAAATCATCCTCCAGGTCCCGGCGCGAGTTTCCCCTTCCGAAATCCTGGAGAAGCTGAACCGCCTGGGAGAAAAGCTGGCGATCGATATTACTCTAAGAAAGCTGTAAAATGAGCGCGGCGAGGAGAAAGGTGTTGCCATTCCCGATCCCCGAATTCCGGTTTCCGGGGCTTTTATGAAACCGATTCTTGCCATCGTTGGCCGGCCGAACGTGGGGAAATCCACTTTTTTTAACCGGGTGGCCGGAAAGCGCCAGGCGATCGTGGAGGATCTGCCCGGGGTGACGAGGGATCGGATTTATGCCGAATGCTCGTGGGAAGATCGCCCCTTTATCCTCATCGATACCGGGGGGTTCGATCCCGAATCCGAGGCCCTCCTCCAAAAGCAAATCCTCCATCAGGTGGAAGAGGCGATCCGGGAAGCCGACCTGATTCTTTTTCTGATGGACGGGCGGGAAGGCCTCCTCCCCGCCGATCGGGACCTTGCCGAAATTTTGCGCAAATCGGCCAAGCCCGTTTTCTATGTAATCAACAAGATCGATGGGGAAAAACAGGAAGCCCAAACCCTGGATTTTTATCCTCTGGGGGTGGGACCGCTCTATCCCGTCTCGGCCGAACACGGCCGGGGGGTGGGCGATTTGATGGATGAAGTCCTAAAAGGATTTCCGCCTGCTCCCCGGGAAGGGGAAATAAAGGACGAGGCAATCCGGGTGGCTCTGGTAGGGCGCCCGAATGTGGGGAAATCTTCTCTGCTCAACAAGCTCCTGGGACGCCCCCGCGCCATCGTGGATTCAAAGCCCGGCACCACGCGCGATGCCCTGGACACCCCCCTCGTCCGGGAGGGCCAGAAATATATTTTCATAGACACCGCCGGCATCCGGCGGAAAAGCCGAATCAACGAACCGGTGGAGTACTATTCCGTCATCCGCGCCGTGAAAAGCCTGGAGCGGTCCGACGTGGCTCTCGTCCTTCTGGATGGTTTCGAGGGTCTCACGGAACAGGACATGCGCATTGTGGGAATGTCTGCGGAAAGCGGCCGGGCGCTCCTCCTCCTGGTGAACAAATGGGATTTGGTGGGAAAAGATACGAACACGGCCCAGCAATACAAAGAAAGAATTTATCGGGAGATGAAAACATTTGATTATGTGCCGGTCCATTTCATCTCCGCCCTTACGGGCCAGCGGGTTTCCAAAATTTTTTCTTTTATTGACGCCGTGACGAGAGAACATCGGAAAAGAATTCCCACGGGGGACCTGAACCGCTGGTTTCGGGAGACGGTCCAGGCCTATCCTCCTCCCTTGTTCCAGCATCACCCGGTCAAGCTGCTTTTTATCACCCAGGCCGACGTTGCCCCCCCCACTTTTGTTATCTTCACCAATGCCCCCCGGGGCGTAACGGAGCCTTATCAACGTTACATCACGCACCGCCTCCGGGAAAAATTCGGATTCAAGGGCGTCCCCCTCCGCCTCCGGATTCGCCAACGTGGCAAAGGAAAAGCCGATTCATAGAAAGGGAGCTTCAAGACCGAGGAACGGGAAAGTGCCGGGCCGAGGGAAAACAACTGGGTCGCGGGGTAACCGAGGAGGGGCAAAGCGGATATTTTAAACCAAAGCGACTTTCTTTTTGTCTTTCTCTTCTTCTTCGGCCTTGGTTTTGCAGGCGATGCAAAGCGTCGTAACCGGTCGGGCTTTCAGACGCTCTTCGGAAATATCTTCTCCGCATTCCTCACAGATTCCGAAAGTTCCATCCTCAATCCTCCCCATCGCTTCTTTGATCTTTACGATGAGCTTCCGCTCCCGGTCCCGGATGCGAAGCAAGAAGTTGCGGTCTGTCTCCAGATTGGCCCGGTCCGTCGGATCCGGGAACGTGTCCTTGTCATTGGTCATTCCCGTGACGGTTCTTTCCGCCTCTTTCAGCAGAACTCCCAGCCGCTCTGTCAGAAGCTCCTTGAAAAAAGCGAGCCTCTCTTTTTCCATACTCTTTTGCACCCCCCCTCCAAGATATTAAATTACTATCATACCATAAAAAATGGAAGATAGTAGAATTCCTTCGCTTAGACTTTTGTCCCTTTCTCCCGCAGGTAAAGCCCGCTTTTCCCCCCCGATTTCTTCAGCAGCTTGATATCGCCGATTACCATTCCCCGATCAACGGCCTTGCACATGTCATATATCGTTAAAGCGGCTATCGCCGAGGCTGCGAGCGCCTCCATCTCCACCCCTGTTTTGCCGGAAGATTTTACCCGGCTTTCAATTCCGACCTCTGATTTTCCCGGATCGACGGAAAAATCAAGTTCCACGCTCTCAATCCCCAAGGGGTGGCAAAGGGGGATCATCTCCCCGGTCCGCTTTGCAGCCATGATGCCGGCCAGGCGGGCGACGGCCAGGACATCGCCTTTCTCGATTTTTCGATCCAGGATCGCCCGCAGGGTCTCGGGTTCCATGAAAACGCGCCCGGAGGCAACCGCTTCTCTTTGGGTAACGGGTTTTGAGCCCACATTGACCATCCGCGCTTGTCCTTTTTCATCAAAATGGCTTAACTTTCCCATCCGTCCTCCTAAAACGCCTTCTTCCCTGGAATACTCTCGATAGAAATTCCTGCGGTTCCCAGAGCGGAACCCGGGGATGCCGCCCGACGGCGGGCGGTGAAACCTGGGCCTGTGAAAAAATCTTGCCTTGCCTTTTCCCCTCTGTTATAAGTATAGAAAATTTTCTTTCCTCCATCAAGGCCAAACCTGTTTTTCATTCCACTTGTATAGGAGCGCGGCATGTTGGCAAAAGTACTCAGCGGGTCGATCTTGGGGATCGAGGCGTACCTGGTCGAGGTGGAGGTGGACATCGCGCAGGGTCTGCCGGTTTTTGCCACGGTCGGCCTCCCGGACGGCGCCGTAAAAGAATCCAAAGAACGGGTTAAATCCGCCATCAAGAACTCCGGGTATGATTTTCCTCCGAAGCGAATCACGGTGAATCTCGCGCCGGCGGACGTTAAAAAGGAAGGCGCCGGTTTTGACTTGCCCATCGCCATTGGCATTCTCACCGCCCTCGAGGTTGTCAGCAAGGAGCGCTTGGAGGAATATCTCCTCCTGGGAGAACTCTCCCTGGACGGTCGGGTAAAAGCAATCCGGGGAGCGCTTTCCTTGGCCATGGCGGCAAAAGAGACCCGCAAGCTCGGGGTTATTCTTCCCAAAGAAAATGCCGAGGAAGCCGCCGTGGTCCAAGGCGTCGAGGTCTTGGGGGTCGAGGTTCTGGCCGACGTGGTCGATTTCTTCAACCAACACAAGGCCATTTCCCCCGCGCGGGTGGACTTGCAGGAGGTCTTCAGCCGCCAGAGGCAATCCCCCGAGGACTTCAGCGAGGTCAAGGGCCAGGAGCACGTGAAGCGGGCCCTGGAAATTGCCGCGGCCGGCGGCCACAACATCGTCATGATCGGACCGCCGGGGGCGGGGAAGACCATGCTTGCGAAACGGATTCCCACGATTCTACCCGATCTATCCTTTGAAGAAGCCATTGAAGTCACCCGGATCTACAGCGTCATGGGTCTTTTGCCGCCGCAAAGCGCTTTGATCGCCCATCGCCCCTTCCGTTCCCCCCATCACACGATTTCGGATGCGGGCCTGATCGGGGGCGGGCAGCTTCCGAAACCCGGAGAAGTCAGCCTGTCGCACAACGGGGTCTTGTTTTTGGACGAGCTTCCCGAATTCAAGAAGAACGTCCTCGAAGTCCTGCGTCAGCCCCTGGAAGACGGCAAAGTGACGATTTCCCGCGCCCTTTCTTCTTTGACTTTTCCTTCGTCCTTCATGCTCGTGGCCGCCATGAACCCTTGCCCCTGCGGGTTTTACACCGACCCCAACCGGGAATGCACCTGCACCGTGCCTCAGATCCTACGTTACCGGTCGAAGATTTCCGGCCCTCTCCTGGATCGCATCGACATTCACATCGAGGTACCGGCGGTCAAATACCGGGATTTGACCGGAGAAGGTTCCGGTGAAGATTCGGAAACCATCAAACGACGGGTTAACGCGGCCAGGAATATTCAGCGCGATCGCTTCGCCGGCAAGCGTCTTTATTGCAACGCCCAAATGACCTCCCGGCATCTGAAAAAATACTGTCAGATCGGCGAGGATTCGAAAGGCTTGCTGGAACAGGCCATCGACAAGCTGGGCCTTTCGGCCCGAGCTTACACCCGCATCCTCAAAATCGCCAGGACCATAGCCGATCTCGATGGCCTGGAAACGATCAGCCCGGCCCATGTCTCTGAAGCCATCCAGTACCGAAGCCTGGATCGAACCCTTTTATAGCCCCCCTCTTTTGGATATGGAGGTTTTTCAAAGAACCCTTCTCTTTCAGGATTGGAAAAGTCTGTTTTGTTTATGATAGATCGGCTCCCCTAACAGTATTCTTAAGCGCCCTCCCGCGAACATAGGGCGAAAATCATGAATCGGCAGGGTATTCTGCTCCGCAAACGTTTGGGTCCAAAGGGTATCCCTCCCGGAGCCATAAGGCCATAAAGATTGCGCCGAAGGCCTCTCTCCTTCTAATCGCTTTTAAAAATACCTCTAAGATCCGAAACTTCTTCAAGTTCAACCTCCTGTCAGCCGATAGGAAACTTAAATTCAGGAGGAGATCGGCGTCATGATTTCCCTAACCCGTTTGAACCATACCGCGGTGGTGATCAACCCGGACCTGATCGTTATCATTGAAGAAACCCCGGATACGATTATTACTCTTTCCAACGGCGAAAAGATTACCGTTCAGGAGAAGGTTCAGGAAGTCATCCGGCGGGTCATCGAATTCCGCAGACGCATCTTTAATCCCTGCACTCCGATTGAATAACTGCATCTATGGATAAAGCAACCATCATCGGGATCGTTCTGGGAATCGGCGCTATTCTCGGCGGGCAGGCCTTGGAAGGGGGAAGCATCCACTCCATCATGCAGTTCACCGCCGCCATTATCGTTCTGGGAGGAACCTTCGGAGCCGTCTTTTTGAGTTACCCCTTCCAAAACGTGATCGGGTCCTTCAAGGATATCAAAATCATCCTCAAGGAACCGCCTCAGGATCCATTCCAAATCATCGGTCTCATCACCCACTACGCCAACAAGGCCCGGAAAGAGGGCATCCTCTCTTTGGAAAAGGAACTCAACACCATTGAGGACCCGTTTTTGAAAAAAGCCCTCGCCATGGCGGTGGACGGGGTGGAACCCCATCTCATCCGGGAGGCGATGGAGATGGAGCTGGAGTATCTGGATGAACACGGAAAGGTAAATTCTAAAGTCTGGAAGGCGGCCGGGGGCTACGCCCCCACCGTCGGCATTCTGGGCGCGGTTTTGGGGTTGATTCATGTTATGGAAAACCTGAACGACCCCAGCAAGCTGGGATCTGGGATTGCCGTGGCCTTTGTGGCGACAGTTTATGGCGTCGGTTCAGCCAACCTGTTGTTTTTGCCTTTTTCCACCAAGCTGGAAGTGCGCCATCGGCATCAGATGATCATCAAGGAGATGATCCTCGAAGGCGTGATTGCGGTTTCCACCGGTGAAAACCCGCGGCTGATTGAGGAAAAACTTTACTCTTTCCTTTCGGAATTCCAGAAGAACAAGAATCCGAAGGCCCTGGCAAAACCTGCGGCTCCCGCGCCGTAGCACCGCCTTGGAAAAGCCCGGCGGAAAAAATCTAAGATAAGGGTTCTATGGCTCGTAAGAGAAAAAAACATGAAGAAGAGCACGAAAATCTGGAGCGCTGGCTGGTTTCTTATGCGGATTTTATCACCCTGCTTTTCGCTTTTTTCGTCACCCTGTATGCCATGTCCCGCGTCGACGAGCAGAAAATGGGGTCCGCCGTCGAGTCCCTGCAGCGCGCCCTGGGGTCTCTGATTCCCGTCCAAGTGTCTCAGCGCGAATCCGGGGCCTTTACGAATCGAACGGTTTCTTTCAACCCCACCATTATCGGCAACGTGGAAGGGCAGATCAAGACCTCCGAGGTGGATTCTTTTCAGAAATTGTCGGAGGAAATCCAAAGAGAAGTGGAGAAACTGACCGGCGGGGTCGGGAAGAGCAACCCTCCCTCCGATAGTCAAATCAAATACCTCATCGATAAAAGGGGGTTGGTCATTCGCGTTCCCGAAGCGTTTTTCTTCAAATCCGGCGAAGCCTCGATCCGCCAGGAATTTACGCCGATCCTAAACGCCTTGGGGAAATCCCTGGGAAAAATTCCCAACCATATCCGGATCGAGGGGCACACCGATAGCGTTCCGATCAATAACTACCAATTTCCTTCCAACTGGGAGCTTTCCACCACCCGGGCCACCAGCATTGTCCGGTACCTTCTGGCGAATCATTCCATCCCTCCCGGAAAAATATCCGCCACCGGATACGGGGAATTCCGCCCGATTGCTCCAAACAAGACTTCTGATGGGCGAATGCAAAACCGGCGAGTCGACGTGGTCGTCCTGAGCACGAAAGAAGGCGAGACCGAACCCCCGGAGGAAAAAGCTCCCACGATCCCCCCGGCCGTTCAGTTCCCCCGACCCACAGAGGTGGGCAGGTAGACCGTAAAAGTCGTTTCCCCTTCCTGAGAAGAAAAGTCAACGGTCGCCCCGCAATTCCGCAAAACGAACCGGGTGATAAAAAGACCCAGCCCGGGATGCTTCCCTTTTTTGGTGCTGAAAAATGGTTCGAAGAGGCGGGGCTTGATTTCCTCCGGAATCCCGCATCCTGTATCCTGAATCAGAATCCGGACCTGTTTGCCGTTCGTTTCCGTCCTTAGGGTCAGCACTTTGGTGGGTGAACTCTCCATGGCTTCAACGGCATTCTGGAGAATGCTCCAAATTCCCAAGCTCAGATCGGAATAACTCGCCCGGTAGGGCGGCAGGGTGGAAGAAAATCCCTTGATCACTTTGACCTGATGTTTAAAAAAAAGATTGTGATAGAGAAGAGAAAGGCATTCCTCGAAAAGATCATTGAATTGGATCAACCGGAGCCCTTCCGATTCGTCCTGGACCCCTTTCCTCATTAAGACTTCGATCAATTCCCGAAACTGATCGATTTGCCCCAGACATTGCTCTGTCTGCTCCCGGGCGGCCTGGGCGGTCCCCCCTTTTTCCTGAACCAGCAGCCGTTGCAGCAGCTCCATGCGCATCGATAAAATCTGCAGGGAACCGTTCAGATTGTGAACGATGCCCTTGACCAGGGTCCCCAAGGTAGAAATCTTATATTGATCGATAAGGGCCGCCAAAAATTTCTCTGCGGAAAGGTTCCGGATTTGATCTGAACCCTTCCCTGAATCATCCCTGCTCATCCGGAAGCCTCCTTCGCAATGCAGACATGGATGTTTTTCAAGATTTTACAATATCGGCGAGGAAAAACCCATAAGGAAAATGGACCCTACGCGAGGAAATTTTCGGGGGTGGGCAAAGGGCGGAAGAACTCAATCCCTAACTGGTTCGAGCAGCATTTTCTTTAAGCTGTAAAACTCCAAGGCGTCAATAAACCCTTCTTTCCTCAGATGAATCAGCTTTTCGAGATCCTGGATGGCCTTTTCACGGGGCGCCGGGAGAGGAACTTCATAGCTGGGAGGAGCCATTTGGTTCAAAAAAACATCCATTTCGGAAATATTTCGATTCGCCGCTGCCGGGAGAGGCTCAAAGGCTGGTACGGGTTTTTCGCCGGGAGAAAGTCCCAACCGCTTCATTTCCTCCAGGGCTTCTTTCAGCCTCCGCAGAAGCCCCTTGTTTTCCCGGACAAGCATGATTTTTTCGCAGGCATTCTTCACCACGATCTCGAGCTCGTCCAGTTTGAACGGCTTGCGGATGTAATCATAGGCGCCGCCCCGGATCGCCAGGAGAGCCGAATCCAGGGAGGCGTAGCCGGTAACCAGAATAACGACACTGTCCGGATTTCTTTGCTTGGCCTCTCGTAAGACCTCCATCCCATCGGCGCCGGGCATCATGAGGTCGGTTATGATCAGGTCGAAAATTTCTTTCTGCAAGGCCTGGATGGCTTCCTGGCCGTTTTTGAAGCTGGAGATGAGCCTTTGGGGGCTCCTTAGGAAATCTTGAATCATTTCCCGGAAGGAGTCGTCATCTTCGGCGATCAAGATTTGGATCGTATCTGAAGGACGATTGAAATTCACACCTTTTATATATCCTTCAACCGCTAAACTGTCAAAATTCGGATCCATGGTGTAGGTTTTTCCCTTTCTTTCCTAATCCTTCCGGAAACCCTTTCCAAACCGGCTTTTCCCAATTCATCGGCACGCCTACCCCACCCCTTTAGGCCAAAGAAATTTTCCAAAAAAAACCTAAAGCTCGAGAAGCGGCCGCCGATAAGTTTTGCAAAAGGCAAGGGCCCAAACCGGTCAGGAGAGGAGGAAGGGAGAGGGGATTCGACCGCGGCTCACCTTGAATAAAGCCGCTCACACGGCAATAAAATTTTGGCAAGAATTGCCAAAATAAAAAAATCCTAGAAAAGGAGAAAAAAGCATGGCTCTTAGCAACATCACTCTGACCGCCGGAATGAGGGCGAACCTTCTGTCCCTCCAGAACACCTCAAGCCTGTTTGACACGACTCAGACCCGTCTGGCCTCGGGGAAGAAAGTCAACACTGCCTTGGACGACCCCATCGCCTATTTCGCCGCCAAGGGCTACATGGACCGCGCGAACGACCTGTCTGGCCTGAAAGACAGCATGAACGAAGCGATCCAGATCGTCAAGGCGGCGGATGCCGGAATTACGGCGATCGAAGATTTGCTTGCCCAGGCGAAGTCTCTGGCGAACTCGGCTCTGGCTACCGCCAACACCACGGAAAGGGCTGCTTACGCAACCCAGTTTGACAGTCTCCGCGCTCAGATTGACGACCTCGCCTCCGACGCCACCTACAAGGGCACCAACCTTTTGGATGACGATGATTTGAGCGTTATTTTCAACGAAGGCAGCACAAGTTCGTTGACAATTTCCGGCTTTGATGCCAGCACCACCGGGCTTACGGTTGCGGCGGCTGCCGGCAGTTGGGCGTCTGAAACAAACATTAATGCTGCGATCACGGATCTGGATGATGCTTCCAGCACCCTGCGGACGGAATCCAAAGGCCTTTCGAACAACTTGGCCATTGTGAACACTCGGATGGAATTCACCAGTCAAATGATCAACACCCTGACCGGAGGGGCGGATAAACTGACCCTTGCCGACATGAACGAGGAAGGGGCCAACCTGCTGATGCTGCAGACCCGTCAGGCCTTGAGCACCACGGCCCTGAGCCTTTCTTCCCAGGCTGCTCAGTCGGTCCTGCGTCTGTTCTAACCCTAACCATTCAGGGGAGGATTCGTCCTCCCCTGAATCCCCTCTGAGGTAACAGGAGCATGGGACTCGATAATATCGCCACTTCGTCTTTTCCCATATCATCGGTGAACCTGTCCCAACAGATGGGCATTTCCAAATCTTCTGGAAGGGAAACCGGGAGCCCCCATATTCGCAGAGAGGAGATGGAAGGCGGTATCAGGAGATCCCCGGCGGAGTTCGTTGAACTCCAAAAAGTTAACGACAACATCAACGAGTTGGCAAGGATCCAGAAAGCCTTTGGAAAACGATTCGAAAAGGCGGACAGTTATCTCGAACAAATGAAAGAACAGTTAGAACGAATTATCAAACAATTCCCCCCCTTCCCTCCGGGAAGCGAAGATCGGGTGAAGGGTCTTCGAGCCTTCATTTTTTTCCGAAAAATGATGGAACAGCTCACCCTCCCTCCACGGGAGGAAGTCTTGATGGAATCCACCGAACAGCTGCTCCTATCTTCAGACCAAGACGTTCAGGAAAACGCTATTCCGTTGCGATTTGAAAATCCCCAGACATCAATAAATATATAGATCCTCTTGAAGGCATCTCTGAATGACTTGAAAATCCCCCATTTATCGGAAACGGCCACGGATCTGGAAATTGAAGCGGCCTGGCAGGATTTGTGCAAGCTTCAAAAGGAACTTCGAGAGAACCAAGAAATATTGAACCGGCAAGTAAAAAAGCGATATGATGAATATGATGTCCAAAAGAAAGAAAAGATCGAAAAAAATTGCAAGATTGTAAATTCCGATGAAGATAATGAAACGATGATCGAAGAAAAAAGCAAAGAAGTCAGGAATTGTTTGGCAGCGCAAAAAGCGAGTTTGATTCCCGACCGGGACCTTCTCTTGGGAGTCGTTTTATGGCCTTGAAGATCAACCTAAAACCCGGGGAGCGGATCATCGTCGGGGGCGCCGTTATTACGAACGGAAAAAATGCGACGAGTTTTCTCATTGAAAACAATGTCCCAATCCTCCGCCAGAAGGACATTTTGACGGAAAGTCAAGCCAATACTCCCTGCCGGCGGATCTATTTGGTTGTTCAGCTCATGTACATTGACGGCGCTAATCTCACCTGGCACCATAATACGTATTGGTCGTTGGCAAAAGGGGTAGTCAAGGCTGCGCCGAGTACTTTGCCTCTCATCGACCGAATGAGCGACCTTATTTTGGACAACCACTATTACCAAGCATTAAAAGTAGCCAAAAAATTGATTGAATATGAGGAGGAGGCTGTAAGGCATGCACGGCGCGCAACTGGAAACCTATAGAAACATGCAGAAGGCCACCCTTTCCGGCAGGGAACTGGAGGCCGAGGTGCTTTCAAAGGCAGCTTTTAAACTGAATTTTTGCCAGGACAACTGGAATGATCCGAAACGAGAGGAATTGTTAGAAGAAGCCCTCAAATACAATCAGAAAATTTGGACTCTTTTTCAGGCTGAATTGGCCAAGCCCGATAACCCCCTTCCCAAGAAGTTGAGAGAAAATCTTCTGAGTTTAAGCGCCTTTGTCGATAAAAGAATCTTCGAGCTCATGTCATTTCCTACGCCGGAAAAGCTGACGGCGATCATCAATATCAATTTGAACCTCGCCGCCGGTTTGAGGGGAAAGTCTACATGAAAAAATCCCTCGATTTTTAGATTTATCCTTTTAATTACTTTCTTCTCAGCTTTTTGAGTTACCCAATACCCATTTCCGCATTCCGCAACGGCCGCTTATGGCTTTTTTTAGTTATTTCAATTAGTTTCGCCGCCTTTTGCTCTTGCCCCGCAGCAATCAGATCCTGGGCCGAATCCAAAACATATTTCTTATAGTTGAAACCGATCCTTTTCAATTTTTCAACCAGAGGGAGCCCCTTTTCTATCTTGCCTTCGAGAAAATAAGCCAAGGAGAGAAGCCCAAGGATCGGGGGGTATTCCGGACACTTCGGAAGAAAATCTTCAAGAGAAGCAACAGAGCGTTCTATATTTCCGCAAAAAAACTCTGCCGAGGAATAATTTAACAGACCCTCCTTCGAATCCGGATCCAACTCCCTGGCCCGCTGAGCCAGTTGCGCCGCCTCCACATACCTCTTGAGTTTCAGGTGGTTATAACTGAGATTGATGTATGCATCTGTCATTTTCGGATCAAGAACAAGCACCTGATTCCATAACAAAATGGCTTCATCAAAATGACCTAACGCCCCAGCCTGGATTGCAAGCTCTGTCAAACTGGATAAATCCGCATGAAGTTCCAGCTTTTTTCTGCCCAAAGTGTAATAACGCTCTCCCTTTTCTTTCTCCCGCTCGCTATCCAGTTTTCCGTAATGGTGAACGGGGACAGGGCATTTATGAATCGTAACTTGGTTTTTCTCCAAGGTCGGCCTAATCATTTCATGGACCGGGTTTTCAAAACGGGAACGTCGATCGTTGGGAAACAATCTCACCTTCTCACTCGGCGTCCACCCCTCGCCTTCTTCTTCCGCATAGGATCCGTCATTGGGAGTAAAACCGATCAAGTCTACTCGATTTACGTAATTCCGAGTGACAAAGGAAAATGCTCGCGGATGATCGTTTCTCTTCTGCCTCAGATTGCAGAGAAAATGTTGATCCTTTTCCGATATCATTTCATCCGCATCTAAAACAAGGATCCAATCCCCCGAGGCCCTGGAAAGCGAATCGTTTCTGGCCGAAGAGAAATCGTTTTCCCAGGCAAAATCAAATACTTTTGCTCCGAAGATCGTTGCCAGCTCCTTGGTTCTGTCAGAAGATCCCGTGTCTACGACAATCATCTCATCGACGATAGTTTTGGCGCTTTGCAGGCATCTTGCCAGATACTTTTCTTCATCCTTTACGATCATGCACAGGGAGACGGTTCCTTTTTCTGCCTTTTCGGGAATTTCCCTCGAGCCGATCTTCTTGCGAACCTCAAGGGCCGCTTTCATCATCCCGCCATCCATTCCAAAATGGGCAATGGACGATTCGATCCTCTCCATCGCCGCTTCATTTTTTTCCTGGCGCAAGAGAACATCTACCAATAAATATTGAATTTTTTTATGCTTCGGATGAAGCGCTTCCGCCTCCACCAAAAATTTCTCCGCCCGTTCAAATGCCCCCGTTTCGCTCACAGCCGAGTGATAGAGCTGAAGGTTGTCCGTTCCGGTTGGGGAGAGAATAAATCCGCGCTCCAAGAAGTTCAGCGCGGCCTCTCTTTCGCCGGCTTCCCATTTCATGACTCCCAAATTTGTGCAGGGTTCCCCATACCCCGGGTCCGCCTGAATGGCTTTCTGAAAAACCGCCGCGGCCTCTTCTTTTTGCCCTCTCCGATAGGCTAAGGTCCCCTTTAAATTCAAAGCCAAAGCATTTCCCGGTTTCACCGAAAGAGATTTCTCCGCGAATTCATCCGCTTCCGCTATCCTTCCCAGCCCTTCCAGACAATATCCCAATCCGGCATATATTTGATCGTTCCTTTTCTCCAGAGGCAATTGTTCCAAAATATCAAAGGCTTCCTGGTATCGTTTTGCATCAATAAGCATTTCGCCAAAAGACAAATAGATAGCTTCGTCCTGTGGCGAAATTTTCAAGGCCGTCAGAAATTTTTCGGCCGCCTTTTCCAGCTGGTCTTGATGATAGAACTTCCAGGCTTCCTCTTTTTCCTGCAAAGACAGAAGCTTTCTCCCCAGAGGGGATTTATAATCGATTCCCTTCCATTTGTCCAAAAAGATCTTTCGGTTTCCGCCCATCGAAGAGCGGTAATCGATCTGATTGCCGATGAAACTCCGGCTGCCGTAATGGTGGATGAAAACGTCCCCGGCGATCACGTTCGAAAAGCCTTCCAACTCCGCCCGCAAGCAAAAGTCATCATCCTCGAAATTGCCTGTTCCAAAGTTCTCATCCAAAAGGCCGATCCGCTCGATCAACTCTCGTCTGAAAAACATGCAGAACCCGACGATCCTCCGAGAGGGGATCTGGCGATGGCGATTTTTTTCACGAAAGGAACGAGCAAATTCGTCCAGGTGTTCGATGGACTGTTGAAGGGCGTTGGGAATTTTTTGAATTCCGCTAATCTGGTTGGTCATCGGCCCGACGATACCTATCTGAGGACTGCTTTCGAGGCATTCTCTCATCCCCAAAAGCCATTCCTCGGTAACAACCACATCATTATTCAGGAGAAGAAGATACTTTCCAGTTGCTCCTTCAATACCTTGATTACACCCTTTAGCAAATCCGAGGTTTTTTTCATTTTCAATAACTAAATAATTGGAATTCTCCTTGGCCATCTTTCGGAGCCATTGTAAAGTACCATCTTTTGAGCCGTTATCGATAAAAATGATCTGGTGCGGCTCTGGGGTATTTTTTTGAATGCTATCAACGCATTTCTTTGTATATTCAACCTGGTTGAAGGTAAGCAGAATAATGGATACTCTATCGGAGGTCATAGGTTCTAGACTAAACCCACCTTGGGTTCGCTTAACCATGTTTATTTTCGGAATCCTTGATCCCGTTTCTGTCAGAAGGGTACTATATATTTTTGAATAGTCTCCCACGTTTTCTTCTATCGTTTTAAGTTTTATGGAGCGCAAATATTCTTGGATAGATGTAAGGGGCTCGGGATTCCGAATTAAATCGAGCAAACGGGAAACAAGAGAATTTGCATCTCCAGGAGGAAAAAGAAACCCGCTTTTCCCATCCTCAATTCGTTCTTGAATGGCCCCTACTTTTGAAGCAATAACGGGAATTGCCAAACTCTGGGCTTCCGAGACGGTTAAGCAAAACGTCTCATCCCAAATGGATGGAATCACTACCAGATCGATGTCCCGCAGTAAATGCGGCAAATCTATGCGGTTATAGGATCCGTGGACGACAATCTTGAGGTCTTCGATCGCCTTCCTGAGATTGGGAGGAACATTGCCAAAAATATAAAAGCGAACCGGTTTTCCTTTCAAGATCGAAGCAGCTTTCATCAATACAGCGATCCCTTTACGCTCATTCGTATTCCCTAAAAATCCAACCCGCAGGCATTCCGATCTTTTTGTTCGACGATTCGGTTTTAGGGGTTCTATGCCATGAGGAACAACCAATACTTTTTCTGATAACGAATTGTCCATGGCTTCCAAAAATATATTGCGGACAAAACGCGAGGGCACAATGATCCGATCTGCGGTTTTCAGCATTTTTTTAATAACATGAAAGCGCTCATGCAAATAATTCCTCAAATCCATTGGATTTTTATTTTCCAAGCTGAAACGCTTGGCCCCCAAACAATATAGGCACTCCGCATCCTCGCCGTTTGCCCGGCGTTTTCCGCAGCGTGTTTGCATTCCCGGAAGGATAAAATTGTATTCCGGGCAAAGAAGAAAATAATCGTGCAATGAAATAATTACTTTTTTGCCAAGAGATTTCGCAATAATGGGTAGGAGAAAAGTGGACCAATTCAGGAAATGCTGGAAGTGAACAATTTCATACTTTCCTCCGGAAAGAAAGCGGGAGAAACTTTCCTCTATTGCTTCATTATAAATTCCGGCTGGATATCCCAAGAAGAATTCTTTGGAGCGGATATTTTCCTTGACGAACCTAACCACTCGAAGGAAATCAGTTCTTTCCTCGGAAGCCATATCGGTCCACTGGTCTGGCTGCGAAGATGGATAGAGCACGGTAGATTGGATTTTTCCCGAGAGCCCATCGATGATATTCCGCGTGTGGAGTTCCGTTCCGCCCGGAGCGTCAAAATTATGAATCACGTGAAGAACAGAAGGCTTCTCCCTCTCTTCCCGGTTCTTGATGGATGTATAAATTCTCTCCTGAATATCTCGAAGGGGGTTCCGCCGACAAAAGGAAAATATATTTTTATTATATTCCGGCCACTTCTGGGTCAGAATATTGTGGTTAATTCCCCTCTTTTCAGAAATTAGATCAATTTCTCTAAATGACGCTTCTCCATAATGATGGACATACGCATCATCGCAACAAGCAATCTCGAAACCCTTGCTTCTCGCACGCATACAGAAATCATTTTCCTCCCCATATCC
>Ga0105097_10000109_pt1 | contig 32104 bp, 44 predicted proteins | sample PPLLak12cMay2015_FD_87035 | JGI IMG/M metagenome (GOLD analysis project Ga0105097, IMG submission 87035) | Freshwater sediment microbial communities from Prairie Pothole Lake near Jamestown, North Dakota, USA - PPLs Lake P7 Core (1) Depth... | ecosystem: Environmental > Aquatic > Freshwater >...
TGGGGTTGACGCTGGTAGAGTGGTTTCTTCCTGTGAGGGTTGGACAGATGTCGAAGTTATTGGGACACCAGCACCAGGGGTATCAGAAACTGTGAATTTTATACATTCTTTAACGGTTACAGGTGCTGTGGGTGCAATTGAAGTTTTTATAGCAGGTTATCAAGAATTAATTTAAATTTAAATTCTTCACGTGAAAGTAACTTTCTTTATTAGCGATTGGGGTGGTTGTGGGTACTACCGTTGTGTGGTCCCAGCCCAGTATCTTATTCGCGGTGGTGTTCAATTTCAAATTCAAATAGAGTATAAACCCCAAAATATTGATGGAGCAGATGTAATTGTTTTGCAACGTCAGTTTGATGAGAAGGTTCTTGCTTGGCAGAAATATGCTAAAGATAAAAATATAAAAGTTATTTTTGAATGTGACGATGATATTTTTCACGTCCCAGCTTGGAATCCAACTAAAGCGCACTGGCAAAAAGTTAAAAAGACAGCCATTCAAATTATTCAAAATAGTGATTTAGTGACTGTTACAAATAGTGCTCTTAAGAAAGAGTTTTCAAAATACAATAAAAATATTCATATCTTAGAAAACTCTATTGACTTTAAGGTTGTAAAACAGCTTGAGGAGAGAGATTATTTTCTTCAAGTTTCTGAATTAGATCATAAAACTTTAAAACGTAAACCATTACCAGTAAGTAAAATTATTAATGAAAAAGCAGAGTTAGGGACAATTAATATCGGTTGGGCTGGTAGTTTTACACATGAACGAGATCTTTTAATTTTAAAAGATATTTTACCAAATATTTGTAAAAGAAATCCACAAGTTATGGTCTATATGGCAGGTTTTACAATAAAGGATTTAATTTCTAAAATACCCCCAAAGCAATTACGTTTAATTGAGGGAGTGGATACTCCGAAATATTTACCTCTTCTAAAATCAATGCATTTAGATATTGGATTATGCCCGGTTGAACAGCATATTTTTAATGAGGGCAAAAGTAATCTTAAGGCATTAGAATATTTAAGCTTAAAAATTGTTCCAGTTGCTAGTGATTTCGGTAGTTATCGTGATATCTTAGAAAATTATAAAACTGGGTTTTTATGTTCGGATAATCCGGATGACTGGGTTACAGTTCTTCAGAAATTAATTGATTCTAAAGAGTTGAGAGAAAATGTTGCACAGGATGGTTATAATCTTGTAGAGAAATCTTTTAATATTGAGCATACTTGGACGAAGTGGCGTGATGTATATCAAGGCCTAGTTAATGGCACAAGTAGTCTTCTTTAAATCTGATAATACTGGTTGTGGTTATTATCGATCAGAGATACCAGCTAAGATTTTAACTGAAGCAGGTATTTCAGCAGAAGTTCGTTTCGTAAAACCAACCTTTCGTGCATATCCAGAGACAAAAGTTGTTGTTGTGCAGCGTCATTATATTTTTATTGATGTACCATCTTTACTCAAGAAGTTTAAACATCGGGGTATTAAAATAATCTATGACTTAGATGATGATTTTTTCAACTTGACGCCAGAAACTAATTTATTTCGTGTGAAGGAAAATTTATTAAAAGAAATGAGATTGCTTGCGTCGTATGCAGATGTAATGACGGTTTCTACAGAGCGTTTAGCTTTCTTGTCCAAAAATATTTACTCTGGCCAAATTAATGTGATTCCAAATATGCTTGATTTGACTCTTTGGAGAAAGAGTGTTTCTTTTCCAGATCAAAAAGTGCGAATTGGTTGGGCTGGATCACCAACACATCATACTGATCTAATTCAGTTACTTCCTGTCTTAGAAAAAGTTCTTTCTGAAAGACCTCATGTAAATTTAGTTTTCTTTGGTTATTGCCCAAAAGAGTTTGAAAAATTTGGGTCTCGCCTTTCTTTTATAAAGGGCGGCTCTTATGATTATTATGTTAATACTTTTCCGGCTCTAGGTATTGATATAGGTATAATTCCAATTGTCTCTAGCGAGTTTAATAGATCAAAGAGTGTTGTTAAATTTGCTGAGTTTTGTGCTTTAGGTTTACCTAGTGTAGTTTCTGGTATAGAGCCTTATTTGGGCGTTGTAAGAGATGGTGTAGATGGTTGTGTAGTTTTAAGTGAAGAACAATGGTATCAAAAATTACTGCATTTAATTGATAATTTAGAGGTACGCAAATATATTGCCGAGAATGCTCATAAAAGATCTTTAGAGTTTGCTTTACATCAAAATAAAGATTCTTGGCTTTCTTTAATCAATAATCTGTTAATAACTCAGTAAATAGTTATTTCTGAGAGATTTTATGAACTTCAGTCAACGAATTTCATATTATTTACAAAAGATTTCTTCTTTAGAAAAGAAGGCTGCTCCTACCCTAATGACACCTGCAGCGGAGCAGATTTATACATATCTCAAGGAAAATCCAGATTCAGATATTGTTGATGCTTTGCAATCTTACATAATGCTTTATACAGATAATCCTGAATACCTTGAAAAACAGCCAGAGGTCATACAGCTTGCAAAAGAGCTGCGTTTAGATTTAGTTGGGTTTGGTGATGCTCTTATGGCTGCTTGGGAAGAGCTTGCATACGAAGAGCCAGAAATTGAGGAAGAATCTGAGATAGAAAAACCAACGAAAAACCCAACAGAAACTGTTGAAATTTCACATGAAGAAGTTATAGAGCGGATAATAAATGTTTTAAAAGAAGACTTTGATCTTGAGATTCCAGAGGACGCTTTAAACTTTTGGGCAAGGGAGCCTCAAGCTTATGAGCAAGAAGATTGGGTTAAAGATTTGGTGCAGCGTTCCAATTTAACGGTAGAAACCTTTGTTAATAATTTTGTAGAATCTTATAGAAAGTTTAAAGAAATATCCCCTGGAGAATCTAAAAAGGAAATTCCAGAAGAGTCTGAAAAAGAGACTCCAGAAATGGCTGATCTCATTCAAGCTGGGGATATTATTGTCTCATCTGGCAGAGCTTCTACAACACTTTTGCAAAGAAGAATGAGCATTGATTATACGAAAGCCTCTAAGCTTTGCAAGCAGCTTGAAGAGATTGGGCTTGTTGGCCCATTTAAAAGCAATGGTCCTAGAGAACTGTTAATGACATTTGAACAGTGGGAATCTTGGAAAAAGAATCCTGTAGTCCCTGAAGGACTTTTAGAAAAACCAACTGAAGAAAAACCAACTGAAGAAAAACCAACTGAAGAAAAACCAACTGAAGAAGCTCCAGAAGAAGCTCTCGTCTCAGAAGAAGCTGAAATTTTAGATCTTGAAGAAGAAGGAGAGGAGTCTCTTAAAGAAGAAGAAGGTATTTCTAAGAAAAAGCATCTAGAACGTGTTGACTTTATGACTCTAGAAGATATGTTTAATGCAATGCTTCAACTTGTTGCTGATACTCCAGATCTGGATTTTAATACACCGCAACTTAAAAGTATTATGGAGGATTTTTCCGCTGCTTTTGACAAATACTATTTGAGTGAGCGTTTTAAGAAAAAGAAACCAAAAAAAGTTTTGCAGGAAGTTTCAGATTGGTTTAAGAATATTGGTAAAAAGCCTAATTGGGGGGCTAAAGGAAAAGAAATCGCTGACAAGTTAAAAGATATTTTAAATGAGAAATCTCATTTTTTGAAAAAGTTTAGGGAAAACGGCCTTACTCATTTAAAAATTGCCCGCATTATACAACAGTTCTTAATCAAACAAGCAGATGCTCATTATCAGCAACAAATTAATAAAATTTTGTACCGATATGCCCAAAGCACGCTTGTACAATAATTGATGGATTTACCAGTTGTTTATCCCAAGCTATTAGAGATTCGTCAAGCATCTAAGCTTTCTCTTAGACCAAATCCCTTTATTCGCCCAGAGACAGATCTTCGTAACTATCAAGTTCAAATGGTTATGCATCTCTTATTACTTAATAAGATGGTTGTTGGAGATGATGTTGGTTTAGGTAAGACAGTTGAGTTGATAACTGCCTATAGTTTTTTCTTGGAAAAGAATCCTGATGTTCGCCTTTTATGGATTGGGCCTAAAAATAGTTTATATCAAGTTGAAAGTGAATTTAAAAAATTTACGCAGAATATTTCGACTTATGTTGTTCATGGTAGAACAAAAGAAGATTTAAAGCCTAAATGCTATACCGGTTATATGGCAAAATATAAAGAGAATGCAACTTATTGTAGAGTATGTGAACATAAAGAGACCTGTAAGCAAGATCTTCTAGATCTCCAAAATTTAGGTGGGCATTCTGAAAAAGATTTTAGAAAGTATAAATATCAGCAATTTAAGAAAAATAAGACAAATGTCTTGATTGTTAATTATAATCTTGCTTTATTAGAGCACTTAGATATTATTGAAAATCTTAAACCATACATTGTTGTATTTGATGAGGCCACAGCATTTAAAAACTATAGAAGTAAAACCTGGGCAATTTGCTCTGAGATTGTTCAGAATGCTGAAAAAGTTTGGGCAGCAACAGCAACAATTATTAAAAATCGTTTAGAAGAAGCTTATTCAATATATAAGTGTATTCTTCCCGGTTTACTTGGCAATGTAACGAATTTTCATGATAATTTTTGTATTATTAAGAACTTAAAGCTTCCTAAATCTCGTAGGAAGATCCCATTGATTGTTGGACATAAAAATATTGATTTATTTAGAAAAGCTATTGACCCTTATTTTTTAGGACGAGCTGCACGAGAAGTCGGTATCGAATTACCTGATTTGGTCAGTAAAGAAATTGAGTTAGATTTAACGCCTATTCAAAAAGAAAAGTATGCTGAAGCTTTGGATGGTTTACTTGAAACAGATGCTGGTGATATTAAACCAGTTACTAAACTTACAGCAATTAATTATTGTCAACAAATTGCTAATTCACCCTATTTAGTTGGTGTAGAGGGTGCTTCTTGTAAAGAAGAAGCTTTATTTGATTTATTAGAAAATGACTTTTTAGGTGAAAAGATTATTTTCTTTACTAGATTTAGAAAGTGGGTTGACCGTTTAGAAGAAATAATGAAATCGAAAAATATGAACCCTCTGCGAATAACCGGTAAGGAGAGCGCTCAGGAGAGGGAAGAAAATCGCTTAAAGTTTCAAAATAGTCCAGATCATAATATAATTATGATTACTACGGCAGGCGGTCAGGCATTAAATTTACAATCAGCTCGCGTTCTAATTTGGGGGGATCTAATCTTAGCTTATGGAGATGTTTTGCAAGTTATTGGTAGAATGATTCGTTTTGGTAGTCTTCATAAAAGCGTATTCTCTGTTCATCTAATTGCAAGAGATACTGTGGACAATCACACATTTAAAATAGTTTTTCCAAAGAAAAAATTATTTGAGCAGGTTCTCGGAAAACGACATGAGGGTTTGTTGGAATTTAATGAATTTGGTGAAAGTGAGGTTAATGAGGTATATCAAGCACTTCTGCAAGATGCCTCTAAAAAAGTAAAGAAGTCTTAGAAATTTTTTTGATTGTATTATTTTCAATGAATGCCAATCCAAAGGAAGAAATAACTGTTTGTCCGAAGTGTAAAGGACTTAAACATCTATTGGTTGTTAAAGCGGATCTTTTTGGTGATCCGACAGAATTTTATGAACCGTGTACTTGTTTAATTAACGAAAAATATACTCAGAAGCTGGGTTTAAAGATTTATAATCAGAAAAATTTAAAGAACTCTAAGCTATTAGATAAGCTACAGGCGAATATTTTTGTACATGGCCCCGAAGAGAAATTTTTACCACACTTAAAGTATGTTTTATTGCGACAATCATTAGAGTTTTCTTTTAGTGTTATGGATGATTCTCGTTATCTTCGAATTTACTTGGGGGATGACCCCGAACTAAAAGATATATCATCTTGGCAGAAATCTTTTTTGGTTTTATTCTTAGGACATGTTGGTTATAAGAATAAAGCATTACCAGGAATGATTTGCGAATTACTTAATGTACGCTTATTATCTGCTAAAACTACTTGGATTCATTATCCAGAGCGCTTTTGGGGAAAGGGTTGCATAGAGTTTAGTGATGAATTGCAGGAGATTTTGACTAATCATTTTATTACAATTGATATGTGTTCTGCATCTAAAAAATCTACTTCGCAAGAACAACTTGAACGTACAGATTGTAATGATCAACTTTTGAGCAGCTTTAATAAACCAAATGGAAAGAATCCTTAAATCCATAATTTCAACCACGGAGCAGTCTAAACAAGAACTTCTCCGTGAGAATTTATCATTTCTGACAGCCTCAAAACTAATTTTTACGGGTGTTGATCAAGAAATTTATACTTTTATTTTTAATTATGAAGATCGCTTTGGTGAAGTTCCTAATTCAGTTACTTTGAAAGATGCTTTTGAAAAAGAAGCTCGTTTAGAAATTCTTGCCCGTTTAGAGATAATAAACAATGCGACGATTTATGTAAAGTCTGGCTTTCAAAAACTTGTTGAAGATTTTTATAGTGAACAGCAAGAAAAAGATTTTGGTACTTTACTTAAAGAATCTGCTGCAATTGCTACTCAAGGTCTTAAATTTGGCAAGAGTGAAATTAAGAAGGGTGTTCGTTCTGCTGCCCGCCATTTTCTAGAGCAATCAGATAAGTTTTTAACAATTAATTCTGGGCAGAAAGTTGAAGGAGATATCTTTGAAGACGGAGATGAAGTCTTAAATGAATACTATGTAAAGAAAGCAGATCCACGAAAGGGAGTTGGACAACTTATGGGCATTGAGAAGATAGACAAAACTTTTAGGGGAGTCCGCCGCGGAGAACTAATGCTAATTGCAGGACATTATGGCGAATACAAAACATCTCTTTTAGCAAATTACGCGTATAACCAAGCCGTTAAATATGGTTGGAATTCTATTTTCTTTACGTTGGAAATGCAGTATGCACATATTCGCCGACTAATCTATGCAATACATTCAGCACATTTAAAGTTTAGAGATGTCCATCCTCCTTTGAATTATGAAAAGACTCGAGATGGATTGTTAAACGAAGAGGAAGAACATTTTCTAAAAGCTGTTGTTGAAGATTTTAAAACGAATCCGAATTATGGTCGCATTTATGTAATACAACCAGATGAAGACATTACTGTAACTGATATCAAAGCGAAAGCCTCTTTTTTACATCGCAAGATTGGAATTCAAGCTATTTTTATAGACTATTTAGGTTTAGTTGAGCCTGAAAAGCGATATAAAGACTTTACTCTTGATTTAAATTATGTTTTAAAACGCGCGAAAAGACTTGCAAGTACTTTTAATAATGGCGAAGGTATTGCCGTTGTTTCTCCATTTCAAACGAATCGTCATGGTCGTGCAGAAGCTGAAAAGAATGACTATATTTATAAACCAGATTGTTTATCTTATGCTAATGAGGCTGAGCGATCAGCTGACGTAATTATTTGGTCAATCGTTAGTCCAGATATGCGAAAGAATAATGAGATTAAACTTGGATGTTTAAAGGCGCGAGATCATAAACAGTTTGAGCCCTTCCAAGTTAGAATCTGTCCAGAATCTCGCAAGATTTCAAATCTAATTGAAGTCTCTTCTGGGGGAATCGAAGAAGGGGCGTTAAGTGAATGAGTTTTGAAGAGCGTATACAGAATGTTAAAGAGCATGTTGATATTTTCGATGTCTTAAAATTTTATGGTGTTGATTTAAAGCGTGGAGGTGACTTTGAACAGCAGATCCGGTGTCCTTTTCATGGACATCGCGGAGATCTAAGACCTAGTGCAAGAGTTTATACTTCAAGTCAAAAATTTCATTGTTTCTACTGTGGTTTTACTTTAGATGTTATTTCGTTTGTTCAAGAGTATGAAGGGATTAGTTTTTTAAGATCTTTAAGTTTTTTAGAACATCATTTTAATGTACCACAGATAAGGTCTACAGATGTTGTTGATGATTTAAAGATTACATTATCAAAATCGACTAAAGGTCTTTCAATTGAGGCCCTCTTAAATTTATATGAATATTGTGAAAGATTAATGATTAATAAAAAGAGATCTTTTGATTTAAAGACTTATAGTAAGCTTTTTTTGCACCTTGACTCAATTGTAAATAAATTAAGAGAAGATACGTTGTCTATCGAACAAGCTTTTAATGCTTTAACAGAGATTCAAGTGAAGGTTAATGCCTTTCAAAAAGTTGAGGTTTAAAAATGCCTGAAGAAAGTTTTCTTGCTGAGCCAGAGGTTCAAGCAGGTTCACACGCTTGGATGAACGATAAAGAATTTATTCTTATTTCAAATATCGAGCAGTTAAAATCTCTTGTTGATGAAGCGATTGGAGCAAAGTTATGTGCTTTAGATTTAGAGACTACTGGTCTAAATAATAAGGTCTATGATGGCGTTTGTCGGGGAAAGATTGTTGGTTTTGCAATATCTGTTGACGGTATTAAGGGTTATTATGCCCCAATCAATCATGCCAGCGGAAATCTTCCTGAGACTGAAGTTATTGCTGAAATAAAAAGACTGTGCGAGAACTGTGTAATTATATTTCATCACTGCAAGTTTGACGCAGAGTTCCTATGGACTGTTGGTATTAATATTGATAAGTCATCCATGTTTGAAGATACTCAAATTTTAACATATTTAGATAATGATGATACTGCTAAAATGGGTAAAAGTTTAAAAGATTGTTCTGTTAGATATCTTGGGATAGAAATGATTCATTTTGAGGATCTTTTTCCTAAGGTGAAAGGTAAGTCCTCAAAAGATATCGAAAAAAATATGCAGAAGTTACATCCAGAGGAAGTTGTTAAATACGCTGCAAGTGACGCAATTGTTACACGCATGTTATTTGATAAACTAAAACATAATATAGATGAGCAACCTGTTGTTTATAAGATTGATAAAGCACTTGTTCCTGCTCTTCGCCAAATGGAACGTAATCGTGTAAAAATTGATACTGCTTATCTTAAGAAACTAAAAGAAGAAGTTGAAGCAGAAATGGCACAGTTGGCTGAAAAGATATATGAAATAGTTGGATATACTTTTAGTTTTACAGCACCACGTGAAATAGGTGCAGCATTATTTGAAAAGTTAAAGTTGCCTGGGGGTGAAAAAACAAAAACAGGTCAGTGGAAGACAGGAGAGGATGATCTTGAAGATTTAAGGGATAAGCATCCTGTTGTTAAACAGATTCTTCGCTATAAGAGTTTGAACACTTTAGTTACCAGATATATCAGCCCTTTGTCAGAAAATGTTGATCATCTTTCAGAAGCTAAGTTTCAATTTGATGCCTGCCGCGTTCCTGGCGGAAGATTTGCTTGCCCAGGTGGTGAGGTTGATCAGGGCTATACCGGGGTTAATGTTCAATCTACACCTAAAAAGCGCGAAGAAGATATGCCCAATATTCGCAAAGCATTTATCGCTAGAGATGGTTGTGTAATGTTTGATATTGATTATGGTGGACAGGAATTAAGAATCGCAGCAAATGTTGCTAAAGAAGATAATCTTATTCGAATTTTTAAGGACCCTGACCCTAAGGAGAGAAAACCACATAGAAAGTTAGCACAGGATGTCTTTAATGTAAAAGAACCAACTAAGACTCAATATGCAATTGCTAAGAGCACTAATTTCCAAACGTTATACGGTGGAAGTGGTAAAGCTATTGCACGTAAGGTTGATATTCCTGAAACAGAAGGTATGCGCATTCAGAAGCGCTTTTTTGAGTTAAACCCCAAGCTAAAAGCTTGGATTGATCTTCAGAAAAAATATGTTAAAAAACACAATTATGTAAAGACATATTTTGGTCGAATTCGTCGGGTGCCTTTTGCGAATTCGCCACAATCAAATATGGTTGCCTATGCAGAGCGTTTAGCAATAAACGCACCAATTCAGGGTACTGCTGGGGATATAATGCGGATAGCTATCGTTAATATAACTTCTTTAATCAAGCGAAATTCTTGGGAGAATGATTGCCGAATTTTATTGACAATTCATGATGAATTATTGTTTGAGGTTAAAAAAGAGAAACTTGCTCTTATTGCTCCGGAATTAATTAAAGCAATGTCCTCAATCGGTGGTAAAGATTGGCAAGTAGAGCTTGAAGTTGAGGCTGAGGTTGGGGATAGTTGGGCATGTGATACACCCTATGTTTTAGGTGAATCTTATAAAGAAAAAATGATTCAAGATCTTCAGAAAGAGCGTGATCAAAAACGTCAAGAAACCCCGGTGAAAGTAACAGAACAACTTTCAGAAGTAATTTTAAATAAACAAGAAATACCAGCATCAGAAGGTGCTAATAAAGTTTCATCCATAGAATCTATTAAAAGTTTAGTTACACAAGTACCGCTTGAACCTGATCAGAAGAAAGTTATTAAGCAACCTCCGCCGGATGATGAGAATTCTTATAAATATGTTGTTAGTGATCCTTTGTTGCGTTGCAAAGTAATAGAAATTTCCGAGATTATTAAGAAGTGCCCTGGAACCAAAAGATTAGTTCTTATAGATGAGCGAAACACGCCTCTTCTACCAAATGATCTTATAGTTAAAGTTGACCCAGAAAAGTTCTATGAACTGATAAGTACCCGCGGTGTTTAAGTACTCCCTTCTTTCACAATAATTCACTAATTATTAAATCATGTAAAAGTGAGGTCACTGTATGTCTATTTTGATTGAGCCAGCAGGTGGGTCCGTTATTGCTCGGTTGGATTTAGAGGCAGATTGCTCACTAGCCACAGTTGTTGGTGATGCTGTTTATATTACAGGAAGTAGTTCAGTTGCTCCCGCAATGGCAGACTCTAAATTAACAATGCCTGCAATTGGTATTGTTGTTGAAAAACTTACTTCAACTTCTTGTAAAGTACGCAGATTTGGGGAAGCAACTGTCTTTGCTGGCTTAGTTGCTGGGGCCACCTATAGAGTTAGTGAGCTAGTACCAGGAGCAATTACACTTAATCCAGCTCCACTTCCTGGTATCCTACCAATTTTTGTTTATCAATCTATGGGCTTTGGTGTAAACGGCAGTACTCTTGCAATTGATCCAGATCCATCAGATCGAGTTATCGTTTATTAAGTGGGTGCCTTAGATGGCAAATAAGTATTTCTTAATTTGGGGAGATGATAATTTATTTGAGAATGCAAATAACCCTACTGATAGCTATCAGGTTTTAGGCGTTCGCTTTTCAAATGGGTTATTTGAAACAGGTACATCCAACGTTACTGGTAGCGGAAATGTAACCGGTTACGAGAGTTTTGACGTAGGAAGTATCACTGGGACTATTGGTGGTGTTCAAAAACAAAATTTGCCTGATAAAGCAGCTGCAAATTTTTGGGCAGATCAAAACATATTTCAAACAGTAGATGACGAAGAATCAGTAATTATTCGTTCTTCAGCAGCACGCCCATTAAGTAGCATTGTTTTTGCGGTACAAAATTCTGGCGGAGTTAACGTTTTTGATGTTGATAACGTTGGCAATGTCAGGGTTCAGGGTAATGCTATTGTTAGCGGAAATGTTCAAGTTAGCGGCAATGCTCTTTTTGATGATCTAGAGGTTGATGGCACGCTAACTGTCGGTTCTAGTGCAACAGTTACTTGGGGCCCGACAAGCACAATTATCAATTTAAATGCTGATAGATTAGACGATTTAACAAGTACTCAATTTTTAAGGTCGGATGTAGACGATACTTATGACGGTGGTACGCTAACAGTTGGGAGTAGCGCTACTTTAGAAGTTGGGGGCACCTTAACTGTTGATTCTAGTGCAACAGTTACTTGGGGCCCTACAGGTACTATTACTAACCTAAATGCGGATAATTTAGATGATTTAAATAGTACACAATTCTTGAGGTCTGATGTAGACGATACTTTTGATGGGGGCACATTAACTGTTGGAAGTTCATCAACTCTAGCAGTTAGCGGAACATTAACTGTTGATACGAGTGCTATTGTAAATTCTTATGGCGAAGTAAATCTACATGGTGGCCGAACTACATTACATTATTCAACGCCAGAAGGTATTGAAGAATATGCTGATTTAAAACCCAATGGTCTTTTTACTCGTTATGGCGTAGATATAGCAACAGGGGTTAGTGCATATCATGGTGCTCGTGTTGTTGGTAATCGCGAGCTTTCAATTGACGGTTGTGATTGTACGACTCTTTTAAAAATTCCAATAGTTGTTCCGCAGACAACTGCTATAAGTGGTTTTGTTTATGCAGCCGGCCCCGGAGCAATTACACGGGTCGCTGTAGCAACAGGGGCAACAGGTGGGATTGGTGCTCTTGTACCAAATGATATTGCTTTCTGGGATCCAGATAATCTTGGTAAAGTGACTTCAAGAACACTTGCTCCTGTGAGCGGAAATGTTTTTCAGTCACCAGCCGGTATTGTTCTAGATATTGCTGATTTAAGCACTGGTTATGCTGTCATGCTTGTGGTTAAACAGCGTGACATGCAAATGCTAAATCCAGTTTAATTTAGATACGATTTGGAGAAGATACAATGAAGAAGAATTGTAACCCCAAAGATTTTCCAGAAGTTCAACACGCTCTGCCACCAACCGGATTTGGTTGCCCGAATGATGCTTTGAATGATATTCCAGTTATAACTTCAGTTCCTACTCAAGCCCACAAGATTAAAATTAGTAATGAACAAGTTTTGAACTTTCGAATTTTTAGATTAAGAGAACAGATCATTTCACTCAAAGGAGAGAATGTAGATTTAATAAAGCAACGTGCAGATCTTGAAAAAGAAAATTTAAAACTACGTAAAGAAATTCTTGATGTAGAGATGCAATCTTTTTTCAAACAGAATAACCTTGCTCCGGGCGATAAAATTCATCCAGATCCAGAGGGTGACGGTTATTGTATTTATCGCCCAATGTTAGAGAGATTTTCTGTAGGCCTTTCACAGGACCCTAAGAAATCTTGAATGTAGTTTTCTTTTTAGGCGATTTTCAAGGTTGTGGATTCTATCGTTGTGGAATCCCAGCAAAGTATTTACTTAAAGAGGGAATTAATGCTACAATTTTAGATTATTTTGATGAGCAAATATTTAATTGGGCAGATATATGTGTTTTACAGCGTCAGTATGCTTCAAGTTTGTTAGATAATGTTATCAAGTTTAAACAAAGGGGCAAAAAATTTATCTATGATTTAGATGATGATTTATTTAATATTCCATATTGGAACCCCGCTGCAAAATTAATTAGTAAACAAGAAATTATAAATGCTTTAAGATATCTAAAGACTGTTGACGTTATAACTACATCAACTTTATTTTTAAAAGAACAACTTTCTCAACACACAACTAAACCTATTTTCGTTTTACCAAATTCGCTTGATTTCGAATACGTTTTACAACCTGTTTTAAATTCTCTTCAAATTTCAGATAAAGATTTTAAGCCGCAAACTTTTAAAAGAACCGTGATACAAAAAGAAAAAAAGCAAGGTTTTATTAATATTTTTTGGGGTGGCGGGTTCTCACATTATAATGATTTAAAAATTGTTTTAGAGCCTTTAAGGCAGATTTGTCAAGAACATGAGAATGTTATTTTTTATATGATGGCTTTCTGTTTGGAGGATTTTTGGAAAAAACTTCCATCAAAGAATTTACGTTTGATCCCAGCACAAAGTTTACTTAAATACCTTCAAGTGATGAAAACCCTTGACCTTGATATCGGACTTGCTCCTTTAGCAAAAAATATTTTTAATGATAGCAAAAGCAATCTTAAAGTTATTGAATATCTTTCTTTAGGAATTTGTCCGTTGGCTTCTGATTATGCACCCTATCATGAAACTTTAAATCTGTTTAATTCAAAGCTATTAGTTTCATCCGAAGAAGAATGGTATTCAAAATTAAAGGCACTTATTTTAGATCAATGTCTCCGAGAACAAATTAAGACTGTTGGTCCAAAGTTTGTTTTTGAGAATTTTAATATTACTAAAAATGTTTCTTTATGGAAAGATGTCTTTATTCATCTTTAAGGTTTCATAGATTACTAATAGACCTTTAAAAAGATTATTTGGGAGTTATCAAGATGGTTGTAAGAAACCAAAATGGCGGTTTAGTTAGTCAGGCTGTTGCTGAACTACCACTTTGTACTGGAGATCCAGCTGGGGATCCGGCCTTATATACAAAAGATGTTGGTGGTAATACTGAGTTATTCTTTTGGGATCAAACAAATGCTATTCAGCTGACATCTGGTGGGCATCTTTTTGATCGTTATATCGTTTTGGCGGCCACCGCCACATATGCTGACATTCAGGCAGCTTTAAATAATTATAACGCTGTGTATTTATCAGCTGGGACTTATGCCATTACAGGAAATTTAGTTGTTCCAAATGGCGTTTTGTTATCTGCCACAAATACAGATACCGATCCGTTAACAGCAGCGAATGTGATACTAAACATATCTTCTGGTTTTCAGATTCAAGCACAGCGCGGGTCTGTTCAATACATAAGAGTTACTGTGGCAAGCGGATCATTGGTCAATGCAGTAACGTGCACTGGTGGCGCTGTGCTTCACACGTACGTTACAACAACTGCTGGTGTAAGCCTTCAGTATGCCTTCAGCGGATCTTTCGCGGAGCTCGGATGGTGTTCTTGTGCTAATATTAGCGGAGTTAATGTTACCGCAGCTTTGAGCACAAGTGTTGGCGCATATCAGGATATTCACAATTGCTATTTCGTCAAGGGTGCGACTACACAAAGCACTGTGTATGTGAATAATGTGGATTATGTATCTTTAAGGGATCTGTACATCAATGCCGGTAGCGTTGGATGCAATGTGAATAGTTCTGATTATTGTCTATTTGAAAATATTATGGTTGCAGGTGTGGTCGGTTCAACAGGAATAGTGTTTACTACTTGCAATTATATAAAAGCTAATCATTTGCACACAACATGCAACCTTGATGGGATACAGATATCGACGTGCAACGATAGCTCGTTTACAGATCTTGTTTCTTCTAGTGCAACAGCGGTTCCCATTGAATTTAATGCCTTGCTTAGATGCAAGGTCAGTCAAATCGAAGTATACAACTGTACTGGAACACGCGGAATATACCTAATTAACTGCGAATACAACATTTTCAGTGACTTTGTTGTACGAACTATCTTCAATGTGGCAGCTGTATACGGCATTTACGTTGTTACTTCTAATGAGAATGTTTTCTCAAATATAAATGTTGCCGGATTAACTAATCATGCTAATAGTATATGTATGTATATTTATCAGTGTCAGTATTCTAATTTCAGCAATATTCACTTGATATGTACGAACGGATGGTGTCTTACCGCTGATCAGGCCAGCAGGTGTGCATTTACGGGAATCTACGGACAATATGCAACAAATACAGCTTATCTGCTGCGATTCTTCACGTTATCTAATTGCACTGTTACTCAGGCATGGGCTGAGAGTGCAAACGGGGTTGGCATTATTGCTGATACCTGTACGCACTCAAGTTTCAGTGGATTATATGCCTATTCTTGCAACACAATTGGCGTTCATATTGTAAACAATGATTATTGTTCGTTTGACGATATTTATAGCGATGATTCAACGACGCTTGGAATATCAATTGGAACGACCGCCGTGGCCGCGAGCGCCAATACATTCTGTCAGTTGTCAGGGTTGCAGTCGTATAGTAGCGGCACTTTTGGAATCGGGGTATACTACTGCTCGCATTGTGCGTTGCATAATATATATTCTGATGATAATACAAGCGATGGAGTAAATTCGACTAATAATACGGATACGCAATTCAGTAATACACACACTTATTCGAATGGGCAGCATGGTGTATCAGCGGGATCAAACGATACTTATTGCACTTGGACCGATGTTCATACATCGGCGAACGTGGGAACTAACTTTTTGGGTACTGCGGCAGCAGGAACGTGTTATTATAATGGCGGATTTGAACAACAAGGTGTTGCGGCGGCGAACGATAATTTCCCGCTTGCAAACTGGACAACTGCTAACGTGTTGGCGATACCGTAAAGGTGAGCTATGCCAGTAATCGCATTCAATAGTAAATTCGGAATAACAACAGAAGGCGGATTCGCAGTAAAGCTAGCGAATCGAACCGCAGGAGTAACGGTTAAAGGTGAAGCCGTATTAACTGATACAGCAAATGATAATGCTTTTAAACAGGCAGGGGCTGGGGGCGTCAATGTAATAGGTGTCGTATATGAAGCTGGAGTTGCAGTTGCATCTGAAGCGTGGATCGTAGTGGGCGGCATCGCAGAAGGATTAGTAAGTACGGATGCGGGTTCTGCTGGATCGACAAGGGGTAACTGGGTAGGAATGAGCTCAACGCAAGCGGGTAAATTTGATATGACGCAAGCATCACCTCCTGCCGCACCGACTCACTTTGAGGAATGCGGGCATTGTTTGGAAACCAAGGCTGCAGGTCAATTGGCAAAATTTGTAATGCACTTTAACTAGTAGTACCAAAGATGTAAATGCTTATAGCAAAGTGTTCTACATAAAGCATTTTGAGCATTAGACTTATGGTTAAGATTCGTTTTGACTTTACAAAAAAAATACCACAAATTGATCTTGATAAAGAAAAAATAACGCGAACAGATATTAATCTTTTGCAAACCGTTTTTTATCAGATGTCTCTTGGAAAGAAATTTCCACAAAAATTCACGCTTGAGGTGGCTGGTATAACAGTTAAAATTACACCAATAGAAAAGTCTCTTGCTAAGGATATTAAGAAAGCAAGAGATGTTTTTAAAAATTTATCAAAGGATGTCGCATTAGCTTATTTAGATTTCGTTTAATTAGCACTTCTTCTTTGTAAATTAAAGGTCATTTTTGGAGACATGTTATGACTGTTTCCATTTCTAAAATAAATGCTTTCTGTAGAAAGAATGATCTTGTTTTTGTAGAAACAGGTGCTAATGCAAGTCAAGAAATTTTTTGGTTTCTTGACTATACAAATCATCGCAGATCATATACTCAAGAAGAGATTACTTTAAATTTAAAAGACTGTGAAAGTAGGGGAAACACTTCTGTTTCTTAGTTTTAGATTTTATGAAATCTGCTGAATCAAAAGTTCACTGTGAGGTTCTTAAAAAATTCTCAGATCATCATTTGATCAATTTATCTGTGGAGGGACAGAATTTTCCATTACTCGTAGATGATTGTTTTTTAATGAATAATCAAACTTCTGACTGTTATTTAAAAGTGTTTGTTGTCTCTTCAGTTTCTGAACATGCTTTGATTGAAGTTCCGTCTTCTAGTTTAGGGGATCATAGTAGAATGTGGGTCCCAAAAAATTTATTAAAGTGAACAAAGTTTCTTTGTAAAATAGGGGTAGATTTAGATTTGAAGGAGATAAACATGATTTACGAAGATCTTTTAGCACACATTCAGACTTTCGCTCAAATTGATTGGCCTGGGGATGAAAAGTATGCTGAAGCTGAAGATGCAACTTTTGTTGCATCTTGGCTGATTCAAAATCGCTCATATCATGAATCTCTCAGAGATGCAAAGATTAAAGTGCTATTTAAGAAAGACCTTGGTTCTCGCGGTACACAGGCCATTCTTGGTAAGGCTAAAGCACAAGATGATCTTCAGAGAAAAATTTCCCCTGAGGTAGAATTTGTTCTATTGGTTAACTGGACTTATTGGAATGATTTAAAGAATGAATATAAGATTATTTTAGTTGATCATGAATTATGTCATATGGAAAAGTTAGCTACAGAAAAAGGGTTAAGACTTAAATGTCTACCACATGATTTCGAAGAGTTTGCAACAATTCTCAAACAGTATGGTGATCAGAAAGTTTTAAATTTCCACAATCTTACAACACTCTTGCTCGAACAAAAGAAAGATGATAAGGAAACGGGAACAGATAAAGAATCTACTGGTGGTGATCTGAATATTCTGGATGAGGCATGACATGGCATTTTATGAAAAATGTCCTGACGGTAATTTAGTGCTGTATAAAAAATTTGAAATAATCGATGGAAGAGAAGCTCTCGTAAACTTTGTTGCTTTATTAAAAACGGATGATTGTTATTATGAGTTCCAGTTACAGCCTATTAAATGTCTTGGACAAAATCCAAAGATGACTGAAGAGGCTGTAAATAAATAATTTTTCAATTTGTGAGATTTGTTATGAGTGATCAGAAGATTTGTTGCTCTGAGTGTAAAAATACGTTTATCTTCTCTGAGAGAGAGCAAAAGTTTTTTCAGGAAAGAAATTTTAGCCCACCAAGAAGATGTCCGAAATGTCGCATTCGTCGCAGAGAACTAAATTTCGGGCGTCAACATTCTCCAGAGAAAACTTAATTATTCGAAGAGAAGATGATTTGTTCTTTCTGCCAGCAAGGTGTTATAGAGTTTCCAAATTGTAAGTGTACCATATGTAAGGCTTCTTGTCAGTATGGTTGGTTAACAATCACTTGTTCTTCAGGTCAGAACATAATTCGATCTTGTCATGATCATTGTCCCCTAAAAGAAATTCCTGAGCAAGCAAGTAATGTCATCTCCTAAAAAGCTTCGATTTACTATTCGCGATAAAATTTTAGAAGAAGTCGTTTTTAAGATTGAGAGATCTGGTTCTAGAGTCTTTTCTTTACGTTCTGGTTCTGATATTATGATTCGTGGAGCTGGTAAATTTTTAAAGAAGGAATTAGATGGACGAATAATATGGCGTGGCAGAGAAGTTGTTGCAAATTTTGAAAAGCTTTCACCTTGTTGTCTCTATCTTTTAACCACTGAAAAAGTCTGGAAGTTGAGTTCTGTTGATAAAAGCCACGCTTTATTTATTGATATTATGTGTAAAGCTTGGCTTATGCCACATGAGATAGCTTCCTGGGAATCTAAACAACAGGAGAAAAAAAATGCATAGAGTCTTGGTCTCTTTAGGCATTTTTTTAAAGCTTTTAAAAAATGAATAGCCTACTTTGTCCAGATGTATCTAATGCCGTTTTAAATCATGTTGTTAGCGTGTTGAACGACGCTTTAAAACGAGATCCTGAAGGTATTACTGCTCTAATGAATTCAAGAGTGCCAGTGAATTCAAAAATAATTGAGCACCCAACAATTCAGGTTAGTGCGGGAAATGTTTTAGGACCACTCGGCTTGCTCAATGGTTTGTTTGGGGTAAATCATTCAGGAAGCGGTTTTATTGTTATGGTTCTTAATGAACAGAATAAAATTCTTGAGTTTCGTATAAATGACTGCACATAGTTATTCCTTATGGCCCTCTAACAGGCAGCTTTCTGGCAATCTTGCAGAAGAGTTTTGCCTTAAGCATTTGGGCGTTCAGGAGCCTCAATTTGAAATTAAATCTGCTTCTCGCGAAAGTCGCATGGTAATTATCAAATCTTGGCAACTTCTTAGAGATCTACACAAACAGTATGCTATTTGTGTTTATGATCGCAGATCAAGACGAGTTACTCGTGGTATCCGAAAGGGAAGAAAGACTTACGCTGAAAGCATAAAATCAGCATACGCTCGACAAATCTCAATTTACGTCATTTTGGGTTTTGATCTCTTAGACATTGTCGAGCGGGAGTTTTTAAGAACCTGTGTTGTTCGGAGTAAAAAAGTAGCTTGGAACTGGTGTGCATACTATCGTATCCCGCTTAAGTGTTTGCCGGATAATTTAGTTCGTGAAACAAATGCTTTCAAAATGTATGGTGAGGAACTAAAAGATACTGATGATCCACTTCCAGATGAGGTACCCTTTTAGATGCTTACTATTATAATGTGCGTATTTAACAACTATACTGTAGCCCGAGAATCTATAGAATCTATTATTAATAATACTGATGTTCCATATAAGTTAATTTTAGTAAATAATTATTCTTTTGATTTACAGACTCAAGAATATTTAAAGGAGATTTCTTCTAAATATGAAAATGTTATAGTCGTTGATCCCGGTAAGAATTTAGGTTGTCCTTGGGGTTGGAACTTTGGTTTTAAATATCGCGCGGAGGGATTCCCATACTGTGCTAAAGTAGATGATGATACTATTGTTAGCAAGAATTGGGCAAGTCAAATGATCTCTGCTTTTAAAAATTGGTGGCGGAACAAGCAGCGAGTCATTGGCATTCTTGGGGCAAACATTGATTGCCGTACGGATTCTTTAGGCAAGATTCAAGAGTTAGATGGTTTTAAATATGAAACTCCTAAAGACATTGTTAGTTTTTCTTGTGTTATGTTTTATACAGATGTGGTTATTCATAAGTTCGGTCCATTAAGAGGGATGAACTATCATACCGCTTTGGGTTTAAAAATTTTATCTGATGAGGGAGAAAATTTATATGGTGGTGATGAGACTTATTATTTTAATTTAAGTACGCAATGTCAATATGATAATTTTTATTTGCACAATGTTTTGGTACATCATATTGACTGTTCAAAGAGAGACTGGAGTTTTCTAGTTTGGAAATTTGCTTATGGTTATCTAGGTTTGATGCGCCAAGATTATTTTACATTTATTCGAGATGCTGCTCTCTATCAAAAGGCTTGGCTTTTTTTAATTAAGTCTCGAGAATCAAATATTCAGTGCAGCTGGTATGGTAAAGATTTAAATGAAGTAGTTTCTGCTTTTAAAGAGGAGTGTCTCAAAAGAGGTTGGGATGCTGAAAAACTGTTACAAAAGGTTTGATTTTTGATTAATCACTCTATCACACTTTATGTATAAAGGTTATTTTCTCAAGGAGAGAGAAATTCTTTTTCTGTACACTTTTTTTATAGTAAACTTTTTCAAAAGATATCTTGTATATACAAGACCTCCTTTTTTAAAAACCTTATAAATTTTAGATTTTCTTGTATAATTGAAAAGGAGTTTTTGTATGCGAATGTGGATGGTTGATCCAAAGATTCTTTGTAATAAGCATCTATTTGGTGAACATGTAGAAACGCACATGTTTGTTGGTACTCTAAATAAAGGCTGTTCAGTTAGAGGGTATTTGGAGAAAGGTCTACTTGAAGTGCATAGTTTAAGAAGTAGACATGAAGCTTTAGCCGGTGAAATTCTACGCCGGGGTTATCATCATAAATCTCCCTTGGTTGATTTTATAGAAGTTAGTCTTGGTTGTGTTGATGCAATAAAGAATGTTGGCGAGCTACAGTCTCGCTGTGTAAGGTGTAGAGAAAGGATTAATCAATTATCAAGTGAGGTATGTAGTGAAAACGAGCAAAAGTTCAAAGAAAACGCTGACCAGAAAAGTTGCTCCTAAAAAAGTTGCTTCACAAAGGAAGTTTACAAAATCGAAGGTTACTCAGAAAACTCTAAATGAGATGAAACAGTTTTTGCTTAAACGTCGCGCTTTGTTGGATCAAGATCTTAAAAGAATGATTGAAGATCTAACACCAGTACATGATGTAATTGAAGAATTTCAAGGTGGTTCTTTTGAGAGAGAAACATTAATTAGTTTAGTCGAGTCACAAGAGCGTGCAATTAGAGATTTAGATAAAGCTCTTAAACGTATTGCTTCTAATACTTATGGGTTTTGCTTGGAATGTCAAGAACCCATTGATATAAATCGCTTAAAAGCGCTTCCAGCAACAGAGCGTTGCTTTGCCTGCCAAAAAATACATGAACAAAGCTTTTAGAATTCTCAGATGCTCTTTGTTTAATAATTCACTAATCTATAGATCAAGGTGATTCGTTTATTAATTTCTTGTATTTTAGAGGAGGTTTTGAGATGGGGCTTTCAAGAGAAGAGAGAAGTAAAGTTGCTACACAGCTTAGTAAGGTTGCCAAGCTTCTAGAACAGGTAAAGCAGGCTTCAAAAGTTGCTGAAACAAATCCATTTAAGCGCTTTGCTCTTCTAAGAGCAGGCAAGCTTGAGAAGAAAGCTGATTTACCAGATGAACTTACAATGGCGCTTCTTGATGCTCCTGTGAGAGAAGTTCAGCAAGTTGCTAAAGATGTTCTAAAAATTAAGAAAGAAATGAATTACATGATGCCGTCTTTAGAGCGTTTAGATACACGCCTTAGAGATAAGCTTAAGCTGCCAGCAAATTCTGCTCCCATGAGAGATCTTGATCTTGCTGCTCAGGCTTTAGTCAACTTAGCAATTGTTCTTGAAAGAATTGAAAAGATCAGTCTCATGGCTGAATCAGCTGAGCCGGAGCCAACACCAGCTCCTATGCCAACACCAGCTCCTATGCCAGAGCCAACGCCAGAGATTGCTCCTGGAATAGAGACTTAATTTACTAAAAGTTATTTATTCTGTTCTAAAAATCGGCCCCAAAAGGGCCGATTTTTTTATTTTCATCTTTTGTATAATTTTTGTGAGATCACGAGAGAAAACAATTGTTTTGAGTTTAGAGCAGAGCAGAAAGATTATTGAACAAGTTTTTACTGAAAATCATTTCAAGATCCTTTCTTGGTTTGAAAAAGCTGCTTGTCCACTACAGGTTAAGAAACTTAATGGTGCTATCTTATCTGAAGGAGCTGTTTTGGATCTTGCAATTGATAAACACGAATATGCTTTAGGGCATGATCTACGAAAACACAACATTTGGCGAGAGCCACATAAGAGAGTGCACAAGAAGCTCTAATTTTTGAGGTAGAAGATGATTGAGCAATTTTCTGGTAAATATGCTTTCCTATCGAATTTTTATAGTTGCCCAGTAACTTATGAGGATGTTGAGTATCCAAGTGCTGAGCATGCTTATCAAGCAGCAAAGACTCTTTCAAAGATTGAGCGCAGTTTTATTCGAAAACTTCAGACCGCAGCTAAAGCGAAAAAGGCTGGAAGAAAAGTTAAGCTTCGCGCAGACTGGGATCACCTCAAGATTCAAGTTATGGAAGAGATCTTGCGTAATAAATTTACACGGCATACTTATCTTCAAAATGCTCTTTTGAAAACTGAAGATGAGATTCTTCAAGAGGGCAATACCTGGGGCGATCATTTTTGGGGCGTTGATCTAAAAACAAAATTTGGTGAGAATCATTTGGGCGAAATTTTGATGAAGATCAGAGATGAGCTTAAAAATTAAATCACGCCAGATGCTTCTTAAAGAATTAGAAAGGCTTCTTGAAACTTTTCATGATCTCTCTATTAAACTTAAAAGCGGTGAAGACTTTTTAAAATTTCAAGAGGAACTTAAAACGGCACAAAAAGATTTGGATCAATTCTGGGAAGAATATGATTGTTTTAGATCAGAGAATTCTTAGAGGCTTTTATTTAAATTTCACTTTTCTCTGTCCAATTTTTATTTCTTCTTTCGGTTTTTTGAAACTCTTGATTAGAACATCTTTGGTTTGTACAGGATCTGATATCTGTACCTGGTTTAGAGAATCTGGAGATCCTTGTTCTACTGGTATAAAGGCAGGTTTGAATTTTTCTGGTTTATTCTTTTTTAAAGGGTGATGATTCCCAATTATTTTTGCAACTTTGGTTAAAAAGATTTTTTTAAAATCTGAATAAGAAACTTCAGCTGAAAGATGAACTGTATCAAAAAAAATTGAAAAAATTGGGTGTTTTGTGTAGGGTTTTCCTTTTAATGTTGCTGATGAAATTTTAAGAGAGCATTGAAGTTGTTCTGCCGCCATCTGGTAAAAACAGATAGCACTTTCATGTACATTTTTGATAAATGACTCGTTTTCAGGTAGATCAATGTTGTTAATTTCATCCATTTCTTTTATTGAAAAGATTTTCTCACCTTGATTTTTTGTATCTTGCATTTTAATTTTACAAAAGAAGATTTGTAAAATTAAAAAGGAGGGTAAGAAATGAACCTTAGTATTGCTACAGCCTTTATTATTCGCACACGAGGCGAAAATATTCGTTGCACTGCAGTTTCAAATAATCAAAATAAATGGTCGGGTGGTGTTGATCTTTGGAAAGACGGTCGCTTTTGCAAGATGCTTCTTAGCACTAACTTCAATTATGACTTTGAAGAAGAAGCAATCAAGGATATGAAACGACTTGTTGCCAGCGTACGTGCTATGGATTTATTCGATCAGAAAGAGCTTGAGGGTCTTTCGAATGACAGTCAGAGATCTGATTAAGACTCTTTTAGATTTTGATTTAAATGCTACATTGGATTTAGTACATTTTGAAATAGGTAAAGAAGGTCCAGTGTTTGAAGTTCGCTTAAAAGGTTTTAAACAAAAACAGGTTTTAAAACAAAAAGCACTTCCTACTGAGGAAGATTTTTTAAATGATTAATTCAGTTTTGAGAGGTTCTTATGATTCAAACGTCTTGGGATCTTTTTCATCCACAAAACTTACGCGTAAATTTATCGAGTTGTATTGAGAATACACCAAAAACAAAAACAATGATTATTGATGAGATGATCGATCTTTTAATTTCCGGAAATAATCTTGGTTCTGCAAAGAGAGAAGCAATCGCAGATGCTATTTTTCACCGCGAGCATGAGAAGAGTACTGGGTTAGAACGGGGAGTAGCCCTTCCGCATGGTCGAACTAATGTCGTAGACAACTTTTATTTAGCAATAGGCATCTATCCGGCGGGTATTGACTTTACTTCTTTAGATATGAAATTAACCCGTTTTGTTCTATGCACTATCTCAGATTTTAATCACTTTAACAATACATTGTTAATTCTGGCAGAAATAATGCGGTTTTTTCAAAATCCAGCAAACGCTGAGGAATCTTTGCAGTGTGCAACTTCAGAATCTTTTTGTTCTCTTTTAAGAGACTCCATTAAGTTAAAATGATTGAAGACCAAAAAATTTATGTTTGGGTTCCAGATTTAAAATACCGTGGACGCTTAATTGGGCCAGAGGGTCAGAATATCTCTACACTTGAGTATATTACGAGAACAGATATTTATGTTCGGGATGATCACTGGGTTATTGTTAATGGTGTTGAAAACAGTGACCTTAAGCTAGCTGCACATATTATTTGGGTTCTCTTTAAAAGTGGTTTAATTAACCCACTTCGAATTATTAAGTTAGCTGATGAGTACAGCAAACAAAAGAATGGCGTCGGTCTTTTTGAACGCTTTTATTAAAATAAGAGGAGACAATTCATGCCAACTTTTAAAGAAGCTTTGGATATTCTTAAGCAAAATCTCAGAGAGATTAGAGACTTCAAGTTAACGAAGTCTGAAATTCTTTCTTTACATGATGGAGATGCAGAACACTGTCCATTATGTCAGGCTAATTTTGTTTATGGGGAAGACCAATGTCAATTTTGCCCAGCTAGTTTTAGTGCTTCTGGTGAAAAGATTTGTAAAAAAGTTTGTGATGCCCTTGATCGTTATCAACAAGATAAAATTCGTCGGCATCATTTTACAGAAATTTATTATCAGGCAGTTAAAGAAACTCTTCATAATTTCAAAACTCTCGGTTCTAAAAGTCAATAATTCACTAATTGTTCTTTAACAGTTAGTGGAGTTTTTATATGAAAAATATTGAGTCTTTGCGTACGTTAGCTCACCAATTAAAATCTAGAAAGAAGATTGCAAAAAGAGAAAATGCTTCTATTTCTGTCATAGCGGATTCGCCTACATTGCCAAATGCTTATATACAATGGACTAGTACAGATAATTCAACCTTTTTTCCAGCTGCTCGCGTTGTACAACAAATCCCACCTGGTTATTACACTATTGGTTCAACAATGGATGGCCAGATTTTCTTTAGAAAGAAAGATATTAAACCAGAGAGATTGATTAAATTTCCAGATTCAGCCTGTGATGCTGTTACATCAGAAATTGAAAATTTCTGGAAGTTAGAATCTAGGTTCGCTGACTCTGGTTTCCCTTATAGGCGTGGTATTATTCTTTACGGCCCTCCAGGTTCCGGTAAGACTTGTATTATTCGCTTAGTAATTGATAATCTTGTAAGTGCCCATTCTGGTATTGTCGTTGATTTTGATGACCCATGGATGTTTGAAAGAGGCTATGAAATTCTGCGTGGCATACATGCAAATATGCCTTTAGTTGTATTAATGGAAGATCTTGATTCAACCTTGCAGCGTTATTCTGAATCTGATGTTTTGAATGTTCTAGATGGTGTGCGTGATATTCATAAGGCTGTCTTTTTAGCAACAACGAACTACCCAGAGAAGCTTGGCTCGCGCATTTTAAATCGCCCATCAAGGTTTGATAAAAAATTCTTTATTGCAATGCCAAATCGCCTTGCAAGAGAGATGTTTATTCGTTCTCGTCTCGAGAATGAATCCGAGATTCAAAAATGGGCAGACGATACTGATGGTTTAAGTATTGCACATATCAAAGAGTTATTTGTTGCTACGAAGATTCTAGGCGATTCATATGATGAAGCTTTAGGTGTGCTTAAGGAAATGAGAAGTACGCCATCTTCTGAACTCTTTGATGATTTTGAAATCAAGCATGAGCCAGCATTTTGGGGAGGTCCTGAGAAGTCTGGGAAATCTAATCTCATACAAATCAAGAAAACTCTCTTTTAAATCCAATTAAATTTTTTAAACTTCTAAACTTCTTTTTCTCTCTTCTGTACAATTATTGTTCGTTTTCGGGCATACAATGAGTAATAACAGCATTACAATTTACACAGATGCAACAGTAGATTTAAAGAAAGGCGTTGGCTTTTGGGCTTTTCATGCTAAAAGTAGTTTGGGTTCTTATCAATTAAGGGGCACTGCTAATCGAACTATTTGGGACAATAATGTTGCTGAACAATACGCAATTTGCGTAGCTATTTGGAGATGTCATCAAAAGTGGCCTAGTCTTAAAGCTTTTTTAGTTAAAACGGATTCAAAATTCTGTACTAAAGTTTGGTGTGGTGTTCAGAAGAATCTAAATAGTCTTGATAAACGAGGTATTTGGGAAGAGACTATACAGATGATGGAAGATTTAAGGGCCACTTTAAAAGATTGTACGGTTTATGTTAAGTGGGTAAAGAGTCATCAGGATTCTGAGACTTCAACAACTTATTTAAATAACAAGGTTGATAAAATGGTAAAAGTTTTACGTGATGGGGATGATGAGTAATTTTGATTTAGCTTTGAAAGTAATTGAAGTTCCCCAAGATATGCCTCCAGAAAAAGACTGGTCTTCTTTTCAGTGTGTAGATTCTTTTAACTCAAACAATGTTCTTTCAGGCTATCTGTGTCGAGCGTCAACACGCTTTTATGGTGCTTTATTAATTACTCATATAAATGGACAGGAAGTTCCACAATTAATTTTCTGTACACCTAAATTACATTATCCCTTTGACAGTAACAACAATTGGCACTTTCCAAAAGCCCGAAAGATAGAAGTTTATGAAAAGTTAGATGGTACGAACATTTTTGCTTATGTTTATCAAACAGATCAGAGACCGTTTCAAACATTTAAAACGCGGCAGACTCCAGTTGTAAATGATACTGAACTAGTTCCTTTTAAATCGCTTTTACTAGAAGTTTTAGATCGCAAAGCAACATTTAAGTTTTGGCAAGAAACAAACAGAAATTTATCCTTTGAATTATGGGGTGCAAAGAACTCCCATTTAATTCAGTATTCCAGACCTATTGCTCTTTCACTTTTATTTACTGTTGATTTTAGAGGAGATATCTTCTCACCGAAATCTGGTGACTGGGGTGGCGAGATAGCCCGAGCTTTTGGTGAAGTTTCTGGAAATTATGTTGAGACATACAAATGGCATCAACAACAAGATGATACAGCCTTGAAAAAATTGGAAACTGGAGGTTTTGAGGGTTCTGAGGGAAGAGTTTGGTATCTTCTCACTGAAGGTATGAAGTGGGTAATGTTTAAATGTAAACCTGAACAAATTGAAAAAATACATTGGGCGACTGGAGGTATTGGCGAAAATGTAATTAGAGCAACAGCACTCAACGCCCTGGAAACGGGTCCTCTTACCATTGATGCTGTAATTACTTTATTGAGAGAAGAGTTTACTGAACAGCAGATTGAAAAGTCTAGAGTGCGTCTTGAACGTACAATTAGCGGTGTGAAAGCAGATCTTGTTTTTAGAGATCAAGTTCTTGCGATCTATGATTCAAATGGTATAGATGTAAAAACAGATAAAGCACAAGCAATGCGAGTATTGTCCCCGAAATTCAAAAAACAAGAAATGAAAAGGGTGTATTCTACTTTGATTGCTTGGCGTGGTTAATTTGTTTAAAGACGTAATTCATGAATGTCCTAGCGTAAATTTTCTTCTGTTCTTTTATTTTCTTTTTGAAAGGAGAAATTATGAAACTCGAGGATAACAAAGAAGTCGCTGCTACTCTTGATAAGCTTAGTGCGAAGCCTTCAAATGAACGATATGCAAAGAAGATAGAACTCTTAAATAACCTTAGACAAGAAATTCCTTGGTTGGATCTAAATTTTAAAAGTGATGCTTTGGATCTGTCTTTGAAAACAATTACTAATCTTCTTATAGATCTTAAAAAGATTGATTTACAACTTTCAATATCTCTAGAAAAAGATTTTAACAATATTAAGAACACGCTCGATCAAGTTGAAAATTTAATTAATCTTTTCGGAAAAAAAGTTCATGGCTAAAGTCGTTTGTACAATAACCGACATGAATTCCTTCTTTTCTACTGGAGGCGTTGTTGAGTGTTCAGCAACGCCGTTTATTTTTTAGAGGGCCACCTTTTTTATATTTCACTAATACTCTTGATCATTTGTTCAAGTTGAGGTAGTAGAATGCTTAACGATGATCTTCGAAGGCTTATTCGTGCTCTTAGTACTGAGCAAACTCTTAATGAGCTTGAAGAGGCAAAGAAGAGTTCCAAGAAAGTTTATGAAACTCTGACTAGTTTAGATCTTCAAGCAGAGATTAATTCTCTAGAAGAGGCCTTGCAAAGTGCAGGCTTTGTTAAGAATGATTTGGGGCAGGCCTGCCTACAAGGTGTAAAATATTTGCGAAATTCTTCAGAACTCTTTCTTAAGCTTCACACTTTAGTTCGTGAGAAAATTAAATCTTATAAACAGCCAGCAGAGGAATCAGAGACTACACCAAAAGAAGAATCAGGCGAGAGGGCCGACGAGAAAGTTTCTCCGAAAGATGTTGCTGAAGAGGCTGTAGAAGAAATTGTTCAGGAAGAGTGAGGGCCGGCTTAATTTGAGAGGGCCGGGTGTTTTTAATTCATCTCTTTTAAATTCTTTCTATTTCATTTCTCTACTTGTTCTCTTACTAAAGTATTTTCTATTTTAAGCTAAGAGACTCTTACATGTTAGAACTTATTACATTTTTTGAATTAAAAGTTACTTTGGATCCCATTTAAACCAAATGATTTGTATAATAACTTAACAAATCATTTGGTTTAGAAGTTTCTGTTTAGAGGGAAAACAATGCTTGATAGAAGTAAAAAGGATGCTCAGAAATATTTTAGTGTCATTAGTCATTGGTCTAAAGATAGTTCTTTTAAGCCAGATAATCAAATCATCTCTCTTGTCGCTAACTCTGACAAGCAATCTAAGACACTCATAGTTGGTGGTAGAATTAATCCTTTTGACGGTGAAGAGAAGCCACGAACGAAATGGAACAAATAAAACCTCTCTTACACCCACTCAGGTCTTTAATTTCCTACCCTCAAAACCTTCGTCAATATTATACACGAGATGATGCTCTTTTGTTAACTAAAAATCTAATGAAATTCATCTTGATTTCATTTTAATTTGCGTGAGATTTTTAGAAAAAATTAAACAAAGGATCTAAACATTTATTTAGTTTTTAAGTAAAATAGAAAAAGGAGTTGAAGATGAAACGAGAACAGATCATTGGTCACTATTCGGATTCTACTTTAAAAGAGATTGGTGGGAGACTTACTTATTATAGATCTCCATTACTGCCTTCTAAAGATGAAGTATCTGAAGTTTCTTGTTATGCCTGTCAGAAAGTGCTACATCTTCGTGGTAGAGATGCAAGAGAATCAGATCGCTTCTGGTGTAGTCCTGAGTGCTATAAAAAAGCACCTTGGGACTTTCCAATACTTCAGGAAGCTCCAAAAGATAGCGCATCTCAGAAGGGTGAGAAGACTTGCCCACTTTGTGGCGGACCTGCTCGCGGACGCGGTTATGCCCATGAGGAAACTTGCTCTGAGATTCAGAAGAAGTCTGAAAAAAGAGTTTGTTCGGAGTGTGGCGGTTCAGCCAAGGGGCGTGGCTTTAATCATATTGGGGAGTGTTCTCTAAAGACTCAACCGTATATTCCGAAAGGAGAACGCAGTGCGAGTAGTGAAGAAGATCTTGTGCCAGACGTCAGAGAAGATTCCAAGCCTATCGAGTAGCCTTTGTTCCTACTTTGATAGTCTTAATGAGGCTTCTCTTGTTACGAAGGTTCCAAATTCTAAAATTGTTGTACTTCATCTTCCAAAAGAAGTTACAGATCTTGTGATAATTACACAGAAAGATTTGAATGCTTTCCTAAATAACATAACAGGACTTATCAATAAAATGAATGATTTAATTCTTTCACTTTAAAAATTTAGAATTTTTGTAAAGATTTAAGTTTCTAACTTGTAAAAATAAAGTTAGTAATTCAACTTTTTTATTAGGAGAATGTACGATGAATAGCGTTCAGAAAACTTTGCTTGAGGGGGCGCGTCTTGCAGCCCTTGAGAAGCCGGAAGAACTTCTTGGTGTTGTGACCTGGTGGTCCATTTCTCAGGTGCTCATTTCCAGGGAAGAGTTGAGGAAGCGTTGTGAAGATCTTGGGATTAATACGAAGAGATTTTTGATCACTTCACGTCCGAGGTCCGCTTTTCGCCGGGCCCTTGAAGAGGCGGAAAGCTTGAATCTTGTTCGCAAGATTCTTGACAATCCTGAAGCGATTGTCTTCGGTATTGTCAATGAGCAAGCAGATCAGACAAATCTTGATCTCAATTACAAGACCCAGGATGTCGTGATCTTCCATAAAGGAACTCAGGAGCTTGAGTTCAAACTTCAGCAGGCAGATGCTAATGAAATTCGAAAGAAGTTCGAGTTGTACTTGGGTTCCTTTACGAGCCATGAAGTTCGCACGATGATTCATGCGGAATTGGAGCGCTGCGGGGCGTTTCCGGTGCGAGATAAAGGTGGTCTTTACTTCGTTGAGAAAAGCAAAATGGAAACCGTCGAAAAAATTCGCAATCTCGTTGACACGTTCAAGAATGGTTCGTTCGTATATGTTATGGGTATCCGTGATCAAGAGCTTGAGAAGCAAGGAATGCAGCGCTCTTGGGAGAATGCTCTTGAGCAGGAAATTAAGACGATGAAGCAGGAGATAGCAAACACTCTTGCGGATTCAAACAACTTCCGCACAGGCACGCTCTCTAAAAGAGGTAAGACGCTCGCAGAACTTAAGAAGCGAGTTGAGGTCTACAACGGGTTATTCGGAAGTTCCACGCCGGACGCCCTTAAAGAAATTGACACTCTTCTTAATCAGGTTAGTGAAGCAACCACAGTAAAGCTCGGTCAGGATCAGGGCAAGCGTAAGATTAAGGTTGAGAAGAAAGAAAAGCCGGTTGAGGTTCTGGAATCCAAAGAAGTCAGCACTTAAAAACTTTCTTACGGCTTTGCTTGAAGAAGGCTGAGTTTAACTCAGCCTTCTTTTTTGAAATTTCAAATTTATTTCTAAACTTCTTTCTTCTACTTCTGTATAATAAGAAAACAAATAAGGAGAAAGAAATGAAAGAGCTCGAATTAAAGTTGCGTGCAGGTTATCCAGCCATTGCTCTTCTCACGCATGAAGAGGCTCGTGCGGAAGCTTCCTTAGCTGCTGCTTGTAAGTCTCTTGAGCAGGAAATTTTTATTTGGACAATAACTGTGGGGTTGCGGGATGTTGACGGCGAAGTTACAGAAGAAACTAATACACCTCCTAATGTGCTTAAAGAAATCAAGAATCGCACCGAGAAGAAAAGCTTTGCTGATACCGTTTTTGTTCTTAAGGATTTTCAGCATTATCTTGATAATGCTGGTGTTTGTCGACAGATTCGTGACTTGCTTCCGATGTTGAAGAAAACCGGTTCTTGCCTTCTTTTTCTAGGAGCTGCATTTACTCCGCCGCCAGATCTGCAGCGTGAGGTCATTCGTGTTAATTTTAAGATGCCAGAGAGGGAAGAGCTTGAACTGATTCTACATGGTATCTGCGAAGAGAACAAGATTGATATTGGTAATAACGGTGAGAAAGAACGCTTAATTGAGGCAGGGCTTGGTCTTACTTCGATTGAATATGAAAATGCCCTTGCAGAATCAATTGTTGCTTGTGCTGGTAAATTGGATGACAAAGTTGTCAGTAAGGTTAAGTGCGAAA
>Ga0105097_10000112_pt1 | contig 31446 bp, 46 predicted proteins | sample PPLLak12cMay2015_FD_87035 | JGI IMG/M metagenome (GOLD analysis project Ga0105097, IMG submission 87035) | Freshwater sediment microbial communities from Prairie Pothole Lake near Jamestown, North Dakota, USA - PPLs Lake P7 Core (1) Depth... | ecosystem: Environmental > Aquatic > Freshwater >...
ATAATAGTATTAAATATTATAATATTTTATATTGAGTATATTGTAATGAATTAAGAACTTCCTCGACGCTCGCGCGAAGATCTCCCTCGATTTCTTGTTTGAAGTACCTTTAAAAAGATTTCTTCATGTCAAGAATATTGTTTATATTTACATAACAATTTAATTATTAACTTAAAACGGACAACAATGAAAACATTAACAAACAACTCAAACGTCAAAAGATTCGTATTATTTTTTGGAATGCTTTTAATGGTGCAAATTATAAATGCACAATGGATTACACAATCGATAGGAGGTGCTTTTAGTGATAAAGGAATGATAATGGCTGAACAAGGAATTAGTAATGAATTTCCTTATGAAAAACCTTATTTATTTGTAAGATTAACTGATAAAATATTAATTTATTTTACTGAAGTTCCTTATGCAGGTTGTGAAGGAAGTTATATTTCAATTTCTATTGATGATAAAAAACCAAAATCATATCTATCTACAACAGATGCAGCAGGGAAAGCCTGGTTTATTAAAATTAAACGCGGTAATGAAGAACTTATTAATGAAATGCGTAATGGAAGTAAAATGGAAATAAGATTAAGAAGTAATTGTCTTCAATACAGTGCAACATTTGATTTAACGGGAACAGACGAAGCATTTAATAAAATTGGTATATTATAAGAAGTTTAACAAAACATTAACATAAATGTAATATCTTTTTTAATTTTCATGTATATATATAATAAAAGGAATAGTAAAAGAAGTCTTACTTCGAAATGACTATATATGTTTACAAAAGAAAAACTGACTTTTTGATTTTCTTTCCTTTTTAAAAATATTAAAATCTGTCAAATGAAAAGGATTTTTTTCTGTGTTCAATATCAAAGGCCTCAACTTCTTAATTTCTGACAGATTTATAGATTTATGGAGGCTTTTGTATTGGACACTTTTAATATAAATGATATGGATATAGATGAAGAATTAGATAATGAATTAGCAAAAATACAAGTAAATCTTGTTGAGAAATGCAAATACTGTGGTTCACATGAATTACTCTTTTATAAAAAAGGAAAACATATTGGATGTAAATGTACGAATTGCTATAAATGGTTAGGATGGGTGAAACAAACTCCTTACATATTAAGCAAAGCAGTATCATATAATAATAAAACATTATTTTAAATAAGATGATTACAGGATTTGAAGAAATAACAAAGCCTTTAAATGAAGAAGAACAACATTATGTTGAAGTTCTCATTAAAGCATTTAGCACTATGAAAAAAGGAAAAGATCATGCCATAACATCAACTTTTATTATTGATAAATTAAAATCAATTAATGTAGATGTTGAAGGTGTAAGATTAAGAAAACTTATACAACATATACGTGTTAATAACTTAGTATATGGATTATGTTCAAATTCTAATGGCTATTTCATGTCTGAAAATGCAGAAGAATTATTAAGTACATTAAAATCATTAAAAGATAGAATTGAAATGCAAACATCTACATTTAAAGCTCTTAAATATCAATATGATTTTATGTATAATCATAAAGAAGATGAAATAAAAGACGAAAACAAATTATTTTAATATGAATTTTAAAGATAAAAAAGAAGAAATAGATTTTCAACATTTGGTAACAAAACTTACACATATTTGTAGATCTTCAAAGTTATCTTCATTTTTACAATTGAATGCTATAATGCTTGCATATAAGAATGTTGATGATGAATTAACAAAAGAATTTGATAGCACAATAAATAATTAATAAATGATATGAATAATATCACATTAACAGAAGTGTATAAACAATATACAACAGAAAGATTAGCAAAATTTTTAAGAGGAATAATACGTTCTGATAAATTTACTTTAGAAGCAGGAAAAGATTATAATTTAAAGGCTTATTATTATGGTAATAGAATTAGTTTATCTGTTATTGATCTTAATAAATTTGAAAAATTAAATAATAATGAAATAATTTTATTTCAAATGAATTGGATACGCGATTTTAAAAAAGAATATGATGAAACTGGTTTTATTGATGATTTTAAACTTTATGATAAAATTAATTATTCTTAATAAATGAATAAACCTTTCTTATTAAATTATTTAATAGAAGTTGATGATAGACTTAAAAATGAATATGATAATCCTATTTCAAGAATAGATTATATTACATTTTTAGATTGGTTTGATAGTATGTTATCTTTCAAAAAAAGCTATGAATTTTCTTTTCATATGTCTGATGAAAGAATAAAATGGGGTCGTATAAAAACTGAAGATGGTATTAATTGGAAATTAAAAATTATTCTTGACACATTAGCATTATATGGAATAATATATCGTTCCAATTATAGATTTGGTGAAATTTCATATAGTAGATCATATCAATATACACAAGATTTTTTGGATAGTATTAAATTTGAATTAGCGCATATTAATGAAGAAGTTAATATAAAAATATTCAATACTATTTCCATAGAAAATAGAAGTGATACAGAAAATTCTCAATATAAATTATTAATGTCTTCACGTTTTAATATTGATTGTGATAAAGCTACAAAATGGGTATTTAATCAATATGAAGATCAAATAATAGACAAAGATAAAGCCAATAGGTATTTTAAAATGATTTACTCAATGTTTTATAAAAATATTTTTGTTATTAAAGGTGAACTTAATAATAGAATTTATTCATCGTTCAATACAATTAAAAAAGAATTAAGACAATTCTGTACAATAGACGGAATTTATTTACATTCATTAGATTTAAAATCTTCACAAGCATATTTTCTTGCTCATTATTTACGTAAAAAATATCCTGATGATACAAATGTAAAAACATTTTTTGATTTAATTGTAAACGAAGATTTATATTTATATTTAAAGGATAAATTAAATTATTCTACAAGAGATGAAGCAAAAGAGGAATTCTTTCATTTCTTATACAAAGGAAATATGGGATATGTACCTGTGCAAAGAATTATTATGAATGAATTTCCCTCTGTTTATAATCATATTATGTCCTTAAATAGAGAATGCAAAAATAACAAAACTTCTTTATCTGTTCTTTTACAGAAAATTGAATCTTCCATATTCATTCCAATTTGTGAGAGATTCATAGACAAGGGTTGTCTTTCTGTTCATGATTCTCTGTACTTCAAACAAGAAATCGAGGGAGATCTTCGCGCGAGCGTCGAGGAAGTTCTTAATTCATTACAATATACTCAATATAAAATATTATAATATTTAATACTATTATCCATTATATGTACACCGTACAGCAGGCCAACAACTTGTGAGACTCCTCATTTTCTATTATTTGTACACTAATTATATTGAAAAAGGGATGCTATTCTGGCTAAATAGTACATCCCTTTACCTTATAATGAAATGTATTGACGCGATCAATACAGTGTAAAAATAATTATTATTATCCTACAAGATCTCTCCTTTATGTTAATTTTCTGTTAAATTGTGTATACTCAAGCAAGACTCAAATACTCAAGCAAATCACAGTTCAGTTTGAAATGAACCAACTGGTAGGGAAAGCACTGAGATTAAAAAACAAAAAGGAGCCAATGATATAGAGGCTTTGAAATCGCATCATTTTCGACCAGGTATAGTAATATTTTATTTGCGCATGCGCTTGCGTGCTTGCAGCGGGCCCGCAGACTTGTAGTCTTTACAGAGGAGTGCTTGCAGATGGGGGAATTCGAGGAGATTGCGGGAGAGAAGAGGAAGATGGGAGAGTTGCGGGCCTCCGAGTAATTGTAATTAAAATATATAAATAAAATAAATTCATTATGACTTTACGAGAACGTATTATAGAACACCTTAAAACAAAAGGAACATATGACCCAAACGTAGATGATGACCAAGTAGATGAATTAATAGAAAACTCTATGTTTGCAAAAAGAATATTTAAAGAATTATTAAAAGAAGGTGCAATATTGCACCTTGTAGATAGAAGCGGTAATCCATATACAAAAATGAATCCCGCTATGAATGCCTACCAGATGATGATGAGAAATGTTTTTCAAATGAGCTCTAAATTAGGAATAAGTAGAAGTGATAGACTCAAACTTAAAATAGTTGAAATGAAAAGAGAAGATGAATTCAGTAAACTTATGAACGAATAATGAGACTCACTTCATCAGAATATGTAGATAGATGTAATGAATATGCAGAAATTTATATTGAAGGTGTAAATTCTGGAGATATAATTACAGGAAAATACATAAAGAAACTCGTTAAAAAATATAATGATCATTTAAATAATGAGAACTATATTTTTAGACAAGAAAAAGTTAATAAAGTATTTGCTTTCTTTAGCTTTTTAAATATCCAACATAAGAATCAATATGTCCAATTCCCAATGTTACCTTGGCAATGTTTCTTTATATCCTTTATATTCGGATTTTATTACGCAAAAGATAATGAAAAGAGACTTGTGCGTGAAGCTTTGCTCTTCATCGCAAGAAAATCAGGTAAAACTGCCTTATCCGCAGCAATACAATTATATGGAATGTTGGGGGACGGCGTTGCTGTACCTCAAAGTTTGTTGTTAGCAAATACAGCACAACAAAGTAGTGTAGCATTGAACTTTGCAAAAGATATGGTAGTTCATACACCTGCTTTAAGAGAAAGATTAATAGGACAAAGAAGTAGAATTATATTTAAAGATTTTGAAAAACAAGGATTCTGTCAAATATTTTCAACTGTAGATCCAGCAAGACTTGAAGGAATGAGTCCATCTATGTGTATATGTGATGAGGTCCATAATTGGGATGACAATTCAATATATGCCGCAATAAAAACTGGTATAGGTGCAAGAGTAAATCCTTTAATTTTAATCATTACAACCGCAGGTAAAAAGAATAATGGTTTTTGTAATGAATTATTAAAGTATCATAAAAATATATTAGACGAAAATATAAAAGAAGATACTGTTGTAGGATTCATTTATCAACCAGATGATGAAGATAATTTAAATGATACAGATACTTGGATAAAAGCAAATCCTTCATTATCAATAATTAATAGTCTTGAAGATTTAGAAACAGCATATAAACAAGCACAATATTCATATAGAGATAAGTATGCTTTTTTAACAAAGAATTTAAACATATTTGTTGATACTCCGGACATTTGGGTTCCTGAAGAATATTTACTTCCTTTATTTGATAATGATTTTGATGAAACAAAATTATATGGTAAAGATGTATACATAGGAATGGATCTTTCAAAAAATACAGACTTATCTTCAATAGTAATGTATATTCCTGACGCAAGTACTTCATATGCAATTCCATATTTCTGGATGGCTGATATGGAAGGAAATGTAATAAGATCTAATGGAAGAGATTTATCAAATTGGATTTTTGATAAATGGATAACAAAATGTAAATCAAAAACTATAGATTTAGATTTGATATATGATAAAATAGTTGAAATATCAAATAATTTTAATATAATTAGTATTCAATATGACCCTTATAATACACCTGTTTTAATATCAAGATTAAAAGAATACGGATTTAATTGTGAATTGTTTAAACAAAATGCTTCAAAATTTAATGCACCCATGAAAATGCTTGAAGAAATGATATACAATAAAAAGATAACAATGAAAAATCCAGCATTATTGTGGAATTTTGCAAATATTGTTTTGTGGATTGAACCAGGAAATGCAAATATAAAAATAGTTAAAAACAAACAAAATGATTCTGTTGATGGGTGTGTTGCATTGGCAATGGCAATAGGCGGATGGGTAATAAGCAAATATGGTGAAGAAGTGATGGGTTTAAATCAATATATAGAATTTTCTAAAAACAAATCTATTTAACAGAAACCCCTCCAGTGAATCATGCTGGAGGGGAAAAAATAAAAAAATTGTTAATACTATGATAACAAGTATCAAAATATATATCTCTCTTAAAGAAGATATGATTTTTATTAAAGATAAATATATAATAAAATAATTCATATACATGGCCTTAAATAATTTTATTAGTTCATTAAAAAACATGTGGATAGGAACAGAAAATGATTATAATGACATTGTTGTTCCTGCCATAGTAACAGGCACAGGACTTTCATTCGATATTTCAAACGCAGATAAAGTTTCAACAGTTTATACTTGTGTAAAAATACTTGCAGAAACATTATCAAGAATGCCGTTAAATATTTATAATGATGGAGGTGAAGGAAGAACAGTTAATAAAGATGATTATAGATATCCCATACTTCATTATCAACCAAACAATTGGACATCTCAACAAACCTTTTTCTCTTCATTAGAATATTGGAGAAACATAAAAGGAAATTCATTTGCAAGAATTTATAGAGATAACGCTGGAAAATTAGTTTCATTAGTTTTAATTCCGCCATCAAGAATAATGAGTTATTCAATTACAAATGATCAATTATATTATACAGTAAAAAATGACAAAGATGAAGCAGAGATTATAAATTCAAGTGAAATACTTCATTTTAAAGGAATGACAAAAGATGGCATATGGGGTATAAATCCTATAGAAGCAATTCGTCAAAATATAAGTTCATCATATTCAGGCATTCAAGCAATAGATTCTTTTTATAAAAATAATGCAATGTCACCAAAGGCATTGAAGTCAACTGTATCAGGGGCAAATCAAAAAGCAATGATTGAAGCACTTGACGAGTTTAATAGAAAATATGTAGGAGCATCTAAGGCTGGTACAATGGCAACTCTCCCGCCTAATACAGAAATTATAGATTTAGCATTAAATTTTGCAGATGCAGAATTTATCAATACAATGAAATTTAATACAACTGCAATTGGTGCATTATATGGAGTTCCTGCTTGGATGTTAGGAATTTTGGAACAAACAAAGTTTGCTTCTGTTGAAACTACTGCAAGAGATTTTAAAAATACAACTCTTGCTGCTATTGGCAGAATGTATCGTCAAGAATTAGAAAGCAAATTGCTTACAATAGAAGAAAGATTATCAGGAACTTCTATTGAATTTAATTGGGAAGCACTTATTGAATTAGATTCTAAAACAAGAATAGAAAATTTAAGAGCATTGCAAGGAATGGGCGTTGTAACTCCTAATCAAATTTGCAAACTTGAAGGCTTTCCTACTTACGCAAGTGGAGATACTTATACAATGCCAGGCAATTATTTACCTGTAGATGAAATTGCATCAAAACGAGATGCAATATCACTAATAAGAAATGAAAAAAATATAGATATTATTCTTGATTTGGAAGAAGAAGATCGTGGAAGTGAAAGTTCAGGAAATTTTGATCATTCTGGAAGGCCAGGTGAAGTAGGAGGTTCAGGACCCCATGGTGTTACTGGAGCAACAAGTGCTTCTGATTTTATATCAAGAATAAAAGGAAAAGGCTATGGAATTAAAAAATCAAAAAGTTTTATAAGTAAAGAACCTTTAATAAAATTGTTTGAATCTACTATTTCTGGCGGAACTAAATCAACCTTATATGGTCATAATCAAGGAGCATACGTAGAAATTCCTGGTGGTGGTTCTTCATATCAAAATCCTATATCAGATTTTGTTAAAGCAGGACATATAAAAATTATTAAATAAATATATAATAAAATAAACAATTAATATGGCAAAAAATATAGATATCGAATACAGATACTTGGAGCCTGATGTAGCAGAATGCAGAGCCCTTGAAGAAGAAAATAAAAGATTCCTTGAAGGTCATGCTTCCGTTTTTTCCCAGAAATCTAAGTTAATATTCGAGAATGAGAGAATTTTTAATGAGATTATCGCACCTAATGCCTTCGATAATTTGTTAAAGGATGAAAGAATAGATGTTCCTATGACATTTAACCACGAACGTGGTAGATTACTTGGAAGAACTAAATCTAATACCCTACAAATATCAAAAGATGAAAAAGGCCTCCGATTTCGAGTAGAGATTCCGAATACGACTACAGGAAATGATGTATATGAACTTGTTAAAAGAGGTGATTTATATGAAAATTCTTTTGGTTTTGTTTCTGATAGAGCAACTGATACTTGGACTAAAGATGAAAATGGCGTAAGTATAAGAACTGTTAATAACATTAAAAAATTAGTTGACATTTCTATTGTTACATCGGGTGCATATTCTAACACTGATGTAGCAGCAAGATCTTTTGAAGAACACCCAGAAGAAATAATTCCAGATGAAACTGAAAAGCTTCGTTTAGAAAAAGTAAATAAAGACCTTGAACAAATGAGAATGCACATTACTGAGTTAAAACTAAAAATTAAATAATAATATGAAAAAGATAAACGAAATGAAGGCCGAAAGAGCCGAACTTATTTCTAAGATGGAAACTATATCAAATGGTGAATCCCTTAATGATGAACTTCGCGCCGAATGGTCTGGTTACGATACCCAAGTTAAAACAATCGACAATGATATTACATTGGCTGAACGTCAAGAAGAATTAAATAAACAAGCTGTAAGGAAAGAAGAAAACATTCCTACTCCTGTCGAAGAAAGAAAATCTGTAGGCGTTCAATTTAGAGATTGGATGTTTGAAGCAGTTGAAAAGAAAGATACTCCTGCATTTCGTGCGGATCCTCTTTTATCTTCAACAGATACTGGACTTATTAACAAAACAATTGCTCCAGGTATTGATGTTCTTAAATCGCCTGCACTTGAATTTCTAAAAAGTTTAGGAATTACATTTTTTACAGGATTAAATGGTAATCTTTGCCTTAATTCAATGGCAGAAGATACTGCAACATTCCCGGGAGAAAATACCGGTGCTGCTTCTTATAGTGCTGCACCAACTGCACTTACACTTACAGCAAGACGTGTAACACATACACAAGCAATTACAAAAGAAACACTCGCTCAAAGCAATCCTACTATCTATAATTCTATAGTTCAGAATTTAGTTGATGGTCTTTATAATGCTGTTGCAAATGATGCATTTGATACATTACAAACAGATGCTCCAGGACAAAGACAAACTGCAGGTATTACATTTGCAGATATTGCTGCTTTGGAAGCTTCATTGTCTTATGCTAATTTAGGAACTGTTAAATTTGTAACTACTCCTGCTAATAGGGCAACATTAAAAACAACCGCAAAATTTACAGATCAAGCCGCTATTTGGGGTGAAGATAATACAGTGTTAGGTTATCCTGCATATGCTGCACCTTGTGCAAATCTATCAATGATGTATATGGGTGATTTTTCAAAATGCGTTGTTGGACAATGGGGTGGAGTAGAAATTGTAGTAGATCCTTATACAGATGCTAAGAAAGGTCTTATTAATTTAACAGCTATCGGTTTATTTGATACTGGTGTTGTAAATCAAAAGGGTCTTGTTTGGAAATCTAATGCATAATAAAATAATAAATTAAATATATGAAAGAAATAAATGAAAAGCCTACTTTTAGAGATTGGCTTAAAGAAGCGGTAGATAATGGTAGATCAGCAAGTTATCGTGCAGATCCTCTTTTATCTTCAACCGATACAGGATTAATTAATAAAACTGTATTTCCAGGCATAGATACTTTAGTATCACCTGGTGAAGCATTTTTACGTCAACTTGGCGTAACATTCTTCCCTGGATTAACTGGAAATTTTGCTGTTCCTTCAATGGCAGAAGATACAGGTGCATTTGTAGTTGAATGGGGTTCAGATTATACAGTTGATGCTTGCGCAGCTTCTGCAAATATGGCACCAAGTTCACTTACTCTTGCTGCAAGAAGAGTTACTCACTCTCAAGCAATAACAAAAGAAACTTTAAATCAAAGTTCTCCTGGAGTTTATAGTGCAATTGTTCAAGCCCTTATTGATGGAATGTGGAGCGCTGTTACTTATGATTTGTTTGATAATGTACGAGTTGATTGTACAAGTTCAAATGAACATATTGTTAACGTTCCAACAGCTTCAATTAACATAACATTTACAGATTTAGTTAACATGGAAGCAAGTTTAGGTGGAAAGATTTTAACATCACCTGCTTATGTTGTAACGCCAACAATGCGTGCATCATTAAGTACAACTGCTAAGATGACAAATCAAGAAGGAATTTTTGAAGATGGAAAGATAAATGGATATCCTGCTTATGCAGTCCCTGCACAAAATACTACATTTACCTCATTTGGTGATTGGAGTAGAGCATGTGTTGGACAATGGGGTGTACCTGAAATAATTGTAGATCCTTATACTGATGCTAAAAAAGGACTCATAAATTTGACTATTGTAGGGTTATTCGATACTGGCGTATTTAATAAAACTGCTATTGTTAATCTTTGTGATCCATCAGTGAAATAAATTTTAACATAAAGGGAGGAAAATCTCCTCCCTTTTTTAATAAAATAATATTTTTAGATGAATATTGCTAATTTACTTCCTGATTATCAAATAACAAAAACAATAGATTCATATCCATTATCCTTAGATATGATAAAAAGACATCTTCGTTTAGATAATGATTTTGTAGATGATGATGATTATATTATGGAATTGCTTTATGCTGCTACTCAAATGGCAGAAAATTTTGTTGGACATGCAATTGCTAAAACTTTAAATGTTTTAAGAATTGATGATTTTGAAGATGATTGGGTTCAAATAATGGAAGGAAATTTTATTTCTGTAGTTAGTGTTACAAATTCTGCAGGAGGTTCTTTAGGTACTGTTCACCAAACATCAAAACATTATGATTATTTTACTATTGAATGGGATTCACCTATTCAAGCAGATCCTATTACAATAACATTTTATACTGGTTATGATACTACAAATGAAATACCTGTGTTATTGAAACAAGCAATACTTATAGGAATAGCAGATTTTTATGATAATCATCGTTCAAGTTTGAATTGGAATGGAGTTCAAGATAGTAAAATATTTGAACGCATTTTACAACAATATCAAAGTTATAGATTCTAATGAGTAATGTAAATGATTTAAGAACACTTATAGAAGTGTGGAAATATGATTATTCTGACAATACAGGTGGTACACCAATAGAAACATTTAAATTATATCGTAAAAAATATGCTAATTTAAAAGTTAATAGTGGAAACACAGAAAATACTGAACTTGGAAAATTGCCTAATACAAATGTGACTTTTATTGTAAGATATGATAATACTATTGATTATAGATGTCAAATAAAATACAATTCAAAATTCTATGAAATTACACATATTGAAATCATAGATAGAAAAGCTTGGATGAAGTTACAAACAACAGTATACAATGAAAGAATTTAGGCATTCTGAATGGCAAAAGATGGCCCGAGATGAATCGAAACATAAAAGTAATATGATACCTTAACAATGGAACAATTTAAGATAGATGGCCTAAAAGAAGTGGAAGAAGCATTAAAAGAACTTCCTATAAAAATGCAAGCATCTGTTTATAGAGCTGCTAATAGAAAAGCTGTTAAAAGATTCATTGTAGATAACATAAGAAGCGCAATAAATTATTCCGAAAAAACAGAAAAAAATGTTACAGTTATTAATGATAGAAGTGATCCTACTGCAGTTTATGGAGGTGTTACTTCAGATTCATTTTACTTAAGATTTGCTGATAGAGGAACTGCTTCAAGACAAACATTAAAAGGAGCAAATAGAGGAGCAATAGTAGGCAAAAATCAAATACAACCTATAATTGAAGGAAATGTAGATAATATTATCAAATATATGAATGAAGAATTAGGAAATGATGTAGTTCAAATACTTGAAAAAAGAATAAAAAGCACAGGAAAAGCAATATCAAAATTAAATTTATAAAATGTCATTTATAACCAATTTTAAAACAATAATTGAAGGTGATGCAAGTATTAATAATATTTTGTCTGGAGGCATAAAATTTGATCATCTTCCTGAAGATTTTGATATTTCAAAAAGCTGGTTAGTATGGAATTACAGAGTATCTTCACAAAATGATTCATTAAGTACAAACAATTGTTATACAGTATATTCAATTCCAATAACAGTTACGGCAACAGATAGTGTAGTAATGAATAATATATGTGATTTAGTAATTACATATTTAAATAATAAAACAACAGCAAATTTTCCAGATATACATTTATTATCCGATTCAAAAATAACAACTTTATCACGACAAGCTAATGCTTATCAAAATGCACTTGAATTCGAAGCGATATATTTGGAATAAAGATAAATATATAATAAAAATAACTTAAAATAAATTATACAAAATGAGTACACCACTTTTTAGTAAACAATGTTCGATTGTATTTGATACATCAACACTTGGATGCGCACAAGATTTTTCTCTTGCAGTTAATAAAGACATGATTGAAATAGCATGCTTAGGTTCTACAGGAGCAAAACAAAATGTGCCTGATATGTATGGTTGGACTTTATCATTCTCGGGAATGGTTATAACAACTACTACAAAAGGAACAAATTATGGATATGATAATTTAATGGATAATCTTATTTCTTCAACAGATGCTTCATTATCAGTTTATATTCTTCCTGATGTTAGTACACAGGTATATTATTCAGGTTATGGTTACTTATCATCAATAACAATGGATGGCGGAGTTGGTTCTGCAGTAACTTATTCTGGAGAAGTAGCAGGTTCAAGTCCTTTAGTTAAGAAAACCACAGCTTAATTCTAACATAATATGGTAGAATTTATCACATACAAAGGTGAGAAATACCCCATTCGAGTCTCGTATTACGTTCTAATGATGGCTCAAAAGGAAAGTGGTGTGTCTTTAGAAGAACTTGAAAAGAATTTTGAATCTCAACAATCAATTCTTTGGTATTCATTAATAGCGGGTCATCACATGGCTAATAAAGATCTTACATTAAAACGTGAAGATATGATGTGGGTACTTGATGAATGTTATTTAGAATATCAAAAGATTATATTTGGTTTTGCAAATTCTATCATAAAAATGCAAGAAGAAATAGTACAAGAATCGAAAGACGATAAAAAAAAATAAATAATATTGAAGAAATCTTTGTTTGGATCTCTTCTAAATTAAATTTGCAGCCGAAAGAATTTCTGGAATATACACCAGCAGAACTTTCGGCTATTCTTTTTTATCATGATAAGAATGAAGACGAAAGAATGAAAATAGAATGGGAAAGAACACGTATTCAAACTTATTTTCTTATTAGTATACAATTAACAAAGAAAAATAAAATCTCTTATACTAAATTTCGTAAAGATATTTGGCCATTCATATGGGAAGAAAATAAAGAAATAAATGAAAACCCAGAAGAAGGATTAATGAATATTGATCAATGGAATAATCTTTTCAATAAACCTGTAATTTCTGCAAAAGAAATAGGACTCAATGAAGATTTAAAAATATAAAATATATAATAAAAATAACTATTTAATATGGCAAAAAACGTCCTTGCAGATCTCGTATTAAGGCTTTCCGCAAATAGTGCAGAATTATCTAAAGGAATTGCCAATGCAAATAAAAGTCTTGGTAGTTTAGAAAAAGGTGTTAAAAATGTTGGGGGTCAAGTTGTAGGCGCTATGGCAAAAATGGGTGGCGCATTTTTTGCTATTGGTGGTGCTGTAGATTTTTTCAAAGGAGCGATGAATTCTACAGGAAAAACCGCAGATGCCTTTGCTGCAACTATTGAAGGTATCAAACAAGGTTTTGATGCAGTTAAAAGAGCAGTTGCAACATTAGATTTTAAAGATTTTATTAAAAATGTAAAGTCTGCGATTGATGAAGGAAGAAGATATGCCGAAAATCTTGATGATTTAGATGAAAAGACAAGACGATTAAAAATTGCGGAAGCAGACGCAACAGCAAAAATATTAGAACAAACAAAAATACAAAGAAGTGCTAAATCTACAAATGATGAAAAAATTGCAGCTGGAAAAGAAATTATTAGATTAGAAGAAGAACTTGCAGGTATACGTACTGGTATTGCACAACAAGCATATGATAATGAAATAACAAATATTGCTTCAATAACAAAATTAACAAATAAAGAAGTAGAAGCATATTTAAGAGGTGAAAAAGCAATAGTAGATAATATTGCAGCAGGAGAAACTTATAATGATGCTTTAAAGGAAAGATCTACTATATTAAAAACAGTTGCAAATGCAGGAGGATGGACAAAAGAACAAACAGCACGTTTTAGTGAATTAACAAAAATTACACAAGGCGCAACAGAAGAAACAAAGCGTTTTGCATTTGCTGCAAAGGCAATGGCGGATGATCCTAAATTAAATCTTGCAGTTGAAAAATATGTAGAATTACAAGGCGCAAAAAATTCTGCAACTGAAAAAACATTAAGAACAAGTTTAAGATTAGATTCTGTAGAAGAAAAAATTGCAGATGGAATAGAAAAAGCTGGCGAAAAAGCGGCAGAAGCAGCACTAAGAACAGACAAATATACAACATCTTTAGGTAAATTATCAGCAATGTTAGTGGCAATGCCACTTGCAGATAAACAAGAAATGCTTGCAGGCATTAAAGGTGTAATTCCTAAAATTCCTGCAATGCCTTCATTATCAAAAACAACATTTGGAGCAAATGCGCCTGGTATTATAGCACCTACACAAAATACGCAGGAAAATATTGATAAAATAATAGAAACAAATAAACAAATTGAAGCAGGAATTATTGTAGCAGAAGAATATGAAAGTGCTTGGACTACTTCTTTAAATAACATTAACAAAGGTTTAACTACTGCTTCTATGGCTTTTACAGCATTTTCAGATTTGCAAACAAGTTTAATGAATAGAGAATTAGTTGCAGCTGGAAATAATGAATCTAAAAAAGAAGAAATTCGTAAAAAATATGCTAAAAAGCAAAAAGCTGGCGCAATAGCGCAGGCTGTAATAAATGGTGCATTAGCAGTTACCAATATGATGGCTAATGTTCCTTTGTCTGCTTTAAATCCTTTAACATGGGTAGGAATAGGAGTAGCTGCAGCAGCAACAGCAGCTCAGGTTGCGCTTATAGCTTCACAACCTTTAGCAAAAGGTGGACTTGCATATGGTTCTACATTAGCCACTGTTGGAGAATATCCTGGAGCTCGATTTAATCCTGAAGTTATAGCTCCTTTAAGTGATCTTAGAGATCTTTTAGGAAGTGCAACATTAGGTGGAGAAGTAAGATTTGTCATTGAACAAAATCAATTGGTTGGAATACTTGACAAGTATAATAAAAAGAACATATATTTCTAAACATGGCAGTATATAATAAAATTTATTCAGGTTCATTTGAAGATATTCTTGGGGATCAAATAGACATTTATATAAAACAAAAAGATTTTTCTGGAAATCCTTCAACACTATTATTAGATAGTAATCCTTTAGTAATATCATATCCTAAAAAAGAATTTTGGGAATCATTATTTGGGTGTGGATGTGAAATTAATATCATTAATCAATCAAATAATTTCTTTTTTTATGATAGTTTATTTTCTGTTCCTGAAAAAAGCAATTATATTGAAATAGTTAAAACTTCTAATAATCTTGATTCATCTATATTATTATTTCAGGGGTATATTCTTCCTGATATGTATACGTCAACAATTGAAAAGAATATAAAATTATCAGTTCCTGCAACAGATCAACTTACAGTGTTAGAAAATTCAATTCCTAATGCAGTAATTGATACATCAACAGAAAGAATTGATGAATATGAAAATGCATTTGGTATAATAAGCAATATACTTTCTCAGGCTGATATAACTAATAAAATAGCAATTCATAATACATTAGAAAATATAAATTATAAAACTACTGATTCTTCAACTACAGTTTTTGATGACATATATTTTCAAACAGATAATTTTTATGATAAAACAACAGTTCAAAATAGTAATGCATGTTTAGCAAAAATATTTAAACCTTTTTATTCACGATGTTTTTATTTTGATGGAAAATGGAATATTGAAAGAGTTAGTGATTTAGGAAAAGATAATAAAAGTTATATTTTATATGAAAAAGATGTATCTTCACTTCGTGTAGATGTTTCAAATAATAAAATTGATATATCATGTCCTAAACATAGAATAATAAGTAAAACACCAGCATTGACTTTCAATCCAGGTTATCAAAAAATTATATTAACATTAAATTATAAAGAACCAGATAGTTTAGTAGAAAATTATTATTGGAATATTGATTATCTCGATGTAAGTACAATGAGTAATGGTGGAAAACCAAGACCATCATTTAGAAGATGGATGATGAGTGGAACAGATGCTTCATTATCACAAAAAGTTTATAATTCTACAAAACTTACTAATGGAATGTGGATGTTTGTTGATATTTGGAGTACAATGGCAATTAGATATATGTGGTTTAAAGATCAATTTGCATCTACAATGTTTCAATTTAGTCCTGATCCTTTAAAAACAGAAATTGAAATCAGTTATAAACATGAATTAACACCTGTAATGGTTTATGGATTAACAACTGGTGATATAGCAAATATATACGTTATACAAAGATTTGCCTTAAGAGCATGCGATGCAAATGGAAAAGATTGGTGGATAGCAAAATCTATTTCTACTGATTCATCATCATATTGGAGTTCTACACCATATGCTTTTACTACTACTAAATCATGGGCAGATATCGTAGAAGCAAATTATTTATGGGAAATAAAAGACACTGTAAATATTACTGATCCTATTTTAATTGATGTATCTATATGTCAAGGAAGTAAAAGATATGGTGGTTGGAATTGGGATAATTGGCAATGGGAAAGAAGAGGAATTATAGCAACTACTTATACTGTTCCTTCAAATCCACAAAAAATTGGACAACTTTATTTAGATGTTTATCCTTTATTAAGAAATGCACCTGATGTTTATACTGAATTAATTGGTTTAACACCCGGAACTTTTTTTCCATATTATACTTGGTTCGGCGATGTTGATGTAGATATTAAAACTCCTAAACCATATAATATTTTAGAAAGTTCTATAGGAAATTGGAATACTATAAAAGAAATGGATATTGATATTTTTGATACATCAACTATAATGTTTACAAATGGTATTTACAATATTGATGCAAGTTATAATTATCGTGCCATAGGAGGGTGGAGAGATAAATCTACAGACAATTATATAAAATTACAAAACAAATATATTGAAGATCTTGCGCAAATGTATCATAAACCAAGATATTCATTAGATGTAGATATTAAAAGCAATGATTCCTCTGTTTGGACTCTAAGTAATTTATATACACATGAAATGATAAAATATCCTGATGGATCTACATTAGAATTTATGTGTAATGGGTTACAATATAATGTTAAAGAAAATACATATCGTCTTAATTTATTAGAATATATTGATGATGATAATTGGAGAAATGATCCTGTAGTTCCACCAGGACCACCTCCATCATTCTTTAGTATACTTGCACCCGGTTCTTTTTCTCCAAATTGGCAGGGTGAAGATAATTTTAATTATATTGATGTATGCACAAATGTATTATATTCATTTGATACAGATGAAACTTGGATTACAATGGCAGGAAGTGTGCCTGGGCCTAATGATGTTTCAGTTTGGTTTGATGAAAATTATGGAATAGCAAGAGATGGTTCAATAACATTTACAGCGTCTGGCTTAGGAACATATGTATTGAGTGTTCATCAGGATTCATCTGAAGCTGGACTTAATATAACATTTGATGATTATGGAAATATAACATTGTTAAATTTAGATGTTTATGCTGTGGATATAAGTATATGGGTTAGAGCAGCAGCAACAGCGCAATCATATAGTGATCAAAGTTTTACTACAGATTCTGAAGCTTGGTATAATTTAAATGGTAGTAGACCTGATGCTCCAGATAGAGCTCATGTATATGTAACTGCACCACCAGAAATATCAGATATTTCTACAATGTATTACAATATTATAGGTGTAGATAAAACAGATACAATGTTTGTTGATTGGGCATATGGAGAATATAAAGATGATGAAGAAGCAACTTTAGTACCATCAATGTCTGCAAAAATAACTAAATGTACAAAAACAGGTGATGCAGGTGATGTTTCAATATTGTATAATTATTTTTGGAATAGTTATTTAAATACTGGAATAATGTCAACACCTTAATGAAAATTAATTATTTGTATGGCCATTAAACCTTTAATAATATTAGAAAAGCAATCTGGAGCTACTGCAGAAATTTCTGTTATAACAAGTAGATTAAGTTCGCCTACATTTGTAGAACCATACTATACATATGATGTAAGTGTAATAGAATATTTAGTTGATTTAAAAGATGTTTCAGTTAAAACTCCATTAAATGATCAGGTTTTAACCTATGAAACTACAACTTCTTTATGGAAAAATAAATCATCTTTAGATTTAAGTACCGGTTTTTATTCTATAATAGATTTATCAACATACGATATTAAAAAATATTTTTATACAAAGAGTGAAATAGATGCTTTATTAGATTCAATTGTAGGAGGAACATATTAAAATAAATTGAAAAAATGAATAAAGAAGAAATAGAACAAGATAATATTAGAAAAGAATTTCAGAAAGAAATTTCAGAAATAATAAAAAAATATAATAAGTTATTATCTGGTGATGAAATTAGAAATATTTGGACTGGTAGAATAGTACCTTTAACACATGGTAGAAAAAATATATTTGGATTAGAAAATAATTTACCTTTTTAATGAGCTGGTTATATTATGATATAGTTACACACAATGAAAATTTATTATTTTGTCCATCGTGTTTTGATTCATCTTTAGTTGTAGCATCATATAATAAAGATGATCAAACTGAAATTGGATATGGAATAACTTATAATAATGATTATCCAAGTTATTATGATATAACAACAGATTCGCAAGGAAGAATATACATATTAGCATGTCCTTTAACAACAACTTGGGAAGTTTATTATAATGGAATACAATCTCCAGCAGTAATTAGATTATTACAAGATGGCACTATAGATTCTTCATATAACATAGGAAATGGACCTACAGATTATGTAACAACATTAATGATTGATTCTTCTGATAAATTATTGGTTGGAGGACATTTTTTGAATTGGGATGGATATGGAAGAAATGCAATTGTTAGATTAAATGAAAATGGGTCTGTAGATACAACTTTTACTTCTCCGTTTTTATATAATAATCATCCTACAAAAATTATTCAACAGACTGATGGAAAATATGTAATCACCAGTTATTTAAAATTATATTATGGAAATTTTTCAGATCCAACTATGAGATCTGGAGTAGTTAGATTAAATAATAATGGAACATTAGATAACACATGGACACGATATAATGAAAATGGTGGTAATGATATGTTGCAAGATTTATCAGGAAAAATATTAATAGCAAAAGATTTTTCAACTGGTCTTGTAAGATATAACACAAATGGAATAAAAGATAACACATTTAATATTGGAACTGGTTTTACTGTAGAAGCAGGATTTGGATATTATCCATTTGTTAATTGTATAACATTGCAAGATACTGATATTTATGCAGGCGGATGTTTTCAATGGTACAGAGATATTTCAGCAAATACAATAGTAAAAATCAATAATGATGGAACTATAGATACCGGATTTATAACATCAACTCAAGGTGGTTATCCTGGAAATTGGTATTTACCAAGAGAACTTAAAGTTATAAACAATAAATTATATGTTTTTGGAGGATCTATATCATATGATGGATCTGTTTGTCCAGGCGGAATATTTGTATTAAATGATAATGGGTCAAAAAATAATGATGCAGATTTTGGACATGGTTTTGATATAATTTTAAATAGTGATTATATGACTCAACATGCGAGAGTATTTTCTGCTACTCAATATGAGAATAATTTATATTTAATTGGTGATTTTAATAGGTATAAATATTCTCCTACAGACATTAATCATTTTGCAGTTATAGATACTTCAGGTACAAATTACACTATACCTGAACATATACCGGGACCAATTTATGATATAGTAGTAGATTCTTCAAATTTAAAAACTCAATTGCCTTTATTATTTAATGATCATCGATCAAGAGGATATGTAGAATGGGGGGATGAATCAAGTGAATATGTTTTAACTATTCCTTCACAAAAAATAGAACATACTTATTCAAATACAGGAACATACACAATAAAAATGTATGGAGACTTTAGAGCTTTTTATTGGGATGATGTCTCTTCATATGTTAGAGATCAATTAGTAAGAATAAGAAGTTTTGGAACCTATTATGCAGGATATTCAGATTATGATTATGTAGAAACAAAAATGATTAATTTATATAATTTAACAACTATAGATGATGTTTCAATAGCAAATAATGATTTTAGATATTTTCATTATATAGATTTTGCAAATGCTTATAAATTAACTTCAATTCCTGAAACTTTATTTAGACACAGTACAACAAAATATTTTTTAAGTACGTTTGAGAATTGTTATGCATTACAATCTATTCCATTAAATTTATTTTATCATGTCAATGATCCTTCTGGAATTTTATCTTTTCAAAAATGTTTTAAAAATTGTACAGGATTAACAGGTAATGCCCCTGATATATGGAATACAATACCTGGTGCAGTTGGAACACAATGTTTTTATAATTGCACTGGATTAAGTAATTATGCAAGTATACCAATTGATTGGAAATAATGATTTAAGAATATATAATTAAACTAAAATAATAAACAAAAATAAATTTTAAGATATGAGTTATTTAACACAAATAATTTTAAAACAAGGGATTACAAATCCTGGAACTGTATTAAGTTTAGCAGAACCTGCATATGATACAAGTGCTAATTTGTTATATGTAGGAAATGGTATTGGAAATGCCGCAACATTAATTGGACCAATTTCAGTTGATGAATTTGCAACAATAGAATATGTAGATGGATCGTTAGGTGCATTGGCAGGAGTTTATACAACATTTGAATATGTTGATGGAAGTTTAGCAGCAATTCCTGTCCCAGATGTAACTAAAGAATATGTAGATGGATCGTTAGGTGCATTGGCAGGAGTTTATACAACATTCGAATATGTTGATGGAAGTTTAGCCGCGATTCCTATAGCAGATGTAACTAAGGAATATGTTGATGGATCTTTAGGAACAAAATATGATAAACCTATAAATACAGATGTTATATTAGGATTAAACGCTGTTTCTGACCCGAGTTATGCAGGAAGTCAAAATGTTGTAATAGGAAATAACGCAGATGATGTAATGACGGGCGGTATAGACAATACTATTATAGGATTTGAAGCTGGACAATTTATATATGATGGACAACAAAATATTATTATAGGAAGTGGGGCAAATCCTGATGGTGATGATTCAAATTCTATTGTCATAGGTTATCAGGCAGCGGGTAAAGGATCTAATACAACAGTACTTGGAAATTCTTCATGTATAGAAACTTATCTTTATGGACAATTATTCATAGATGATGTTTCAGTTAATTTTGGTAATGTTGAGACATATACATTTGTAACTGGAGATACTGAAGTTCCAACACCAACAGGATCAAATAGAATTTTAGGTATTAAAAACATAAGTGCAGGCGATGTTTCAGTTTATATTTTAGGTGGAGCAACTATTGATAATTTAACATCAAAAGTTCTTTTATCTATGAATACGTTGGACATCTATGATTATGATGCAACAAACTGGTATATAGTATAATAATAAGGGGCTTAAAAACCCCTTTAAAATAATTTTTTTAAATGAGTTATATCACAGATACAGATATTTCTTATGTTGATGCTTCTATAGAAACATTAAGACTTAATGTTAATAGTTCATTAAATGGTATTTGGGTTGAGTTAGGATATGATGATGTTTCATTAAATCAAATATGGGATTTAATGGCTACAAATGCATCAGTTAATAATGGATTATCACAAAAGTTAGACAATACAACAGATACATTTAGAGGAGTTTTAACAGTTGATGGCTGTATGTATTTGATTGGTAACTTTTATCAAAATGGTTCAACATATACTGTTAATGCTGAAAATTTAAATACAAACGCCGATTTTATAACAATGCGTGCAAACGCAGTTCTTCAAATTCCTGATGGTTCAATTTCTGGTATTAGAGTTGTTAAAGCAGATGGAACAAATGATGTTATTTTAGGAACTGCAAATGATGCAATAATGAGAATTGGTTGGAATGGAGATACACTTGAAGCAATTGCAACAAGAGAAGATGCTCCTGTAAATAATTGGTACGCATATTGGGATGATGGTTCAACAATGTTTAAAACCTATGATTTAAAAGCATATATTGATAACAAAGCAACACAACTATCAGTTCATGCATGGGCTGGAAATACAGGAGGATTAACAATAGCAAAAAGCACAACAAGATATGCAGCACCTGTTTCAACAACAGGAATAGAACTTAGTGATGTTCCAGCAAAAACAAGAAATATAGTTTGGCATAATGCAACTATACGTGATTTAGCAGTTAGAACAAATGGAAACCCTGGAGCTGTTGATAATACAGTAATGGTTACGAAAAATGGTTTGGATACATCATTATATACAATATTAAATAATGTAGAAACAGGTGATAGTAGCACAAGAAGTTTTGTTGCTGCAAAATATGATGAACTTGGAATTAAAATATCAACAGGTAATGGAAATGTAGTTCCTTGGAGTTGGGCATTTGAAATAGTTTACATATTAGATGAATAAAATAAAAAACAATAAATGAGCGCATACGAAACCGATGTTATAGTAACAGTATCAGATGCCTGCATTAATTCTTGGGTAGTTGATCCATGCATATATGGTGTAATGGGCCACTTCATAATTAATGCGCAAAGAGGCGATAAAGGAGATCCAGGAGGTATATCTGATGCATCAGTTCTGGGTAATGGTCATTTTTGGGAGAATGGAATATTAAATAATGATAATTTCGTAAGAGAATCTTCATTAGGATTAGGATTTGCATATGGTATTGATGGTAAAATATATGTAGATGTAAGTACAATAGCTGGAGGAGTAACATTTGCCTATGTAGACGTTTCATTAAATGCAAAAACAGATAAGACATATACATCAAAGCAGGATATTTCAATTGGATTAAAAACAGACAAAACTTATACTTCAAAACAGGATATTTCAATTGGATTAAAAGCAGATAAAACTTATATTGATGCTTCATTATTATCAAGAGACATAGCAATTAATTTAAGAGCAACAAATGCAAGTGTTAATAGTGCATTCATTACAAATACATCTTTAGGTTTAGTTAAAGTTTATGATCTAACTCCTTATGCAACAAATGTAAGCGTAGGCAATGCATTCATTACAAATACATCTTTAGGTTTAGTAGGAATATATGATTTAACTCCTTATGCAACAAATGTAAGTGTAGGCAATGCATTCATTACAAATACATCTTTAGGTTTAGTAGGAATATATGATTTAACTCCTTATGCAACAAATGTAAGTGTAGGATTAGCAATTGAAAATTTTGCAACAAATGTAAGTGTAGGCAATGCATTCATTACAAATATATCTTTAGGACTTGTTGAAATTTATGATCTAACTCCTTATGCAACAAATGTAAGTGTTAATAGTGCATTCATTACAAATACATCTTTAGGACTTGTTGAAGTCTATGATCTCACTCCTTATGCAACAAATGTAAGCGTAGGCAATGCATTCATTACAAATACATCTTTAGGTTTATCATTTGATAAAGTTAATTATATAAATGATTCATCTTTAAATCAATCAAAATTTAAATATGTAGCAGGATATTTGGAGCCAAGTATAGCATCGAGTGGTGGAACCTTAATAAGTTTAACAGATGTTTCAATAGTTTCTCCTATATCAAATCAAGTTCTTGCATATGATACAGTATGGAAAAACATGGCAGCAGTTGATGTATCAATATGGAATGTTGTAAATGCATCTGATTATTTTTGGATTTTTTCAGATGTTTCATTAACATCACCTTTAAATAATCAAGTTTTAGCTTATCATGGAGCATCATCTACATTTGTAAATAAAACAATTGATAATTCTTTATATGAATATACAGAAGCCTCAATTTATTTTCAAAAAAGTATAACATTTGCTTCACCTGCAAGTAATGGAACAGGAAATATGGGAGATTTATCATTTGATGCTTCATATTTTTATGTATGCACATCAACTAATAAGTGGATGAGAATATTGGGAATAACAGCGTATTAAAATAAAATATAAATATGCCAGATAAAATTTTAAAATGGAATAATGATTTATTAACTTGGAGTGGTAACTATATAAGAACTTATATAGCTCCTCCTGTAATTCCCTGGCCTACAGATGGTTTAATTGCACGATGGCCTTTACAATCAGATTTAAAAAATACAGTTACAGGAGAACCTGATTTACATTTATATGCAGGAGATGAATCATATACATCTGGAGGACTAAGTGGAAATGCATTTACATTTAATGGAACAAGATGCTGTTCAACATATAGAGAAGATGGCTGGCCAACATCTGCGTTGTCTATATCTTATTGGATACATCAAGATACTGCTTTTGAAAGAAATCCTTGGCAAATAGATAATGCCATAAATCCTGTAAATCCGCCAAAAAGACTAATTGGAGTTATGGCGCCAGGGGCACAATATTGGGGCACAACCGCAGGGAATGTATGGAGTGGTGATATAGATAAAACAGGATTAAATAATTTACAAGATGCTTGGTGGCATATGGTATTAACTTTTAATGGAACTGGAGCAAAAATTTATAGAAATAATGTAGTAGACACATCTTTAGCTCGTACACTGACAGACGCAACTTCGTTACAATATCTTTTTATTGGAAGAGGTTGGGGAGTGCCTATTGAAGCAGGATGGATGCAATTTGTTTATTACTATAATAGAGAATTGATAGCATCTGAAGTTAATACATTATATAACGGAGGTTATGGCCTGTAAATTTAACAAAAAAATAATAATAAAATGATATTTGATGCATATAATATAAATAAAGATGATAATTGGTATAAAATTCCTTCATCATGGAATTATTTTGCGTGGGGTATTGCTGGAATTATAGAACAAACACTTATAGAATATAATGAATGTCCTCATTGTGGAGCATTAACATATAGAGATGATAATTATTTTTATATACCATATAATTATGATAAAATAAAGGGTATATATTGTATAAAATGTGGAAAAACTATTAAAGAAATAAAAGAAACAGATTTATATACAGAATATGAAAATGATAAAGATATTGTTAAAGTTTTATTAAAAATTTTATTGCAAGCAAATGAAAGCAAAACAATTATGGACACAATCATGAATTCGGCAGAATTAGAATATAAAATTAAATTAAGAATGAATGAAATTTTAAAAAATGTAATTATAAATTAAAAAAAAATGAAAAAATTAGAAACATTTATGATGGAAAGAAATTCAACATTTGATGTATCAAAGGAATATCAAAGATATTCTAATGGAATTAAAGAATTTTTAATAGTTGCACAAAAAGAAAATCCTGAAGAATTTTGGAGATTAGTTGAATTATGTAATGAAAGTACAAAGGAATTATTTAAAGATATTTTTTATGAAGTATCATATTATTAAAACATAATGCCGAGTAAATTAATAAGATATAATGGTGATTTAATGTTTTATAATGAATCATATGTAGTTGATAAAATACCAACATTTTCTACTATTGGTTTAATTGGACGATATCCATTTGATGGATCAACAGCAGATTTATCTGGTTTTCAAAATAATTTTATTGAATCAAGTATAGGATATAATACATATGTATCTGGTGTTAATGGAACTGCAATAGAATTTCATGGTGGACCATTAAAATGTGAAGATAGTGATATAACAAATGCATTAAGTAATGCTTTTACAATCTCATTTTGGTATTATCATGGAACTGGTAATACTGGAGTTAGATTTGTACAAACTAATGGGGGGAGTCCTGGTTATGGATGGGTCGGAGATAGTATAATTATTTCTTCGACTAATAGACAATTTGTAGTATCAGCACAAAGAACTACATCATATAGTTATTCATATCCCGGAGATTTAAATACATATGATACTTGGCATCACGTAGCATGGAGTTGGCAAACTTCAACTAATTTATTAAAATGTTATTGGAATGGCATATAATTTGGAAGTTTATCCGTTCCAAATTTACCATTGACTATGACATATTTAGAATTGGCTCAAAAAACAACAGGATTAATTTACAGAATGGATCAACTTTATATTTATAACAGAGTTTTAACAGATGAAGAAATACTTGATTTGTATATAATAAAATGAAATAAAATAATGAGTTTAACACTTAAATCAGCAAGCATAGAATTTGACACAGCAGTTTCAACAATTGCAGAAGCATTATATAATTTATTGAAAAATGATGCTCCTGATTCAACGATAAAACGTGGTGGTTATCTTTATCAAGACTTTACATATTCACAAACTGATAATGGAAAGCCACAAATCTTTTCATTGTTTATGTCGAGATCACAATTTACCGCACAAGATGTAGCAACAAAAACTGTAGCAATACATGTTATACGTTCAATAATTTATGGAAAATTAACGCAAAATGCAAAATTATCTTATTTTAATAAAATTAATTTTGTAATAACTTAAATAAATACAATAATATGGACAATCACATTTCAATATATCAAAAAAATACAAAGACTATCGCTATTCTTGTTAATGGCATATCTGATTTATCTCCATATGTTCCATATCTCTCTGTTAAGAAAAAGGTGACTGATGCAAGTACTGTTCTTTTTAAATCTGGTACTGTAAGTGATCCTTCAACTACCTTTGCATTTGCGCTTACAACTACTGATACAAGTTTAGCAGTTCTCGATTACGTATATGATGTGACTATTGTTGGTAATTCAAATGTAATTACACTTGTAAGAGATAGATTTACAATTATGGAAAATGTAATCGAAATCTAATGGGACTTTGTGTAACAAAAAAAGAATTTAATGAACTCACATTAAGAGTTCTTGAATTAGAAATTCAGAATTTAGTGTATAAAAAAATAATAGATGAAATAGTTTTTAAACATAATGAAAACCCCGATGGAATTGCAATACGAGATGTTGATTACATAGGGACTATAATAAAAAATAATTATAAATATGGACAATAATTATGACAATGTTCCTATAACTGAGCAAACAAAGGAAGGAATGTCTCTTACGACTGATGATCAAAAATGGATAAAATTATTATTTGATCGCCAAGATGAATGCACTTATGAATTCATTTCAAAAACATATGATTTACATGCAAAACTTATATGTGATACGGTGCGTGATATGCTTGATGATATTAGAAATGAGCTTAAAGATATAAAATTTGAAATACAAGAAATAAGGGCAGATTTAAAAACACTTCATGGTATTGCCGAAGAAAATCGTAGAGATATACGAGAATTACAAAAATTAAGTAAAGAACATGACTGGAGAATCACTCATATAGAGAATAAATTAGGAATTTAATGTTAACAGATTTAAACGAAAAAGCAGCAAAAAAAGTTTATAAAAAAATGCTATCATTTGACAATATAGGCAAAAAAAGTAATAAAACATGGAAATTTGTTTCAAAATTACTAACACGTGTATTGCCTGTCATAGCTGGCGCGATAATTCCTTTGCCTATCTCTGAAGTTTTAAAAGTATGGATTATTTTTGCTTGTACTGTATTTGTAAGTATAATTTCAACTCTTTCAGAATTAACTACAAGTGAAATCACTTGATAAGGCTTAAAACAAGCCCTCGATCGCACAGGATTCATCGAGTTAAAATATTATAGTAAAGTTATAGGATACCTTAACAAAGGTATAAAAGTGAAGGAGGACCCTCGAATGAGAATCCTCCTCTTGGTGTTGGTACGAACAACCGAACCAACATCATATATAAAATAAAGACTAAAGGAGTTAGGGATGAAACGGCCCTTCTCCTATACTATATATTTCTTCAAAAAAGGAAGGTTCTGTTACTATGATTCGCAGACTCCTTCCCGATTGGACGAGGGTATGGAGTACCCTCAATCTATTTATTCAATTTTTCTAAATATTTTTAATTATTTTTTCTTCATCAATTTTAATTTCTTCAATTATTAAATCAATTTCTTTAACTTTGAAGAATTGTTTTCCTAAATAATATACATCTAACGTATATTTTTCTTCAATTTTATTTAAAAATCTATGCAATGTATTTCTTGTCACTCCATGAACATTACAAAAATGTTTAATTGATGCATAAACTTCTCCTTCTATAGAGACCACATTTGTACCTTTGTTTCTTTTTCGTTCTACTTTTTTCATTTTAATAAGCCTTTAGATTTAAATAATTTTTTTCTTGATAACATATTTGCATAATGGTGTACGTTTCCACGTGTTGTATTAAACATTTCTGCAATTTGATCATATGTTAATATATCCTTAGGAACTATTTTATCTTCAACCACCATTTTATTTTTAGGTGCATATGGATAATTTATTATTAAGTAATTTCTAAAAGGCTGTGCTAACTTATAAATTACAAATACTTCTTCATTAGTGCATAATTTATATTCAATTGCATCGCCTTTTACTTTTTTTCTTTTAATTATTTCTCTTTCACTTTTATCACATTTTTTTAACCAGTGATCTTCCTGTGTTTCGGTTGTTGTTTCAAAACCAGGAACTAATCTTCCTTCTTTTATTGCAAGTTTAATGCCTTTTATAGCCTTTTCACGAAATTCAATATCTTGCCATTTTTCTTTTGAACGTTTACCTATTTCTATGGCATATTCAGGATGATCTATATGATATTGTTTTAATAATTTACTTCTTTGTTTACGTTTTTCAGGATGTTTAACATATGTATCTTTTAAAGATTCAGATATTTTATTTGCATATTCTGGGTCTTTCCAAACTTCTTTCATAAGTTCAGACATTTCTTGTCTCTTCTCTGGTGTATAAAGAGATCTTAAAATTTCCTTTGTTTTTTCTTTTAAATGTTCGCCCTTCTGTGCCATTATTTCATTCCATTTAATAAATCTTCATCAGATAATACGCCAATGTATTGATATTCACATTCTCCATTTGCTATTTGAGGATATAACTTATACATCCAGGCTTTAAATGCTTCTCTCGAATCAATAGGCGAAGATGGAAATGCTTTATTCCATTCTTTTAAAGCATTAGAAATTTGTCTTTTTGTTAACTTATGATTAAAAGCATCTCCAAAAAAACCTTTTTTTCCATAAAAATCATTAATGTAATTGATGAATTCTTGTGCTTTCATTGTTGTTCGTTTTTAAATTATAATGTAAAGGTAATCAAAATAATCTAATCGAAGAAAGATTTAATGTTAAAAAATGTTAAAATGCCCAAGGATATGCTTCAATAATTAATTTTTTATTTTTGTCAATTAATTCTTGCATTACTTTTGCAGCAAAGGGAACACAAAGCATTCCACGAGGATCATTACCAATTTTCATTTGTATCATAGCATTGTAAGATGCAATTTTCTGTGCCGGTGATAAGTCAGTAATTTTTGAAAACATTTTTTTGGTTGCGTCAGCAATTTCCTGCTGTTCAAAAGTAAATTCTTCTTCAGATAAACATGTCACATTTCCATTAGGACTTTCAACAGTTTGTCTTGCTTTAAAAGCTTTCATTCTGTTTCTTTCATTAAATCTTCTTTCTTGTCTGTTCATTTTGTTGTTCGTTTTTTAATTATAGTGTAAATATAAACAATATTCTTGACATGAAGAAACTTTTTATCATTTATTTTCATATAATATATATAATAAAACTATAAATTATGAAAACTAAAAATTTTATTGAAAAAGGAGACACAAAAGACCTTCTTGAAATATCAGAAACAGTTAATGAAATTTTAAATTCATTAACTATAGAAGAAAAGATTGATAAAATCTTACGAATGATGATCGGTAAACAAGTAAAAGACTGTCCAAAAAGAATTAATGTATTATTTAAATTTTTAAAAATAAAACTATGAAAACACTAAATGAAAAACCAAGATTTTATATGAGAGATGGACATATAAGAGAAAGAAAATTAGAAATAATGGAAAGAACTAATTCAAATGAAACAACTATAAATGTATGTTCAGAAGAAATAAGTGTAGTTATAAATCTTATTTCATCAGGAAATACAGGCAAAATGTCAAAGAAAGAAATATTAGAATGGTTAGAAAATAAAATTAATGAATAATGGAAAACAGTGAAGAATTTAAGTTTGTTCCAGGATATGGAAATAGATATGCAATATCACGAAATGGTAATATTATATCATATGCATGTAAAAATCCTATATTTTTAAAGAAATTAACTCACAAACATGGTTACATGATGGTAGCATTGTATGACAAGGAAGGCATCAAATACCATAAAGGCGGTGTTTTTAGGACTGTTGGAAGTGTTTTAATGGATACCTATGGCCCACCTAAACCAAGCCCTAAATGTAAAGTTATTTATATTGATGGTAATAGAAAAAATTTAAACTTAGATAACTTAAGGTGGGGCACTCAAGATGAGATAATGAAGATAATGACAAATAAAAGATTAGAAAATTTAAATGTTTGAAACACGAGAAGAACGACAGAATTTTTATAATAGCATAGAATGGAGAAATTTCAGAGAGTACATTCTCGCTAATGAACCATTCTGTCGTATCTGTAAAGCAAATGGCTACTTTGAAGGTGCTACATGTGTGGACCATATTAAAGATATAGAAGAAGCTCCAGAATTAAGATTAGAAAAGAAAAATTGCCAATCACTTTGCAAAAACTGCCATTCACGCAAGACCATGAGTAAAGCAATGAAGATAAATAATACAGCAAACACTAATAGAAAACCTGGACATATTAAAAGAAAGTTTGATCTATGAAAAAATTTCATGAATTAGAAAAGAGACAAAGAATAAGCAAAAAATTAGAAAAGAAATTATTTAAAGCAATAGATGAACTTCCTGTTAATGAACTTTCTATTGAAGATACATATTCTCTTCATAATTTATTCTTTAATTCAGATGTATCAATAGGAAATACAATGGAGTCTATCGATCCTGAAACAGAATTTAGAGAACAATGACCATATCTGTAGAAACATATGTAGACCCGGTTCCTTATAATAGAATTCCTGATATTAAAAATTCTGTACATAACGCTTTAAGAGAACAATTGAAAGCAAAGAATAACAATCTTGATTGGACCACAGAAACAATAACCGCCGAATATAAGAAAGGTGATAGTAATCGTAAATGTGATGATAGATTACTAATAACAATGAGTGTAGATGTAAAGAAGATACTTAAATGTTATCTCTATACTCGGAGGCCCGCAACTCTCCCATCTTCCTCTTCTCTCCCGCAATCTCCTCGAATTCCCCCATCTGCAAGCACTCCTCTGTAAAGACTACAAGTCTGCGGG
>Ga0105097_10000114_pt1 | contig 31301 bp, 66 predicted proteins | sample PPLLak12cMay2015_FD_87035 | JGI IMG/M metagenome (GOLD analysis project Ga0105097, IMG submission 87035) | Freshwater sediment microbial communities from Prairie Pothole Lake near Jamestown, North Dakota, USA - PPLs Lake P7 Core (1) Depth... | ecosystem: Environmental > Aquatic > Freshwater >...
AGAGGGATCTTGATCGTATTCAATTACTGCAAGGAATAGATTATGACAAAACGATCACAAAAAACAAAGCAATACAAATTTGAAATTCATTGTATTAACGCTAAACCAATTTTAAAAATATTACAAGGATATGTAGTAATTTATGAAGTTCCTAGTGTTAGTTCTAAATACAAAGAAATTGCAAGATATTCATTTGATGTTTCTGAAGGATCTTCTGGATTTGAAATGAGAGGAAAACAGGGAATTTCTCGTGAATTTCTTGAAGTAATAAAAAATATTATAACCGCTTACTATAGAGGAATGATTCTTCAAGACGTTGTTCATACTTGGTATACAGTTCCTTTGGTTCGGTCAAAACTTCAAAAATATCAACCAGACGTTGTGTAGATTATTATGAGAAATATTCCTATGATCATTCCATGCAAAGAATGTGTTTCATTTGCAGTTTGTATTTCAGAAATTAAATGTGAGATGAAGTTTGGAGAGTTAATGAATTATACAATGATTATTCCAAAAGAACGAATTAATAAATGTGAATATTTACAACAATGTAATACAGATATTGATACTTTTATATTTTATAAAAGATTTATTCTTCAACAAAAGGGATTATTATGATCATGCCTTGTAAAGAATGTATCTCATTCGCAATATGTTTAAGTCGAGCTAAATTTACTGAAAATAGAAATTATTCATTTGGTTATATATTTGAATGGGGTGATAATAAATGTCCATACCTAAATAATTTAACACTCCGAACATTTAATGACTTTGATATGATAGAACTCAAACAATATTTTATGGAACAAAAAGGAATTAAACCACTAATTGATGTTTATAATTAGAAGAAGTAGTAATAACATGAGAACATATAGAATTAAACTAATTGTTTTAGCAAATCTAATCTTTTGGGGTTGGATTACATATTTACATTTTGGCTTATAGGGGTTTATATGAAATATCATCGATGGTTTCCAAATACAGTTGTGTTGGTTCCAGACCACTCAAAAACAAAGGGAATCATAACAGATCAGTTAGAGGGTGGGTTATATGGTATCAATCTATATAATGGTCCGTATATCGTAACGTCAGAAGAGTGCTTTACTGTTTTGGATGCTCCTCAACGTAAAGACGAATCTAAAGACGGTATTAGTTATATTCCCATGCATAAACTAGTTGATTCTGCAACCTACGAAATTCATGCTAGAAATGCAAGCATTGGAATATGGATTTATCATGAGGGTGGGTTTTTAATTCGTAGGCAAAAAATGGGTGATACATTTTTATTTATAGAATATCATTGGGATATGCCAGCGTTTGCAACTGCTAGACCTATTGGTTTAATTGAAATGTCACCTTTCAAAGAACAATATTTAAAAAGTCAAGATTTGATTTTAGAAAACGGAACACAAACATTTGGATATTTTCATAACAATATAATTCTAGAATATTTAAAAATAGTGGAGGAAAAATATGGAAAAGGAAGAGATTAGACTCTTTCCAAAAAGTAGATTAAGAGATGTTATTGCTATTGGAATTCTATGTTACTGTTTTATTAGAACAGAGGATATAGTTATTTCATTTATGATTTATTTACTTTATTTAATGTGGTCAATCATTCCTATTATATTCTATGAAAATTACTTGAAAAGAAAGGAAGGACGAAATGATCATCAAAAAAGTTGAAACATATATTATATTAATGAAACCAAAAAATCCAAAGAATGTGTTTGAAGAACTTAAACAAGAATTGAAATTAAAATCTGGATTTGAGAATACAAGAATAATTGAAATGAAAAGACTCCCAGTAGAGGATCCAGTAATTGGAAATAAAGATTACTTTTTACAATATCCAGATTATGTTCCAATTCAAATAACAATTCTTAGACTCGTTTAGGAGGTTCTTATATGAGAAATACAACTAACATTACTGTTAATATTCTCGATTTTAACCCAATATTTGAAAAACTTAAAGGTGATTACATTAAACAATTTCCTTATTATAAAGAAAAAGAATTTTCATTCTTTCTACCAGAAATATGGGGATTTGTTGAAACAGAAAAAGGGAAAATTATGATCTGTAATGAAGGTGTGGTTGATTCACATCCTATTTCAGAAAAAGATCCTTTCCAAGCTGCTCTTTATATAGAAGAAAAGAAACCAACAGAACAGTTTTCATTATTTCCTATTGGCATGTTGCAAGTAAAAGATGTTAAAGAAATTGAAGAACTTCCTATTATAGAAAAACAACCATTAGAAACATTTATTCGATCTTTTGGAACAAGATTAGAAACAAATTTTCAATTATGTAAAAGATTTCTAGAACCGATTGTGCGTCCATAACTCAGCGGGAGAGTGTCAGTTTTACAAGCTGAAAGCCCCAGGTTCAAACCCTGGTGGACGCACCATTAGAAAGGATAATTTATGGGTAAATTTTGGAAACAGTTCTTTTGTTGTCATATATGGAAAATTAATAAAACAGAAGGATTAAGACAAGAACTTCGTAATGTTTATGAAAGTTTAGATGGAAAAAGACTTATTAAAAAATATGAAGTCGTTGCTATTTATAAAGAATGTGTTAAATGTAAACTAGAAACAATTGAAGAACAATATAATTATATAGGAGATGAAATTAAGTTGAATAATGTTAAGGAGTGTTAAATGTGTCTTACAGAAGTTGATGAAGTTTTGAAACAACATAAAGTTGGTTATAAAATATTTGGTAAAGTAAAAAATCCAAAAAAGCTCAAGGGATTATTTTTTAGTCCAAGATTTCAGTATCCTAAACAAAAATGGTTTACTGATCCTAATAATGAAATTATTAGTGATGATGTACTTAATTATGAACCAGGATTTCATTATTACTTAACAAAAGAAGATGCTTCAAAGAAATTTAATTCAATATTATTTACAAGAGACATTGAAATGTATCGTATTTTAGTTCGGAAAAAAATATGTACTGGATTACAACATACTCTAAGATCTGGTGTTGCTAAAGAAATATTTATTAAAGAAAAAGTAGAACCAATTAGTATTCAGCAACAAGAACGTAAAAAATATTTATACATAGTGAAAAATTTGAAAGTTAAAGAAATTGCTACAATTGGAGAACAGATTTATCAAGCAAGAAAAAAAGGGTTAGACGTAAAAGACTTATATTACAAATATAAAAATATCCTAACAAAAAATATAGAAACATACTGGGAATTTGTTTCGTTTTGGGATCGATTTTCAAGAACTAATGATAGATGGAAAACCATAACTTTGTTTCATTCTTTTTCTATGGCAAATTTTCCAAAATATTATAAATGTTATTGTCAAATAGTTAAAAAAGGTAGAGATGGAACTCTTCCTAAAGTTAAAATAGATTCAATTCCATGGAAGCTTAATTATTCTTAGTCAAAGAGTTAGGAAAAAACAACAAAAAAAGATCTCCCCGTGGCCCAACTGGATGTGGCATCAGACTTCTAATCTGAAGACTTTAGTCTATGTGGGTTCAAATCCCATCGGGGAGTCCATTAATTTGAAAGGAAAATTGTATGAACATTAGCCGGTAGCTCAGTTGGTAGAGCAACGGACTTTTAATCCGTAGGCCAAGAGTTCAAGCCTCTTCCGGCTAACCAAATTTTATTAAAGGAGTTTTAAATGAGAATTATTAGATTCATTTTAATTTGTTTTCGTGCTTGCAACCCATTAAATCCTAGATTAAGTTTAACATGGGAACAAGCATGGATTGAAGCAGATAGGAGAAATATAAATGTACACATATGAAAGAGAAATTAATCATTGTCAACCAAGTCCGTATGTTAAAAAAGTAACTATAAAAGAAGTTACTAATGCAGAGAATTCTGATAATCTAAGTCTTGTTTCATTTGAAGAAATTGGTTGGTATTGTATTGATAGAAAAGACGCTCACAAACCTGGAGACTCTGTTTTAATCATTCCACCAGATTCTGTTCTTCCTTTTGAATTATCAGAGAAGTTAGAAGTAACAAAATATCTATCAAAAGGTAGAGTTCGAATTACAAGATTTAGAGGAAATAGATCAGAAGGTTTAATTATTCCTGATGGTTATGAAGAATGGGTTCCTTATATTTATAAATGGGAAGATCTTCCAACTCTTTCAATGAGAGGTGAAGCTATGCCCGGAAGAGAAATTCCTATAGAATTTTGCAAATTTTATCAAATGCCGAATATCTTAAATGAACCTCATATATTCAGAGTTGGAGAAAGAATTCTATATTCTGAAAAAATTCATGGAACTAATTTAAGAACAGGTAATTTACAAAATCCAGAAACTCAAGAATATCAAACTTATGTAGGTTCTCATGAAGTTGTTTTAAAAGAATCGGATGAAAATCTATATTGGCAAACAGTAAAAAAGTTTCTAGAACATAAAATGCCAAAAGATATTATATTCTATGCAGAGGTTTTTGGTCCTGGAATTCAACATTTACACTATGGAAGAAAAGACCCTGATGTTATGATATTTGCAGCAGCCGGAAGAACTAAAGATAGACCGTTGGATTATCTTCTACATGAACAGGTTGTTAAAATTTGTATTGAAAATGATCTTCCACATGTAAATTTTCATGAAGCAGTATTTGAATCGTTAGAGCAAATTAGACAATTAGCAGATGGAGATTCCGAATACACGGATCAACATTATCGAGAAGGTGTTGTAATTGTTTCTAAAGAACATCCTGATCGAATGGCAAAATGTATTGGTTTTGAATATTTACAAAACAAAGGAAAAAAGAAGAAAAGAACGGAGAGACATTAATGTGTTTAGATTATGAAATAAAAGCATCTCAAATACCAAAATTAACTAAAGAACATGGTGAATATGTAGGGTGGAAAGTTTATTTAGAAGAAAATCGTAATAAAGTTTGTAAACCACAATATTGTGGAAAACCACAAATAGTTGGAGAGTGGTTAAATGAAGAAGATTGCAGATGGACCAGAAGAACTAAAAAGTTAAAATTTACAATTCAAAGAGGACTTTATCCAACAGGGTTTCATGTTTTTTTAGATATAGATTCAGCATGTAAAAAGCTTGGATGGGAAGGAAATATTATTAGAAAAGTTTATTTCAAAGAAATTTTAATTTTTGGTTCTCAATCTTGTAGTTTAGTAGCAGTTGCTAGAAAAATTAAAATTATAAGAGTAAGGAAAAGAAAAAATGTCAGATCAAAATCCAAAAAACGTACTAGTTAAAAGTTCAGAATGGCAAGCTGTTAGACAATCATTACTAGGAAAATGGAAAGAACATCCAGACTGGTGTTGTTCACAATTAAGAAAATATTTAGGAAATATTTCTGCAACTCATAAAGAGAAAATAAATGTAGTAATGAACTATCTAACTGGAACTGGATTTAGAACAGGTAGAATCAAACCCCCTTGTGTTCTAAAATTAAGATCTCAATTATCTATGGAGAGAAAGAAACGTCAAGCAAAAGGTGAATGGTAAAATGACAAAAAAGAAAAAGTTTGACTCATTTGGAAGAATGTTTCCTGGTGGTAACTTTCAAGATATTATTCGATTAACTGAATATTGTGTTAAGCATAACATTAAAGGAAATATCTATCTAGATGGAAAGGGTGGAGCAGCTTTCTTGTTTAAGAAAAAAGAAGAACATAAATTTCCATCATGGGAAACTGAAACATATCTTCCTACACATAAAGATCCAAGTTCAGGATTTTCTATTTATGATCTTGATTTGGATATGTTAAAAAGTACTAAACTATATGATATTTGAAAGGATAACAAATGAGCGAAATTTTAGAAATGTGGAAAAGACACGAAAATGAAATTGATCAATTAAGAAAACGTTGTAAGCATCTCAAGAAAGATATTATTATTAAAAAAGATCATTCTTGTGTTGGAAGAGGTTCTATATATCCAAGCATTCATGTTATTTGTACAAATTGCGGAACTAAGAAAATTATGTTTCGCCAAAGTGAAAAAGAATATAAAATTAAGCCTCTAAAAACATTGAAACATCAAAGAGGAATACAAGATCAAAGATTAGGTTGTTATGTTAAGTGGGATTGGGAATTGAAAAAATGATTGAAGTTACCAAAAGAGATATACAAAGAGTAAAAAAAGAATTTCGAGAAAAACATAAAATAGAAGGAACAAATAAGCCTGTTATTTTAGACGATTTTAGTGCTAAACTTATTGCTCAAAATAGAAAAGGTTTTCAACTATGGAAGAGTTCTATACACAAAAGTCATAGAATGAGTAAGTGGATTACAGATATAAGATCTCCAGCTGGAACACCAAGATTTTATAGATGTAGACATTGTACAAAATGTGGTTATGAACAAATTTATCATGCAGCTGGAAGATTTATTGATCCACCTTTGTTAAGAGAATGTAAACTATAGAAAAAATTTTTCAGGGCCTGTAGCTCAGACTGGATAGAAGCAGCAGACTCATAATCTGAAGGTCGAAGGTTCAAATCCTTCCAGGCCCATTTAGGAGTTTGAATATGGGAATGTTTAACTTTGGAATTCGAGAAGGTAGTTGGTGGGTATACTCAAAAAAAGATCTAAAATGGAATTCAAATGGACGGTCAAGAGGAACTATAACAATATTTCAACATGAAGCAGAATTGTATGTAGAATCAAAAAAAAGAAGAACTTGGTGAACCACCTGATGATTTGGAATTTGGTTGTATGAAGGATTAGGAGAAAACATGCATAAAGAAATATGTCCAACTTGTAATGGTGAAGGAAAACAATATAAAATGTTAGGATCTGAAATTAATCGATGCAGTACTTGTTGGGGAACTACATTTATTGAAACTGAGAACGTATTTACATTTGTTAGAGAATATGAAGCACGTTCAAAAGACGGTCACTTATTATGGTCTTTTGTAAGACCCAATGATCCAACAATTTATATTACAGAAGTTGAGGAAAACTAATGGAGAGACTAAAAGATTTTCTTTCTTTTGTTAGAAGATTATATATAGATATTAAGTACAAAATCAAAGGAATTAAAAATATCTTTATTTGGATTCCTATTCTAATTGAAGATAGACAATGGGATCATGGATACATTTTCATTATACTAAAAAAGAAACTTGAACTCATGGAAAAATATTTTCTAAAACATGGTCATCCTGTTGGTTCAGAAAAAGATGCTAAAAATATGAGAATTGCAATTAATCTTCTTGATAGACTGATTAAAGATAATTACATGGATCATGCATTTGTTCCTCATAAAAAGAAGTATGGTGAATCTCATATGAATTTTGAAGAACATAAACTACTTATTACTCTTGATAACGAACCGCAAACTAAGAAAGAAAAGGAACAAGAAACAGAATTATTCAAAAGATGTTGTACAAGAGAAGATTATCTTCGTAAACAAGATCTTAAATTTCTTTTTGATCATTTGCGAAAGCACATTTTATCATGGTGGGATTAACCATAAAAATGAATAAATGTTTAACTTGTATTCATGAGAAAAATTCATGTGGAATAGTTTATCAAGCCAACATTTTTATACGAAATAAATATAAAAGAGAATGCCCATGCAAAACTTGTATTTTAAAAGCAAATTGTAGTCTTAAATGTAATGCAAGAGAAAATCATATAGAAAAAATGTTAGACGAACTAGAGGAGTTATTATTAAATGAAGGTAAAATGGGCCCGTAGCTCATGCTGGGAGAGCATCTGCCTTGCACGCAGGTGGTCGCAGGTTCGATTCCTGTCGGGTCCACCAAGAAATTTTGAAAGGATATTTATGAAGAAATTAAAATTAACAAAATATATTTGGTTTGAGAATGAAAAATGGAAAGTAGAAAAAATTCTACGACCTACAAAATTTGATTTTTATCTTCTATTATCCAGAAAAGAAACCGGATCGATTCATGAAGATGATAAAACAATTCCAACTACTATGATTTTGATTGATGCTAATAATGATACTTTTTATCCAGATACAGAACATGTTAGAAACCTACTTGAACAATATAATCAAATAAATAATGATTTACAACAAAGAGAAAGAAAATTGAGAGATGAATTAACCCATAGTTGGTTAAAGGTTCTGAATTTTGATTGAAAGGATATCTTATGGAATATGACGATCAAATGGATATCGAATGTATTCCGCTATGCAATGCAATTAATAAACTAAAAGGTCTTGAAACATTTGAATCATGTTGTGGTCATAAACGAGATAATTTTCTAATTTGGTTTTCAGCAGAAAATGTAGACGATTTAACTCCATTAGTATTCTTTTTAGATCATTGACATTCTGGAGTTCGTGGCTGGTCAGCCAAAGTAAAAACTGATTGTTCTATGCAAAGAGCTAGTTTTTATATTGAAGGTCCTATTGGAGCTTTTAAAGAAGCAAATGTTATAGCAGAATACATAGAAGAATTCCTTAAAACAGGAGCAGGAGAGAAATATGCAAAATGATTTTGAATGTTTAGGTGAAATTGACGAAATTGAAAAGATTATTTCTTGTAAAAAAAATATAGATAAATTTAAAAAAATGGGAATTAGTCAAAGAAGAAAAAAGATAACAGAGAAAGAGTTGTTAAATAGAAGACTTTATCGAGAATTGTTTCAATACAGATTCAATAACTATTAATATGCCCATAGCTCAATTGGTAGAGCATTGGACTCCAAACCCAAATGTTGGAGGTTCAAATCCTCCTGGGCATGCCAAAAGGAAAATTATGAATATTCACATTATGTCATTTCATGATTTAGAAATAACTGAATTTAAAGAACCAACTTGTGTTATTTCTATTAGTGTTGATGAACATCATCCTGATCTGCAAAAGGAGAACATTGTTGATTTCATTTGTCTTACTTTTGCAGATCGAGATTCTGGTCCTGGATTAATAACACAATACCAAGCTTCTTTAATTCTATGGATAGTTGAAAATAATAAAGATAACAATATTGTTTGTCAATGTGATTCTGGAATAAGTAGAAGTTCTGGATTAGCAGCAGCATTGTCTTTAATTTATAACAAAGATGATTTGTGGGTATTTAACAATAATAAATATCGTCCGAATATGCATGTTTATAGAACAATTTTAAAATGCGCGGGGTTAACTTAGGGGCAGAGTGGTGGGCTTCCAACCCATTGACAGGGGTTCGATTCCCCTACCCCGCTCCAAACTGTTCCGGAGTAGCTCAACTGGCAGAGCGCTTGGCTGTTAACCAAGATGTTGAAGGTTCGAGTCCTTCCTCTGGAGCCAAAATCAATCTAGGAGTTTTATCTATGAGAATGTGGATGGTAAATCCTAAATTTTTATGTAGGAAACATTTATTTGGCGAGCATTATGAAATTCATTCATTCATCGGAACTTTGAAAAGAGGAAAAAGTATAAAAGGATATATCCAAAATAATCTTTGTCAACCAAGATCATTTAAGAAACGTCATGATGATCTTGTAAATGAAATGATAGCTAGAGATTATAAAGGTCATAAAACACCAATTCAAGATATTGATTGTCAATGTGTTTGTGATCTTCCAGTTGAATATCAATACTCGGAAGTCAATAGTGTAAAGTCTTTAACAGATTTACTTTCTAGATGTCCAGATTGTTTAAAAAGATATGAACAACATAAAAATTTAAAGTAAAAGAATGTTTCTTATTGAGAAAAAGAACGAATCTGATTTTTTCAAAAAATCGTTTTTTAATCAAGATTGAACAAATAATAAATTAAGCAACTGGGTCTAGAACTAAAACCATTTCAAAAATCGTACAATATGTACAGAAATGAAATAACAACTAGACCCAGATTTTTCCGTAGGAGTAAAAATATAATGAAAACACAAGTAGAGGTTGAAATACCTGACTCAGTAATAGGCGAGTCCGCATCAGCTGAATTAATTGAATTAAGAAAACAAGTAAAAAGCTTAGAAGCAAAAGTAGAAAAGAAAACAAAAGAACTTGACGCATTGAAAAAACATATAACAGAATTTAAACAAAATAAGAAAAAACTTAAAGAAATTGCAACTGAGTTTTTTGAAGCATGTGATGCATCAGATTTAATTGACTTATCAAATGGTGATTAATCGGTGGGGTGTCCGAGAGGCTTAAGGAGACGGTCCTGAACACCGTTGAGCTAACTACTCCGTGGGTTCGAATCCTACCCCCACCGCCATTTTTCCGTAGGAGAAAAATATGAGAGTAGAAAAACAAGAAGCATTACAAAATATCTTGGACTGCATGACTGGAGCCGATGGTGGAGTTAAATTTGTTTTATTTAGAGATAATCTAGAAAAACTTGATAAACAAGCTATAAATGGTGATACTAAAGCAGAACAACTTTTATTGATTATGATTCATTTCTCAAAACTAATTGATATATTATCGGAACAAAAATGAAATTTTGTGATATGACATGCAAATATGCAAAATGGCCTAATAATGATTCTATTGATGGTTCAAGAAGTTGTAGAACATATCAAGCAATTTTCTGTACAAAGAAAAAACATTTAGTATATAAAAATTCTATTTGTACTGAAAAAAAAGGTAAGGTGAAAAATGAATAGACTAACTAGAGGGTGTTTTGGCAGTGCATTCGAACAGGAAAAAGTTTCTGGTTTTGAATTTCTTTCTTGTGGTCAAATGAGAGTGAAAGAACATTTTGGACATAATGCCGGATGGTATAATAAAAGTGGAGAAAAAATTGGTTGGGGGGATCTAAATGTTGAGGATGTTAAGAAGTTAATGAGAAATTTGCAACCAGGAGAATTGTTTATAACAGTTTCTGAACATGACTCATTTTGGAAATTCGTTACATCATTTGGTCCTATTGGTTCCATGTGTTCAACTGATCCGCAAGAACAAGAACCTGGTATAGATTATTTAGCAGAAAAATCAAGATACATTATTGCTCCAAGAGAATTATTTTGTAACGGTGATGAATTTTGGATGAAACCAGGTGAAAAAAAAGAAATGGATGGAATTACATTTACAGCATTAAGTATTGACGAAATTAAGGAATTAATGAAAAATCTTTAAGAGTCGGCGTACCTTACTGGGGAAGGCGCGGTCTGCAAAACCGTTGTAGGTGGGTTCGATTCCCACCGCCGACTCCATTTTTGAAAGGAGAAAGTATGTTATTATTATCAGTCAAAACTATAATTCGGTTAGCTTTACTTGGATTTGCAGCATATCTTGGATATACAGCACCAGGAGTTAATTCACTTCAATTTACAAATTGTCTATTAGCTCTAATACTTGCATCAACAGGTGATTAATATGAATGAGTCTCACAAAGAAATATGTGAAAACATTTATAAACTATCGAGACATATGTTAAAGGAACTAGGTAAAGTTCCACCAGGATTTTTTGTTATAAAAGAAGGCGCTGTTATTTTATTACAACTTCCAAAACAACTTGATGAAATAAAAGATGATGATCAATTTAAGCGGGCATGTTTTCAAACTGCTCAAATAGCTTATGAACAACTAAAAGGTGAAGCATTAGTTCATATTACAGAAGCGTGGACAGTAGAAGGTTCAAAAGAACTAGATAATTATAAAGGAAGACCATCTGAACATCCAGATCGTAAAGCATCTGTTATTCTACTTTATATTGGAGCAAGTGGAGAACGAAGTGCTTTTAGTGCAAATTTAGTTCAAATGACAGATAGCAATGAAAGAACTTTAGAAGAAGGAAAATGGCTTAACATTACTCAAATGCCTTCGGAAGTAGGTGAAATACCATGCCACTCATATCTACAGTAACAAATAAACACAAGAAGATGATTCAGCATTGGTTGTTAACTAAAGATAATGGAAAATGTCCATTTCAGACAGAATATGATGATTATGTAACAATAGGAATAATTAAGACTACTTCTGATACCAAACAGCACCATTGCTCGCATAAATGTTATCTATGGTTTAAAAGATCAAATGAAGAACAAGTATGCCCATGTACATGTTATAGTTATTCATATGTAGTTAAAAGAGCAAGAATATTGGCGAAGTAATATGCTTAAGTTAACACCATCACAAGAAAAACAATGTGAAGGTTGTGCCTCATTATATGATCATACATGTACAGCATTTATGAATACTATTCCAAAATGGCACCCAAACTGTCCATGTAGAACATGTATTCTAAAAGTAGTCTGCCAAGAAAATTGTGACAAATTTAATGAATTCTAGTAAAGGAGGGTTAATCAATGGGGTATTGGATTTTTGGTCTTATTGTTGGAGTGTTGATTTGCGGCTTTCTTCCAAGTGACAAAATGACAAAGTTTCATGATCTGCTTATAAAAGCAGTTACTCTTGGAAAAGCCAAGATAAAAGAAAAAATCGAAAAGAAATAACGGAAGAACAAGGGTGGATTAGTTTCACCACCCTTGTTTTTTTTGTTAATAATTCTTAGAAATTGTAACTCTACTGAACCAACCACGTGAAAATTTTTCTTGTTCAGGATATTGTCTCATATATTCAATGTAATGATTTCCTTGTAATACATTCATAATTTTTAGGAGTATTTCATTACTTTCTTTACTAAGTAATGTGGTTAAAGCATAAAGAGTTGCAGGACCTATTTTTCCATCTTCATCTATATCACCATATAGAACTTGTTGTTTATTAAGACAATTTAAAGCAACTTGTAGATATGTTGCTGCTCGTTTTGTCCCCATGTTTACACCAGTATCAAACATCTCATCTGCCACAGCTTGATCAGGAAAAGAATCTAATTTATTAACATCCCAATATTTTTGTTTGTATACTTTCTTTACTAATGATTGTAGAACCATATTAGAATCTAAGTTTTTTGGAAAATTTGATTCATTTTTCATACCTTCAATAATAACCCATCCATCCCAATCTGGTTCATATTTTCTTGAAATTCCTTTATATGTTTCCCCACCACGGTCTGTCGGATCATTAGTATATCCGCCTTCAGCACCCATTGTTTTTTCAAATGCTAAATTAAAATTCGCCATATATATTTCTCCTTATTAAAGACTCAGTTGGTTCTTTAATTTCAATACACCATGTCTCATTTTTTTGTTTTGCGTCTGTTGATGCTTCAAAAACAACAGGTTTTCCAGCATAGATTATTGCTTCTTCTTGTTCATATGCTCGAAATAAATCTCCAGCTTTTATATCTTGAAAACTACATTTGACCCATTTTCCATCTTTAAGAATTTCAAACAGGCGATTCATTCTCTAACCTTTCTTTTAGTTTTTTATATACTTTCTGGATCAATAATTTCAATGCTCCATTTTCCATTTTTTTCTTTTGGATCTGCTCCAACAAGAAATTCAGAATTTTCTTTAAATATTACAGGGTCTCCTTCTGGTTCAAACATTCGAAACTTTTCACCTGCTTTTAAATCTTTCATTGTAGAGTCAATCCATTCGTTATTCCGAAATACTTGTAGTTTTCTGTTCATTTATTAATTTCTCCTTTATTTTTTCTACATCTCTATCTTCTTTCATTCGCTTATCTAATTCTATCATTTGATTAATTTGTTGTTCTGTTGGATACCATGCAGATAAGTGATAAGCACAATCTTCAGCTACAGCTATTTTTGCTCCTGGCGAACCAGATGAGAAAATTAATACATTTTCTCCAGCACCAACTTCAAGTCTCTCAACTTCCATCATTACTCTCATATTTACTCCTAAATCTTTGTCATCAAATTTAAGCAATCATACATTTCTTGTCTACAACTTTCATGATTCATACAATCACCTTGTAGAGAACTAATAATCATTTTATCAGCATAGAAAATAATACCCAGACTCTCTACACAACCACGTTTCTTTTTATCATAATGATCATTAATTGTTTCAGATAGAATACCTGTAAAATTACGAAGAGATTGAATACTATTTTGTAGAATGTTGTTCTTTTTGCAAAAGTCAATGCAATCATGAACTACTGTATCAAGATCATCAAGACTTGCATCACATATCATATGTACATACAATGGAAATCCAATTCTTGTATATTTCCTAATAATCATTGGACTAAAATTTTTATCTAGTAATTTAGTTGCAACCTTATTATCTTTCAAACCATACCTTCCATCTTTCAATCGTTTAATTTTTGACATTTATTTTCTCCTTTCGAATTTATTATTTGTTCTTTTGATAAATGATACATTCATTAAGAAGGTATTCAAAACAACTATTTATATCTTTAAAATACAGATATGTATGTGCTGCTAACCATGGATCTATTCTACAAGTTTCATTATCACAAATAACAAGTACTGGAATCCTAAGGTTATAAGCATATAGAATTTCCATTACAGTTCCAAATGTAGGTTTTTGTACCCATGCAACTAAATAATCACAAGTATCAATAGCGTCTTTGTCTTCCTTAACAACTGCAATTGATTTTTGAGTTTCAAATTGCATTGGGTCAACAATTTCCAAACATTTATATTTATCAAAATATCCATGAACAATGTCTCGATATTTAGTTGCTGTAGTTGTTCCAGCTAAATAAATTCTAATTTTTTCTTTCTTATTACATACAAAATGTTCTTCTCTTGTTTGTGGTTGTTTCATATCTTGAAATCTATCATCAAGCTCTGGATGAGTTTTTGCATATTCCATAAGTGTAAAACATTGCCAAGCTGCATGTGCTAAATGAAGAAGACCACTTTCAGGATCTCGATCTTCACCTCTCCAAAAGGCCCAAGCGTGACGCATCATAGCTCCAAAAATTCTTCCCCATTTCATTCCTTTGCGCCAGTTGTTGTCATCATATTTTTTAGTTCCATAAGTATAAATTTTAGCTAATTCATCTAAAGCATAACCAGGAATTAAATCATACCTATTTTTTCCCTCATCAAACTTTACACCACCAGTACTATTTTTTATTTTATCTTTTTCATTTATTCTATGAATTAAATCTAAGTTTATACCTTGTCTTTCTCCTTCAACTACCATTTTTATTCTCCTTCCAAACTTCCAAGATTTCTTTTGATTTCAATTTGTTGTCCTTTTTCAACTCTATATGTATCAGTAAAACCAGCTATTACTTCTACAGCATATTTGCAAGGACCTTTAGAATTATATAGAGTACTACTTAAAGGTTCTGCATTCTTTATTACATTTTCAATTATTTTTCGATTATTTACAAAAATTATATCAATAGAAAATTTGACATTTTTCATCCACATAGATAAATGTTGTGGTTCATCATAAATAAATAACATTCCCTGATTTTCATTAATTTCTTCTCTATTCATTAGTCCTGTTGATTGTTCTTCTGAATTTTCTGGAATTTCAACAAGAATATTTTTTGTATGTTCTTTATTTAAATTAAAGAATTTAACCATACCGTCAACTCTAAGTAATTTTGCCATCTGCTATACCCTCATGTAAGTTCATAACAAAATCGAAAAGAATATTAACACATTGAACAAGATCATATTGTTCTGTATCAATAACTAAATCTGCATAACTTGTTGGGTCATCAAAATCTTGACCAACACCTGTTAACAGTTTTGTATTTGCCTTATACAAACCTTTGACATCTCTTTGTCTACAAGTTTCAATACCACATTGAATATAAACAAGATAAAACCTTTTTGATCCTATAATATGTTGAGCAATATATCTAGTTTGTACTGTTGGTGTAATGAAAGACGATATTACATTAATTTTTTGATCATTTAATAGAGCTGCAATACCAGCGGCTCTTGCAATATTTCTTTCTCTATCTGCAAGACTATAACCTAGATCTGATGTAATAACTTTTCTAACCATGTCACCATCCAATACAACAAACGGATAAGTATCTAGAAATTGTTTAAATGCAAATGCTAATGTAGTTTTACCAGAACTAGGAAGACCAGTAAACCATAATGTTATTGCTCTTCTCATAAGCTTATTCCTTCTTTTCTACAAGATCCATTTTACAATTAATACAAAAATTTCCTACAGTTCTTTCATGTTTACATATATTTCTAAATAATCTTACTTGTAATTTACTATTATGAACAAGATACAATGAGCTTTGATCATAAGGATTCCAATCTGTCATTACAATTTCTTTAACACCAGCATTGATAATTTCAACTAAACATGGAGTACACGGTAGTCCACAATTCATATACATAACACTATCTTTTGTTGATATACCGTTTACTGCTGCATTAATCAAAGCATTCCTCTCGCCGTGTCCCGCCACACACCATTCCAAACCCTGACCAGATTTAAATCCAAGAGAATATCTTGGACATACTTTTTGTATTTCTGGATCATCAGGATTCTTTCCTAAATTCTTTAAGTTTTCTCGAAGAACTGGATCAATAATATATCTCTCATTACAATGTGGAGACTTTTTAGGTGGACCATTATATCCTTGAGCAATAATAGTTCCATCTCTAACAAGAATTGCTCCCACTGATCTAGATAAACATTTTGACTTTTTTGCTATTTCATTACAAATATTATAAAACCAAGCATCATCTTTAATCTCTTTTTCTGACATGACATCCTCCAAATTAAAAATTAATTTCTAAATTTCTTACTACAGTTATATGTAAAGGAAAACATGGAATAAAACAAATCCATATTTCAGTAAACATTGGTTTATCTCCATCTACTAATTTTGCGTTTGTATGTTGCCAATATAAACCAATCCACAAATCCTGAAGTTTATATTCAAAATTGATTTTACAAATTTTCATATGTTATCCTTTATTTATAATGAATTTGTTAATTGACCACAACATGCTTCAATGTTTTGTCCATCGGTTTTATATAATTCTGCTTTGCAACCATATGATAATAAATCATCTAAAAATTTTTGTTCTTGTTTTGAATATTTAAATTCATTAATTGTTTCATTATATCGATTCAATTTAATGTAATAATTTCCAAATGTTTCATAAAGTTTTTTAGAATGAATTTCTGAGTCATTTACATTATCAATTAGCATATAATTTAATTCAAAATTTGTAAAGTTTAATTGTTTTAAAAAAGTAATTGCCAATGAAATATTATGTAATGGTACATCATGACCAAAAATATATTTTCTTTCTTTTGAGTCAAGTGAATGAACTGAAAATTGAATTTTTAAATTTGAAAGATGTTTAATGCTTAACATTAAAAAACCAAAAGATGTGATTGATGGAACTATTGTTGAAAACGCAACTTTATCAACTAGACTACTAAATTTCTTTATAATATCTGAGGCGTTAGAATTTAAGGTTATATCACCAACACCCATAAATGAAACCAAAACTAATTTTTTATTTTTGATATCTTTTTTAATTATTTGAAACTGTTCTTCTAATTCTTCTAATGTTATACTCCTAACAAATTCTCCGGATTTACAAAATTTACAATTTACTGAACATCCAATTAAAGATGATAAACATACAATATTTTTCTCTGGTCTATCAACATATACATCTTCAATGATATAATTATCATTTGTAATAAACTTATATTTTGTAACAATACCTGAAGAAATTTTTGAAACTAATTTCATCTATTATCTCCGCTTCCATGAATTTTATTTCTTTTAAGTCTATCATGAAGTTTAATAATATTAGCTTCAGCAACACCTTGTAAATCCAAACCAAATTCAGAAGCTGTTGCAGCACAATACCATAGAACATCCCCAATTTCTTTTTTAATTTCTTCTCTATCTTCTTCTGTCCATTTACCTTCTTTGTCTCGCAAAATCTTTTTAACTTTTTCAGCTACTTCTCCAGCTTCTCCATTCATACCTAATACTGGATATACAATATTATTTCCTCTGTTTGGGTATACAGCACTTTTTAATGCTTTATGTTGGTATGAGTTAAAGTTCATGCAAACTCTCCATATCCACTAAAGATTTCATCTTCTTTAACACCTCGAACTTTAAGCATTTGTAAAATCATTTCTTTAGTAAGACCTAAAGTTGGTGCATATACTTTAATAGGACGAACTGCAGCAGCCTCTAACATCTTGTTAAATCTTCCAATATATTCTTGTGTACAATCAGGAAATGAATGTTCAAAATCACTCCAGTCCGGTGCGTACCATACTTCTTGTATTCCCATAGATTCAGCAATTCCATAAGCTAAACTTAAAAAGATTGTATTTCGTGCTGGAACATTATGAGAATGAACACCTTCATATGTTGATTTTTCTCCAGAACCAGTTAGACCACTATTTACATCATATCCATAAATTGTTATTTTCTTATAAGAAAGTTTTCTTTTATTGCATTGATCTGCAGCAACTTCTAATTCTTCTTTATGTAATTGACCATAATCAATTAAAAGACAGAAAGGTTTTCTTCCTAGTTCTTGCGCAAACTCTAATGCTAAAGTTGAATCTGCTCCTCCTGAATATAAAATTACTAGATCACATTCATTCATAAAAACCCCTCCAAAAAAGATTTATTATTTGTTCCTATCAAAAAGAATAGATTCTAGCGTCTATATATATTAATTCCTGAGAGGAGGAATTGTAATGAAAATTTATTATGTTTCGTGTGTATTATGTTCTTATTATGAACTTGTAACAAGTCTTCAAGAAGCAAAAGAGAAATTAGAAAAACATGAACAATTAAACCATAAATCAAAACCAGTAGGTAGCTTTGGTTACAAGGAGGAATCATGATAACCTACGAATATTCAAAAGATAGTATTGGTGGATGGTTAGGCCTTTTACTCGGCACGATGGTTCTTCGAGCAATTATGTTGTCAACTGATTTGTTTCCCTTTATTGGGGTCGTTTTTACCCCAGGTCTGCCAGGTTTGTTCCCAATTACCGCTCTGTTACAATTTGGTGTTATAGCAATGACCGTGTGGGCGGTATATCTGGTGGTCATAAGAAATCCAAAATTTCGACTTGTATTTTCGGCTTCAGTTCTAGCTCAATTTGTATGGGCAATACTAATATATCAACTATATTATATATGTGATATGAAAACCATGGAATTGACTGAAGCCACGAAAACCATAACTTCCACTATTGTATATGGTGCTATTTGGATAATGTATGTGTACAGGTCAAAACGTTTGCGAAATCGACTTGACGTTATAGACGTCACGGCGGAGGTAAACAATGTTGATTCTAACGATGCATAAAGGCGATGGAAACCTCCTAGAAATTTTGGAGGTTGATAATCTCAAAAACGCCATTGAGATTGTAAAAGAAAGTCTTATAAAAGGCGTAAGATCTTTTGAAATTAATTCCCTTACTTCCAGTTACAAAGGATTCATAAACGAAAATTTTCCTTATAGTGTGGAGGGAATATGTCTAAGAAGGACATAGAGTATACTTTTCGACCAATTAAGTTTATAGACGATCCTTACTATTTCTTGGGAAAAGCATTTAAAATAAGAAAAAATAGAAAAAAATTCCGCAAACAAACTGATAATATAAATCAAGAAATAGATCGTCTTCGATTATTCATTCGAAGACCCATGATCGAAGAAGAAGAGCTTCTTACAGCTACAAAAAAGCTAGAGAATCTTGAAAACCAAAGAATAAAAAATTTCGATCATGAATTTAAAAAGAAAGCTCAAGGCGTAGATTTACAAGCATATCATGTAGAAAGAAATATCTTAATTGCTCAAAAAGTAGTACATTTTCCATTCAAAATACTTGTAAAGATTTTTAGAAAATTTTAGTAAGAAAAGTTCTTGGGGATCAACCTCAAGAACTTTTTTGTTACAATTCTGTTGTCCATAATCTCCAATTCATTCTACAAAGATTTTCAACATATAAATGAGTTCTTTCTGCTTTATGAACATCTATATTTAACGTATCAATATTATTTAAAGCATGTTTAATCTTCTTTTCTAATTCATTATCTTTAAAAACAATAACCCCATATTCTTCTTTTTTATAAAAGTTTAGAAGTCTAGTTTGTTCTCGAATTAGTAGTGGAGTTTGAGAAGTTAAAATTTCAGTACTAACTCTAGGACATCCATCTAAATTATTAGATAGATTAATTCCGATATGACTAGAATTAAGAACACCATTTAAGTCAGGTCTAGATAATCTTCCTAAAAATGTGATATTAGTAACTCCATATTTTTGACAAAGTTCTTTTCCTCTTTCTGGATGATCTCCTACATGAACAATTTTTAATGATTTGAGATAATTAGATTTTCCAATCTCAGAAATAAAAAATTCTTGACCCTTAAACTTTAATTGACTAAAATTGCATGGCCAACAAATATCAAAAACTGTATCAACATTAATTGGTCGAAATATAGATTTACTTGCAGTTTTATAGAAAGGAATAGTTTTAAATTTTGGATCAACATCTCGTTCATCTTCAATTAGAATAGCATCATATTTTCCACCATATTGTGGATATATTCTTCTTCCTGCTCCAAGATATAAACTCCTTGGACCAAAAAATTTATAATTAGTTCTGGTCATTTGATCATACTCTGGAAAACCCCCTCTCCAGAAAGTTAGATCTGGTTTTGGATATATCATACATTCCATAAAGTTATTTACAAATTTTTGAACGAATTGTCCACCATCAATATCAAAAACAATGTCTGGAATTTTAACATCTGGTTTCTTTAATCTCCAAACAATTGCTCTATTGATTTTCTTTCTTTTGAGATACCAGATTAACATTAGTAAATAGAAGTCATGACAATTGGCTTCAAAAGTTTTTAAGTCAAGATACTTATGGTAGTATTCTAACTCTCTAATATTACTTCGAAATAGCCAAATTGTGTTAAGCATTTGAGTTCCTTTTATATATTGTTCAAACTATATATATTAATTTCTGTAAGGAGCGTATTGGTGTGTTTTTTATTATTAACTTTTTAATTTAGAGGAGGATTCAATGTTCAAGAAAATGTTTATGGTTTTTGGGATGTTACTGATTTTGATTCCAAGTTATGTTTTTGCAACGGAGTTCATATTTGGCGATTCAGCAATTTACTGGACCAATTGGGAGAGCTCAAACAGCGATGGGTATGTGAATGATAATATCACAGACGCTATCGGTCATCCAAACTTAACGGGCGGGAATGGAATTTCAGAAGGAGGGTATCTCACTTCGCTAAACATCTTTTATACAAACTATGATAGTTTGGTGAAAGCAGGGGATCTTTTCATCGATGTTGGAAACAATGGAAATTTTAATTATGTACTTACAAACGATGGAAGAATTTACCAATTCAACGATGAATTTTTGAGTTCTTCGAAAGGAGTAAATGATTCGAGTTATATTGTAACTACAAAATGGCCCGGTTATTATATCAGGAACGATCATCCGTATGAATTGGATGAGTCGTTGTTACCCTCCGGATCTTACATTGGAACTTACAACTTCAGTGAGTTCAATGGAGACGGAAGTGTTAATTATAGTGGTTTGAACCTTCTCGTTGGTTCTGATTTTACTATTGCTTTTGCAGTATCATGTGCCAACGATGTTCTTTACGAGAGGGTTTCCACTCCGGTTCCTGAACCAGCGACCATGCTGCTTCTTGGGACTGGTCTGATCGGCTTGGCCGGTGTCGGAAGAAAGCAATTGTTGAAGAAGTAGTTTTAATACATTGACTATGGGGATCTCTCCTTACAATCCCCTAGTCAATTTTTTATTAACTTTAAACGAAAGGAGGAGAACATGAAGAAAACGTTTGTGGTAGTATTTGTTTTTCTGGCGCTTTTTATCGGAGGAGTTTCGTTTGCTCAGAATTCGTTTGAGAAAACAACTGAGTCACCAGCTATCTCTGATAAGAATGCAATGTCCACTATGGACATGTATGCCGACCAGGACAAAGAGAAGCTTCTTGTATTTATGAAAAAAGAAAACAACAAACATATTGCTCTTAGTTATGTATCAGCAAAACAAGCTCTCGAAGTCGTGAACAAGATTGGTCGACAGAAAGTCCTGGTTGACAAGAACGCCACTGTTGTGAACAACAAAATCATTCCAAACTATACAATTGTCATTCCTGAATAAGGAAGGAGAAAAACAGTGAAAAAAATGTTGTTTGTATTTCTTATGTTTCTTTTGGTTGGTTGCGCAACTCCAGAAATAAAACTGGATCCAACAACAACTGACCTGAGAACTCGTTACACTTCAGTTGTCGGAATGAAAGATCTGACCGTCGTTTCTAGGATTGTTAGGATCAAGAAACAAAAGGAGGGAAAGGAAATAATCCAAGTACCTGAATTCGTTCCTGAACATTCTAAATTATCTCTAAATGATGACACCGTTGTGGTTTATGCAATTGTTAGGGTATTAAACAAAGAAAAGACTCCTTATAAAATTTATGAAGTCTATAACATGAAGAGATCAAGTTCTGAATATCCCTATTCAATTACACATAAATTATACGATGGTTCATTGACATATAATGAGTTCAAAGTATATTCTCCAATTAATCAAGATTTAGAAAATGTTGAAGTGTATTTTGAGCTCAGAGATGAAAAGGATGAAGTAAGGGACAAGTTTGGTTTTTTCTCAGTCTCGAAGACTGAAGGTCAAGTAGGAGGTAAAAGCTCAGATAACTGGGTCAGCAACCCACGCGTCAAGTAACCCGTCGTTATTAACCTTTTTTTCAAAATTTGAATTTAGACTTTTAGGAGGATTTCGATGAAGAAGTATTTTGTTATTGCAATTGCTTTGATTTTTGCGTTTTGTGGAACTGCCTTTGCAGGAGCTCCTGAATCGAACACAGAAGTTAATGGTTATATTCAGTTCAATGCCGCTTCCTGTGATTTCAGTTACTCCAGATCCATCTGGGGGTGGGGTAATGATTACGCCATCGCTGGTGGAACTGGTTCTGCTGGTGGATCAGTTGAAAACTTTGCCAGTGCTGCTGATTATCGAGTTCTAGAATTTGTTGGTTGGCAGCAATTTGGTAGGTGGACAATCCCTGTTTTTGATTGGGTAACTTATCCCGGTTTGGCCAAAGAGGATGCTTTTGGTTTTGCATTTGACAAAACATGTGCTTCTACTTTTGCATGGGATTTTGGAACGACCTCGATCGCCGGTGCTTTTGTAAAGACCACTGGTTTTGCAATTGATGGTGGTACTGCATTTGGTATTGGTGGAAATTATGAATGGTCCATGTCAAGTACATATCTTACCGGTCAGATTGGTCAGGAGAACTACGCTGCTGAAGTTGGATATCATGGATCTGGTGTTGAAGCTGGAAACATGAGTGGTGTTCAGTTCCAGGCATTTAACATGGACTTTGATTTCGGCCCCTGGTTTGCATCGTCTGGTTCGTTTATTATGGGTGAAGCTTCAACTGGTGGTATGTCCACTGTGAAAATTGATCCTTATGGAAATACCAGAAGTATTGAAGCATGTACTTTTAACTTTGCCCAAGTCAACGTTCCTGCACAAATGGTGTTTAGTAACGTTTATGGCCAGGGTTTTGTAAATGGCGTCATTTACAATGGTTCCAGTTTTGGTGGAGGAAATGCTGGATTTACATATAACGGATCCAATAATGGGTTCGGAAATGCGTACTTGAATGCAGTTGTTACTAATTACGGTAGCAGTTCAAGCGTTCTCGTGAAAGCAGGTTCTTTCGCCACTGTAACCGGTTCTGGTGCTGGTCCTGTTAACTAATTAATTTTTCATCTTAACTCTTTTTCTGGAGTTAGGGATTCGAAGATGCGGATCCCTAACTTTTTCAAAAAAACTTTCTTTAACTTTTTAGGAGGATTCAAATGAAGAAACTTTTTAGTGTTTTGCTCGTTGTTGGTTTGATGATTTTTACTGCTGGTTCTGCTCTTGCGCAGACAGCAACTGCTTCTGTTAACGACCTTTCTGCAACTTCCGTCGTCGTCTTTCCGGAACAACCAACTGTGACCGAGTCTTATGGTCATGGTTACAGGGCTTTTGGGAACCCTCAGAACCTGGTTACTCCTGGTTTTATGCCCAACGTTGATACCGGTAACGGCCCCGGTGCTATGTATCTTAGCCTGGAAGCTGCTTTCAAACTGAAGGATACTTACACCGCTGAAGAAGCAAACAACATGACTGATCGGTGGACTGGAACCCAGATTACTTTGAACCTGTTTAAGGTTGGTGGTTCCGTTTCTGCTGTGAAGTTTGCTGCTGCTTCTAAAGACGGTCTCAAGATCCCTACCGACGTTGAACTGTCCGGTTTTGTTTATGCCAATGCTACGAAACCCAATGTTCCTTCTACGGAACTTCTTAGTGATCTGACCAAGAAGCTTGCAGCGAATGGGATTGTTTATGCAGTCCTGCTCTCTGAAGGTTATGACAAGGAAATGGTCGGTAATGGTTGGGTTGTATCCGCAGGTTACACTCTGTTCGGAATGTCTGGTACTGAAAAGAACATGAGTGTTGGAGGGATCGGTGTTGGATATGGTGAAGGTCGAAGTGGAATGAAGACACTTCCCTTTGCCAAGTTTGCAACTTTCGTTGCGAAACCCGCTCCGGCTCCTAAGAAAGCTGAAGTGACTCCTGCTGCTCCAGTGAAAACGACCGAAGGTGCAAAGATTGAAAAGGTTGAACCTAAACCAATTCAACCCGCTTCTTCGGAGGTTCCCTGGTACAAGCGGTCGACCCTTCTCGGTAACTAGTTCCTTTCCGGCGCCCCCATAGGCGTTCCTCCGTAGTAGAAACTGCATGCTGCATTCTGCGGTATGGGTGTGTAGGCCACTCGGGTGAAAACCCGTATAGGTCGAGGGAGCTGACGTGTGGTTAAGTCGCCAGTTTCTACTTTTACTTTTGTTTAACCTCCGAGTGACCATTAAGGAGATGGTCTATTATTAACCTTTTGAAAAGTCTATTCTTCTTGACCCGTCTTTTGGCTCCATGAATGGACCACAATTTGATTGACATTTGGGTCCCTTATAAGAATAGCGCCTGCTTGGAAGTCACTGCCCACCGCATGTGACTACAAGCCGAGTCGTGTTCTATGCCAACCACCGGCACCTCCTTATAGAACACGACTCATTTTCTTATTAGTCTTTTAAAAACTAAATGGAGGTTAGTTATGACTTATATTCACAAGAAAAAAATTAAGTTAATTTCTCTTGCAAGTATTATTATATTTTTTTACATTTATATTCTAAGTGTAATGACTGCGAACGCTTCGTGGGTAAAAATTCAAAATGTGGAATGGAATCAAGTCTACGCTTTCTATTACGACAACGCCGTGATGGACATAAATAAAAGCACCGGCGTGGTCAAAACAAATTTGATCTTTCATTTCAATCCAACTGGAGCGCATCAATTCATAGTAGAGAACGGACTGGATATTAAATTACATCATGATCTCACTTATGTGGTAGGTGCGTTTGAATTCAACTACAAGACAAACAAATGGCGCATTCTTGGATCTACAGCATACGATAGTCAAAAGAAGTTTACTGCATCAGAACCTGGCGATCCAAATACGAAATGGAATGATCTACTAAACGGGTCGATAGCAGAATCGTGGGCCAGACAAATCTGTAAAGATTATAATCTATAAAAGAAGGAATAATCATGGACGAAGCATTGTTTTATTTACGTTGTAAAAAATGTGAAGCTGAAAAACCAAGTAATATTTCAATTGAAGATTACTCACAATTGAATATTGCATTTACAGAAAATAAAATGAAAATTATTTGTAATCGTCATAAACATTGTATTCTTGTAATAGATTTAGTAGATAGTGCTAATGCATTACAAAAATTAATGAAATCTCAAAACTATAAAGTATCCCCTTCTGTTATTCATTAAATTCAAATCCTTCTATATATATTAATTACCAGGTAAGGTATTATGTTTTTAATTTTAATCAATTACAAGGAGGATTAAAAATGACTGAGGAACATGTAGAGGTTAAGAGTTTAAAGAGAAGGAGTCGGATTCGTCTTATTCTGCTCGTCATGTGTATGGTTCTACTTGGGGCCATTTTTACAGGATCGTTCCACATGGTTCCCTACAGCAAACAAGGACTCGTAATGGGTTCAGACCAGAAAAGAATGTTTGTGGCAGAAGCTGAAAAATGGCTTGGAAAGTCTCTTGAAGAAGACTTTTTGAAAACCATCCAAAATAAAAGTGCATTCAATTATGTGATGGTTTCAAAGATGGAATTTAGTGAAACAGTTTTCTCTACAAACACAGGTCGAATTGTTTTGGCTCCTTTCTGGATTCCGCAGGAACGAACTATCGTGATAAAAGATGCAAATATTCATGATCGGTTAAAGGGTTGGTTTAAATCATAGATACAAAAGAGAGCTGTACGAGCTTTCCTGTTGAGTTATTAGTCCGGCCTCAACTAATTTGCTCCAGGTAAAGAAAACGACAGCTCAAACGCGCGCGTAGGGATCCCAATCTAAGCCCGGGGTTGGGATCCCACCCTTTTAAAGTCAAGTTTAATTTTTTCGAAAGGACATATTTAATGCTCAAATTAAAAAAAGGACTTTGCTTGATTCTAGCTCTTTTATTTTTTATGTCAACTCTACCAGCTTGTGGAGACACAAAAGTTATTGATGGAGTTGAATATGACACTTATGGATTTTTCAATGAATCAGAAAAAAAGAATCCAAATATTGAATATGAAATCATCATCGGAAATGTCGTTTGGAGTATTATTCTAATTGAAAGTGTTGTATTCCCAATTTATTTCATTGGTTTTTCTTTATGGGAACCAGTTGGAAAAGTTAATGATGGAACACCCAAAGGTGCGGTTAGGAAATAAACGAGTTATGAGTTTAGTCTGCTGTGAAGCTTCTCACGCCAAGAAAGGAACACTAATCGCAGACTAAACTCATGACAATCGTTGTTTTTTTTGTTTAAATTCTAGCATGATAAGGATCAAATTTATATACATCTGAATGGTCAACGCTCATACATTTTAAACCCCAAACAGACAATGAATGAAGAGTTATAAAGTTTCCCCTAAACTTATTTGGAGCTAAATCTAAATTTGCAATTCCTAATGATCTTTTTTGTTCAACTGTATATTTCTTAACTAAAGGAGACTCATCTAAAAATTTCTTAAATAAGAATCTAGTTGTATCTGCATTCACTGATCTATTTAACTTGCAAAAAATATGAAAACCAGTCTTTCCTGTATATCGTATTTCAGCAGAATTAACAATAGGAAATTTTTGAATTATATATGAATAAGTATCAACTGTTGCTTGTTTTGCTTCATCCCAGTCATCACAATCAATATCTATAATTCCAATATCATCACTTCTTTTCATAGCTGTATGTACAGAGATTACCCTTGGATGCATGACCTGGTCGTAATTATGCATATTCAATCTAATAAAATTTGTTTCTTGACCTTTTCTTTGAACAATTGATTTATTAATTTCTATCATGATCCAAAGCATCAAATCTCTTCCCATAGTTTGTTGTAGTATTCGACTTTTATTTTTTTGGTAGTAATTATAGATATCTATTTCTTTTAATCCTTTTGGATAATACTTATTTTGAAGAATTATTGTTTCTGGATTTTGTGGGTACATGTTTTATTCCTCTTCATTTTTTTTGTTCAAAATACTACTATTGGTGAAGTTGAATCAATTTACTCTTTTCAGAAGTCCTCATTAAATAAGTTAGATTGATTGATGATCTAGCATCATCAATTCCAAAACCACCACCATTCAAAATATCTTTATAAATTTCAGTATGTAAATCTGTAAAGCTATCACCAAACTGTAATTCTTCTCCATCAACTGTTATAGATCTAAAAGGTTTTCCAGTAAGAGAATCATTTTTATCAATGGACAAAAAGAAATCAACTACAGCATTTCTTAACCAAACAATTCCTGCAACATGATCTTGTTGAAATTCAGTTACTTTAAATGCTTCATAAGTTCCAAATAACCATATCATAATGTCAAACAAATGAATACCTATATTTGTTATAAGTCCACCAGATTTTTGCTCGTTTCCTTTCCATGATGATAAGTACCATAACCCTCTAGGAGTTATGTATCTTATGTTTACTATATGTTGACTAGATATACTCTTCTTTATTTCTTGAAGTTTCTTATCTAATCTTAACTGTAATACTACATAAATTTTTTTACCATATTCTTCTTCTAACTCTTTTAACTGGTTTAAATTCCAAGGGTTTATAACTAAAGGTTTTTCACAAATAGCATTTGCGCCAACTCGTAATGCAAGTCTACAATGTGCATCATGTAAATAATTAGGAGAACATATAGTAACATATTCTACTTGATTTTGCCCTCTTTTCAATTTTTCTAAATATCTATCAAATCTTTCAGGTTCTACAAAAAATCTACAATCTGGAAAATACTTGTCTAAAAGTCCTACAGAATCATGAGGATCTAAAGCAGCAAGTAATTGATTTCCTGTTTGGTGTATTGCTTCTATATGTCTTGGAGCAATATATCCAGCAACACCAGTAATTGCAAAATTAGACATCATACCTCTCCTTTAAAACTTTAACAATTCTTTCAGATGTATTTCCATCTAAAAATGGATATTCTAATCGTTCTCTTTTTTTATTATTTAGAAATTTAAAAGCCGATGTTAGAATTTTTGTAATATCACAACCAACTAAACAATTAACTCCATTTGCTATTGTAAATTTCCATTCTGTAGATTCTCTCATAGTAATACAAGGAACTCCAAGAAAAGCACTTTCAACTTGTAATCCACCAGAGTCTGTTAGTACAAATCTAGCTGACCTTAGAAATGATAAAAATTCTATGTATCCCATTGGTTGAAAAACAGATAAATATTTAAGATAGTTATCCAAACCAAACTTTTTAATTTGTTTCATTGTTCTGGGATGAATTGGAAATATTACATTAATTGCTGATGACAATTCTTGTGCTGCCATTAAAATATTTGTAAGATTGCTCCTACTATTTGTATTTTCTTCTCTATGTACTGTTAAAATACAATAAGGTGCCATTGGAACTTTTATTTGACTTAGTTTATTCCAATTCTCAACTATTGCATCTATAATAGGATTTCCAACTACAAAAATTTTATTTGGAGATATTCCTTCTTTTAGTAAATTGTCTTTTGAATCTTCATTCGTGCATAATAAACAATCTGACATATGATCAATTAATCGTCTATTTATTTCTTCTGGCATATTCTCATCATAACATCTCTCCCCAGATTCAACATGAACTACCTTTGTAAATCCGCATTTTGAAGCTGCTAAAGAACAACCTAAAGAACTATTTGTATCTCCAATTGTGATAACAATATCTGGTTCTTCTTTTTTACAAATCTTTTCAAAACCAGAAATAATCTTTGCTGTTTGAGAACCATGACTTCCAGAACCAACATTTAAATTAACTTCAGCTTCCAAAACTTCAAGTTGATTAAAAAATATTTTAGATAAATTATCATCATAATGTTGTCCTGTATTTACAATAATATACCAAATTTTATGTTCAGATAATTTTTTTACTATTGGGGCCATCTTCACAAAATTGGGTCTTGCGCCTACAGCTACGATGACTTTTTTCATTGTTCATTGTCCTTTCCATAGATTAGTTTTGGTCTTCGTTCTGGAAATATATGTTTATATACTTTTTCCCATAATAGTTTCGCTGTTGCTTCCATACTATGACATCTAACAACCCATTCTCTTGTTTTAACTTTTTTATTTTGTAATTCTTCATTAGATAACATAATCAATTTATATAACACTTTTTCCATTTGATTTGGATTATTAGCAATACAAATTTCTGATGGTCCATAAGTTTGAACATAAATATTTTCATTAAATGAATTTGTAACAGTAATTTTTCCTAAAGAAGCTGACTCTAAAGTTGCTGTACTCCATTCTCCAAATTTGTCTTGCATAACTTTTGGAGTGTAACATTCAATAACAATATCACATTTTTTTAATCTTTCTAAATGTTGATTCCATGGTAATCTATTTGTTTCAATAACATATTCAAACCTCTTTTTTACATCCGTTCTTTTTAATACTTCCAAAACTTTTCTAATTACATTAGTTCCTTTGATTGGAGTTTTATCTTCTTTATCAGAAGGAAAATGACCAATAATAATTTTGTTTGTATTTCTTCTTACGTAGTCAGGTAATAGCAAATCTGTATCTATTGGTGGTTTAATTAAACATGGATTTATACTTCCAGTATTTAATAAATATGGATGGTGAACAATTGTATAATTAACAAACTTATTTAAAAAACGATTTTCAATAATTCTTCCTTGCGGTCTTCCTACAAATGGTCTTCCGCCGTATTGCATAACTACAATCTTTTGTTTTACATCAACACCAGTATCAACAAATGTTCCGCTTGTAAAATGTAATACTCTAGCTTGTTTTGCTAATGGTAAAAGAACACGCGATTTATAAACATATGGCATTTTACTAACACGAACCATTTCTGCTAGTTCTAACTCATTTCCATAGCTCATGTGACTTCCACCTTTAAATGCTCTAACATCTAAATCAAGCATTTTTAAACATTGTGAAAAACGTAAAGCAATATTAGATAAATCCTGTGCTGTTAACATTAAAACATCAATCATTTTGTTAATCTCCCTTTTCTACGTTTTTTTCTACTACATATACCACAAGTTTTTAGTAAAGGACAAACATACTTTTGATGTTCATGATTTTGATGAACAGCATGTAAATTTAAAAATTTTGGTCTCATTCTGTTACTATGAAGATTCCTGTTAAATAACATATCACAAACTGCATAATTTTCATGCAAATCTTTTTTCAAAATAGCTCCTAAAAAGAAGAACCATGTAGTCGGTCTTTTCAATCCTTCGTAATATAAAAGTTGATGTTCTAATTTTTCAAATTTATCCCAATTTTGTAACATCTCATTTTTATTCTTTTCAAAGTCAAGATAAAAATCTTTTAATATTTGCAAATTATAAACCTCTAACATTGTAAATTTTTTAGGTGTAAGATTCTTACAAAGCTCTTCAATAATATTATCTTCTAAATACATTACATCTGCTGATTGTAAAATCATTCGATCGCAATCCTTTGATGACATTTTTAATACCAAATCATAAGCATGCATAAATCCTTCATATTTATCAAATCTATGATAATTAACCGGAATTCCTTTTCGAACTAAAAATTCTTCAATAATTGGATATGGGTCTACATCTGAATGATCATCTACAATACATACTTCAAACGGAAATGTTGTTTTTTGTTTTGAAAGAGAATAAAAAACATTTGGAAGAAAATCATTTTTATTATAGATTGACATGCAAATACTTGCTTTCATATAATATCTCCATTATAATTCTACGTAAGATATTGATGTCCCATATCCAATCTTTTTAATTTTTAACTGACGAAAATCAAGATCACATACTTCAAATAATGCTTGAGTTTCACCTGGCCATTGTGGATTGTTTAATTG
>Ga0105097_10000119_pt1 | contig 30633 bp, 28 predicted proteins | sample PPLLak12cMay2015_FD_87035 | JGI IMG/M metagenome (GOLD analysis project Ga0105097, IMG submission 87035) | Freshwater sediment microbial communities from Prairie Pothole Lake near Jamestown, North Dakota, USA - PPLs Lake P7 Core (1) Depth... | ecosystem: Environmental > Aquatic > Freshwater >...
ACGAGGATGTCGGGGACCTTGTCCTTGATCTCCCTGGTGGCCCGCTGGATGATCCCGTCTTTGCGGAAGGCGCCGGTGGCGTTCTCATCCTTCTCGTCGGGAATGCCGAAAAGCAGAACGGCCGGGATGCCCAGGTCCTTTGCGGCCTTCACCTCCTTGAGAAGATGATCGACGGACATCTGGAAGTTGCCGGGCATGGAGTGGATCGGCTTTTTCACGCCCTTCCCCTCGACGGCGAACAGGGGGTAGACGAGGTCATCGACGGAGAGCTTCGTCTCCCGGATGAGCCTTCGCAGATTTTCATTTTTCCTCAACCGCCTGGGTCTGTATGCCGGAAAAAACATGGGTTCCCCTCCGAATTGGTCTGTCTGGTCTGTTTAGTCTGTCTGTCCCGTCTATTCAGTCTGTTCAGTCTATTCCGCCCAAGAAGTCATTGCGAGCCGAGCCTCGCGAGGCGTTTATTTCGTTCATTTCGTCATTGCGAGGAACGAAGAGACGAAGCAATCTCGTAAATGCATCTCAAACGAAGATTGCCACGCCTCGCAAGGCTCGGCTCGCAATGACACTTTTATTTTATTTCTTCACTCAGACACTGAGACACTTCTTCTCACTCAGGCACTTTCTTAATTTCTTCATCCGTCAGGTAGCACGCCGGGTCGGCGGCCCATACATCGCCCGTGACGGCCTCGGCGCGGGCACGGAAGTTCCCTCCGCAGACCTCGAGCCAGCGGCACGCGGCGCAACGCCCCTTCACGTGCGGCTTCTTGTCCTTCATCTTCGCGAGCAGTTCATGGGACGGGTCCAGCCAGATCTCGCTGAAGGGCCGATACTTCACGTTCCCGAAGCTGTGAATGCGCCAGAACTGGTCAGCGTGCACCGCGCCGTCCCAGCTCACGCAGCCGATCCCGTGGCCCGAGCTGTTGCCCTCGTTCATCTGGAGAAGCTCCAGGACCTCCTCGGCACGCCCCGGGTCTTCCCGCAGGAGCCGAAGATAGACGTAGGGCCCGTCGGCATGGTTGTCCACGGTGAGGACCTCTTTTTCGATCCCGCGGTCGAAGAGATCCTTCGTGCGGTCCATGATGAGATCGACGAGCTGCCTCGTCTCCCCGTGCGTGAGGTCCTCTTCGACGAGGGCCGAGCCGCGCCCCGAGTAGACCAGGTGATAGAAGCACACCCGGGGGATGTTTTCCTTTTCGATGAAGTCGAAGATGCCGGGGATTTCACGCCAGTTCTTGCGGCTCACGGTGAAGCGGATGCCCACCTTGGTGCCGGCATCACGGGCGTTGCGGATGCCCCGCAGCGTCCTGTCGAAGGCCCCCTTGACGCCCCGGAAACGATCGTGAACCTCCCTCAGACCGTCGAGGCTCACCCCGATGTAGGAAAGGCCGATGTCGCTGAAGACCCTGGCCAGCTTCTTCGTGATGAGGGTCCCGTTCGTGGAGATGACGACGCGCATCCCCTTGTCGACGGCATATTGCGCAAGCTCAGGCAGATCGGGCCGCATGAGGGGCTCGCCGCCCGAAAGCAGCAGAACGGGCGAGCCGAAAGCGGCCAGATCGTCGATGAGCTGCCTGCCTTCCTGCGTCGTGAGTTCATCGCTGTAGAGGACATTCTGGGAGCTCGAATAGCAGTGGATGCACTTGAGGTTGCAGCGTCGCGTGATGTTCCAGACCACGACGGGGCGCTTGTCCTTCGAGAATTGCAGCAGGTGCGAGGGAAGCTTCGCAGAGTGGCGCCCGTAGCGCAACACGTCGGCGGCCTCCACGGCACCGCAGTATAGTTTTGAAATCCCGATCATCGGATCTTACTCACTTGTGTTTTCTATACAGCGTGTAGCACAAATTCGTTGAAGAAAATCCCCCTCAATCCCCCCCTGAGAAAAACCTGTTCCTTAGTCTTCCTCTCCCCCGGTGGGAGAGGATTGAGGTGAGGGGGACCGTTCCCCTTACCTTTTTCACCCTCACCCTGACCCTCTCCCATCAAGGGAGAGGGAAATTGAGGTTATGGTCCCCACAAGGAGGGCGGGGGAGGATTTTTCAGGCCTCTGTCACTTGCTCGAAAAGTACTCTATGAGCGACTTGACCATACCCGGAATCGTGAACTCTTCCTGGTAGATGTGTACGGTGAAGCCCTGTTTTTTCGCCGCGGCGGCGGTGACGGGGCCGATGCAGGCGATGCGCACCGTTTCGGGCAGGGCCGCGCCACCCATGATTTCCCTAAAGTTATTCACTGTCGAGGGGCTTGTAAAGGTGATGACGTCGACCTTCCCGGCATCGAGAAGGGGCCGCAGCTCCCCTTTTCGGCTCTCCGAACGCACCGTCGAGTACACGGTGACCACGTCGACGGAGGCGCCCAGCTTCGAGAGCCCATCGGGGATCACATCCCTTGCCTCCTGCGCACGGGGCAGCAGGACCCGTTTCCCCTCGAGGTCAACGTCCAGGAAGGCCCTGACGACACCCTCCGAGATGTATTCGCCTGGGACGATGTCCACCCGGATCCCCATGCCTTCGACGGCCGCAGCCGTGGCCGGTCCGATGGTGCAGATCCGGATCCCCTTGAGATCGCGAACATCCCTTCCCGTCTCGCGAAGCCGCCGGAAGAAATGCTTCACACCGTTGGCGCTCGTGAAGATGATCCATTGATAGGATTCCAGGTCTCCGAGAGCCCTGTCCACATTCTCCCAGCTTGCAGGGGGCGCAATCCGGATCGTGGGAAAGAGGATCACCCGGGCGCCTTCGGCGGAAAGCCGCCGGGAAAACTCAGCCGCCTGCTCCTCGGGCCTCGTGATGACAACGCCCCTTCCGAAGAGGGGCTTCGTCTCGAACCAGCCGAGCCTCGGCCGCAGCGACACGACCTCACCGACGACGAGAATGGAGGGCGGCGAGAAGCCTTGATTTTTCGCTTTCGCCGCGATGTCGGCCAGCGTCCCCGTGAGCGTCTCCTGATCGGGAGTCGTCCCCCAGCGGATGAGCGCCGCAGGGGTTTCGGGGCTTTTTCCTCCCGCGACGAGATTCCGGGCAATGCTGGCGAGGTTCTTCACCCCCATGAGAAAGACGAGCGTGCCGATCCCCGAGAGCTTGGCCCAGTCGATATCGCTCTTCTCCTTCGTGGGGTCCTCGTGCCCCGTGACAAAGGCCACCGTCGAGGTGTAGCCGCGGTGCGTCAGCGGGATCCCCGCAAAGGCGGGCACCGCGATGGCCGACGTGACCCCCGGGATGACTTCGAAGGCAATCCCGGCCTCCCAGAGAACCTCGGCCTCCTCGCCTCCGCGCCCGAAGATGAAGGGGTCGCCGCCCTTGAGACGGGCCACGACGTTTCCCTTGCGGGCCTCATCGACGAGGACCTGGTTGATCTCACCCTGGGGGAGCGTGTGATCGCCGCCCTTCTTGCCCACGTAGATGAGGCGGGCGTCCTTCCCGGCCCGGCCGAGGAATTCCTCGTTTGCCAGGTAGTCGTAGACGACGACATCGGCCTCGGCGATGCACTGGACCCCGCGCAACGTGATGAGACCCGGATCCCCAGGGCCTGCACCGATGATGTATACCTTACCCTTCTTGCTCACCCAATCACTCCGTTTGCATCGCCAATCTCTTCGTGTTTGCTGCAGGTACGAGGTTCGAGGCGCGAGGATCGAGGATTTTTTGTCCTCGGACCTCGTTCCTCGGTCCTCGATCCTAGTGCGAGAGCCGTCGATACACCTCGTCGATGATCTGTCTGCCGCCGCCGGCCAGGATTCTCTCGCCCAGGATTCGGCCCATGTTCTCGGCCTCGGCAACGGGGCCCCTCACGTGGTCCTTGATGAGCAGGCGGCCGTCCAGGCTCGCCACGAGGCCCGTCACGGTTATCGAGTCCTTCTCGATCTTTGCGTGGGCCGCCACGGGAACCTGGCAGCCTGCGCCGAAGACGGCCAGAAAGGCCCGCTCGGCGCTCACCTCGATGAAGGTCGTCTCGTGGTTGAGAACGGAGACGATTTCCCGCACATCATCGTCTTTGCGCACCTCGACCCCCAGGGCGCCCTGCCCGACGGCCGGTGTCATGATCTCAGCGGGAATGTACTGGGAGACCCGGTCCTGCCAGCCCATGCGCTTGAGGCCCGCCGCGGCCACAATGATCCCGTCGAGGTTTTCCCGCTCGATCTTCTTGATCCTCGTGTCCAGGTTTCCCCGGATGGGAACGATCTCCACGTCCATGTAGATGTTCTTCAGCTGCGAGCCCCGCCGCAGCGACCCCGTGCCGATCCGGGCCCTCGCGGGGATCCGCTCGAGCTTGAAGTTGCCCTTCGAGATGAGGACATCCCGGGGGTCTTCACGCTCGAGCATGGCGGCGATCACGAGGCCTTCCGGGATCAGGGCCGGCACATCCTTCATGCTGTGGATGGCCACGTCGATGCGGCGATCCAGGAGCGCCTCCTCGAGTTCCTTCACGAAGGCGCCCTTGCCGCCGATCTGGGCAAGAGAGACATCCTGCATCCTGTCGCCCGTCGTCTTGATGACATGGACATCGAGGGTGAGACCGCTTGCGCGCCTGCGGAGCTCCTCCATGACGAGCCCCGTCTGCTTGAGCGCAAGCTGGCTTCCCCGCGTCCCGACTTTCAGTACCCTTCCGATGATCTTTCTCCTTTGGTTTCAATTCTGCGGCGTTGACCCGACTCAACACCGATTGGAAACGCGCTGTACGCAGAGGGTAAGAGGGTTTGAGGTGGAGAAGGTTGGAGAAGCATCAATTACGCGATTGTCGACCACCATATCCAACCTTCTTACCTTCTTACCTTCTCACCTTCCCCGTCCACGGAACGCTCCGGACTCTCCACCGGTTCTGAAACATCCTCGGAACCAAGCCTGAAGAGCTTGCGGATGGCGGCCACGTAGGGCATGGCCCCGTTCGACTGGCTCTCCTCCTTGAGCCCCGTGACAGGGTCGTGGAGGATCTTGTTGATGATCTGCGTCGTGAGGATCTCGATGTTCTTCCGGTCCTCCTCGCCGAGGCTCTTCAGCCACGAACCCGACTTCTCCATCTCGGCCCGCATGATGGACTCCACCTTTTCCCTCAGCGACACGATGGTGGGGACCACCTCGAGGGTGTTGTACCACTCGGCGAATTTCAGGACCTCATCGCCGATGATGCCCTCGGCCTTCTCGGCCTCCCGGAGTCGGTTGCGCAGGTTCTCGTCGACGACGCCCTGGAGATCGTCGATGTTGAAGAGGTAGACGTTGTCGATCCGGCCCACCTCGGGGTCCACGTCGCGCGGCACGGCGATGTCGATGAGAAAGAGGAGGCGGTTCTTCCGGCGCCTCAGGGCCGCCTGGATCATGGCCGGGGTGATCATGTAGCCTGCGGCACCCGTGGAGCTGATGACGATGTCGGCCTCCTGGAGCTTCTCCTCGAGGAGATCGAGACCCACGGGGATCCCCTGGAACTCCTCGGCGACCTGCACGGCCCTGGCGTGGGTCCGGTTGGCCACGATGATCCTCCCCGCGCCGTTGTTCATCAGGTGGCGGGCGGCAAGCTCCGACATCTCGCCGGCGCCCACCAGAAGGACGGTTCTGCCTTCCAGGCTCCCCAGGACCTTCTTGGCCATCTCCACGGCGGCGAAGCTCACCGACACGGCGTTGTTGGCGATGGCCGTCTCGGTGCGCACCCGCTTGGCCGTGCGGAAGGCGTGATGCAGAAGCTTGTTGAGGATGATCCCCGAGGCCTTCTGCTCCACGCAGTCGCGGTAGGCCTCCTTCATCTGCCCGAGGATCTGGGGCTCGCCCATGACCATGGAATCGAGGCTCGAGGTCACCCGGAAGAGGTGGCGCACGGCTTCGCTGCCGCAGTAAACGTAAAGGCACTTCTCCAGCTCGGAGGCATCCAGGTTGCCGTGGCGCAGGATAAAGGCCTTCACGCGGGCAATGGCCTCCTCCATGTCCTCGGCCCGGGCCAGGACCTCCACCCGGTTGCACGTCGACAGGTAGAGCGCCTCCTTGATGGCCGGCGCGCGCAGGATCTCCTCGAGGGGGCGCACCCCGTCGCCGCAGGAAAACGAGAGCCTTTCCCGGATCTCCAGTGGCGCCGTCTTATGGTTCATGCCGACAAGGATGACGTTCATGTGAAAAAAATCACTTTCCCTCAGGCTCCCTCGCTCTCTGGAAAGCCATTCCTTTCAGGCTTCCTCTCCCCTCCGAGGGAGAGGATCGAGGTGAGGGGGACCACCCCTTTCTTCTGGTTTGCGAGGGTCGGGGTGTGGGGGACCGTTCTCACTTCCTCATATAAATTTATGCACGGAGCTCACGAAGCTCACCCCGATAAATGCCGAAATCAGCACCGCGAGAGCCGCGATGGACAGCACGGCGATCTTCTTCCCTTTCCAGCCGATGGCGAGCCGCTGATGCAGCAGAAAGGCGTAGAAGCACCACACGGCAAAGGACCAGATCGTCTTCGGGTCCGTCGCCCAGTTGCTCCCGTCCCAGGCCGTCCTGGCCCAGAGAGACCCCACGATGAGCCCCAGGGTGAGAAGAGGGAACCCCCACAGCAGGCCCACGTGGTTGATGTTGTCGAGATCCCCCAGTGACGGGAGATAGCGGGCCAGGGCCCCCATCCTGCGCTGCCGGATCTGGCGGTCCTGGACGCAGTACATGACGCCTGCCAGCGAGGCCAGGGCAAAGAGCCCCTCGCCGATGATGGAGAGCGTCACGTGGATGGGTACGAGCCTGCCCTGCACTGCGTCGGGAATGGCCAGGGTCCCTTCGAGGCTCAACGACGCGAGCATCATGAGGAGCACGGCAAAGGGCGCCACGATGGCCCCCAGGACCCTCGTCTTGGTCCGGATCTGGAGGGCAAGATAGGCGCCGGCGACGATCCAGGCAAAGAAGGACATGGCCTCGAAGAGGTTCACGGCGATATTGACGCCTCTTTCGTTGAAGACAAAGAGGAAGTGGACCGTGTGGAGCGCCACGGCAAGGCCGAGGATCCACGTGGAGGCCTTGGCAAGAACGACGCGCGTGGCCACGAGCGACACGAGGTAGCCGACGGTGGCCGCCAGGTACGCCGCCAGCGCCGCCTTGAAAAACAGGATATCCATGTTGCTCCAATCCATCATCCGCCCCTTGACCTCGGACCCCTTATCACTGGCAGGACAATCATGTCATTCCTGGCCTTGACCAGGAATCCATTTGGAGTGTGGATCCCCGCATGCGCGGGGATGACAAATGGGTTATGGTCTTGCCGGTCTGACTTTTTTCGTACTCTTTGTATCTTTGCTTGTGGCCCTGTTTTTTTCCGCCGGGCCGCTTCCGGCCGACGTTATTTCCTTTTCTTCCCGAAGCCCGAATCCCCAATCGATCGAAGGTCGATGGTGATCCCCGCGATGTCCTTCACGACTGCCTCGGCCTTCTCCCACTGCCCTTTGCGGATATGCTCCAGGATGTCGGAATCGACGAGGGTCTCGAAGACTTTCCGGTTCTCGTCGGAGCCCTGCCCCCGGTCGATGATCTTCCCGCGCAACGCGCCCATGATCTTCAGCAACACCTCGTACTCGGGCCCGTAGCGCTCCTCGAGCTCCTGCCGCAGCTTCTTCGCCAGGGCCGGGCTCTTGCCTCCCGTGGCAACGGTGATGACCAGATCCCCCTGCCGGCAAAGGGCCGGAAGGATGAAATCACAGCGATCCGGGTCGTCGACGATGTTGGCGAGCACCCCCCGCTTGCGGGCATCGCGGTAGATCCTCTCATTGATGTCGGGGTCATCGGTTGCCCCGATGACGAGGAAAACGCCATCGAGATGCGCTTCGTCGTAATCGCCCGGGATGTGCGCGATCCGGCCCGCCTGCGCGAGCCCGGAGAGGGCCGGCGTCAGTTGCTTCCCCACGACGCTCACGCGGGCCCCGCACTCGAGGAGCCGCTGCGCCTTTCTCTCCCCGACTTCACCTGCGCCGATGACGAGGCACCGCCTGCCTGATATGTCGAGGCCGATCGGGTAATATCTCATTGAAATCCGCCGCTTTCCCCGGGAGATTTGATAGACTGATGAGGCTATCACGACGGGTTTTAAAATTCAAGTTACTTGAAATCTCTCGAAAAACAGGCTATACAGCGGTCTTGAGAACTTCGGGGGCTTTTCCGAGATCCCCCCGCCCGGCAGTCCCAAACCGGCATCCGGGGCGTGGGGTTTGAGTCCCCGATCCACGCAGGAAAGCATCGGAAGGAGGCATCATGCCCGGCAGCATGGACAAATCCTCGGCAGGAAAAGAGAAATGGGTCCGTTTCAAGCTCAGCACGCCGCCCGAGCTGGCCGAGGCCCTGTCGAACTATCTCACGGAAATGGGGGCCCAGGGGGTCTTCGAGGAGTTCCTGCAGCCGGGGCACTCCGACGTACCGGAGCCGGAACCCCAGGACGAGAGGGTCCTGAACGCCTACTTCCCTTCCGACACGGGGGACGATGCGCGCGCCGCGCAACTGAAGTCCTACATCGGCAATCTGGCCGATTTCTTCCCCGACCTGAAGAAGCCGATCTTCGACACGGAGGTCATCATCGACCCGCAGTGGAGCGAGGTGTGGAAACGCTTCTTCAAGCCCCTGCGGATCAGCAAGAACATCATCGTGAAGCCCTCCTGGGAGCGCTACTCCGCTACGGGCCGCGAGACGGTCATCGAGATCGACCCCGGCATGGCCTTTGGCACGGGGCAGCACCCCTCGACCAGCATGTGCCTCGAGGCCATGGAGGAGATCCTGCTCAAGGACAGGACCTTCCAGAAGTGGCGGGTCCTTGACGTGGGCACCGGCACGGGGATCCTGGGCATCTCGGCGGCCAAGCTCGGCGCGTCGAGCGTCATGTGCGTCGACATCGACGCCCAGGCCGTGGAGATCGCCCACAAGAACGTGGCCGTCAACCACGTGGGCGACCGCGTCGTCATCGTCAACAGCGACGTCGCCAGGATCAAGGGGACTTTCGAGCTGATCGTGGCCAACCTCACGGCGGAGACGCTCATCAAGATCAAGTCTCACCTCGTCAAGATGATGGAGAAGGGCGGCTATCTCGTCATCTCCGGGATCATCGAGAAGAACCGGCAGGACGTGGAAAAGGCCTTCACCCGCGACGACCTGATCAGCCACCGGGTCATCGCCGACAAGGAGTGGGCCTGCTACGTCTACAAGAAGCCGGCAAAGGCTTAAGGGATGATTCCCCGGATCTACTGTCCCCCCATCCCCGATGAAGACAGCGCCATCGAGCTGGCCGCTGATACGGTCCGTTACCTGAAGAGCGTGCTGAGGCTGGGACCCGGCGACGAAGTCCTCTTCTTCGACGGGACGGGCTGGGAGTACAGCGCTGTGATTGAGCGGATCGAAAGCCGCAATGGTGCCGCACGGATCGTCGCCAGGCAGAGGGTCCCCCTCGAGATCCCCGTGCGCATCACGCTGGCCCAGGCCCTTCCCAAGGGCGACAAGATGGAATTCATCGTCCAGAAGGCCACGGAGCTGGGAGCGGCCCGGGTGATCCCCTTCCGCTCGTCGCGTACCATACCGAGGCGGACCGAGGAGAGGGCTGCAAAGAGGCTCGAGCGCTGGCGCAGGATCGCCGCCGAGGCGGCCGAGCAGTGCGGGCGGGGCGACGTCCCCGAGATCGCCGGGACCGTTTCCTACGCGGAGGCACTCGGCATGGCCCGGCCGGGGTCGGTGAAGATCCTCTTCTGGGAATCCGAGACGGAGCGCTCCGTCCGTGAAATCCTGAAAACAGAAGAGGCCCGTTCGGCAAAGGAGTTTTTCCTCGTCGTGGGGCCCGAGGGAGGTCTCTCGGGCGAGGAGGCGCAGACGGCCCGCGAGGCCGGTTTTCTCACAGCAAGCCTCGGCCGGCTCGTCCTGCGGGTGGAAACGGCGGCCCTTGCCATCCTGGCCATTTTCCAGTATGAATGCGGCCTGATCGGCACCCTGAAGAGGAGCATTCAAGATGGATAGCCATTACGGCGGGTTCTGGCGGCGTTTCGTCGCGATTTCAATCGACCTTTGCATCCTGGGCACGATCGGGTTCACGATGCTCATCCTGGGCTCCGTTGCCTTTGGCCTGGGCATCTCACCCGAGGATATGGCCGCCGATCCCGAGACCCTCATGGAAGTCGGCGCGAAGGTCTGGGCGATCTACCAGGCCCTCGGCTTCTTTGTCAACATGGCCTACTTTACCTGGTTCCACGGCACAACGGGGCAGACGCCGGGAAAGCGCCTGATGGGCCTGCGCGTCGTCCGGGACACGGGCGAGGCCATTTCCTTCGGGACGGCCTTTCTGCGCTGGGTGGGCTACCTGATCTCCTTTTTGCCCCTGTGCATGGGCTTTCTGTGGGCTGGAGCAGACCGCCGCAAGCAGGCCTGGCACGACAAGATCGCCGGTACCGTCGTGATCGACCTCTACCGGGTCGTCGAGGTCGAGATCCCGCCAAAAAATGCCTTGACAAATCAGGGCAATTTATTTACTTAACGTGTTCTTGAAAGCAGACGCGGGTCGGTAGCTCAGTCGGTAGAGCATCGGACTGAAAATCCGAGTGTCGGCGGTTCAACTCCGCCCTGACCCACCAGGAAAATCAAGGGGTTGCAGGTTTTATCCTGTAGCCCCTTTTTCTTTATGGTTACTCTTTTCGCCCCATATGAAGTTGTTGTGATGAAAAGTGCCTGTGCATAATTCCCGGTTCGTCTTATTGATAACGCTTCTTCAGATTTTCGATTTCTTCTTTGAGTTCACTGATCTGTCGTCGCAAATCCTCCACCTCATCATAGTGCCCGCCTTGCATTGGGTAACTGCGGCTGCCGAAGTAAAGGAATAGTACCATGACCATGAGGACGAGACCTGTCAGCGGATACATGAAGCCCCAATCGCCCATCGGATGACCATCCCCTTGGATTTTTAAATCTTGGCCGCCTACTTTCTATGTTCGGCATCCCCTTTTTCAGGTCTTTCTTGTGAGTGCTGCGGTCCCCCCTTGTGCTGCTCTTCCGGTAGTCGAGATGGTCCGTGTTGGGGTTGTTGCTTCTGATGCTGCTCGACCTGTGGCTGATGTGGTTGGTGCTGCTTCTGCTGCAGTACCTGCGGTTGCTGCCTTTGCTGTTCTTGCCTCTGTTTTTGATACTGCTGGACCTCGGGCCTCTGCTGATACTCACGTTGTCTTTCTTGTCTCACTTGCTGTCGCTACTGCTGGGACTTGGCTGAATAATCTTCCTTATCAAAGAACATCTCATCCAAAGGTTGCCTCCAACCATTGTATCGTCGTCTTCACGATGTGAGCGACGATGTCCGACTCGGGAATGCCCATGGCCCTGGGAAGGTGGAAGGAATGGTCACCTCCTTCGATAATGTCCAGCTTCCAGGGAGCCGACAGTTTGCCCAGGACGGTTTGCATCTTCCCCAGATTGCACAGGCTGTCTCTTGTCCCGGCGAAAAAGAGCATCGGGACCTCGATCCTGTACAAGTGGGCATCCCTGATCTTTGACGGGTCGCCCGCCGGATGGAGGGGATAGCCCAGAAAGATCAGACCCTCCACCGGCAGTTTCTTCCCGGCGGCCATCTGAGAGGCTATCCGTCCGCCCATGGACTTGCCGGCGGCGATGACACGGGTCACATCAACCCCTGCATCCTCCCGGAAATACCGGCAGACCGCAACCCAGGTGTCCTCCAATTTTTCAGGCCGATCCGGCATCTTCAGCCCCTTCTCCTTGTAGGGAAAATTGAAGCGTAACGCCGGATAACCTGCCTTGGCCAGGCCGTCCGAGAATGAGGCAAGGAGGGGATTCTCCATGTCATTGCCGGCGCCGTGGGCCGTGATCAATCCCATGCCGGGCACCCGCTCTTTGTTGGGGGGCAGACTCAGGATGGCCGATACGGATTCGCCTGCCGCCAGGGGGATGGTCAATCTCCGCCTGTCCATGGGACCCCTCCATGTTCATAGGGGTTGAAGATGTATTGCAGCCTCTTCTTTTTTGTGCTGTTTTTGCGCAGTTGAAATCCCGGGCGCTCTATTGATGGCTCGACGAAACATGAAGCGGGGGCCTCATATCCTTTTTTCGAGCAACGAGCTTAATCGTTCCAGGTGCTGTTTTTCCTCACCGGATAATACGTGAAATACCTGTGCCGATCGCTGATTTTTCATCTGACGTTCCATCTTGAGATAGAGATCGTAAGAATTGGTTTCCAGGGAAAGAGAGAGTTCAAGGATTTCTGTCGTCCTTTTTCCCTTTGCCCACTGCAAGGCCTCACCGACCCTCATTCCCCCTTCCATCACATCGCCTTCCTTCCCGGGCGGTATGACTGAGCCCGGGAATCCCGGGTCAGGAACTTTGCCGGAAAACTCCTCATAAAGCTCGAGAAGAGAAGCCATGTGATGCTCCTCGGCTTTTGCCAGTTGACGGTAGAGATCTTTTGCCTCATTGTCCGTTAACGTGGAAGCCAATTCGGAATAGAATTTGCGAGACCCGTCTTCCAGGAGCCATGCCAAAGCGATCAACTCCTCCGGCTTTGTGACCGGAGAAAAGTAGGCCATCCCGGATTGCGGAGCCCCCTCTGCGACCAGACCCTCCCAGGCCGTGATCCCTCCTTCCATGCTGTAAACCTCTTTAAATCCTGCCCCCGATAGTGTGGCTGCAGCCGCCCGGCTGCGTACTCCCGAGCCTCAGTAGACGATCGTCGGTTTATCGGGATCAAGTTCCAAGAGGCGATCCGCCACCTCTCCGACCAAGATTAATCGCGCACCGGGGAGATGGCCTCTTTCATACTCTTTGGGCGTTCTCACATCGACCAGATTATATTCCTCCGGATTCTTCTCCTTCAAAAACAGGCGGACCTCTTCCGGCGACCAGGTCGAAACCGGTTTGAAATAGTCCAAAATACCCATCACGTCACCCCTCTGCCATTCTCATTCCATTGTGGCGCCCCGGCGCGCTCCAGGGTCTGCTTTATGACGCTTGCCCCTTGCTCGACGAGGGCACCGACAGGTCCCGCCAAATCGTTCGGCAACAGGTCTGTGATCCAGACAAGCCGGGTGCGGCCCTCACCTTCCGGGAAGACCTGCATCGAGGCGTTGTGGTGTTTGGGTCGCCACTCAACCACCGCATAAACGAGCCGGTGTCGCATGTCGTCAATGTCCACAATCAGCTCGCGGACCACCGAGCCGTTCGCGAAGGTCACGATCCTGGAGTCTCCCTCGAGGCGAACATCGACGACGAAGCCCGGTGCCAGACGCCGATGAACCGCGCCGATATCGCGAACCGCCGCCCAGACGTCTTCAGCGTTTGCGTCGATCAGGATTTCCTTGTAGATGGAAGCCATTTCTCTCCCTCCATGCGTTTGCGTTCAGCCACGCCGACGGAGATCTGAGATGAATTTTACCAGATTGTGGATATCGCCCACAACCCCGGGCACTGCCATGGGAACCCGAAGAAGGCGGGGCTGCATGTCGGCGACGTGTCCCTCCCTGCTGTAATGATTTTCGAGCCATAAAATCAGTCAATCCCCTATTCAGGTCGCTGTCCAATGTTTTTATGATTAAAAGTGAATTCGAGTTTACCGACAGATTCTCACTCATGAGAACATCCATCAGGAAATGAAGGGGGAACGGTCGTGAAGAAAAGGACGGTACCTCATAAAGTCACTGGCCGTGCAAGCTACACGATTGATCTTTTCAAATTGCTTGTTATCATTCTGGCCGCGGCTGTTTTCAGCGTCATGGCGGGCGCGGCAGACAAACAGAATCGCAAGGCAATGGGCAAGATCGAGCCATTGCCCCAGGATCTGGAAATTCAGCTGGCTCTCAGCGCACTGCCGCCACACCTCAGAGACAATGCAACGGTGTATGTCCTGAACCCCGACAAGGGTTTTGAAGTTGCCCGCACGGGTGCGAACGGATTCCACGCCTTTGTTGCCCGGACCGGTGATGATGCGTTCAGGGGGTCCTGGCCCTTAACGAAATATAGAGATGATATTCTCTACCCGATCTCCTTTGACAAAGCGGGCGCCAGGGCACAAATGCGGGTCTTCTTTGACGCAGCGGAGATGCAGGCCAACGGTACTCCTCCCGGCGAACTGAAGAAGATCATCAAAGACCGTTTCAAATCAGGATACTATAAAGCGCCTGAACGAGCCGGTATCTCGTACATGCTGTCTCCAATCCTGAGAACGTACTATAACCCGGAAGCAAGCGGGGAAGAAAGCGACAGTGTCATCACCATTAACTATCCACACGTCATGTACTACGCCCCCAATGTATCCAATGAAGAAATAGGCGGCGGGAAACTCGGTGGCATGTATCCTTTTGTTATCATGCCCGGCCCCCATGGATACTTCATCCAGCCTCTCGATCTGACGGAAAGAGCAGCCATTAATAAAGAGTACGAGGAGATGCTTGCAAGACTTTGCAAAATCAAGGAAGTGTGGTGTCTGCCAAAGGGAAAATAAGAAGCACTGCCTGACGCAAAGGAGGATTCCGATGAGCTACGTTGACGGATATGTGTTGCCGGTCCCGAAGAAGAACCTGAAAGCCTATGCCCGCATGGCCAGGATGGGGGCAAAAGTGTGGATGAAGCACGGCGCTCTTGATTACAAGGAATGTGTCGGCGAGGACTTGAAGACCCAGTGGGGGAAGTCTTTTTCGAGCATGCTCAAGTTGAAGCCCGGCGAGACGGTGGTTTTTTCGTATATCGTATTCAAATCGCGGGCGCACCGCGATCGCGTCAACGCAAAGGTGATGAAAGAAATGGAAAAGATGGGTGAGATGGAGATGCCCTTCGACATCAAGCGCATGGTATACGGCGGATTCAAGGTCCTGGTTGGAACCTAGCGCAGGCGAGCGGGTTCACGCTAGGGCACTGAAATTTCCGCCCTGACCCGCCGGAAATCAAAAAGGGGCCAGCCGCTTGCGGGTTGCCCCTTCTCTATTTTGCCACTCCACCGGATTTTTTGCAGGCGGCCACGACGCGGCCATCTCGTCGTCACGGCGGGAATTCGCGCATTAAAAGAGACTTGCCCCATCAAGTATTGGCGGGGTCTTGATGGGGCAAGAAAAGAGAGGGGAGGGGATACAAAGCTTTTACGGTTCCAGTATGCACCGATTGCACTTGCGAAAGCCATCCGCCATCGATGGATTTTCCCCGTCGAAAAGACTGATATCGCTCTAAGGGAATGGATGAGAAATTGGAGGATCTTGGAATGACAACGACAAGCGCTCCGGCCGTTCAGGCATCGTGGTCGAAGACATACCCCACGGAGCGGACGCTCCGGAAATATTTCGGCTGGTGGGGGTTGTCCTCGAAGTATTTGCGGAACCGCACGATAAAGTTGTCCACGGTCCGTGACGGCGTGTCCCCCGTGTATCCCCACCCGATCTCCAGGAGCTCCCTGCGCGACAGCAGCTTGCCGCGGTTGATGATGAAGAGCTTCAGGAGCCTGATTTCCTGCTCCGTCAGGCTGACCTCGCCCGCCCGGCATCGGGCCGTGAACTTCTCGAAATCGATCACGTTGCCGCCGAAGGCATACACAGGCCCCGGCGCGGCAAGGCCCCCCCGGGCAGGATCGCCCTCTCCGCCCCAGGCGGCCCGCGTCAGGAGCCGCTCGACGCGCAGCAGGAACTCGTCGAGGTTGAAGGGTTTCGACAGGTAGTCGTCAACACCGTAGGCAAGCCCCTTGACCCGGTACTCGGGCTCGCTCTTTGCCGAGAGGATCAGGATGGGAAGCCTCTCGTCCTCGAGCCGGATGCTGCGGAGGATCGACAGACCGTCGATTCCGGGCAGCATGATGTCCAGCACGATCAGGTCCGGCCTCCACTCCTTCCACTGCCTCAGGCCCGAGGGGCCGTCGAGGGCGATTGCCGCATCATGGCCCTTGAGAGAGAGGTTGAGCCTCAGGCCCTCCGCGATGTGCGCGTCATCCTCGATGATGAGAATCCTTTTCCGACCCGTTTCCATCATGACTGACTCCTCTGCCCGCTGGATCCCTCAGCGGCTTGAGCCCCCGGGCTCAGCAGCGGCAGGGTCAGAGTGAAGACGGCCCCTTTCCCCCTGCCTTTGCTCTCGGCATCCAGTTTCCCCCGGTGGATTTTCGCGATCTGCTGGGCCAGATAGAGGCCCAGGCCGCTTCCTTTCGCTGTCATGTCGTCCGTCGAGCCGACCTGGTAGAACTTCTTGAAGATATTCCGAAGCTCCGGCTTTTCGATGCCGATCCCGTTGTCCTCGAACCTTAGCTGCAGCTCATTGCCCCTGGGGACGAAGCGGATGTCCACGGCGGGAACGCTCGATTTGTTGTACTTCACGGCATTGGTCAGGATGTTCATCAGGAACATGTCTAACAGCGAGGGAATTACGGAACCCCGGAGCGGTTTGCCCGCCGGGTTGTGAACCCGGATCTCCGCGTTGCGGAACAGATCCGCATTGCTGCGGCGGAACTGCTCGACGGCACCCACCAGGTCCGTCTCGACGAAATCCTTCCGGTAACTGCCGCTCTCGATACGGGCCAGATCCATGATGCGGTTGATGTTGTCCAGGAGCCTCTCCACGTCGTGGATCATGAAACCGACATAACGGAGCCGGTCCTCCCGGGGCAGTTCGTGCTTCGCGAAGGTTTCCAGGTAGAGCTTCAGGGACGTCACGGGCGTCTTCAGCTCGTGGGTGAAGCTGTTGATGAAGTTTCTCTGCATCCGGTAGAGCTGCAACGTCTTCTGGTTGTAGATGAAGATGATGAAGACCCCGGCCAGGATGATCGCCACCAGGATGGAGAGCACCAGGATGACGACCCACGTCTGGACCTCGAGGAACTGGGAGGGGTCGAGCTGGTACTTCTCGATGACCCCCCGGAGCCCCGTGCTGACCTCGATGTACCAGTAGATGTAGAGGGCCAGCGACGCCGCCAGGGCGACGATGGAAAAGACGAAGATGAAAACGGGATGATAGAACCACTTGAACCGGTTCACGGACGCTCTCCATGCGGGGCTCGAGCCTGCCCCGCACAAGAACCGTATAATGAGGCCCTCCCCGTGTCAACGGGCAAATCGTTTTGCCGCAAAACCGGCTTTGTAAAACTATTGTAAAAGGCCAATCAGCGCTTTCCTTCCCGGGCTCAGGGGTTCATGATTGCCGGAAATCAGACCCTTGGAAGGAACCTCATGCCGAAATCACAGACTACCCATCCTCTGGGCCGTCGGGCCCGGATCCTGCTCACCAGCGTCTTCGGGCCCTATGCGCAGGATGACGAATACGGAAGCCGCCGGATCAACCCGATGGAGCTCTACCAGAACCAGGTGACGCGCATCCAGGGAGGCTTCTCCCTTCGCATGTTCCACCCCTCGTTTGCACTGCGGGTGCTGCAGGCCAACATCGACGCCCCCTGCACAGTCCTCGATTACCCGACGCTCGAAGACTTCACCTGCGAGATCCGGGATCACGAATACGACATCGTGGGGATCAGCTCCATCGTGCCCAACACCGGCAAGGTGAAAGAGATGTGCGAGCGGATCCGCGAGCACCGGCCCGGCGCAACCATCGTCGTCGGCGGACACATCGCCAGCCGCGAGGGCCTCGACGGGATCATCGATGCCGACCACATCGTGAAGGGCGACGGGATCTCGTGGTTTCGGCGCTATCTCGGCGAGGACAAGGAGGCGCCCGTGCGGCACCCCATGGTCTACTCGGGGTTCGGCGCCCGGGTCCTGGGCATCGACCTGCCGCAAAAGCCGGGGCGCACGGCGGCCATCATGATCCCCTCCGTGGGGTGCCCCGTGGGCTGTAACTTCTGCTCCACGTCGGCCCTCTTCGGCGGCAAGGGGAATTTCATCAATTTCTACGAGACGGGCGATGAGCTTTACTCCGTCATGTGCCAGATCGAGGAGAAACTTCGCGTTCGATCCTTCTTCGTTCTCGACGAGAATTTCCTTCTCCACCGCAAGCGGGCCCTGCGCCTGCTGGAGCTGATGGAGCAAAACGGGAAGAGCTGGGCCCTGAACGTCTTCAGCTCCGCCCGCGTTTTGCAGTCCTACTCGATCGAGCAGCTTGTGGGGCTGGGGATCATCTGGGTCTGGATGGGCCTCGAGGGCGAGAGCAGCAGCTACCGCAAGCTCGAGGACGTGGACACGCGGAGCCTCGTAAAGACCCTGCAGTCGCACGGCATCCGCGTCCTGGGCTCGTCCATCATCGGCCTGGAAAACCACACGCCCGATAACATGGATGGTATCATCGACTACGCCGTAAGCCACGACACGGACTTCCACCAGTTCATGCTCTACACCCCGAACCCGGGCACGCCTCTCCATGAGCGGCACCGCAGGGACGGGACGCTCCTTCCCGAATCGGATTTCCCCGCGGCCGATTCCCACGGTCAGTACCGCTTCAATTACCGCCACCCTCACATCCGGGACGGCCGGGAGGAGGAATTTCTCATCGGCGCCTTCCGCCGGGATTTCGAGGTCAACGGCCCCAGCCTCTACCGCCTCATCCGCACCATGCTGAAGGGCTGGCAGGCATACAAGGACCACCCCGACGCCCGCATCCGCAACCGTTTCGCCTGGGATGCCGCGCCCCTGAAATCGGCCTACGCGGGAGCCGTCTGGGCCATGCGGAAGTGGTACCGGGGAAACGGGCCCCTGCATGCAAAGATGGATGCCCTCCTGCAAGACTTCTACGGGACCTTCGGCTGGAAAACGAGGGTCCTGGCGCCCCTGTTCGGCCGCTACGCCCTGGCAAAACTCAAGAGCGAGGAAAAACGGCTGAAGAAAGGCTGGAGATATGAACCGCGCACGCTGCGCGAAAAGAATGCCGCCGCCCTCGCCCTGGAAAACAGAGGCCCGGGACGTTTCACGATCGCCATTCCGGAGGTGACACTCTCCATCCCCAGGCCCGCGTCGATGCGAGGCGCTCAGTAGGCGACGGGCGTCCATTCCGATTTCTTGACCCACAAGGAAACTGAGGGGGTTGCAGGTCCCGGACGGACCGGCGACCCCTTTTTTGCGGCGCTGCCAACTCCGCCTTGACAGTGCCTGCGCGAAATGCAACAAGCCCGAAAGGAAAAGACTTATCGGAAGGAGATGAATCCTTACATGGGCCTGCTCAATCTTCTGCTCAAGGACCCCCTGGCCTTTATTCTCGTCGCCGTACCGCTTCTGTATTCCGTCATCATCCACGAGCTGGCCCACGGATGGGTGGCTCACCGGATGGGAGACCAGACGGCAAAGTGGCAGGGAAGGCTCAGTCTCAACCCGCTCAAGCATCTCGACCCGATCGGCACGCTCATGCTCTTCCTGTTCGGTTTCGGCTGGGCAAAGCCGGTGCCGGTGAATTTCGAGAATCTCCGCGACCCGCGCAGGGGGCTCATCTTCATTTCCTCGGCAGGAATCGTCGCAAACCTGTTTCTGGCCTTTACGGCGTTCCTGCTCGATCATCTCCTGTCGCCCTCCCCTTCGGGGATCCTCGCGCCGATCCTCTACTACCTGGCGCAGATCAACATCATGCTGGCGGCCTTCAACCTGATCCCAATCCCGCCCCTGGACGGCTCGAAGATCCTCCTGGGGTTCGCGTCCGAAAAAATGCGGTATTTTCTCTTTCGCCTCGAGCCCTACGGCTTCTTCATCATCATCGGCCTGCTGTACCTCGGCGCCCTGGACCCCGTCATCGCTCTTTTCCGCCACGGCATCCTGATGCTGATCCGTCTCCTGCTGCCGTGACAGCCGTCACACGTTGCTCTTGCTCGCGGGTTGTGGAGATGCATGATGAGCGCAGTGCGCATTTCTACTTCTCTCGCGTTCACGGCGATATGATGGGCCGGTAAAAGGCTTTACAAAGCACCCGAAAAACGTTAACCTCCCCCCCCGTAGGCGTTACACTTTCGTAACCAATAAAGGGGGGGACAATGACGGGGAAGGTGGGGTTCGACAACGAGAAATACATCGAGGAGCAGTCGGCGGAGATCCTGGAGCGGGTCGCGAAGTACAACAACCGCCTCTACCTCGAGTTCGGCGGGAAGCTTCTTTTCGACTACCACGCGGCCCGCGTGCTGCCGGGCTACGACCCCAACGTCAAACTTCGGCTCCTTCAGCACCTCAAGGACAAGGTGGATCTGCTGCTCTGCATCTTCGCGGGCGACATCGAGCGAAAGAAAATCCGCGCCGATTTCGGCATCACCTACGACGCCGACGCCCTGAAGCTTATCGACGACCTGCGCAACCGGGGCATCAGCGTCCTGGGCGTCGTGATCACTCGCTTCGAGAACCAGCCCGCGGCGAAGCAGTTCAAGAACAAGCTCGAGCGGCGCGACATACGGGTTTTCACGCACCGATACACGAAGGGCTATCCCACCGACGTGGACCTCATCGTGAGCGACGAGGGTTACGGCGCCAACGACTACATCGAATCGACAAAGCCCCTCGTCGTCGTGACGGGCCCCGGGCCCGGGAGCGGCAAGCTCGCCACGTGTCTCTCGCAGCTCTACCACGACTACCGGCGCGGCATCCACTCGGGCTACGCCAAGTTCGAGACCTTCCCGATCTGGAACATCCCGCTCAAGCACCCGGTCAATGTGGCCTACGAGGCCGCCACGGCCGACATCCGGGACTTCAACATCATCGACCCCTTCCACCTGGAGGCCTACGGGAAAACGGCCGTCAACTACAACCGCGACGTGGACGCCTTCCCCCTGGTGAGGCGCATCATGGAGCGGATCACGGGGGGCGAATCCTTCTACAAGTCGCCCACGGACATGGGCGTGAACCGCGCGGGCTTCGCCATCGTCGACGACGAGGTGACCCGCGAGGCTGCCAGGCAGGAGCTCATCCGTCGCTATTTCCGGTACCGCTGCGAGTACGTCATGGGGTTTGCCGACCGCGGGACCGTGCAGCGTGTCGAGCTTTTGCTGAAAGACTTCCACCTCGTTCCCGAGTACCGCAAGATCGTCGAACCGGCCCGCCAGGCAGCCCGCGAGGCGCAGGCCCAGGACAAGGGCGACGAGGGAATCTTCTGCGGTGCGGCGATCGAGTTGCGGGACGGCACGATCGTCACGGGGAACAACTCCCCGCTGATGCATGCCGCATCGAGCGTCGTCATCCACGCCATCAAGCACCTGGCCGGGATCCCGGGCAAAATCAAGCTGCTGCCCGAATCCATCACCGAGGCCGTCCGGGGCCTCAAAACGGGCATCCTCAACGAGAAGAGCGTGAGCCTCGACATGGAGGAGACGCTTATCGCGCTCTCCATCAGCTCGACAACCAACCCGGCGGCCCAGCTTGCACTGGAGAAGCTCAAGGAACTGAAGAACTGCGAGGTGCACATGACGCACATCCCCACGCCCGGCGACGAGGCGGGCCTGAGGCGCCTCGGTGTGAACCTGACGAGCGACCCGAATTTTTCCTCGAAGGACCTCTTCATCGCTTGAAAGGAAAGGGAACTAGGTGTAGGGTGAGGGCGAGAAAGAAGAGATTCGGGATAAAAACAGTTTTTCCTGATGCCTGAATCCTGATTTCGACTCAAAGCACCGCCAGTCCTTGCCGCTGCAGGCGATATGACGGAATAGACTGGACAGACGGAATAGACCAATAAGACGAGTTCGGAGGAGATCCCCATGACCAAGCAGCTGGACCCGGAACAGTTCGAGGACATCAAGGAAATGATGATCTACGAAGTGGTGCTGTCGGAGGCTCTCGTGAACCTGCTGGACAAGAAGGGCCTCATCAAGAAGGCGGAGCTGCTGGAGGAGATCAAGAAGATCAAGTCAAAAACCATCGAGAAGAAAAAGTAGCGCCCGGCGCAGTTTTCGATATCGACTCATGCTGACGAAGAAACGAACGATCGCCTGGGCCATGGCATTCATGGGAGGTATGATTCTCACATCCTGCCATCCCGGGCAGCAGATCCTTCCCCCTGAATTCTCGAATCCCACTCTCAGGGCCGCCCCCGGCGCGTCGGGCGGGTCGCGGGAGATGGCCGGGGAGTTCCTGAAGCACGCCCCCTTCCCCGCTTCCGACAAAACCCTGATGCACGAAGGACTGTGCTACTCCGAGCCGCACTATCAGGACCGGGGGCTCGACCCCGCCGGTAACGACACGGACCGTTACAACGGCATCGACACGGCGACGCTATTCTTCAGCGCAACGCACGGCACGCCTGAGACATGGCTTGCCATGCCGAACGGCCGGGACCCGGGAAAGTGCCCCCAGAGCGCCTCGGAGACGCATGTCGTGGAACCGGGGAAAATGCGGCTCGGCAACGGGCAGGGTACCGTCGACGGCCTGCGGTACTTCTGGCAGTGCGCCTCGAACGTCTTCGCCCACGGGCCGCGGCAATGCCCGGGGGGCGCTCCGGATTTCGGCTGTCCAGAAAGCTCCGAAGGCTCGCAGGACACGGTGCATATCAGGAATGTCTATGAACGCTGGGGCGGTATGCTCGCGCCGGGGCTGCGGATGGCCTGCGGTTTTTCGACGGCAGCCTTCTGCCATCCCGACGATGCCCGCAGGGTCTGGGACCTCTACGACCGGTCCTCGAACAGCTTTGCACCGGCGGACGCCTTCATCGAAGGGTTTCGCCAGCAGCGAGATGGCGCCCTTCCCCTCTGCGTCACCCTGGGAGGCGCAAGCGCCGAGCGGACGCCCCTTTTCGACCAGAGGCTTTTTACCTCGCCCAATTCCTCCGGCACATCCCACTACCACGCGCAGTACCCCGTCCCGTTTAGCTCCACGCACCGGCCCGGCAGGCCCGCCGAGACAGGCTCGCCTCTCTGGGCGCCCATCTTCGGGCTCAAACCCATGCCGCTTCCGGTAACGTTGAGGAAACTGGCTTTCGAACGGCAGGACGGCATGCTCGTCTCCTCAGACCTGGAAAATGCCGCAGGCCTCTCCGTGCGGGTCCGCCCTGCCAGCGGGGCGCTGTACCTGAAAGGGGAGATCAAATTCGATCCCGACGATCGGGCGCTGAAAGAGGATCAGTACCTGGATCGCGCCGCCCGGTTCCTGCGGGAATGGGGCCTGGCTGAGGCCGCCGCGAAGCCCGAGGGAGTCCGCATGATGATCGAAACGGCCCCGGTGAGCAACAGGACGTTCGAGATGATCCGGCGCCAGAAGAGCGTTTTCATCACCTTCCGGCGCCAGGTCGAACTGGACGGGAAATCCATTCCCGTGCTCGGCGACGGCGGGCTGATCCGGCTCCAATTGAACAACGACGGGTCGGTCGCCAGGGCGGCCAAGGTATGGCGGGAGATCACGGGGGCCCTGAAGATAGCCCGCATCAAGCCCTACGAGACCACATACAGCGAAGCCCTGCAGCAGCTTGCAAACCCTTCCTCTTACAAGCTCGATGGGTGGACCTGGGGCTACAAGGAATATGAAAGCTCTGCGGAGCAGGCCGATCTGAGGATCGTGCACATCTTCACCTTCACCCCGAAGGGGCAGGACAGCGCTCTGCAGGTTGCTCCCGTGAAGGTCGAGATCGTCGCCCAACAGGACATGACGGAAGCGACCATCGACAAGTAGAAAAATCCCCCTCTTCCTGCTGCGGGAGCTCCGTTCCTTCCCCTCCCCTGGCGGGAGAGGATAAGAGGAGGGGACCCGTCACCCTCACCCCGACCCTTTCCCCTCAAGGGAGAGGGAGCCTGTGAGGAAGCGGGTCTTCAGCAGGAGGCGAAAGCGTTGACGCCTGATGCCCTGACAACCATGGAAGCGCTCTCAGAGCGGATCGTCGCGGCGCTGGAGAGCTTCGAGTCGGCCCAGCGGGCCTATTTCCCGGGCATCGTGCCGCAACTGCGCGGGCAGTTTGCCCCTTTCCTGGGTGAGCTTGCAAAAGCCAGGAAGGACCTCGAGGCCGATCCGGCCCCCCCTGATACGGAACCGGCCCGCAAGGCACTTCTCGAGGCCTCGGCCCTGTGCCTCGATGCCCTGACGATGGCAACGGAAGCCGACTGGCTCGAGCCCTCGCTGATCAACTTCCGGAAGGCCGGCCGGAGGATCCACCGCGCGCAGGAGCTTCTCTTTCCGCTCTGCCCGGTGAGCCCCGCCGTCAACCGCTACTTCCTGGAGCCGCAGGCCCGCAGCCGCGCTTCCGAATTCCTTCCCGACCCCGGTCCCGATCCCGCAACGGGCCTCTTCCATGGCGGCCCCGATGCGGAGCCCTACGCACGGGGCGCCGCCTCGTTCTACATCCCCGAAAACCGCGACCGGTCGGAACCGCTCCCCCTCATCATTGCGCTGCACGGCGGCTTCGGTCACGGCAGGGATACCATCTGGACATGGCTCCGCGAGGCGAGAAGCCGGCGTTTCGCGCTGGCCTGCCCCACGTCCCTCAACATCACCTGGACCATCACGGGTCCGGACAACGACGGAGAGCTGCTGAAGCAACTCCTCGCGTTTTCGCTCGGCCGGTGGAACATCGACCGCAACCGCATCCTGCTCACGGGGCTTTCCGACGGGGCTACCTACGCCCTCAAGCGCTCTCTCGACAGGGAGACTCCCTTTTCGCACTTTGCCATTTTTTCGGGCATCCTGGCGCCGTTCGACCTGAGATACGCGATTGGAAGACGGATTTATTGGGTGCACGGGGCAAAAGACTGGATGTTCCCGTCCTGGCGGGCAAAGATGGGCGAAAAGGAGCTTGCCGCTGCCGGGGCCGATGTGACGCTCGAGATCGTCCCCGACCTCTACCACGCCTACCCGCGGGAGAAAAATGACCGGGCCCTCACCTGGTTCGACCCTTCCCTGTCGTTTCAGACCTGATCGCACATTGAGTCTTCAGCGCCCCGTCGCTTCGATCACGGCAATGCCGCGCTGTCCCGACCTCGGGGGCGGAGGGCCGAAGCAGTGCAGGGGAATCTCCGGCCGGGTACAGTCCCTCCAATCGCCCGGGAGATATCCCCGCAGGCGGTACGACCCCTTGCCAAATTTTCCCTCGAACCGGGAGATGAGCGACTCCGGTGCAACGGGACCGGTGAGGATGAAATCCGGACGGGCCCGTTCGACGAAGAGATAGTCCGGGAGCGTCTCGCGCAGACCCGGCTGCAGGGTTTTCCGTTCCGTGAGCTGCCAGCAGTATCGCTGCCCCGGCACATAGAACATGGGCCCGTAGGTCATGTAGTCGGGGAAGATCAGCACCCTGCTTTCCCGGGGAAGAGCGGCCACGGCCTCCACGAGAGCCTCCGTCCCCGTCCTGTAATCCTCCGCCCCCTCCGCCATATAGCTCAGGAGCGTGCTCCGCAGCGGGATCTGCGGGACGGCGACCCACGAGAGCGTCAGCGCATTGGTCATCACGACCACCAGCGCCGCAATGCAGGCCAGGGGGCGCGAGAGATCCCACAGGATGACGAGACAGACGGACGTCACGGCGGCGCCGACCGCGATGAGGGGCGCCACGTAGCGCATGTCCGCACTCGCCGCGCCGCTGACGGGCTGGGGGGAAAAGAGAGCCGTCGCCAGGATTGCCGCGACCATGGCCAGAAAGACAACCCAGCCCTGGCGGGCGAACCGGCGCAGGCGCCCGAAACGCTGCCCGGTAAAAGGCACCATCATAACCACCGCCAGGAGCACGGGAAAGAACTCGAAGGTGCCCAGACCGGCCATGTGCTGGGCAAAGAGCGCCGCGACGCGGTCGATGCCCGTGATGAAGCTCGTCGGCGCGAACTGGTCTGCCGTCGGGCCCTTTGCAAGCCAGATGTGGATGCCGCAGATCAGGGACACGGCCAGGACGACGCCGAGGAAAACCCCCTTCTGCCGGGTGCGGTAACGGCCGTCGAGAAGGAAAACGGGAAGCATCGCCAGGGCGGCGGCCGCGTTGAGGTAGCTGGCATACCAGAGAGCGGCCGTGGAGAGCGCGCCGGCCGCCAGGACCGTCAACCGGGAGCGCCTCGTCGCGCCCGTCCAGGACCAGGCCGCCAGCAGGCAAAGCGTGAAGAGCATGGCCGGCGCGAAATAGCGGCACTGGCGGATGAACAGCAGCCAGGCTGGTGTGAAAGCGACGATGAGGGCCGGCAGCCAGACCGGCACGCGCCCGTCGAAGTGCCGCCGGGCCCATATCATCAACGCAGGCAGGGTGAGAATCCCCGCGATGAGAAAGAGAATGCGTCCCCCGAAGGTCGTCTCCCCGAAGAGGAAAAACCCCGCCGCCGCGATGTAGTACTGCAGGGGTGGCGCAAAGGGGTTCTGCAGCCCTTCGTCGAGCTGCATCCCCTGGCGGTAGCCGATGAGGTTCACGCCGTCCCAGGCAGTCAGTTCCCCCGTGGCCAGGAGATTGCGGGCAAAGAGGGCCGTGCTGGCCTCGTCGTCCCAGAAGGCGTGGTTTGTCAATCCCCAGGCCCCGAGGAGAAGGGCGCACGTGAGGGCTGCCACGCAGAGAATCACGTCTCTTCCGGACAAGCCGAAAACGGCAAGCCGGACGGTCCGGCGGGTCTCTGCCTGTTTTTTCGCTGGGTCCATGGATGTCACGGTTCGCTTTCCCAATCCTCTCTGAAAGAGGAAGTGCTTGAGTGTCTAAGTGTCTAAGTGTCTGAGTGAAGAAAAGACGAAAGAAAATCCTCCCCAACTCTCCTTTTCAAAAAGGAGGGAGATTTCTCTTTTCACGGGTCACTAGCCACTGGTCACCGGTCACTGTTTTCAGTCCTGCCCCAGAACAACGGCTTCCTTCCGTCGCTCGCGCAGCCGCATGATCGACAGGAGCGCAAGGGCCGCCACAACGAGGGCGATTCCCCAGCCCTCCCAGAAGGCGATCTGCTCGCCCAGCTGCAGCCGGGAGCCCGTCATGCCGATGACGGGCACGGCCAGTGTCCCCAGGCCGGCCACCCCGGCGGGAAGACGGTCAATCACGAAGGTCCACAGCAGAAAGGCCACCCCGCAGACGAGGATGGAGTTATAGACGATCGACCCGATGAAGTAGGGGGACCAGTCGATAGGCTGCGAAGGCACGAGGAAGGCCACCGGAATGAGCGGCAGGGTCCCGAAGATGAGCTGCCACGTCGTAAGACGGATGAGGTCGAGCTTCCGGCCCTTGCCCAAAAGCTTGACGATGACGGCGCCTGTGGCCCAGCACACGCCGGACATCACGGCGAGCATCTTGCTTTGTGCCGTGCCCCCGAGGGCCCAGGGCTCGAGGATGAAGACAAGGCCGCAGAAGGCCATGACGATGGGCACCCACAGGACGCCCCGCACCTTCTCGTCCAGGACAAGCCAGGCCAGAAGCAGGATCCAGAAGGGCATCGTGTAGACGAGGATCGAGGTCTTCCCGGCCCCGCCCGTTTCCAGGGCCCACACGATGAGCCCTGTGCCCAGGGCCGTCTGGACGACCCCGAGGATGGCCGTCCACAGGGGAAACGGCGGCCTCAGGGGCTCCCTCTTCCAGGCCATGAAGGCAAAGAGAAAGACGCTGCCGAGCGCCATGCGCAGGGCGTTGAAGTCGAAAGGCCCCGCGTAGCGCAGCGTCTCCTTCATGACGACCCAGTTGTAACCCCAGATCAGGGAGATGAAGACAAGGGCCAGAAACGGTCCCGCGGCGGAATTCCTCTTTTTCATCGTCATTCCGCGTTCGACCTCACTCTTCACCCCTCTTCAATTTGAGCAGCGCAAAAAGGGAATCCTTGATATCGCGGGCAAGCCCCGTGAGCCCCGAGAAGGCTCCTCCCACCTTGTCCCTGGATGCATGCCACAGCCCCCTGGAGATCCGGGCCGTGCCGCTCTTGACGATTGCCCCCAGGAGCTTGGCCGCTTCTGCCGTGGCCGTGCGGCGCAGCGTGCGGCGATCGGCAACGACGAGGCTGCCGCACCAGCGCCTCGCAATGATCCCCACGCGCAGGGTGAGAAAGGCGTTGGCGGCGCCCGTGAGGATCGAGGTGACGACGATGGAGGCGGCGGCCTGCACGCCGGGAACGGAGAGGCTCACGGCGCCGAGGGCCGACGAGAGGATCGGCTCGATCTGCTCGCTGATCTCCGACTCGTCGAGCTCGCCCGCCACGAAGGCCGTGGCTGCCACGTTGGCGAAGAGGTTGATCAACTCCCGGAGCGCCGGCCGCTGGGAATAGATGCCGGCAATGCGCCGCACCATGCGGATTTGGGCCGTCAGCACAAAGACCGTGTCGAGCCTCCCGCTCTGGGAGATGGCCGTGCTGACGAAGACGGCCGCGGCGCTGTCGCGGATGATCACGTCGCACTCGCGGCCGAGATCCTCCAGGGCCTTCTCGAGCCCTGCGCGGCTGGCAAGGTCGTGCCCCTTGAGGCGGGGGTTTGCGGCCAGGCGCGTCCGCAGGGCGTCGAGGTGCCGGGAAAATGCCGGTTCCATCTCGCTTTCGGGCGGCTCAATCGGCTTCGGCATCCGCAGGAAAAAGACCGCCGTGGCGATGACCAGGGCGGCATAAAACCCGAGCAGAAACCACAGGACGGCCGTACCGAAGGCCGGACTCACCCTGTCGGCAAGCCCCACCACCTGCGCCGTCTGATTGACGACGAAAAGGACGAAGAAAAAAAGAATGACGGCGCTCACCACAAGCGCCACGTTTTTTATGGTCCTGGTCATTTCACTGCACTCCGAATCTACCACCTGACCTTATCGGTACAGGCCTCTCATGTCAAGGCTTCTGCCTGATGCAGTGGCATATGAAGCCTACGCCATCAGTCGACAGCCCACAGCACAAAGAAAGCATAAAACGGACATTGGGGCCTGGCCTTCCCTGGCCCCTGGACCCTGAACCCTTTTTATTCGTAGCCCAGATCGGCCAGCTCCTGCTCCGTCATCCCGATAAAGTGGGCCACCTCGTGGACCACGGTGATCTCGATCTCCTCCTCGAGCTCGTCCAGGGTCTCGCACATCTCTTCCAGGGGCACCTGAAAAATCTGGATCGTATCGGGGTACTGCAGGGTGTCGAAGTGGGAGCGCTCCAAGAGCGAGGCCCCCGTGTAGACGCCCAGGAGAGGCTCGTCGGGCGGCAGCCCCATTTCCTCTAGAAGCTCCGGGGCGGGCCATTTCTGAACAGAGATCACCATGTTGTCGAGGTGCTTACGGATCTGAGGCGGGATGCGCCGGATCGCCCGCTGGACGGCCCGGTCGAACTCCCTGGCGCTGAGTTTCATCATCGGCATGAACCCCTCTTGTTAAAATGCCTCGCACCAGGTGCCAGGAATTCAGAAACGTACGAAAAAAAACCGCCCGAGCCGGGTATGCATCTTGCAAAGAAGTGGAACATTCCCATTTCCTGTCAAGGAGTTAACTTCACCCGTTTGCAGGTTACATCATGGGGCGACGGTGCGCAACCACGGATATGCGGGCCCGGGTTGGACGACCCCGCCGGTAGGCAGTCAATATTCCGGCCCGAAGGCCGATAGAATCTCAAACACCCGGATCAGCGGCTCAACTTCACTCGCGGAGGCTGTATGGAATTTTCGCAGAGAAACATCCGAAAAAAGAGCTACATCGCCATTACCCTGTCCTGCACCATAACGGTTTTTGCCTTGGGCATCGCCCTGTACGCCGTCGACCAGACCAGCCGTGCCTTCAACCGGCACGTTCGGCAGGCCGAGGCCATGACGATCGCCATAAAGGACATCTACGGCCTGGGGCTGCAGCAGGGACAGGCCATCCGGAACATCATCGCCGACCCGGCAAACCCGACGGCTTTCAAGAACCTCGACGATGCGGCCGCAAAATTCAGCCAGGTCAACAAGCGGCTGATCGATATCGCGGCGTCAGCCGGCGAGAACGACGCGGCGGTCCGCGCCCGGGAGATCTTCGAACTGCAGCAGCAGGATTACAAGGTCATGCAGGAAATCGTCGAAATCGCAAAGCGGGGCGACAAGGACAAAGCCTTCGAGCACCTCAACACGAAGGAAACCCCCCTGTGGCGGAAAAACAAGGACATCATCCTCGGCCTCGGCAAGAGCCTGGAGGAGTACCGGGAGAAGTCCGACAACGCCACCCAGCAGCAGGCCAGGCAATACTTCTGGCTGGTGACGGCCATCCTCGCCCTGCCGCTCATCGTGTCCATCGGGTTCGTGTACCTCCTGGCCACGGCCTTCCGGACCCTCACGGGCGTGACGGAGAAGATCGAAACCGGAACGGATCATGTGGTGAACTTCTCGAGGCAGGTCTCCTCCATTGCGCAATCGCTCTCGGAAGGGGCCTCGACCCAGGCGGCAGGCCTGGAGGAAACGTCATCGTCGCTGGAGGAGATGGCCTCCATGACGAGACAGACGGCCGACAACGCCGGACAGGCAAAGACGATGATGGAAGAGGTCCGCCAGACCGTCGAAAACGTCGATCACCACATGACGCTTATGGCCGAGGCCATCGGGGAGGTCACGCGGTCCAGCGAAGAGTCGGGGAAGATCATCAAGACCATCGACGAGATCGCCTTCCAGACGAACCTCCTGGCCCTCAACGCAGCCGTCGAGGCGGCGCGCGCAGGGGAAGCCGGGGCGGGGTTCGCCGTCGTGGCCTCCGAGGTCAGAAACCTCGCCATGAGGGCCGCCGAGGCGGCGCGGAGCACCAGCGAGCTGATCGAGAAGACGCTGAAATCCGTTCAGACCGGCAATGAGCTCACGGCGGCCACCCAGGAGGCCTTCCGGAAGAACCGGGAGATCGCCGAAAAGATCGGGCACCTCATTGACGAGATCGCCGTCGCAAGCCAGGAACAGGCCCAGGGGATCACCCAGGTCAGCAAGGCCGTCGCGGACATGGACCGCGTGACGCAGCA
>Ga0105097_10000120_pt1 | contig 30620 bp, 28 predicted proteins | sample PPLLak12cMay2015_FD_87035 | JGI IMG/M metagenome (GOLD analysis project Ga0105097, IMG submission 87035) | Freshwater sediment microbial communities from Prairie Pothole Lake near Jamestown, North Dakota, USA - PPLs Lake P7 Core (1) Depth... | ecosystem: Environmental > Aquatic > Freshwater >...
ACGATACCGGTGTCGCGCAGGTATTGTCCCAGCAGGCTTGCCTGGCGCTCACCCAGGGGTGAGAGCCTGTCGTAATCCGCCTCCCCGAACGACGCCTGGCCGTGACGAAAGAGATAGATCGTGGCCATCAGCCCCGGGCCTCGATAGCCTGGGGCTGGGCCAGCCCGCGATCAAACCTCAGCTTGCGCCGGTAGGGAAAGAAGTCCTCGATATAGCCATCCCGGATGCGCTGCTGCAGGCGCTGCCAGAAGGAGGCCTCGTAGAGGTCGCCATGCAGGCGATCGAACACCTTGCGCGCCCGCTGGTTGCCGGAGAAAAACAGGCGGAACTCTTCCGGGAATATATCGTTGGGCCCCACCGTGTACCAGGGCTGGCCAGACATTTCCTCCTCCTCGTTGCGCGGAGGCGGGATAGTACGAAAATTACAGTCGACCAGGGGCACGATCTCGTCATAGTCGTAGAACACCACCCGGCCGTGACGGGTCACACCGAAATTCTTCAACAGCATGTCGCCGGGAAAGATGTTGGCAGAGGCCAGCTGCTTGATGGCATTGCCGTACTCATCCATCACCGCCACAACCTGCTCATCGGTGGCATCGTGCAGGTACAGGTTGAGTGGTGTCATCCGCCGCTCCACATAGACATGCCTGATCACCAGCGCCTTGCCGTGCTCCTCGATCATCGAGGGAGCGACCTTATGCAGTTCCTCCATCAGTTCGTCGGAAAAGCGCTCGCGGGCAAAGGCCAGGTTGTTGAATTCCTGGGTGTCGGCCATGCGCCCCGCACGGTCCGCACGTTTCACCATGCGATACTTCTCCCTGACCTGCTCACGGGTCATTTCCTTGGGCGGTGTGAACCTGTCCTTGATGATCTTGAACACGAAATCGTAGGACGGCATGGTGAACACGCACATGACCATGCCCTTGATCCCGGGAGCGATCATGAACTTGTCGGTGGTTTTCTCCATGTGCCGGTAGGCGCAGCGGTGGTAGTAGGTCTTGCCGTGCTTGTTGTAACCCATCGAGCTGTAGATCTCGGAGATGGGCTTCGCCGGCATGAGCTGCTGCAGGAACAGCACATACTGGGAGGGAATACTGACATCCACCAGAAAGTAGGAGCGGGTGAAACTGAACAGTACGCTGACCTTGTCAGAGCCGAACAGAACCGTATCCACGTAGACCGCGCCCATCTCGTTGTTGAGAATGGGCAGCACGATGGGCATGGAGTCACTGCCGCTGATTATCCTGCCGACGATATAAGCGCCCTTGTTGCGATAAAAGTGGTGCTCCATCACCTGGAACTCGACACCTTCGCGGGTAATGTCAAAGCGCGGAGCGAGATAGGAATTGAACACATCGACAATATTGCGGATGTCCCTGGCTTTATCCTCGTAGGGAATACTGAAGGCATAATCATCGAGCAGCTTTTCAAACAATGCCTGCAACGAGGATTCAAGGCGATAGGTCTTGTACACCTTGCTGACATCGGTGGTGGGCATATCCCCGTGGGGAGAGAAGACGAACACGTACTCGTTGCGAATCTTGCGGTGCTTGAAAACGGCGCCGTAGATGGAATTGAAAAACGTCTCGGCGATCTCGAAATTGCGGTGGCCTTCGATCATCCGGGAAAAAACTTCCCGCGCCTCGCGCCAGAACTCCAGCTCATGCAGGTGTTCGCCGGCAATCAACTCTACATATTCATTGACGCGAGCGGTGTGCTCCTTGTAGAGATCGATCCGCCGGGTCGCCGCCCGCTGGATACCGTGCCAGTCGGCATTCTCAAACCACGACCTGGCAGCCAGGGTGATATTCTGGAACTCGGCAAAATACGCCTCAAATCCATTGAGTATCGTTCGCGCGAAGCGCTCTCTTCGTTCCACCTGGCGCCGACTTCCTGTGTAAGTGAATTCTAGGGTTGCGGTGGGCCGAAGCGGCGACGCAATTTTCGCATGCCTCCCAACCAGCGATCATAGTCATCGGCCTTGCGCTGCCGATAAATCGCCACTTCCTTGTGCGGGAGAATCAGGAACTGCTCCGCCGCCAGGCCAGTGACCACCTCGTCCGCAACCTGCTGCGGCGTCAGTACGCCGTCAACTCCTGCGGTACCACCCCCGCCGTCGCCGACGCTGCCGATCATCCGGGTCGCGACCGCCTGCGGGCACAGCACCGACACACCGATCCCATCATCCCCATGGGTTATCGCCAGTGACTCGGCGAAACCCACCGCCGCGTGCTTGGTGGTCGAGTAGGCGGCATCGCCTACCTGGTTGAGCAGGCCCGCCGCGGATGCGGTATTGAGGAAGTAGCCGGCGCCGCGCGCCAGCATTCCCGGCAGGCAGGCCCGGGCCGCGTAGACGTGGGACATCACATGAATTTCCCACATGGCCTGCCAGGTCGCGTTGGGCGCAGACGTGGCCCACCAGGGCTCCCCATCCAGCGCGATAATACCGGCGTTGCTGCAAAACAAATCCACCGCGCCATAGCGTTGCTCGACCGTCGCCACCATCGCCTGGATCTGGCTCTCGTCGCGCACGTCCACCCCGAAGGCATCGCCGTCGATGGCGGCAGCGACGGCAGCGGCGCTGTCATGCTCCAGGTCGGCGACAACTACCTTGCGGGCACCTTCCCGGTGAAAGCGCTCGCATAGGGCCCTGCCGATACCATTGCCTCCACCCGTGACAACGATGACCCTGTCGCGCAAATCCACTAGAGGATTTCCCGGGCCATCAGCTCAAGCACGACCGGGTCCTGCACACTGAGCAGCATGGTGCCAATCTCTCCCCGCTTCGCCGCTGCCTTCCAGGGCCCCAGGCGCTCGGCGATACGGCCCGCCGGCCCGATCAGTGCCACTTCGTCCAGCAGCGCGCTGGGCACCAGGGCCTCAGCTTCCGCTTTCTTGCCTGTGAGGTAGAGGTCCTGGATGCGCGCGGCCACATCGCCGTAGCCCAGCCGGGTGGCGTAATCCGTGTAGAAGTTCTTGCCTTTGGCGCCCATGCCACCGATATACAGGGCCATCCAGGGACGCAGGGCATCATAGGCGGCGTTGAGATCGTCGTTCAGCATCACCATGACAAAGGGGGCCACGTCGAAATCCGCCAGCGATTTGCCGTTACCGGCCGCGGCAAAACCGGCCTCCAGGTGCTCGCCCAGCACGGCATATTTGTTGGGGTCCATCCACACCGGGAATACGCCATCAGCCACTTCCGCGGCGCAGCGCAGTCCTGCGGGAGTGATGGACGCGGTGTAGATCGGGATATTCGGATTGCCCTGGAGGATGGACTTCAGGGGCTTGCCCAGCCCGGTGGTGCCGGCGCCCTTGAGGGGCAACTGGTAAATCTCCCCGTCAAACTCAACCGCGCCCTCCCGGGCCATGATCATGCGCATGATCTGGATGTATTCCCTGGTGCGGGTAACCGGCTTGCCGTAAGGCACACCGTGCCAGCCCTCCACCACCTGCGGACCGGATGCCCCCAGGCCCACGATGAAACGCCCGCCGGAGAGCTGATCCAGGGACATCGAGGTCATGGCGCACATGGCCGGGGTGCGGGCGGGCATTTGCATGATGGCAGTGCCAACCTTGATCTTGCTGGTCTGCGCCAGCACCCAGGTGGCGGCAGTCACGGCATCGTTGCCGTAGGCTTCCGCCGTCCAGACTGAGTCGTAGCCCATGGCTTCCGCCTGCCTGATCAGGTCGATCGGGATATGTATTTGCTTGCCGGAATATCCCAGCAGAAAGCCGAGTTTCATCGCGTTGCTCCTGTCGTGTTGTTATAGCGTAGGGAATTGAATTGTGCCTGGTGATAGTCGCCGTTGCCGAAAGTGGTATTGATCATCATCAGGCGCTTGGCGAAATGCCCGATGTCCAGTTCATCGGTCAATCCCATGCCGCCATGCAACTGGATCGCCTCGCTGAAAACCCGCTTGCCGGTCTTGCCAAGCAGTGCCCGCAGGGCGTGGACGGCGGTGGTGGCATCTTCCTTCTCATCGCTCAAGGCGCACACGGCTCGGTAGAGCAGTGACTTGGTCTGCTCATAGTCCATAAACGTCTCGACCATGCGATGCTGCAGGGCCTGGAAGCTGCCGATTGCCACGCCGAACTGCTTGCGGGTCCTGGTGTACTCCAGGGTCTTGGCGTTCAGCTGCTCCATGATACCGAGGGCCTCGGCGGCGAGCGCAATATTGGCCTCCAGGATGACGCCCTGCATCAGTGCAAACCCGCGGTCCGGCTCACCCACCAGGTTGGTCGCGGGCACCTCGACAGCCTTAAGTACCAGGTTGGCTACCCGCTGCCCGTCCATCATGCGATAGGATAGCCGCTCCACCCCGGGGGCATTGGTGGGCAGCAGAAACAGGCTGATGCCGTGCTCGTCATTCTGCTTGCCGCTGGTGCGGGCGGACACAATCACGTAGTCCGCATTGGCGCCGTTGAGTACCACCACTTTCTCGCCGTCCAGGCGGTAGCCGCCGGCAACCGCAGTGGCGGTGGTCAACACATCGGCGAGCTCATAGCGACTCTGGCGTTCCAGGTAGGCAAACGCCCCCAGGCAACTGCCATCGATGATTTTCGGGATATACCCGGACTGGAGCTCAGCGCTGGCGCCTCTTGCCAGCAGCCCGCCGAACAACAGCACCGTCGCCAGGTAGGGCTCGAGCACCAGGCCCTTGCCCAGCTGTTCCATTACCAGCATGACATCCACCGCGCTGCCGCCAAAACCGCCATGCTCCTCAGCGAAGGGAATGGATAGCCAGCCCAGCTCGGCGAAGGTGTTCCAGTTGTCCCGGCTGATGCCCTCCTCCGATTTGGCGATGGCCTTGCGCACATCGAAACTGTAATTGTCCTGGATGAAGCGCGCGACACTATCGCGCAGCATGAGTTGCTCTTCGGAAAATTGAAAATTCATGTCAGATACCCTCGATACCGGCTGTCAAAGACCGAGCACGGCCTTGGCGATAATATTTTTCTGGACCTCGTTGGATCCGCCGTAGATGGTCGCGGCTCGCCCGTACATAAACGCCTGGCGGGCCTTGCTGCCGAACGCATGCCCGAGCTGTTCGGCGTTGAGGTCATTGGGCAGCACCCCCTGGTAGTAGGCGGCAACGTCCATGGCCACTGACTGCACCGCCTGTTGCAATTCGGTGCCCTTGATCTTGAGCAGCGAAGACTCGGCGCCCGGGGCACCGCCGGAGGCGACACTCGCCAGCACCCGCAGCTCGGTGAATTCCAGTGCCATCAATTCGATCTCGATATCCGACAGGCGCGACTGGAACAGGGGATCCGCCAGCAGCGACTTGCCACCGTTGATCTCCTGCGCCGCATATTCGCGCACCAGGCCGAGACTGCGCTTGGTATCGGCGACGCCGGCGATGGAAGTGCGCTCATGGGCCAGCAGCGCCTTGGCATAGGTCCAGCCCTTGTTCTCCTCGCCGATACGGTTGACGACGGGGACCCGCACCTCGTTGAACTCCACCTCGTTGAGGCTGTGGTGGTTATCGATCGAGACGATGGGGTTGACCTTGATGCCGGGGGACTTCATGTCGATCAGCAGGAAGCTGATACCCTCCTGCTTCTTGCCCTCGCTGCTGGTGCGCACCAGGCAGAAGATCCAGTCCGCATACTGGGCGTAGGTCGTCCAGATCTTGGCGCCAGTCACCACGTACTCGTCACCCTCCAGCACCGCCCTGGTCTTGAGGGAAGCGAGGTCGGAGCCGGAGCCGGGTTCGGAATAGCCCTGGCACCACCACTCGTCACTGGCCAGGATGGGCGGCAGGAAGCGGTCCTTCTGGGCCTGGGTGCCGAAAGTATACAGCACCGGCCCGACCATTTTCAGGCCGAAGGGCACCACATCGCGCACGCCGAAGGCGGCGCGCTCGGAGTCGTAGATGAATTGCCGGGTGGCGTCCCAGCCCGTGCCGCCATACTCCACCGGCCAGTTGGGCGCGATCCAGCCCTTGGCGTACAGGCGCTTCTGCCAGTCGATCACCGCCTGCTTGTAAACTGCGGGGTCGCCCGAGGCGAGGCGCGCCTGCAGCGATGCATCATAGGACTCGGACAGGAAGGCCCGCACCTCGTCGCGAAACGCCAGGTCCTCCGGGCTAAAAGATGTATCCACTGTGATGCCTCCGCTGGGTTAGCTGATTTGACCTTTGAGTATGTTTTTAAATTTCAGGGCATGTACGATAGCGAGTCCGGGGCTACAAAACAAGGCTGGCGGATCCGGCGGCGGGCCCGGCCGGGCCTGACCTGGCCGGGTCAGTACAGGAGACTATAGAGCTTGCGCTGATACTCGACCGCCAGCGGATCCCCTTTGCCGAGGCTGGCAATCGTATCCAGCAGCAGCTTTTTGCTTGCCCCCTCGCCGTGGTTGCGGTCCCGCCGCAGGATGTCGATCAGGCACTCCATACCCTCCCTGAACTGGCCGGCGTTGGTGTACCTGACCGCCAGTTGAGCGCGCAGGTCCATGTCATCCGGCGCAGCGGCCAGGCGCTGCTCCAGGGCCTCTATTTCCGGGGACCTCGCCGCCTGGCGCTTGATATCCAGGCGCGCGCGCAACTGCTCGAAGGCGGCATCCTGGTCCGCCAGGCGCACGCTGGCCAACACGGCGTCCGCCTCGTCCAGGCGCAGGTTTTCAATCAGCGCACGGGCATAGGCCAGGGTGATATCCAGGCGCCGCCCCGACTCATCCCAGGCCTGGCGCAGGGGCGCCAGGGCCGCCGCAAAGTCGCCGGCGTCCATCGCCGCCTGGGCCGTCTGCAACAGGGCGTCCCAGGGTTTGGGGAGGTATTTCTCCAGCAGCTGGCGCACCTGCGCTTCCGGCTTCGCGCCGACGAAGCCATCCACGGGCCGGCCGTTCTGGATCACCATGACCGTCGGCAGGCTGCGCACCCCGAACTGCTGGGCAATCATCTGCTGCTCGTCGGCGTTGACCTTGGCCAGCAGGAAGGCGCCCCGGTACTCGTTGGCGATTTTTTCGAGCAGGGGCATCAGCACCTTGCAGGGCTCGCACCAGCTCGCCCAGAAATCCACTACCACGGGGCGGGCGTGGGATTCCTCGATGAGGAGTTGAGCCGCATTGGACTCGTTGATATCAACAATGAAACTGTTCATGCGACTCCCCTGTTCACTGGCGTTTGGTCACTGCCGACCCTGCGGCCGGCGGGCTTCAATTCAGCTTGTTCAGGCCCAGCACATCCTGCATGTCGTACAGCCCGGCGTCACGCCCGCCCAGCCAGGCCGCTGCCCGCACCGCGCCGCGGGCGAATGACATGCGGCTGGACGCTTTATGGGTAATCTCCACCCGCTCACCATCCGCAGCGAAGGTCACGGTGTGGTCGCCCACGATGTCGCCGGCGCGCACCGTGGCAAAGCCGATGGTCTGCCGCGAGCGGGCGCCGGTCTGCCCCTGCCTGCCATAGACCGCTACCTTGTCCAGGTCGCGCCCCAATGCCTTGGCGACCACCTGCCCCATACTCAGGGCAGTGCCCGAGGGGGCATCGATCTTGTGGCGGTGATGGGCCTCGTACACCTCGATGTCGACATCGTCGCCAAGCACCCGCGCGGCCATGTCGAGCAACTGGAAGCACAGGTTGACGCCGGTGCTGAAATTGGAGGCCTTGCAAATCGCCACCCGGGTCGAGGCCTGGTCGATCTGCGCCTGTTGTGCGGGGGTGAATCCGGTAGTGCCGATGACCATGGCGACGCGGTGCTGCGCGCACTCGGCGACAGTGGCCACGGTCGCCGCCGGCACGGTGAAGTCGATAAGCACGTCGATCTGGTTGATGACCTCGGCCAGCGCTCCCACCACGGGCACCCCGTTGCGCCCCTGGCCGGCCAGCTCGCCGGAATCGGCGCCGAGAAAACCACTTTCCGGCCGCTCGATGGCGGCCGTGAGTTTCAACTCACCACCGGCGAGGGCGATGGCCTCGATCAGGGTGCGCCCCATGCGCCCGGCGGCGCCGGTTATACCGATCCTGGTGGTCATATCTTCATATCGTCAAAGAAGCTTTTTACTCCCTCGAACCAGCTGGTCTGGCGCGGTGACTGGGCGTGCCCGCCGTGGCCCAGGCTGCTCCTGAACTTCTCCAGCAGGGCCTTCTGTTCCTTGTTCAGGTTGACCGGTGTCTCCACCACCGCCCGGCACAGCAGGTCGCCCACGCCGCCGCCGCGCACCGGCTTGACCCCCTTGCCCCGCAGCCGGAACAGCTTGCCGGTCTGGGTCTCCGGCGGGATCTTGAGCTTCACCCGCCCGTCGAGGGTAGGTACCTCGAGCTCACCGCCCAGGGCGGCATCCACAAAGGTGATCGGCACCTCGCAGTACAGGTCCTTGCCATCGCGCTCAAAAATGTTGTGGGCCCGGACCGACATCTGCACAAACAGATCCCCGGGGGGGCCGCCCTCAGGCCCCGCCTCGCCTTCGCCCGACAGGCGGATGCGATCGCCAGTATCAACCCCGGGCGGCACCTTGACCGAGAGTGTGCGGGTTTTTTCCACGCGGCCCTGGCCTCGGCAGGCGCCGCAGGGATCGGAAATCGTCTTGCCGCGGCCGCGACAGCTGGGGCAGGTCTGCTGTACCTGGAAGAAGCCCTGCTGCATGCGGACCTGCCCGGCGCCGCCGCAGGTGCCGCAGGTGGTGGGTGAGCTGCCTTTTTTCGCACCGGTACCATCGCATTTTTCGCAGGTGCTGAGGCTGGGAACCCGGATCTCCACCGTGGTGCCCCTGACGGCGTCCTCCAGGGAGATGTCCAAGGTGTAGCGCAGGTCGGAGCCGCGCTGGGGGCCGCCCCGACCGCGGCCGCCACCCCCCCCGAAGATGTCGCCGAAGACGTCGCCGAAAATATCGCTGAAGTTGCCGCCGCCAAAGCCGCCCTGCCCGCCGCCCATGCTCGGGTCCACCCCGGCGTGGCCGAAACGGTCGTAGGCCGCCCGCTTCTGGGAATCCATCAGGACATCGTATGCCTCGGTGGCTTCCTTGAACTTGGCGTCGGCGTCGGGATCGTCAGGGTTGCGATCCGGGTGGTACTTCATCGCCACCCGGCGGTAGGCCTTCTTGATGTCCTGCTCGTCGGTACCCTTGCTGACCCCGAGTACTTCGTAATAATCGCGTTTTGACATAAACCCCTGCGGCTATTGATCCGCTTGTCTGAAATGACTACGCGGGCACCCAGGTCCCGCGTCGTCATGGTCTTGTCCAGGGCCGGGGAGGCCCGGCCGTTGCACAGAAGTTGTGTAGACTCCCTTACTTCTTATTGTCCTTCACTTCCTCGAACTCGGCATCGACCACATCATCAGCCGCGGGCTGCGACTGCTGCCCACCGGCGGCATTCTCAGCCGCCGCGGCCTGGGCTGTATACATTTTCTGGGCCACGGTGCTGGTCACTTCGGTCAAACGGGTGGCCGCAGCATCGACAGCCTCCTTTTCATCAGCCTTGAGCGCCGCTTCCGCCTCGGTGATGGCTGCCTCAATGGCGGCCTTCTCGTCGGCAGTGGCGTGCTCGCCAGCCTCTTCCAGGGTCTTGCGGGCCGCGTGCACCAGACCGTCAAGGGTATTGCGCGAGGCCACCAGCTCAGCGAAGCGGGCATCGGTCTCGGCGTTGAGCTCGGCGTCGGCCACCATTCTCTGGATTTCTTCGTCCGTCAGGCCGCCGGAAGCGGTAATCCGGATGGACTGCTCCTTGCCGGTGGCCTTGTCCTTGGCCGACACGTGCAGAATACCGTTGGCGTCGAGGTCGAAGGTCACCTCGATCTGCGGCATGCCGCGGGGCGAAGGCGGGATATTCGCCAGGTCAAACTTGCCAAGCGACTTGTTACCCGTAGCCTGCTTGCGCTCGCCCTGCACCACGTGAATGGTCACCGCGGTCTGGTTGTCGTCGGCGGTGGAGAAGATCTGCGACTTTTTGGTCGGGATCGTGGTGTTCTTCTCGATCAGCGGAGTGGCCACACCGCCCATGGTCTCGATACCCAGGGTCAGCGGGGTCACATCCAGCAGCAGGACATCTTTCACTTCACCGGACAGCACCGCAGCCTGGATCGAGGCGCCGATAGCCACCGCCTCATCCGGGTTGACGTCCTTGCGCGGCTCCTTGCCGAAATAATCCGCCACCTTCTTCTGCACCATGGGCATACGGGTCTGGCCGCCCACGAGGATGACTTCGTGGATGTCGCCCGGACTGAGGCCGGCATCCTTGAGGGCGATTTTCACCGGCTCCATGGAGCGGTTCACCAGTTCCTCCACCAGGGATTCCAGCTTGGCGCGGGACAGCTTGACCACCAGGTGCTTGGGGCCCGAGGCATCCGCCGTGATATAGGGCAGGTTGACCTCGGTCTGCTGGGCACTGGACAGCTCTATCTTGGCCTTTTCCGCGGCTTCCTTCAGGCGCTGCAGGGCCAGCGGGTCCTTGTGCAGATCGATCCCGGTCTCCTTCTTGAACTCGGATGAGAGGTACTCGATCAGGCGCATGTCGAAGTCCTCACCCCCGAGGAAGGTATCCCCGTTGGTGGACAGCACCTCGAACTGGTGCTCTCCGTCCACTTCGGCAATCTCGATGATGGAGATGTCGAAGGTGCCGCCGCCCAGGTCGTAAACCGCAATGGTGTGGTCGCCCTTGGCCTTGTCCATGCCGTAGGCCAGCGCCGCCGCGGTGGGCTCGTTGATGATACGCTTGACGTTCAGGCCGGCGATGCGGCCGGCATCCTTGGTGGCCTGGCGCTGGGAGTCGTTGAAATAGGCCGGCACGGTGATCACCGCCTCGGTCACCGGCTCACCCAGGAACTCCTCGGCGGTCCGCTTCATTTTGCGCAGCACCTCGGCGGATACCTGCGGCGGGGCCATTTTCTCTTCGCGCACCTGCACCCAGGCATCGCCGTTGTCAGCCTGGACGATTTTGTAGGGCACCATCTTGATGTCTTTCTGCACCACGTCATCGGTAAACTTGCGACCGATCAGCCGCTTCACCGCGAACAGGGTGTTGTGCGGATTGGTCACCGCCTGGCGCTTGGCGCTCTGCCCCACAAGGATTTCGCCCTCCTCGGTGTAGCCGACGATGGACGGCGTGGTGCGGTCGCCCTCGGCGTTTTCGATCACCCGGGGTTTGCCACCTTCCATCACCGATACGCAGGAATTGGTTGTACCCAGGTCGATGCCAATAATCTTGCCCATTTGCTTGTCTCCGTGTTGGGCAGGCGCGGCCTGCCACTCAAATTACATTGTTGTCTATATTGGCCCCAGTCGGGGGAATTCAAGGGCCGTGGTCACAATTCTTCGCCTGCAGCGGCTCAGCTGGCAGCCTTGCTGACCATCACCATGGCGGGCCGCAACAGGCGGCCGTTCAGGGTATAGCCCTTCTGCATGACCGCGATCACGGAATTGGGCTCCACCGCAGCGTTCTCCACCATGCTCATGGCCTGGTGCAGGTTGGGATCGAAGGGCTCACCCTGGGGATCCACCGTGGCGATATTGAACTTCCTGAGGGCGTCCAGGAGACTCTTGAGAGTCAGCTCGACGCCCTCGGCGATGGGTTTTACCGCCGCATCATGGCCGGCAGTGGCCTCGAGCGCGCGCTCCAGGCTATCCACCACCGGCAGCAGCTCCCGGGCGAATTGCTCCAGGGCGAACTTGCGGGCTTTTTCCACATCCTGTTCCGCCCGGCGCTTGACGTTCTGGGCGTCAGCGGCGGCCCTCAGGGCCGCGTCGCGGGCGGCGGCGGCCTCTTCCTCCAGGCGCACCAGCAGCGCCTGTTCAGGGGTCAGTTCGCCCTCGAAGGCCTCCCCGGCGCTCCCTTCCGGCGCGGGCGCCTGCGGGTTGGTTTCGTCCGGGTTTACCTTTTGTTCCTGCTCTTGTTCGGCCACGCCTGCCCTCCGTTTATGGCTGCTGGGGATCAATCCGCGCGCGCACAGACCCCCGGTGAACGGGCTTGCGCGCGACGGCTTAGCACTCGAATATGGGGATAGGTGGCCGCCACTTCAAGGCGGATCAGCCAGGAAGTTGACCCAAATCATCCCGCTCGGGCGCGGGCCTCAGCCGCTGAGGGCGGAGCTCAACATCCGGGCGGTGACATCGACAATGGGTATTACCCGCTCGTAGGCCATGCGCTGGGGGCCGATAACTCCCAACACCCCCAGGATACGGTCGCCGTCGTTATAGGGGGCAGTGATGACACTGTAATTGCCGAACACCTTGTAGCCCGCCTCCTCGCCGATGAATATCTGGATGCCCTGGGCCCGGCTGCAGCGCTCCAGCAGGTGTAGCAGGTCTTTCTTCTTCTCGAAGGTCTCGAACAGGCCCCGCAGCTGGAGCATCTCCTCCGGCGTAGCGTTATCCAGCAAGCGCGATTCACCCACCACCACGCAATCTTCGTCTTCCCGCACCGGGTCCAGGGCCTGGCTGGCCAGGTCCAGTGAGGCCTGCAGGTAGCTGTCGATGCGGCTGCGGGCCTCCTCCATTTCCCGCAGGATCCGCTCCTTGACCAGGCGCAGCGGCTGGCCGGCGAAGCGCTGGTTCACCATGCTGGCCGCCTCCCGCAGCTGGGCTTCGGTGAAGGGCCGCTGGGTATGGATAATCCGGTTCTGCACCTCCCTCTCGTTAATCACCAGGATCACCAGCACCCTGTCCCCGGACAGGGGCAGGAACTCTACCTGGCGCAACTGGTGGGCCTCCTGCCGGGGCACCGTGACCAGGCCGGCCTGGGCGGTGATGCTCGACAGCAGTGCCGAGGCGGTCTGCACCAGGTCGCTGGCCGACTTGTCGGGGTTGAGCTCGGCGCGCATGCGCGCGAGGGCCTCGTCGTCCAGCGGCCGCACCTGCAACAGGGTATCGACGAACAGGCGGTAGCCCAGGGCCGTGGGCACCCGGCCTGCCGAAGTGTGCGGCGAGTGCAGGTAGCCTTTTTCCTCCAGGTCTGACATGACATTGCGGATGGTGGCGGCGCTGACGGGCAGGCCGGCCTCCTCCAGCAGGGTCCTGGAACCCACCGGTTGCCCATCGCGGATATGGCGCTCAACCAGCGTCTTCAACAATATCCGGGCCCGCTCCGAGATTTCAGCCATACACCACCACTTCCGCATGCCGCGCTCTTTCGGTACCGGTTTTATCACAGCGCCTGCCAATTACAAAGCGGTGGGGGCCAGGGAGGTGGACGCAGAGGGTGTTTATGCCGCCGGGTATCTACGGTATAACGGGCAAAACCTGCAGGCCATCGCAATGCTCACCCACATCAGTATCAGCAACTACACCATCGTCTCGGCGCTGGAGGTCGATTTTGCCCGCGGCATGACCGTCATTACCGGCGAGACGGGCGCCGGCAAGTCGATCATGCTGGATGCCCTGGGCCTGTGCCTCGGGGACCGGGCGGACCCGAAGACCGTGCGCCACGGCTGCGAGCGGGCGGAAATCGTCGCCGGTTTTGACATCGCCGCCATCCCCCAGGCCAGGGCCTGGCTGCAGGGGCGCGACCTGCTGACCGGTGATGAATGCCTGCTGCGCCGGATCGTCACCGCCGAGGGGCGCAGCCGCGCCTATATCAACGGTACCTCCTCCACCCTGCAGGATTGCGCCGAACTGGGTGCCCTGCTGGTCGATATCCACAGCCAGCACGAACACCAGTCCCTGCTGCGCAAGCCGGTACAGCGGCAACTGCTGGACGCCTACGCCGGTCACCTGCCGCTGGCCGCCGAGGTTGAGCAGGTCGCCTCGGACTGGCTGCGGGGCCAGCGCGAGCTGGAGCTCTTGACCAGCAGCCGCAACGAGCAGACCGCCCGCGCCCAGCTGCTGGCCTACCAGGTGGATGAACTGGATGAACTCAACCTGCTGGAGGGAGAACTGGGCAGCCTGGAGCGAGAACTCAAGCTGCTGGCCAACGCCGAGCAGATCCTGCAGGCCTCCCACCAGGCGCTGGAGCTGTGCGAGGAACATGAAAGCGGCGTGCGCAGGGCCCTGCAGCTGTTGAGCGCCGATGCCCAGGCGACGAAGGCGGCCGCCAACGCGCGGGAATTGCTCGACTCTGCAGCCATTGCACTCAACGAGGCCGGCAGTGAGATCCAGCGCCATATCGACAGCGTCGAGATCGACCCGCAACGCCTGGCCCAGGTCGAGCAGCGCCTGGCGGCGATCTACGACGTGGCGCGCAAACACCGGGTAATGCCGGAGGCGGTGGGCGCGCTGCAACTGCGTCTGCAGCAGGAATTACAGGAACTGGCCGACGGCGGCCAGCGCATCGAGCAACTGACCGAGGAACTGGCGGCCCTGGCTGCACGCTATGCCGGCAGCGCCGCCCGGCTGGGCAAGCAGCGGCGCACCGCCGCGGGCAAGCTGGTCAAGCAGGCCGGCAACCTGCTGGCCTCACTGGCGATGGCCCAGTGCCAGCTGGAGATCGCCCTCACCCCCCGCAGCGGCCGCGACCCTCATCCCCACGGCGGCGAGGATATCGAGTTTCTGATCAGCACCATTCCCGGCGCCCCCACCCAACCCCTCGGCAAAATTGCCTCGGGCGGTGAGCTGTCGCGCATCAGCCTGGCCATCCAGGTGGTCGCGGCCAGCAGCGGCACGGTGCCGAGCATGGTGTTTGACGAGGTGGACGTGGGCATCGGCGGCGCGGTGGCGGAAGTGGTAGGCAAGCTGTTGCGCACCCTGGCGGAGCAGGCCCAGGTGCTGTGCGTCACCCACCTGCCCCAGGTCGCAGCCCAGGGCCACCAGCACCTGCGAGTGAGCAAGCTCATCGAGGGGAAGTCGGTACAGACCAGCATGAACCGGCTGCAGGACGAGGAGAAGATAGAGGAGATTGCGCGGATGCTCGGTGGCGTGAAGATTACCGCCCAGACCCTGGCTCACGCCCGGGAGATGCTGGAAAACTAACCCCGCCGCTGTCGGCTGGTCAGCCGTCCTGCTGTTTTTTGCGCACGTACAGCACCAGCGAGTGGTCTACCAGCTCATAGCCGTGTTCAGCGGCAATTTCGCGCTGGCGTTGTTCGATGAACGGGTCGGAAAACTCCACAACCTCTCCCGAGCCCAGGCACACCATGTGGTCGTGGTGTTCGCCCTTGGCCAGCTCGAACACGGAGTGGCCGGCCTCGAAATTGTGGCGTTCCACCAGGCCGGCGCTCTGGAACTGGGTCAGTACCCGGTAGACCGTGGCCAGTCCCACTTCCTCGCCCGCCGCGCGCAACGCCATATAAACATCCTCGGCGCTGAAGTGCTGCGCAGTGCCCTCGGCAGCTTCGAGTATCTGCAGGATTTTCAGCCTGGGCAGGGTGACTTTCAGCCCGGCCTTGCGCAGTTCGAGGTTTTCGTCGCTCATGGAGTCGGGGGTTCTCTGCGCAGGCGGTAGGCGGTATCATGCCACCCCGGTTACCCAAGTGGAAGTTTTACGCCATGCGCGTCTTCGTTTTGCTGTTCGCAGCCGTCTGCCTGAGCGCCTGTGGTGTCGTGGGTTTCCCCGGTGTTTACAGAATCGACGTGGAGCAGGGCAATATCGTCACCCAGGAGATGGTTGACCAGCTCCAGCCCGGAATGACCCGGCGCCAGGTACGGTTTATTCTCGGCACGCCGCTGATCGAAGACCCTTTCAACCAGGATCGCTGGGATTACCCCTACGTCAAGCGCAACGGGCAGACCATACTCAGTCAATCCCGCCTCACCGTGTTTTTCGATGGCGACACCCTGCTGAAATATGAGGGCGATTTGGAGCAGGAGCGCGAGCCCAGCCAGGATGTTCCCGAAAAGCCCGACAGCGCGGTTGTAAGCGGCTAGCCCACCTGCGGCCCGCCCCGGCGTTCCCTGACTCTGGCGGCGCGGGCTTTGCGCACTTCCTTGGGGTCGGCCAGCAGCGGCCGGTAGATCTCCACCCGGTCACCCTCGGCCAGCACCTGGGTCGGGGCAACTACCCCACCGAAGATACCAAAGGTGGCGTTTTCCAAGTCAATGCCGTCGAATTTATCTGCGATGCCCGACAGCCGCGCCGCCTCCTGTACCGTGGTGCCAGGCGCCACGTCCAGGGGCAGGATGGCCTGCTTGTGCGGCAGGGCGTAGGCAACCTCTACCCGGATAGTGTCTTTGCCCGTCATTGAATGAGCCCTGTTGTAGAGAGTCAGGCCACCAGGCCCAGCAGCGCGAAGATAAGTATCATGGCGATGGCCAGCGGCGCAATATAGCGCAGCAGGCGCTGCCACAACGCGAAAAACAGATCCAGTTCCCGGGACAACTCCACGCGCAGGATTTCCGGCCGCAGGCGCCAGCCCACCAGTACCGCCGTCAGCAGGGCGACGAGCGGCAACAGGAAGTCGGCGGTGAGCTTGTCCATGAACCGGAACAGGCTGCCATCGGCCAGCTGCGTGTACTGGTCCCCCGGGGTAAAGGAGAGCGTCACCACCAGCGCCAACAGCCAGACCAGCACGCCGACGGCTATGGCGGCGCTGACCCGGCGCAGCCGCAAGCGCTGCATCAACACCCCGACCACCGGCTCCATGATGGCGACCACCGAGCCCAATGCCACCAGCACCACCATGGCGAAAAACACGGTGCCGGCCAACTCGCCGAGCATGAGATTGCCAAAGGCATAGGGCAGGCTGATAAACATCAGGCCCGGCCCCATCGACGGCTCCATATTGTTGGCAAACACGATGGGAAAAATGGCCAGCCCGGCCATCAGGGCTATCGCGGTGTCGAACACCGCCACCGCGAGAACGGCGCGCCCGATGGGAAGCCGCCGCGGGGCGTAGGCACCGAAGCTGATGCCCGTGCCGACCCCCACTCCCAGCGTGAACAACGCCTGCCCCAGGGCCGCGTGCACCGAGCTCCAGGTAAAATCAATCGGCTTGGTGGTGAACAGGAAGTTCCGGGTGGCGGGAAGATCCCCGGCGTCGAAGCCGAATTTGATCAGCCCCGCCAGCAGCACGAACAGCGTAGGAACCGCCAGCCAGGCCAGCACACCAAGGCCCCAGCGAATGCCCAGGGCGGAGACCGCCACGGCGGGCGCAAGAAAGAGGCTCTGCCAGTAGATCATCTGTAACACGTCATCCAGCAACAGCTGGAACTGCTCGGCGACCAGTGTCGCGCTGGCGCCTGCAAACAGGCCCGTGTGCATATTCCAGGCGTAGGCCAGGGCCCAGCCGGCCACCACCACGTAATAGGACAGGATCAGCACCCCGGTGATGCAGGCGAGCCGGCCCAGCAGCATCCAGTTGCGCGACAGCAGGGAGCGATCCGCCGCCCAGCGCAGCGCCACTACCGGGCTGGCGCGGCCGTGGCTGCCGATGATCACCTCGGCAATCATCACCGGCACCGCCACCAACAGCAGGCAGGCGAGGTAGGCCAGCACAAAGAGGCCGCCGCCGTTCTCCCCCACCAGGAAGGAAAAACGCCAGAGGCTGCCCAGCCCTATGGCCGAGGCGGACAGCATGAGAACAAAGGTGGTGCGGCTCTGCCAGCCGCCCAGCTCCCCCCGCTGCGCCACGCTCATGGTAAAAAAGCCAAAACTATCATGCGCTTAGAGTGCCCCAAGCCGCGCGATGTGAAAAGGGAAAGTTTCACGTTCAAGCCGCGGGCCCAGCCCGTATAATGCGCGCCATGACGAAGAAAAAGCCAAAGAATTCAGACAATGTGATCGCCAGGAACAAGCGCGCCAGTTTCGATTTCCAGCTGCTGGAAAGCTTTGAGGCCGGCGTAGTGCTGTCCGGCTGGGAAGTGAAGAGCCTGCGCATGGGCAAGGCGGACCTCGCCGACTCCTACGTGCTGATCAAGGACGGGGAGGCCTGGCTGCTAGGCTCCCAGATCGTGCCGCTGGGCACCGCGTCCACCCACTTCGTCACCGACCCGACCCGCACCCGGAAACTGCTGCTGCGCAAAAAAGAGTTGGCCAAAATCCTGGCTGCCACCGCCCAGAAGGGCCTGACCTGCGTCTGCACCCAGCTCTACTGGAAGGACCATCTGGTAAAGGCCCGGATCGCCCTCGCCCAGGGCAAAAAGGAGCACGACAAGCGCGACACGGAGAAGGACAGGGACTGGAACCGGCAGAAACAACGGATTGTGCGGGATAACGTCAGGCAGTAATCCACCCTCGCATTAGAACACCCGACTTTAGACATACTCATTCTAAGCGCGCGCTTGCATGCGGCCCTGTTCGCGACCATATTTGAAGTGTGCCCAACGAGGTGCTTTCGCAGCCGGGTCGCAAGCCCGGACCGAACACCAAATGGGTACATGGGTCTACGGTTCCACACCGCAATACCTTCCCATTAAGGAGGGTGCCGGCCGAGGGATAACTGCGCAATGCGGTCCCCGGCCAAGGCGAACCACCCACAGGCCGCAATTACGGGGTATTGCACCCAGGTGAATGCGGCTTTTCCTTATCTGGCAATGCATTTCTTGCGACGCAAAGTGAACTTTCCGCACCGTTCAATGTCTATTTGTGCGCGTTCAGGTAAATAGTGCCAACACGCGAAGAGCTTGTTGCGTTATACTGCGCGCTCACTACACGGGGGCGATACGGATTCGACGACGGTAACGAACCCTGAGGTGCATGCCGTGATGGTAGCCAATCACGTTAATCCAAAGCTGCAAACTATTAGTTGCCAACGACGACAACTACGGTGCACAACTGGCTGCGTAAGCAGCCCGTTTAACACCATCTAGTGGCTTCGGCCCTAGCGGTCTTTAGCAAGGTGCCAGCCCCGCGCTACTGACTGTCATATAGAACTGGATCGCTGTGAAGCCTGCCTGGGGCGGATCTGCTAAAAAACTACAGGATCGCCAACTACGTCCTGCCCGTTGGGCTGTAAGCGGCTAAATCAATTAACGGAAACTAAGCATGTAGAGCCGAAGGCAGAGTACTGGCGGACGCGGGTTCAACTCCCGCCGCCTCCACCAATCAAACAAAAAAGGGTCACCGGCGGTGGCCCTTTTTTGTTTGAGGCGCGGCCGGGCTCTACCCCATAATGACGTTGTTACTGTTCGTTGACGATGCCCATGAAGCCGCGCTACCACCTTCCGCCCCTGCTTAACGACGCATCCGGCCAGCCCCGGCGGGCCGGGTTCGAGTTCGAGTTCGGCAATTTGCCGATCATCGATACGGCCAGGTCCCTGCAGGCGGCGCTGGGCGGTACGCTGGACATCAAGAGTCCCTTCGAGGCCGTGCTGCAGGGGTCCAGCGTCGGCCGGCTCAAGGTCGAACGGGACATGGATATACTCAAGTCAGTGCGCTATCGCAGGTGGCTGCAGACCCTGGGGGTCGATTTCGGGCCTGGCAGCATCGGTCACGATATCGAAACCAACATCGACAGCGCCTCCCGCCTGCTGGTGCCCTGCGAGGTGATCACCGACCCGATTCCTTTCGACCAGCTGCAACACCTCGACAGCCTGCTGCAGACACTGACCCGACTTGGGGCGGAGGGTACCCAGGATTCGCTGATTTACGCCTTCGGGCTGCACATAAACGCATCCATCCCGGACAGCTCCGCCGCAAGCCTCCGGCGCTACCTGCAGGCATTCCTGCTGCTTTACACCTGGATTATAGAGACCTCCGGAATCGACCTGACCCGACGCTATTTCACCCGTTTCATCGACCCGTTCCCACAGGCCTACTCGGAGTTGGTCCTGGACAACGACTACCTCCCGACCATAGACGAATTAATGGCTGATTACCTCGAGCACAACCCGACCCGCAACCGGGCGCTGGACATGCTCCCCATCTTCTGCGGGCTGGACGAGGCCCGGGTACAGGGGGCCATCAGCAGCGACGAGCGTAAACTGGTCAAGGGCCGGCCGGCATTCCACTACCGATTGCCTGACTGCAGGGTGAATGAACCAGGGTGGAGCGCGGCGGGAGCCTGGAACAAGTGGGTTTATGTGGAGCAGCTGGCGGCGGACAACGAGTTGCTGGAGGAATTGATCGGGGAGTGGCGCGCCTGCAACAGCAGCTTTTCATTTGCGCCCAGGGCAGCCTGGGCGACTCGCCTGACCAGCTTACTCGCCCAGAAGTATTTTGAGCGCTGAACAACCCTGTGACGCGACATTCGAGGATTGGGGTGACCGGGCCGGACAGGGGTGGCCAGATTGCCTGGCTGATGACCGCCCTGGCGCTGCGGCGATGCGGCGCCAGGCCGCAGCGCATCACGCCACGCCGCCGGTTTGATCGCGCACAGCTGGACGGGCTCGTGATCGGTGGAGGCACCGATGTGGATCCCTTCCACTATGGCCAGGAAAGCGAGCCGCCGGACGACGCCGATGCCGTGCGCCAGCGCAGCGCGCTGGACTGGCTGGTGGGTCTGGTGCTCGCTGCCTTCCGGATCCTGTTCGCCACCCACTCGCTGCAGGACTACGATCCAGAGCGGGACCGCCTGGAAAAGTCACTTATCGAACACGCCCTCCGCGAGCGCTTGCCGGTGCTGGGCATCTGCCGCGGTGCGCAACTGATGAACGTGGTGCTCGGTGGCTCCCTGCACCAGAAGATCGGCCACTTCTATACCGAGGAGACCCGCTATGTGCGCTCCATCCTGCCGCGCAAGACTGTCGCCATCCTGCCCGGCACGCACCTGTACGAGATTCTCGGCACCGCAACCGGCTTCGTCAACGCCCTGCACAAGCAGTCCATCGACCAACTGGGGGAAGACGTCGTGGTCAGTGCCCGGGAACCGAACGGGGTGGTGCAGGCTATCGAGCAAAGCGGCCACCGCTTTTTCGTCGGGGTGCAATGGCACCCGGAATACATGCCCCAGAGCGCGATACAGAAGAAGCTGTTTCAGGGCCTGGTGGCTGTCGCCACCGCACGGGCGCCCAGCCGTGACTGACGGGCGGCACGCCGGAACCGGTTGATCGATCATGATAGAGGCCTATATCGGACTGTTTCTGGTCGCCTTCCTGGCCGCGAGCCTGCTGCCTGCCTATTCGGAGCTGTTGTTCGTAGATTTGCTGGCCTCGGGCCATGATCCGCTGGCCCTGTGGCTCTGGGCATCAGCCGGGAATACCCTGGGCTCGGCATTGAACTGGGGGCTGGGGCGGTACCTCTTGCACTTCCAGGAGCGCCGCTGGTTTCCCTTCAAAAGCGACAGCCTGGGCCGGGCCCAACGCTGGTTCCAGCGTTTCGGCGTGTGGTCGCTATTGCTCGCGTGGATGCCGGTTGGCGGAGACGCGCTCACTTTCATCGCCGGGGTGATGCGGGTGAGATTCAGCCTGTTCATCATTCTGACCGCTATTGGCAAGGCCACCCGTTACGCAATCCTGATAGGCCTGACCTTGCTGGCTGTCGGGGACAGCCAGGCATGATGAATGCTGACCGCCGGAACCATTGCGCTGGACCCCATCCCCGCCGCGGCGAGATGAGAATCCCCACACCCACAGGAGGAACCCACCGATGATCAATGCCTTCGCTGTTATGCAAGCTAAAGGAGCATTGCAGGCGTTTCAATACGACCCGGGGCCAATCGGCAGCACCGACGTTGAGATCGACGTCGAGTACTGCGGTATCTGCCACAGCGATATATCCATGATCGACAATGAGTGGGGCCGGTCTGTGTACCCGCTGGTGCCCGGCCATGAAGTCATCGGCACGGTGGCGCAGGCCGGTTCTGCGGTGACGACGCTGAAGGTCGGGGATGTGGTGGGCCTTGGCTGGCACTCCCGGTACTGCATGACATGCAGCACCTGCATGTCCGGCGACCACAATCTCTGCCTCGCGGTACAACCCACCATCGTGGGCCGCCATGGCGGTTTCGCCGACAAGGTGCGCGCCTCCGCCGCCAGCGTGGTCAGTTTGCCCCCCGGCATGGATAAATCCACCGCAGGCCCCTTGTTCTGTGCGGGAATCACCGTGTTCAACCCATTGCTTGAGTTCAATATCCACCCGACAGACAAGGTCGGGGTGATAGGCATCGGCGGGCTGGGACACCTGGCGCTGAAATTCCTCAAGGCCTGGGGTTGCGAGGTCACCGCCTTCACCTCCCGGGAATCCAAACGACAGGAAGCCCTCGCAATGGGCGCCAGCCATACCATCGACTCCACCGATCCCGCGGCCATTTCCCGGCGCGCCAATACCTTTGACCTGATTATCTCAACCGTGGACGTAACGCTGGACTGGTCGAATTTCCTGGTCACGCTCAAGCCCAGGGGCCGCCTGCACTTCGTCGGCGTCCCCCTGCAACCCCTGGATATACCTGTGGTAGCGCTACTGCGAGGGCAAAAATCCGTGTCGGCATCACCGGTTGGTTCACCGGGCACCATCGCGGCGATGCTTGATTTTGCGGCGTTTCACCGGATTACACCGGAAGTGGAGGAGTACCCTGTTTCCCGGCTGAACGAGGCCGTGGAACGTTTGCGTAGCGGCGCGGCGCGTTACCGGGTCGTGCTCAATATGCGCGAATAGCTCCGGGCTGGAAGCTCCGGGCTGGAAGCTCCCGGCGGGAAGCTCAAGTCAGGAAGCCCCGGGCAGGCCTTCACCGATACCACGCCCGGGGGATGGAGGCCTCCACCAGCTCCGATGTATTGACGCTGACTACGTTGTGCTCGTCGCAAACACCCCTGGCGAAGTGGGACGGGGCCAGGGTCCTCGAAATGATCAGGCCTTTAGGGAAGTTTTTGCGCAGCCAGATGGCGCAGCGCAGGTTGGTCTGGTCATCGCCGGTAGTGATCACGAAAACAGGGGCTTCTTTCCCGGTGATGACCTCCTTGAATACCCGCCGCCACATTTCCGGGTCGTCGATATCTCCCTCGTAGGTATGGCGGCTGTACTTGCGCTTGCCCTCCACTTCCTCATCGGCGATCATCGCCCGCTGCTTGGCATCCCGGTCGATGATTGCCACGCGGTTGAACGTACCTGAAGCGTGCTGCTCGAGCTGCTCCAGGATACTCTGGCCAAACCGGCCGAAGCCAGCCAGCACCACCGTATCCTTGTACTTTGTCTCCCTGAACCGTCGCATCAGCCGCTCCCTGACCAGCTGGGTTGCGGCCAGCTCGTACTGGTTGAAGGTGGTGCACTGCTCGACCACCCTGGCGCCTTCCAGAACTCTCAGGAAGCGCAGGTTGGACACGTGATACACGATCTTGGAGCCCAACTGGGGATCGTGTTTGAGCAGCAGGCTGGCCACCTCGAAGTTGGTCTCGTCGTTCTCACTCAGGAGCAGGAATTTGTGCGCCTTGTGCAGCGCAAAGCGCTCCAGGCGATGCAGCTGGTCCCCGGAGACCACGACGACCCTTACTCCACGATAGGAGCGCAGGGCATCGAGACGCGGGTGCTGGGCTTCGTCGACGATAACGATCGCCTGCCGCCGCTTATCACTCGCCCTGATCCGGTTGAGAAAGCTCAGGGTGAGCTCTCCCCCACCGGTAATGATGATCTTGTTCTTGATTCTCTTGACCTGCCATACCGGCGGGCGCAGGGCGTAGAGGATGGTTTCGAACACCGCGGAAGCAGTCCATGCGGGTGCGCCGAAATACGCTATCCACAGCAGAATGCGGCCATAAAGCGGCCCGGAGGCCGGGGTGCCGAGGTCCATTCCCCCCAACACGAAAAGACCCAGGGTGTAATAGGCCTTGGTCAAGAGGTCCGCCTGTGGCACGCCAGGCCTGGCGGAGACCTCCACGCCTGACAACAGTCCCAGGAAGCCGCAACCAAACAGGACTATTGCTGACCAGGACTTCCATGATAGTTCAGGGTCGAATCGGAAAACCGAACGCGCCATGTTTGCGTTACTCCTGTCCCGTTACCGGTTCGCCTCGTTCACGCGGGTGGCGCAATGGCGATCGGCGCCTAGCTCGGCTCGAGGCATGGACAGGATGTCATATTCCAGCTTAAAAAGCGTCACGGGGTTCACCGTGTCAATGTGTCAATCGGCACTCATCCGCTGTCCTGCTCTATCTCTCCCCGCACCCAGCGCTTTTTTATCCCCGACCCTTCCCCTAAACTGGGCGCCCGATTGCTCCCCGATGGGAAACGTATGATGGACGATAAAGACACAGCAGGCGCGACCGGCATACCGGCTAGCAACGCCGCAGGAAGCGATGAACTGCTTGCCTTCGCCGACTGTGAGCTGATCGGGATCAACAACGCGATGATGCTGGTGATCAACCGGCGCAACGGCAACCAGTTGATCATGGCGCCCCAGGTGGTCGAGGGCCTGAAGACCTGTACCAACTTCGATACCCTGGCAGGACACGCGGCACAACTGGCCAGTACCCGCCCGGAACTCAATGGCAACCAGGCGATGGCCGCCTCCGTGCTGGACAACCTCAGGGACGCTGGCATGCTGCTGCGGGCCGAGGATATCCGCGCCAGGCTCGCGCAACCGGCGCCGCGCCAACTGCCGCCCACCCGGGTCTTTATCATTACCTGCGACCGCCCCGCGGCGGTGGAGCGCCTGCTGGAATCCATGCTGCGCAACGGACAGCTGAGCCGGCACGATGCGCTTTTCCTGGTGGACGACTCACGAGTTCAGGCCAATCGCGAAGCCAACAGCGAGGCTGTGGCGCGCTTCAACCTGCGCAGCGCCAGGGAAATGTTTTACCTGGGGGCGCAAGCCCAGCAGGAACTCCTGTCCGGCCTGGTGCAAGCGCTGCCCGCGCACGCCACCGGGGTTCGCTTCCTGCTCGACCCCGGGCTGTGGCAGGGCAAGAAGACCTATGGGCGCTCCCGCAACCTGTGCCTGTTGTTGTCGGTAGGCTATCGCGCCCTGGTGATGGACGACGACATCCTCTGCCAGGCCGTGCTGCCGCCGCTGGCAGATACGGGTGTGGGTATCGGCAGTGGCGGCATGCGCCAGGCCGCATTCTACGCCAGCGAACAGACCCTCATGGCAGCTGGCGCACCCGCCGGTTTCGACCCCCTGAGCGGCCACGCCAGCCTGCTGGGCAGCAACCTGGGGCACGCCCTGCAAACCGCCAACAACGGGCCGCTGGCCACGGCGCAGCTGCACCAGGTCAACGCCGCGCTGGCGAACGTGCTGACGGCGGAGTCGCCGGTCCTCGTCACCCAGTGCGGTTCGCTGGGTGACCCGGGAACCGGCGGCGCGCACTGGGCCATGAACCTGGGTGACGACTCGGTTAAACGCCTGCTGGCGGCGCCGCAGGGTATGACGGCGGCGCTGGAGAAGCGCATGTGCTGGCTCGGCAGCAGCCGGCCCAATTTTTTCAAGATGCCCTTCATGTCGCAGCTCACGGGGCTGGATAACAGCCGCCTGTTGCCGCCCTATTTTCCCGCATTCCGCGGCGAGGACCTGCTGTTCGGCGCCATGGTGGTTGCCATGCATCACCAAAGCGTGTCCCTCGAGTACCCCTGGAGCGTTCCGCACCTGCCGCTGGAACACCGTAGTTTTGATTTGCAGACACCGATCGCCAGTGGCGGCGGCATCGCACTGTTTGCCCGCTACCTGACGGAGCATATCGACTACAGGGATACGACCGACCCCGAACACCACCTGCGCAGCCTGGCCCAGGATGCCCTGCGCATGGCCGCCCGCACCGACGCCGCCCTGTTGCTGGACTACCGGGCAGAACTGGCCAGGGGCCACGCCGACGCTCTCTACGCCACGCAGGGGCAGCATGCGCGAACGGAACAGTTCGGTTCGGCGGAGTGGCTGGCGTATTTGCAGCGGGGGATCACAGAGGTACAGCAGGCCCTGACTGCCAGCCAGAGTGTCACCGGTATTGCCGGCATCCCGGAAAACGCCACTGAAGCGCAACTGCTGGGGGAATTCAGGGAGATGGCGCTTGGCTTTGCCGCCGCTCTGGCAGGGTGGGTCGAGATACGCGAAGCAGCCTCGGCCCTGGCCAGCGAGCTGATAGGCAGCAGGAAACTTCTGCCGCGCTGACACCCTGGTTTTCTGTTTTCCGCACGATTGGTTTAGTCTACGCAGTCGTACAGATCCAAACACAATGGCACATTGCTAAACGCTGCGTCTGAGGTGATTCCCGATTATGGCCCTTGCTTTTGCTGCTGTCGTTTTCGGCCTGGCGTTGCTCGTCTGGAGCGCCGACAGGTTCGTCGAGGGCTCCGCCTCGGCGGCCGGGCATTACGGCATACCACCGCTGCTGATCGGCATGGTGATCGTCGGATTCGGCACATCCGCACCGGAGATGGTGGTGTCTGCGCTGGCATCCCTCCAGGGGAACCCGGGCATTGCCCTGGGCAACGCCTATGGCTCGAACATCACCAATATTGCCCTGGTGCTGGGGATAGGTGCATTGATAGCGCCGATCACGGTGCACTCCCAGGTGCTGCGCAAGGAACTGCCACTGCTCGTTTTGATCACCCTCCTGGCGGCATGGCAGTTACGCGACGGCTCGGTCACCCGCCTGGAAGCCACGGTACTGATGGCGGTATTCGCGAGCTTGATGGGCTGGACGATCTGGCAGGGGCTGCGTAATAAGAAGGACGCACTCGGCGAGGAGATGGAGCACGAGCTGGAGGAGAGAGCAATGCCGCTGGGCCGCGCGCTGTTCTGGCTCGCCGTGGGGCTGGTACTGCTGATAGTCAGCTCCCGGATGCTGGTCTGGGGGGCCGTGGAGATTGCCCATCACTTCGGGGTAAGCGATCTGATAATCGGGCTGACCGTCATCGCGGTGGGGACCTCGCTGCCGGAACTGGCGGCGACGATTATCGCCGCCCGCAAGGGCGAGCACGATATTGCGCTGGGGAACGTACTGGGGTCGAACCTGTTTAACACCCTGGCCGTCGTGGGGATCGCCGGGTTGATCTCACCGATGAGCGTCGGCCCGGAAGTGTTGATGCGCGATATCTCGGTGATGGCGGGCCTCACCCTGTCGCTCTTCGTCCTGGGAATCGGTCGCGACGGCAAGCTGGGGCGTATCAACCGCCCGGAGGCCGCCGCCCTGGTGGCGTGCTACGTGGGCTACACTGCCTACCTGGTAAACACCGTTTTCCTGCAGCAATAGAGGGCAGAACTTTCCCACCCCACAGATGCGCCTGCAACCCGCCGCATCGCCCCTCAGTTATCCAGTGGCGCGATGCAGCAGGCTCAGGCCAGTGTCACTTCAACTACTCGAGCTTCTTCGCGGCATCGGCAGCCTTGTCGGCCGCTTCGGCGGTAGCGTCAGCCGCATCCGCAGCAGCATCACCGACAGCGTCGGCCGCTTCAGCGGCGGCATCACCGGTCGCCTCGGCAGCATCGCCGATGGCAGCGCCGGCATCAGCCGCCATGGACTGCGCGCTATCCGCGGCATCTTTCGCCGCACCTTCCACGGACTCGACCGCATCTTCAGCCACTGCCTCGGCGGACTCGACCGCATCTACCGTGGCGTCTTCCGCTTTCTTCATGGCAGCGGCGGCCTCGTCTGCCATCGTGGAGGTGGTTTCCTTGACTGACTCCGCGGCCTTATCGACAGACGATTCGGTGCGCTCCACCGACTCCTTGCTACAACCGCCGACAACTGCAGCGAAGCAGCAGGCACACAAGGTGACAACCAGTTTCCTGTAATCCATGTTCTATCTCCCCAAGGTGATTTAAGTAATTTCGGTAGCGACAGGCGCCCGGACGGGTTTCGGGGCGCTACTGCGCAGGCCCGACTGTAGCACGATTACGGCGCAAAGCATTAGCCCCGGGGTACGGCCACCCGGGGTACGGCCACCCGGGGTACGGCCTCCCGGGGTATAGCCAATCGCGCCAGCCTGGGCTATCTTGGGAGCTCAATCAACCAAGGAGCGCACTCCCATGCTGCAGGAATTCAAGAACTTTGCCATGCGTGGCAACGTGGTCGACATGGCGGTCGGTATTATCATCGGCGGCGCTTTCGGCACCATCGTCACGAGCCTGGTCCGGGACGTGATAATGCCACCCATCGGCCTGTTGCTGGGCGGTGTCGATTTTTCCGACCTGTTCATAACCCTGAAGGATGGCAGTGCCGCAGGCCCCTACGCCACCCTCGCCAGTGCCCAGGAAGCCGGTGCGGTTATTATCGGCTACGGGGTTTTCATCAATGCGGTGATCAGCTTCCTGATTGTCGCCTTCGCCGTATTCCTGTTGATCAAGAGCATCAACAAGCTGCAGAAGCAGGAGAAGGCAGCGGAGCCCACCACTAAGGAATGCACTTTCTGCTTCAGCAGCATTTCCCTGAAAGCGACCCGATGCCCGCACTGCACATCCGAGCTGGGCAGCGCCTGATTGCCCGCGGCGAACGCAACGGCAACTACAGGCGATAAACTCATCCTTGGCTGGCGCGAGTGGCTGGCCCTCCCGGCTTTTGGCATCGACTATATCAAGGCCAAGATTGACACCGGGGCGCGCACCAGCGCCCTGCATGCCTTTTATCTGGAGCCCTTCCAGCGCGAGGGCATGCCCTGGATACGGTTCGGCATACACCCCAAGCAGGGCAACTCCGCGGAGGTGGTACATTGCGAAGCCGCGGTGGCGGACCGGCGCACGGTCACCGATTCCGGCGGGCACGAGGAGGAGCGTTTCGTCATCCAGACCCCGGTCAGGCTCGGGGAGCAGGTCATCATGACGGAAATCACCCTGACCGACCGCGAAAACATGCGGTTCAGGATGTTGCTGGGCAGAACCGCCATGCGCGGCCAGTTCATGGTTGACCCGGAACGATCCTACCTCATCCGGGAACGACCCCGGCGCAAACGCAGGAAAACAGATCTTTCCGCCCGCTAGCCCGCGGCTGCACTGCAGTTATCCCACTGGGCAGGCCATCTCCAGCGGCGCGCGCCGATCACGGCCTGGCGCAATTACTTGCTGGCGGCGCCGGCCTCCCTGGCCAGTCGCTCATACTCCTTGCACTGCGCTGTCGCCACCCGGTCCGGATTCTGCATCTCCTGGCAGCTGAGCGAATGCATGCTGCGCAAGCAAGCCACCGCAGGCCCATAAAGCCCATCCCCCACCGGGACTTCCCCGACCTGGCTGCGCATGGTGGCGCACATATTATCCAGCATCGGGCCCATCATTTCGCGCGCCTCAGGGGTCAGGTCCTGCTGCGCAGCCTGCTCGAGCACACAGGTTCTCACGGTTTCGCACAAGCCCTGGGCAGCATCCGTCAGTTCATCGGCAGCGGCGTGTGCGCCAAGCGCGAACAGCAGCGCCGCCGGCAACAGGGTTCTGGTTGCAATCACGGTAATGGTCCTCACAGGGGGTTATGGAGGGCCCAGCTTAAACCCTATGGCGGCAAATTTCAGCCACGGCCGAACCACTGCACTGGACCACATCTGCAGCGTCTCTCAGAACAGTCCCTCCACCAGACCCCGATCGTTGATGTGAATGCTGTTGGCCGCAGGTACCCGCGGCAAACCCGGCATCCGCATGATATCGCCGCAAATCACCACCAGGAATTCGGCGCCCGCCGCCAACGCCAGCTCCCGCACCTTGACCCGGTGATCCCGCGGCGCCCCGAGCAGGCCGGGATCAGTGGAAAAGCTGTACTGGGTCTTGGCCATGCACACCGGGAAGTGGCCGAAGCCCGCCTGCTGGTACTGCTCGAACTGGTCCCGGACCGACTTGTCCGCATCGATATCATCCGCCCCGTAAACACTGCGCGCCACCACCCTGGCCTTATCCCAGAGACCCAGGCCATCATCGTAGAGGGTGCGAAACTGGGTGTGGGGGCCATCGGCCAGCGCTCGCACCGCGGCGGCCAGTTCCATCGCCCCCGCGCCACCTTCTGCCCACTGAGTACACAGGTAGGCGCGGGCGCCGTGCTGCTCGACATAGGACTTGATGACATCGATCTCCTCCTGGGTATCGGAGCTGAAGTGATTGATTGCCACCGCCAGCGGCACCCCATACTGGCCGGTGTTGCGGATGTGCCGCCCCAGGTTCTCGAGGCCGCGCTCTACCGCCGCCACATCCGGAGCGGAAAGCGCCGAGCGCTCCACCCCACCATGCATTTTCAGCGCCCTCACCGTGGCGACGATCACCGCGACACTGGGCTTAAGGCCGGATTTGCGACACTTGATATTGAAGAACTTCTCGGCGCCCAGGTCGGCGCCAAAGCCCGCTTCGGTCACGACGTAGTCCGACAGCTTGAGCGCAGTGCGGGTGGCGATGATGGAATTACAGCCGTGGGCGATGTTGGCGAAGGGCCCGCCGTGGATGAACGCGGGATTGTTCTCCAGCGTCTGCACCAGGTTGGGTGCGAGGGCGTCCTTGAGCAGCACCGTCATCGCGCCCGGGGCCTTCACCTCCGCTGCAGTGACTGCCCTGCGGTCACGCGTATAGCCAATGATGATTCGCCCCAGGCGCTCCTGCAAATCCTGCAGATCACGGGACAGGCAGAAAATCGCCATCACCTCTGAGGCTACCGTGATATCGAACCCGCTCTCCATGGGGAAACCGTTGGCCGGGCCGCCGATACCGGTGACAATCTGGCGCAACTGGCGGTCGTTGATGTCCACTACCCGGCGCCAGCTTAGCCGGCGCAGGTCCAGCCGGATCTCGTTGCTCCAGTGGATATGGTTGTCGATCATCGCCGCCAGCAGGTTGTGGGCCGCGCCGATGGCGTGCATGTCACCGGTGAAATGCAGGTTGATATCCTCCATCGGCACCACCTGGGCATAGCCGCCACCCGCCGCGCCACCCTTCATGCCGAACGACGGACCGAGCGACGGCTCGCGCAAGCACATCATCGCCTTCTTGCCGATGTGGTTGAGCGCGTCGGTGAGGCCAACCGTGGTGGTGGTCTTGCCCTCGCCCGC
>Ga0105097_10000121_pt1 | contig 30515 bp, 29 predicted proteins | sample PPLLak12cMay2015_FD_87035 | JGI IMG/M metagenome (GOLD analysis project Ga0105097, IMG submission 87035) | Freshwater sediment microbial communities from Prairie Pothole Lake near Jamestown, North Dakota, USA - PPLs Lake P7 Core (1) Depth... | ecosystem: Environmental > Aquatic > Freshwater >...
CCCGTGTCCTCGTTGCGCGGATCCAGCCACTCGGCGTAGTCGCCGGGCGCCACGATCACGGGCATGCGGTCGTGCACCTGCGCGACCGCCGGGGACGGCGCGGTGGTGACGATGGAGCAGGACTCCAGCGGCTCGCCCGTGGCCGGGTCGCGCCAGCGCTCCCACAGGCCCGCCATGCCGAACGGCTGGCCGTCGGCGAAGGAAATGCAATACGGTTGCTTTGCGACGCCCGATCGCTGCCACTCGTAATAGCCGTCGGCGAGGATCAGGCAACGGCGCCTGCGGAACGCGTTGCGGAACGACGGCTTCTCGGTGAGCGTCTCGGAGCGCGCATTGATCATGCGGGCACCGATCGCTTTTTCTTTCGCCCAAGAGGGGATCAGGCCCCAGTAGAGCATCGACAGCTCGCGCGGCCCGCCGGCCTCGCGTACGGTGGCCACGAACTGCGTGGGCGCGATGTTCCAGCGCGGCTCGACGTCGGGCGCGGCGGGCAGGCCGAACAGCCGGACGACGGCCTCGTGGGGGGAGTAGAAGGCGAAGCGGCCGCACATGGCTAGCCGCGGCCTGGCTTGGAGAACCGGGGCGACGGACCGGCCGGGAACCTGCGACTCATTTGTTCAGACGGAAAGTCACTTGGAAGGATGTCAATGCCTCGACGGGCACGCCGCCCTTTGTTGCCGGCACGAATCTCCACTGGCGCACTGTCTCGAGCGCTGCGGCATCGAGCCGCGCATCGCCAGCGCTGCGCGACACGATCGTACTGCAGACCCAACCGCTGCTGTCGATGTGGGCGAGCAAGACGACAGTCCCGTCCTTGCCCGCCCGCCGCAGGCTGACCGGGTAGACCGGAGGCGGGACCCGCGCACCTTCACCTCTGCTGTTCGGAGGAGTATCGCTGACCATCAGTCGACCGCTGCACAGACCCGGCGTATTCACCGCCGTTACGCCGACGCAACCTGGTCCCCGCTCCCTGGCGCAGCCGAACCCCATGAGCTGCCCATCGGCGACAGGCGTCGGCTCCGCGATCTGCACCGGCTCCTTCTCGAAAGCGATGTTGGGCCGTGCCCGAACCGCCTGTTCGTCCGTGTAGCGTTGCAACGCAGGCCGCAATTCCGCGAGCTTCTCTCGGTCCGTCTCCATCGTGATGTCTCTGGCCAGACGGTCGGCCTCGAGCAGTTCCTGTCCTGTCATTGCAAGCTGGTACCGCTGGACCAGCGCCTCGACCTGGTTGCTGGTGTTCCCGCCGAACATCCACTCCGACTGCGCGGCAGCAACCTGCAGAAAAGCCAGGCCGAGCGGTCCGTTCCGCGGCACTTCTTTGCCTTCGATCAGCATCGCGCCCAGCAGCATCTGCGCCCGCACGTCGCCGAGCCGTGCAAGCCCATCGAGCATGGAGGCAGCTGCAAGAGGATCCGCCGCCCGCATCGACTGGGCGCGCTCGAACGACGGAGTGGACTCCTGAGCGGTCGCCTCCGTGTTCGCCAGCTCCGCCACCGCGCTGACAGCCAGCAGCGATCCACTGAGTACAAAGATCCCAAGCGCGAGCCGGACGCGCTCCGACACGTCACGAATCCGCGGACTATTCAATCCACGCTACTCCCTCGTCCCGATGCCCTTCTCCAGCAGCCACACGCAGCCGGCGAACAGCGCGACCGCGGCCGCCGCCATGAACGCGAACGACATCCCGAGGTTCACGTCCGAGTGCCCGAGGAAGCCGTAGCGGAAGGCGTTCACCATGTAGAGGATCGGGTTGGCCTTCGAGACCGCCTGCGCCCAGTCGGGCAGCATCGCGATCGAGTAGAACACGCCGCCGAGGTAGGTGAGCGGCGTGAGGATGAAGGTCGGCACGAAGGAGATCTGGTCGAAGTTCTTCGCGAACACCGCGTTGACGAAGCCGAGCAGCGAGAAGATCACCGCGGTCAGCAGCACCGCGGCCAGCACCGCCCCCAGGTGCTCGACCTGCAGGTGCGTGAAGAAGAGCGCGATCAGCGTCACGATCAGGCCCACCAGCAGGCCGCGCACCAGGCCGCCCGCGACGTAGCCGGCGACGATCAGCCAGTTCGGCAGCGGCGCGACCAGCAGCTCCTCGATGTGCCGGCCGAACTTGGCGCCGAAGAACGAGGACACCACGTTGCCGTAGCTGTTGGTGATCACCGACATCATGATCAGCCCGGGCGCGATGTACTGCATGTAGCTCACGCCGCCCATCTCGCCGATGCGACGGCCGATCAGGCTGCCGAAGATCACGAAGTACAGCGTGGCGGTGATCACCGGCGGCACCAGGGTCTGGCCCCAGATGCGCACGATGCGGCTGAACTCGCGGATGACGATGGTGCGGAAGCCCACCCAGCGATGGCCGCCGCGCTCCCCGGCGCCCGTGTCCGTCGCCGCCTCGAGGCGGTTCACGCCGGCACCGCTGGCTTCACGAGCCCTGTCTCCACGTCGCGGCCCTCGACCAGCCGCATGAAAAGCTCCTCGAGCCGGTTGGCCTTGTTGCGCATGCTCACGACCTCGATGCCGCGGGCCGACAACGCGGCGAAGATCTCGTTGAGGTTCTGCGACTTGGTGACCTCGACCTCGATCGAGCCGTCGTCGGCGAGCCGCACGGCGTAGCCCGGCAGCTCCGGCGCCGCGGCGAGCGGCTGGCGCGGATTCAGCACGAACACCTCGCTGTGCAGCTTGCGCAGCACGGTCGCCATCCGATCGTTCTCGATGATGCGACCCTCGTCGATGATCGCGATGTGGCGGCAGAGGCTCTCGGCCTCCTCGAGGTAGTGCGTCGTGAGGATGATGGTCGTGCCGTCCTCGTTGAGCTGGCGCAGGAACTCCCACATCGAGCGGCGCACCTCGATGTCGACGCCCGCGGTGGGCTCGTCGAGGATCAGCAGCCGCGGCTCGTGGATCAGCGCGCGCGCGATCATCAGCCGGCGCTTCATGCCGCCCGAGAGCGTGCGCGACACCGCGTCGCGCTTCTCCCACAGCTGCAGCTTGCGCAGCCAGTGTTCCATGCGCTCGCGCGCCACCCGTCGCGGGATGCCGTAGAAGCCCGCCTGGTTGACGAGGATCGTCGAGACCTTCTCGAACTGGTTGAAGTTGATCTCCTGCGGCACGAGGCCGAGGCAGGCCTTGGCCGCCTCGAGATCGGTGTCCGTGTCGTGCCCGAAGACCAGCGCCTTGCCCGAGGACTTGTTGACCAGCGAGGCGATGATGCCGATCGCAGTGGTCTTGCCCGCGCCGTTGGGTCCGAGCAGCGCGAAGAAGTCGCCCTGCGCGACGTCGAGGTCGATGCCCTTCAGCGCCTGCACGCCGTTGCGATAGGTCTTGGTGAGCTTGCGCAGCGACAGGGCCTGCATCGGGAACCGCCGGGCCAGAAGGGGAGCGAAGCGTAATGCCCCACCCCGGGAGCGGCAAGGAAGTCAGCGCCGCGGACGCCGACGCCCCGGTCCCGGCGGCGCCCCGCCCGCATCGATGTCGAGCAGGCACACGCCGACGCAGTGCGCCCACTGCAAGGCCTCCGACGAATCGCGGCGGACCGCGGCTTCGAGCATCTCCCAGAACCTCAGGTGATCGGGCCAGCGAGGCCGGACGATGCCGGGCTGGGCAGCGAGCGTTGCGAGCTGTGACGGGCACAACGCGCCGAGCAGCGACTGCGCCTCGGGCGCGAGATCGAGCACCACGTTCGCGGCCAGCGCCGCACCGTCCACCAGCCGGCGCGCAAAGAACGTCGCCTGGTGCGTGAAGGAGATCCACCGACCCTGCCCCCCGGAGACCGGTGGGGGAACCGTCAAGTCGGCGACGGCGTTCGTGGGTGTGGCCGGGGCGGGCGCGATGAGCGCCGGCGGCACCAGGCGGAACAGCGCAAAAGGCACGGCCGCCATCCTTGTCCGGGTCGGTCGGTCGATCTCCCTCAGCCGCCGGCGGACGGGTTCGGCCCAGTTGCAGCCCGGTTCGCCGGACGCCTCGCCGGCGAGGGTGAGGTCCAGGAACTGGTTGTTCAGGTCGGCAAGATCCCGGCGCAGGGCAGGCGGAAGCAGGCCGTGACGCGCTGGAACGCCAGCCCCCGGGCCTGGGTCGGACGGCAGTGTTCCCATGGCATTTACTCCATATATGGTCCAAACGGACCATATTTGGTTATAGACTGCCAAATATGGTCCGGTGAGACCATATATGGCGGGAATTAACAGAATGGGGGAACGTGCCATGCGCATCACCGACAGCCGGTATGACCGGGACCGGCAGCGACTCGCCGTCGCGCATCGACTCATCGCGCACGAGGCGCGGACGCAGACCATCCGTCAGGCCACCGGCCTGTCCGGCGACCGCATCCGCCGGCTGTACCGCGACTACTTCAAGGGCCAGGCAGCTCGCCCGGTGCGGCGCAGGCGCGGCAAATCGCCTCGCCAGATGTCGTTCTTCCGGCGCAGCCCGTCTCACGAGCTGCAGGCGGCCGCTCTGTGTGCATTGCTGCGCCAGTGCGGGTTCCTCGGCCAGCCGCAGGTCCTCTTCCGGCCGAGCCTCGACGAGATCAGCCGGTTCTGCGACGTGTACGAGACGTTCTGCGTGCTTTGTCCCGCCACCGTGATCTCGTTCGAGCACGCCTGGCACCTGCTCCATGTCCTCGCACGGCTCGACGAGTTCGTGCTGGACCGATGCCCCGACTGCGACGCACTGTGGGTACGCGACACGCTCGACCTGCTGCCGGACAACTGCGTCGCCTGCAGAAACGGGCCCCCGCCCAACTGAGGCGATCGGTCCCGCCACGCGCCCATGCGCCAGCCGGCCGCGCAGTCCCGCCCCGCGGCCGGGTTGCTAGACTGCACGCCCCGCTTCCGCGACAGCCGCCGTGCGCACGCCCAACGTCTTCTCCGGCCCCCATGTCGATCGAGCGGCCCACATGCGCAAGGATCCGGCCGCCATTGCCGCCGCGCTCGCCGACCCCGGGGCGCTGATCGTCCCGTTGTGGCAGTCGCGCAGCCTCGTGCGGCCCTGCGGGCCGGGCTGCACGGCCGCCTTCGTCGAGGCAACCCACGAGATCCGCCACTCGTTGCCGGACGGCGAGCTGTTGCTGCTCGGTCGCTTCCGGGGCCAGGTCTGCTTCGCGGCCGAACTCGACGGCGATCCACCGCCCGACATCGTCCCGGACGCGTGCTTCGAGGACCTGCGCAGTGCCGGTGGCCGGTTGCCGGAAGATGAGGCCGGGCTGCTGGCCTACGCGCGGGCCATGGTCCTGTGGCGTCGACGGAACCGGTTTTGCGGCAGCTGCGGCGCGCCGGCGCGCGCTGCGAGCGCCGGTCACGTCATGACATGCACCCGTGCGGACTGCGGCGCCGAGCATTTCCCGCGCCTCGACCCCGCGATCATCGTGCTCGTCAGCGACGGCGGGCGCGCCTTGCTCGGCCGGCAGGCGGCATGGCCCGCGGGCCAGTACTCGACCATTGCGGGCTTCGTGGAGCCGGGCGAGAGCCTCGAGGACGCCGTTGCACGCGAGGTGCAGGAAGAGACCGGCGTGGTCGTCACCGATGCGACCTATCACTCCTCGCAGCCCTGGCCCTTTCCGTCCTCGCTGATGGTCGGCTTCACCGCACGGGCCGCCGCCGACGCCGTGCCGCGCGCCGACGAGGAACTCGAGGACGTTCGCTGGTTCAGCCGCGAGGAGATCGCGGGCGGCATGCCGCGACTGCCGCCGCCACAGTCGGTCTCGTTCCGCCTGATCGAGGACTGGTACGACTCGGCCGCGCCGCTGCCGCTGCGACAAACGCCGGGCGTCGCGCTGTGGGGTCGACGCTGAACTCGACGGAAACCCGCACGTGAGCCTGGAGATCCTCTTCCTGCTCGCCGCGGCCTTCGGCGCCGGCGTGATCGATGCCATGGCGGGCGGCGGCGGACTGATCCAGCTGCCCGCGCTGTTCGCGGCGTTTCCCGCCACGCCGCACCCGACGCTGCTCGGCACCGGCAAGCTCGCCGGCTTCGCGGGCACCACCAGCGCGATCTTCCGTTACCTGCGGCACGTTCGCATCGACTGGCGACTGGTGCTGCCGGCGGCCGTGGCCGCCTTCCTCGCCGCCCTCGTCGGGGCGTGGATCGCGACGCGTATCCCGCCCGACCGGTTCCGGACGCTGGTGCCGGTGCTGCTGAGCCTGGTGCTCGCCTACACGCTGCTGCATCGCGACTTCGGGCTCCAGCACCAACCGCGCGGCCTCGGGCGGGCCGGCCGGCTGTTCGGCGCGCTGGGCGCCGGCGCCATCGGCCTGTACGACGGCTTCTTCGGCCCGGGCACTGGCAGCTTCCTGATGTTCCTGTTCGTGCGCGGCTTCGGGCTCGACTTCCTGCACGCGTCCGCGTCCGCCAAGGTCGTGAACGCCGCCGCGAATGCGGCCGCCATCCTGCTGTTCGGCCTCACCGGCGAGCTGATGTGGCTGCTCGGGCTCGCCATGGCGGCCTGCAACGTCACGGGCGCGCAGGTCGGCAGTCACCTCGCCATCCGTCGCGGCAGCGGCTTCGTGCGCGTCGTTTTCCTGCTGGTCGTCGGCGCATTGATCGCGAAGACGGCGCTGGACGCGCTCGGTGCGGCAACGTGATTGTCGGCACGGCGAGGATCCGTCACGATTCCGGGCACGGCCCGACCGCCGCCTCCACCCCGGATTACCCATGGACCTGTCGTTCGATTCGCTGATCGGCATCGCGCTCGGCATCGGCCTCGCTGCCGCCACCGGCTTCCGCATCTTCGTGCCGCTGCTGATCGCGGGGCTCGCGGCGCGCTTCGGCTACCTGCCACTGGGCGAGGGCTTCCAGTGGCTCGCGAGCACGGCGGCGCTGGTCACCCTCGGCACGGCGGCGGTGTTCGAGACGCTCGCCTACTACATCCCCGGCGTGGACCACCTGCTCGACGTGCTGGCGAGCCCCGCCACGCTGGCGGCCGGCGTGGTGGCGAGCGCCGCCGTCATGGTGGACATCCCGCCCGCGGTGATGTGGCCGGTCGCGGTCATCGCGGGCGGCGGCGTGGCAGGGCTCACCAAAGGCAGCTCAGCGCTGCTGCGCGCCAAGTCCGGGGCGATGACCGGCGGGCTCGCGAACCCCGTGGTCTCGACGGTGGAAACCGTGGGCGCCACGGGAGTCGCGCTGCTGGCGATCGTCCTGCCGCTGCTGACGCTCGCGCTGCTGGTCGCAGTGCTCTACTGGGCCACGAAAAAGGCGGGTCGCGTGCTGTTCGGACGGCGTTCGACGCCTCCGGCGCCCGCCGGCGACTGAGCACCCGCAACGTACAATGCAGCCATGTGCCTGCTGGTACTCGCCTGGCTCTCGCATCCCCGCTATCGGCTCGTCGTGGCCGGGAACCGCGACGAATTCCACGACCGTCCGGCGGCCCCGCTCGGGTGGTGGACGGACGTGCCGGGGATGCTCGCCGGGCGTGACCAGCGCGCGGGCGGCGCCTGGATGGGCGTGTCGCGCTCGGGTCGCTTCGGCGTGGTGACCAACTTCCGCAGTGTCGAAGCGGCCGCGACAGAGGGCTCGCCCTCGCGGGGCCAGCTCGTGCCCCGCTACCTCGGCCAGCCGGACGATGCCGGCCGCTTCCTCGCGTCGCTCGGCGGATCGGCGCAGCAGTTCGCCGGTTTCAACCTGCTCGTGGGCGGGCCGACCACGCTGCACTACTACTCGAATGCAGTGGGCGAAGCCCCGCGCGAGCTGCCGCAGGGAATCTACGGACTCAGCAATCACCGCCTCGACGAGCCCTGGCCCAAGCTCACGCGCACGCGGGCTCGCTTCGCCGCGGCACTCGAGGCCGGCGATCCCGCCCCCGGCGACCTGCTCGACCTGCTCGCCGATCGCGAGCCGGCCGGCCCGGATGCCACCGCCGCCACGACGCTCCCGCCGGAACTCGAGCGGGCGCTGTCTGCACCATTCGTGCGCCACGATCGGTATGGCACGCGATGCTCGACGCTCGTGAGGGTCGAACACGACGGTCGCACGGTGGTGCACGAGCGTCGCTTCGACCCGTCCGGCGCGCACTGCGGCTCGAGCCGGTTCGAGTTCCAGTGCACGGGTTCATGACTCGAAGCACGCCGGGCGCCGGGCTCGCCGGCTGGCGTTGCGCGGGAGCGCTGGCGCTGCTGCTGGCGTGCCTGACCTGCGGCCCGGCGCAAGCAGCCAACGCCGGCCGCATCCGCATCGAGGTGGACGGAGTCGAGCGCGAGATCGCCGACAACGTCCGTGCGTTCCTGACGCTGACCCGCTACCTCGATCGGGAGGAGGTCACGGACTCGCAGGTGCGCCGGCTCGCCGACCGCGCGGTGGATGAGGCTGCCGATGCGCTCCGACCTTTCGGCTACTACGAGCCCGTCATCCGGAGCCGCACCAGCCGCGACGGCACGACGTGGATCGTGCGCCTGCGGATCAAGCCCGGCGAGCCGGTGATGATGGAGTCGGTGGACGTGCGCATCACCGGTCCCGGCGCCGACGAGGCGGCGCTGCGCGAGGTCATCGCCGCGAGCGCCCTGCAGCCGGGCAGCCGCCTGAACCACCCGACCTACGACCGCTTGCGCAACGACCTGCTGCGGGTGGCGCGAGACATCGGCTTCCTCGATGCCGAACTCACGCGTCGCGAGCTCATCGTCAATCCGCCGGCGCGCGCCGCCGCCGCCTATCTCGAGCTCGAGACCGGGGGTCGCTACCGCTTCGGAGCGCTGTCGATCGAGCAGGACGTGATCGACGCAGAGCTGCTGCAGCGCTTCGTGCGCTTCGAGACCGGGCAGGTGTTCTCCACCGCGCGCCTGCGCAACACGCAGTTCGCCCTGCAGGACAGCAATTATTTCTCCGTCGTGACGGTGACGCCAGGCGAGCGCGATCCCGAGACGCTCACCGTCCCGGTGACCATCCGCGCCGACGCCAGCAAGCGCCACCGTTACTCGGTGAGCCTGGGCTACGGCACCGACACCGAGATCCGCGGTCGCTTCGCCTGGGACAACCGGCGCGTCAACGCACATGGGCATCGACTGCGCTTCGAGACCACTGCCTCCGGAGTCCTCACCGAGATCATCACCCGCTACGTCATCCCGATCGGTGACCCGGCGCTGGAGAAGCTCGAGTTCAGCGCCGCCTACATCGACGAGGAGCTCGGCGACCTCGACAGCCGGCGCACCGAGCTCACCGGCGGACTCACCCACGCGATGGGCCAGTGGCAGCGCGTCCTGTTCCTCATGCTCAACCAGGAGCGCACCGGCTTCGCGGACGGCAGCTCGCGCGACGACCTGCTGCTGATCCCCGGCATCAGCTACGCAAGCATGCCGCCGAACTTCCTCACGGGCTGGGTGCGCGACTCCGCGTACTACTTCGAGCTGAGCGGCAGCCCCGAGACGCTCGGCTCCGACGCGTCCTACCTGCGCTTCTACACGCGCGCCGAACGCGTCTGGCCGGTGTCGGGTCCCTGGTACGTGAGGCTGCGCGGCGAGTTCGGCACGAGCTGGGTCGACGAGTTCTCGGAATTGCCGGCCTCGCAGCGCTTCTTCGCGGGCGGCGACCGCAGCGTGCGCGGCTTCGCGCTCGACGAGCTGAGCCCGATCGAGGTGACCGTCTCGGAAACGGGCGAGGTCACGCGGCAGTCGGTGGGCGGCGAGCACAAGGTCGTCGGCTCCGTCGAGATCGAGCGCGACTTCCCCTACAACCTGCGGGGCGCGATGTTCGTCGATGCCGGCAACGCCTTCAGCGACTGGGACACGCCGCTCGAGTACTCAGTGGGGCTCGGCGTGCGCTGGCGCCTGCCGATGCTGCTCATCGGCGTGGACGTCGCGCAGGCGCTGTCGGAGTCCGGCAAGAGTCCGCGCCTGCACCTCAACATCACGCAGGTGCTGTGATGCGCTGGCGCTGGATCATCCTCGTCGTCGCGCTCGTCCTGCTGGTGGGCGTGCCGGTCGTGGCGGTGTATCGCGTGCTGAACAGCCAGGCGGGCCTCGAGCTCGCGCTCGCACAGTTCCAGCGCCTGCAGAACATCCGCATCGAGGCCACGGGAGCGACCGGCACGCTGGCCGGGCCCCTGCGCGTGGAGCGCCTGGTCATCGAGCACGAGGCGGTCCACATCGAGGTGTACGACCTGCGGCTGCGGGCACGAATGCGCGGGCTGGTCACCGGCATCGTGCAGATCGAGCAACTCGAGGCGGCGCGGATCGAGGTCGCGCTGAAACGCCGCGAGCCGCCCCCGCCGAGCGAGCCGCACTTCCTCCCCAGATTCCTCGAGGTGTCGGCACCGGACATCCGGCTCGGCGACATCGGCCTCACCCTGCTCGACGGCCAGCGGGTCGAGGTCGCCTCGCTGCAGAGTGCGCTCGCCATGACGCGCTGGCGCATCGATCTCACGGGGCTCGTGATCGACGATCCGGCGGGACACGTGGAAGGCAACGTCACGCTGCGGGCGCGGCAGCCGCTCGGGCTCAGCGCGGCCCTGAACGGTCACTGGCGGCTGCCGGACGAGCGCACCTACCGCTTCGCGGCCGCGGCCCGCGGCAACCTCGCCCGCCTCGGCACGACGGTAGCGCTCGCCGAGCCCGCCAACGTCTCGTTCGACGGCAACCTGCTGTCGCTCGACGAGGAGCCGCGCGCCGTGGGTACGCTGCGCTTCACCGACTTCGACGGATCGCCGTGGATCGAGCCCGGCACCTGGCCGCTCGCGAGCGGCTCGATCGCGCTCGATGCGCGGCGCGACGCGTTCGGCTTGGACGGCACGATCGTCTCCGCAGCGCTCGGCGAGGGCCAGCTGCGCGTACAGGGCGCCGGACGGTGGCAGGACTCGACGCTGGAGATCGGCTCGCTCGAGGCGTGGCTGCCGCGCACCAGCGCGAGGGTAAGCGTGGCCGGCAGCGTCCGGTTCGGCGAGGCGGACCCGGTGCTCGACCTGACCGGCGAGTGGAACAACCTGCGCTGGCCCCTGGAGGGCGAGTTGCTGGTGGACAGTCCGCTCGGCACGGTCGCATTGCAGGGCGGAATGCCTTACACCTTCCAGGTGCAGGCGATCGCGCAGGCACCGGAACTGCCGCGCGCTGACTTCACGGCCGCGGGCTCGGTCGACCGCGAGCAGGTGGTCCTCGATCGCTTCGACGGTCAACTGATGGACGGGCGCCTGCGAGGCTCGGGGCGGCTCGCGTGGACCGGCACGCCGGCATGGAATGCGCGGCTGGACGGCGAGCGCCTCAACGTCGCGACCGTGCGGCCGGACCTCTCGGGGCGCGTGACGTTCTCGGCCTCGATCGAGGGCAGCGGCTTCGGCGCCGAGGCACCGTGGACCGCACGGGTCGCCTCGATCTCGGGCACGGTCATGGGACGTGCGCTCACCGGCCGCGGCGAGGTGAGGCACCGGGCAGGCGTGTTCGACCTGCGTCGCGTGCGCGTGGCGAACGGTCCCTCGCACGTCGAGGTGGACGGTCGCTGGGGTCCGAGCATCGACCTGCGCTGGTCCGCGGACGTGCGCTCGCTCGCGCTCCTGCACCCGGATCTCGACGGCGAACTCGTCACCACGGGCCACGTCCGAGGTCGGCGGGAGCGGCCCGAGGCCGACGTGGAAGCGCGGCTGCGCAAGCTGCGTTATGGCTCGATCTCGGTCGAGACCCTCACGGCCGGCGTCGATTTCGATTCGAGCGACCGGCGCGAGTCGTATGCCGCCCTGCGCGCAACGGGGGTCCACCTCGGCGCGCTGATGCTCGAATCGGCGACGCTCGAGGCGCGCGGCCGCTCGCGGGAGCACTCCGTCGAAGTGCGATTCGCCTCGCCTGGGGATCCCGAGCAGGGCATCCCCGGCTTCAAGGCGGCGATGGCCGCGGACGGCGATTACCGTGCCGACGACGGCTGGCACGGCACGCTGCGGCAGACCTCGTTCGTCTTCCCGGATGACAGCGCCGGCCTGGTGCAGCCCGCGGCGGTCCGGGCCGGACCCGATGGCGCGAGCGTCGCACCCTTGTGCATCGCGAGCGGCGAGGCGCGCCTGTGCGTCGAGGGGGAGTGGCGCGCCGACCCTGCGGCCTGGCGCGTCCTCTACAGCGCGCAGGACTGGCCGCTGCGGCGCCTGCTGCGCTCGCTGCTCGGCTGGCGGGAGTTCGACGGCCGGCTGCAGGCGAGCGGCTGGGCCGAGCAGCAGCCCGGCCAGCCCTGGACGGGCGGCACGACGCTGCTGCTCGACGAGCCGACGCTCGACATCCCGCGCAACCAGTTCCGCACCGAACGCGTGTCGCTGGGTGCTGCGCGACTGGACGTGCAGGCCGAGCCGGAGGTGATCCGCGCAACCCTCGCGGTCAGCGTCGCCGACAACACCCGCGTCGACGGCGAGGTGCGCGCGCTGCGCGAGCGCGGCGTCGAACTGCTCGACCTGCCGCTCAGCGGCAAGGTGCGCGGCGAGTCCTCGGCGATCACTGCCATGCCGCTGTTCGTGCCGGAGATCGACCGCTCCGACGGCAGCCTCGACGCCCTCGTGTCGGTGTCGGGCACGCTCGGCAACCCGCGCTTCGACGGCGAGTTCCACATCCGCGACGGCCGCTTCGACATGTACCGCACCAACCTGCAGCTGTCGAAGGTGACTCTCGACGGTCGCTTCGTGGGCGACGAGGTGGTGATCGAGGGTGGCGGCTCGACCGCGCGCGGCGACCTCAAGCTCAGGGGCAGCTTCGCCTGGCCCGAGAACGTGATGACCGGCGCGCTGCGACTGTGGGGCGAGAACCTGCAGGTGGCGGACACGCCCGACTTCCGCATCGTGGCCTCGCCCGATCTCGTCTTCACCGCGGGTCACGGCGGCTTCGACGTGACCGGCGAGGTGCTGATCCCGATCGCCCGGATCACGCCGCGCGACCTGACCACCACGGTCACGACCTCCGTCGACGAGCGCATCGTCGGGCTGGAAGTCGAGGACCTCGGGCCGTCCACACTCCAGCGGCTGCGCAGCAGCATCCGGGTCGTGCTCGGCGACAACGTGCGGGTGAACAGCTTTGGCCTGCGCGCCTCGCTCGAGGGTGGCGTGACGGTCATCACCCGGCCAGGCGACGTCGCGCGCGGACAGGGCGAGATCCGCGTGCGTGAGGGCGAATACAAGGCCTTCGGCCAGTTCGTGCGCATCGTTCGCGGCGTGCTGAGCTACGAGATGACGCCGCTCAACGAGCCGACGATCGACCTCGTCGCCGAGCGCGAGATCCGTCGCGAGGACGTGACGGTGTCGCTCAACGTGCGCGGCACGCTCGCCGATCCGTTCATCACCCTGTCCTCGGTTCCCGCGATGTCGCAGAACGAGGCGCTCTCGTTCCTGCTGACCGGCCGTTCGATCAACACGCTGCAGTCGGGCGAGGCCGCGTCGCTCGACCGTGCGGCCGAGAGCCTCGCCTGGAGCGGCGGCGGACTGCTGCTCGGTGGCATCGGTGCGCGCGTGGGGCTCGACGAGGTCACGGTCGAGCAGACCGGCGATGACGACACCGCGGTGGTGCTCGGCAAGTACCTGTCGCCGAACCTGTTCGTGAGCTACGGCATCTCGATCGCCGAGGCGATCAACACCATCAAGCTGCGCTACACCATCAATCGCAACTGGTCGCTGAAGGCCGAGGCCGGGCTCGAGCAGAGCGCCGACGTCGAGTACCGCATCGAGCGCTGAGGCCGTCTCGGCAGCCGGAGGCACCGGGCTGCGGAGACAGGCGCGAGTGATTCGCGTTGCGATCCCGGTCCGAAGGGCGTAAGCAGGACCTCTGAAACGATTAAGGAGAGGTTCGATGAACCGGATACTTGTCGTTGCGCTGGTCGCGATCGCCATTGCCGCGGGGCTCTTCTACGGTCGTCGCACCGCCGACCAGCCGCCTCCGCCGCCACGCCTGGACATCCCCGCGCCCGTCGGGGCGACCCTGCTCGAGGGCCTCGGCGACTACTCCTTCCCCGTGACGAGTGCGCACCCCGAGGTGCAGCGCTGGTTCGACCAGGGCCTCATGCTCACCTACGGGTTCAACCACGACGCCGCCGAGCGGTCGTTCCTGAAGGCGACGGAACTGGATCCCGACTGTGCGATGTGCTGGTGGGGCGCCTCGCTGGTGCTGGGGCCGCACGTCAACAGCGGCATGGAGCCCGCCAACAACGCCAAGGCGTGGTCGCGCCTTCAGCGCGCCCGGGAACTCGCGCCCCGCGCCAGCGAGCGCGAGCAGGCGTTGATTCGTGCGCTCGCGGCGCGGTATGCGGAGAGCCCGCCGGAGGACCGACGGCCGCTCGACGAGGCCTACGCCGAAGCCATGGGCCGGCTCGCGGCGGAGCGCCCGGACGATCTCGACGCCGCGACGCTGCACGCCGAGGCGCTGATGGACCTGCAGCCCTGGGATTACTACGACGAGCAGCTCGAGCCCAAGGGCAACACGACCCAGATCCTCTCGATCCTCGAGTCCGTGATGGCGCGGAACCCCGACCACGCCGGCGCGCTGCACCTCTACGTGCACGCGGTGGAGGCTTCCGCCGATCCGCAGCGCGGCGTGGTGGCCGCCGATCGCCTGCGCGAGCTCATTCCGGGCTCGGGGCACCTCGTGCACATGCCGGCGCACATCTACGCACGCGTCGGCCGCTGGCACGACGCGGTCATCGCCAACCAGAGGGCGATCGCCGCCGACGACGCCTACCTCGCGACCTGTCGCGGCAACGCGCAGGGCCTCTATCCGCTCGGCTATGTGCCGCACAACCACCACTTCCTGTGGTTCGCCGCCAGCATGGGCGGCGCGAGCGGCATCGCCCGCGACGCCGCGTTGCAGACCGCCGCGCGCGTCAACCTGCCGGAGCTGATGCGCCAGCCCGGCTTCGAGGGCCTGCAGCACTACTGGATGACGCCGTGGTTCGATCGCGTCCGGTTCGGCCGCTGGGAGGAGATCGTCGCCGAGGGCAATCCTGCGCCCGACCTGCCCTACGCGACCGCGATCTGGCACTACGCCCAGGCGATGGCTGCGGTGCGCCAGGGGCGCGGGAAGGATGCCGCCGAACACTACGATGCCTTGCGACGGCTGGCCGCAGACCCGGTGATGGAGTCCATGATGGTCTGGGATCGGTATCCGCTCGCCCATGCCACCGGCATTGCCGAGCGCACCGTGAACGCCGAGCTCGCCCTCGCGCGCGGCGACCACGGGGCAGCCATCGCTGCGCTCCGGGAGGCCGTCGCGATCGAGGACAGGATTCCCTACGACGAACCGCCGGGCTGGCACGCACCGGTGCGGCAGACGCTCGGCGTGGTCCTGCTGGCGGCCAACCGACCCGCGGAGGCCGAGGCCGTGTACCGTGAGGAGCTGCGGCGCAACCCGTCGAACGGCTGGTCTCTGCAGGGGCTGGCCGACAGCCTGCGTGCGCAGAAGAAAGCCTCGGAGGCTGCAGAGGCCGAACAGCAGTTCGCGCTCGCCTGGGCCAACGCCGACGTTCCGCTCACCGCGTCGCGCTTCTGACGCGGCACGCCAGCCGGCGAACGGTTCGATTCGATCAGTCGAAGTCGGTCGGCAACGCGCGATCGCGCCAGTGCTCGAGCATGCGCTCGACCTGGCGCGGCGTGCTGCGCCCGAGCGACATGGTCGGCAGGTCGGTGACGCCGAAGAAGCCAACCGCGTCGGTCTCGTAGCTGCCGCGCGCCTCGCCGCCCGTGAGCTCGCAGAGGAAGAACGCCTTCCAGCCATGGAACGGCGACTCGCCGTGACCATGGCGGCTGCGATCCCACAGCGCCGCGAGCTTCACGGCGCGGGCGCGGAAGCCCGTCTCCTGCTCGATCTCCTTCTCGACCGACTCGGAGGGCGATTCGCCGACGTCGGCCCACCCGCCCGGCAGCGTCCATCGTCCATCGGCGGTCTCGCGCACCAGCAGCACGCGGCCGTCGCGGAAGGTCGCGCCGCGCACCTCCACCTTGGGGGTCACGTAGCCCGTCTCCCGCTGCCACAGCGCGAGCAGCGCGTCGCGCTCGGCGGGCCGGCCGGCCGCGGCCAGCTCCGCAGCGATGCGTTCGATCTCCTCGTATCGCTGCCGGTCGTACTCGCTGCCGCAGAAGTGCAGCCCCGTGCGTGCGAGCGCCTGCAGGCGCAGGACGAGATCGAGATGGCGGTCGGTCACGGGCGGTGGGGTCAGGCGCGGCTCGCCTCGTGGCGGCGGATGAATTCCGCGGGCGGCGTGCCCTCGATCTCGCGACCGATCGCATCGAGCGGCAGTTCCTCCAGCGACTTGAAGCGCAGGCAGGACTTGCCCATGTCGGGGCGGCGACCCATCTCCATCCATGCCTTGCGCAGCCGCTCGGTGCGCGACTCCTCGAGATACGCGCAGGTGAGGTACAGGGCGTAGTTGTTCTTCTGGGCCGCGAGCGCCACGTACACCAGCGGCTGGCCGTTGTAGGTCTGCGGATGGACCTCGAGCGGCACCTCGTAGCAGACCATCCCGTAGCGCATCGCCTCGCGGTAACCCTTGGGCAGGTGCTTGCGGACGAACTGGCGCATCGCGGCGACGATCTTGCGCCGTTCGGGCGGCAGGGTCGCCAGGTACTCGGCGACGGTGGCGGCAGTGCTCGAGACCATGGGTCACCTCCCCGGGCGGCCGCCGAGAGTATGCACAGCACCGCGCGGCCGAGCGACATTGACAGCTTGCTGTCACTCTGCCAGCCTGTTGGCAACAGACCCGCGGGACGCCCATGGCCGCCACCGAGCGCAGCTCCGACGACGCCTTCCAGGACGTGCTGCTCGCCCTGTTTCAGCTTCACGGCCGCGTGCTCGAGGCGGCCGACGTGATGTCCGGCGGCTTCGGCCTCACCGGCGCGCGCTGGCAGGTGATGAAGGTCGCGGCGCGCCAGCAGCTCACCGTGTCGCAGATCGCGCGCCGCCTCGGGCTCAAGCGCCAGAGCGTGCAGCGCACCGTGGACCAGCTCGCCGGACAGGGCCTCGTCGAGCTCGCGCCCAACGCCGATCACCAGCGCGCCAGCCTCGTCGGCCTCTCGGTCGAGGGCCAGCGCATCCTGGCCGCGCTCGAGTCGCGCCAGCAGGCGTGGCTCGGCCGTTGCCTGCGCGGCCTGGGCCGGGCGGAGCTCGACTCACTGGCACGATCGCTCGACGGGCTCACCGAGCGCGTCGGGCAGGCGACCACGCGCGAGCGGCGTCCGGCCGACACGAGCCCGGGCACGCGCCGCGCCTCCGCGGGCGGACGCCGGCGCCTCGTGGCGGCCTGAAGCGACCAACTCCTCGCACGACACCTGAGGGCCGGACACCATGATCCCGACGCTGCTGATCCTGAAGTGGGCCCACATCATCGCCATGGTCTACTGGCTCGGCGGCGAGTGGGGCGTGTTCCAGACCTCCTACCACGTCACCAACCCGAGGCTGTCGCTCGAGGAGCGGCGCCGCCACATGGAGACGGCCTACCGCATCGACATCCTCGCGCGGCTCGGCATCATCCTGCTGCTGCCGATCGGCCTGCACATGGGCTACCTGTGGGGCACGCAGCCGCTCGGCGGCGGCTGGCTCGTGCTGATGTGGATCCTGACCGCGGGCTGGATCGGCCTCGCGCTCGCGGCGTTCGTGAAGCGCGGCACCGACGCAGGCCTCAGGCTCACCACCTGGGACGACCGCATCCGCTACGTGCTGATCCCGGCGCTCGCGGGGCTCGCGACCTGGTCATTGCTGACGGACTTCCCGTTCCAGCAGAACTGGTACGCGGCCAAGATCCTGATCTACTCGGGCCTGCTGGTGATCGGCCTGATCCTGCGCTTCGTGATGCGCCACTGGACGCTCACCTTCCGCCAGCTCGCCGCCGGCGGACCGAATCCGGAACTCGAGGCGAAGCTCACGCGCCAGATCAACTATTCACGCAAGCTCGCCTACATCTACTGGATCGGCATCGGCACGGTGGCGTTCATCGGGGTGACGAAGTTCTTCTGAGGTCGCGACCGCCCACCGTGCCGGACACATCGCCGGCCGGCGTGAACACGGTGCCGCGGCCTGGGCTCGCCGGACGGCTTGACAGCTTCTGCATATTTATGCAGATTACGCTGACTTTTATTCACCCGACCCGGACTCTCACCGAGTGGCCACCGACCCACACGCCCAGCTCCACCGGCGGGACGCGATCGCACGCATCCTGCGCCGCACCGCGGTCGGCCGCCAGGCCGAGCTGGTCGAACTGCTGCGCGGCGAGGGCTTCGAGGCCACGCAGTCCTCGGTGAGCCGCGACCTGCGCGAGCTCGGCGTGGTGAAGGGCGGCGACCGCTACCTGCTGCCCGCCGCCGAGGACGCGCTCACGCCGAGCCACTTCGAGGACGTGCGCAGCTTCGTGAAGGGCTGGCAGGCGGCGGGACCCAACCTGACCGTGCTGCGCACCACCACGGGCACGGCGCAGGGCGTGGCCATCGCGCTCGACAAGGCGCGCTGGCCCGAGATCGTCGGGACCATCGCCGGCGACGACACGATCTTCATCGCCACGGCGAGCGCGCGTTCCCAGCGCCGCCTGCACGCGCACCTGCAATCCATCTTCGGACGCTGAGACCTCCCATGCCCCACGCTTCCACGGGCGCCAAGCCCATCCTGCTCGCTTTCTCCGGCGGCCTCGACACCTCGTTCTGCGTGCCCTGGCTCGCCGAGACCTATGGCCGGCCGGTCGTCACGCTCACGGTGAACACCGGCAGCATCGATGCGGCCACCGCCGCGATGCTCGAGGAGCGATCGAAGACCCTCGGCGCAGTGGCCCACCACCTCGTGGACGCGCGCCCGGCGTACTTCGAGCAGGTGATCAAGTACCTGATCATGGGCAACGTGCGCCGCGGCAACCTCTATCCGCTGTGCGTGGGCGCCGAGCGGGTGCTTCAGGCGCAGACGGTCGCGCAGTGGGCGCGCCGGCTCGGCACGGACGTCGTGGCGCACGGCTCCACTGCCGCGGGCAACGACCAGGTGCGCTTCGAGGTGGCACTGCGCACGCTCGCGCCCGAGCTCGAGATCCTGGCGCCCGTGCGTGACCGCGCCTTCAAGCGGCCCGACCAGCTCATCTACCTCGAGTCGCGCAAGCTGCCGGTGCCGCCCTTTGGCGCGGCGTACTCGGTGAACCGCGGGCTGTGGGGCACGACCATCGGGGGCAAGGAGACGCTGGTCTCCGACACCTGCATCCCCGACACCGCATGGGTGCTCACGCGCGATGCGTTCTCGAACCCCCACGCACCCGAGCGCCACACCATCGGCTTCGAGACCGGCATCCCCTGTTCGCTCGACGGGCAGGCGATGGACCCGGTGAGCCTCATCGAGGCGGTCGAGGCGCTCGGCGCGAGGTTCGGCGTCGGCCGCGGCATCCACCTCGGCGACACCATCATCGGCTTCAAGGGCCGCGTCGCCTTCGAGGCACCCGCGGCCGAGATCCTGCTCACCGCCCACCGCGAGCTCGAGAAGCTGGTGCTGTCGGCTCGGCAGGCGCGGCTCAAGGACACGCTCGCGGGCCCCTACGGCGACCTCGTGCACGAGGGCCAGCACCTCGACCCGGTGTGCCGCGACATCGAGACCTTCTTGGTCTCGACGCAGCAGCGCGTCACGGGCGAGGTGCACCTGCTGCTGCGCCCCGGTGTCGTGTTCGTCGAGGGCGTGGCCTCGCCCTGCTCCCTCATGAAGGCATCGAAGGGCGCCTATGGCGAGTCGGCCGGGGAGTGGACGGCGGCGGAGGCGCATGGTTTCTCGAAGATGCTGGCGCTGCCCGGCATCTTCTACACGCGGGCGGGCCGCCCGCCGCAGGGAGACTGACGATGGCGAGCCCCATGCGGACGGTGGTGGTCGACAAGATCGCCTCGATCGCGCAGGCCTGCGGCCTGAGCCACGAGGTGCGCATCGCCACGCGCGACATCCCCTGCGAGGAAGGCGTGGTGCTGGTGGTGGAGATCCTCACCAACAAGTCCACCTACAACACGCTCGAGCTCACCAGCGGCCGCATGGCCAAGGTGGCGCGCGGCGACGTGATGGTGGGTGCGCTCGGCCACCGCCAGGCGCTGTTCGGCTACTCGGGCCACATCCCCGATAAGGTCGAGGCGGGCGATGTGCTGCAGGTGCTCAACATCGGCGGCGTGCTCGGCATCTGCGACTCGGTGAACCCCGACAAGGGCAAGCCCTTCGACTGCCGCGTGCTCGGCTGCGTGCTGCAGTTTCCGTTCCTCGGCGAGCGCATCGGCGTGCCGGCGAAGGCCGGTCACCGCAAGCTCGACTACGCCGCCCCGCTCGACACGCACGGCGTGCCGGTGGTGGCGCTCGCGGGCACCTGCATGGAGGCCGGCAAGACCGCGGCCGCCTGCGCGATCGTCAGCCGAATGCGCCACCGCGGCCTGGTCGTTCACGCCTTCAAGGCCACGGGCGTGTCCTTGCGCCGCGACATCCTCGCCATGGAGGACTCGGGCGCACGCCGCAGCATGATCTTCACCGACCTCGGCATCGTCACGACCACGGCCGCCTCGGGGCCCGCGCTCACCCGCACGATGCTCACGGAGATGACGCAGGGGAAGCCCGACGTCGTGGTGTTCGAGCTCGGCGACGGCATCCTGGGCGCCTATGGCGTCGAGGCGATCCTCGCGGAGCCCGACATCCGCAAGTCGCTCAGCGCCGTGGTGCTGTCCGCCAACGACCCGGTCGCAGCCTGGGGCGGCGTGAAGCTGCTGCGCGAGCGCTTCAAGATCGAACCCTGCGCGGTGACGGGCCCGGCCACGGACAACGCCGTGGGCGTGAACATCATCCAGGACCAGATGGGCGTGCGCGCGGTGAACGCCATGGGCGCCGGCGCCGAGCTCGGCGACCACATCATCGAGAGTCTCGGGCTCGGAAGCCGGCTCGCGCAGGCAGCGTCGGAATGACGGCGCGCATCCCCGCCATCGTGCTCGGCGGCACCGGCTACGTCGCCGGAGAGCTGCTGCGCCTGCTCGCCACCCACCCGCACTTCGATCTGGCGGCCGTGGCATCCGAGAGCCAGCCGGACGAGGCGGTCGCGCCTTTCTTCCGCCACCTGCAGCCCGTGCTGCCGCACCTGCGCTTCGCAGGCCACGACGAGACGCTCGAGTTCGTGACGGCGAACCCGGCGACGGCCGTGTTCTCGGCGGCGCCGCACGGCGTTTCGGCGCCGCTCATCGACCGGCTGCTCGCGGCCGCCGAGCAGGCCGGCACCGGGCCGCGCGTGGTGGACATCTCGGCGGATTTCCGCTTCCGGTCGGCGGCCGCCTACGAGTCCGTGTACAGGCACGGCCACGGCGCGCCCGGGCGGATTGCCGGGTTCACCTGTGCCGTGCCGGAGCACCTCGACGCACTCGACACGCCGCACGTCGCGCACCCCGGCTGCTTCGCGACCGCCATCCTGCTCGCGAGCGTGCCGCTCTTGTCGCTCGGCCTCGTCGAGCCGCGACTGTTCGTCACGGGCATCACCGGCAGCACGGGCTCGGGTCGCCAGCCGACCCCGGGCACCCACCACCCGCAGCGCCACTCCGACCTGTACGCCTACAACGCACTCGCGCACCGGCACACGCCCGAGGTGCGCGCGCTCGCGCTCGAGGCCAGCGGGGTTGATGCCGAGTTCAATTTCGTGCCGCATTCGGGGCCGTTCGCCCGAGGCATCCACGTCACGGTGCAGGCCGTCGCCTCGGAGCCGCTCTCGAGCGCCGCGCTGGTGCAGGCGCTGCACGACTTCTACGAGCACTCGGTGTTCGTGCGCGTTGGCTCCGAGCCGCCGCGGGTCAAGGACGTGGTCGCGAGCAACTTCGCGCAGCTCTCCGGCGTCGCGCACGGCGGCACGCTTGCGGTGACCTGCGTGATCGACAACCTCACCAAGGGAGCGGCGGGCGGCGCCGTGCAGTGGATGAACCGGATGCTCGGCCTGGACGAGACGGCCGGACTGATGCAACCCGCTGCAGGCTGGACATGACCGCCGACCACCTCGCGCCCGTCTACGCCCAGTGGCCCATCGACGTGGTGGACGCCGAGGGCGTGCACCTGCGCACGCGCGACGGGCGGCGCATCCTCGACCTCTACGGCGGTCATGCCGTGGCGGCGCTCGGCTACGGTCACGCACGCTGGCGCGGAGTGATCAAGGACCAGTCGCGCGCGCTGCTGTTCCAGAGCAACGCGGTCCCGCTCGAGGTGCGCACGCGCGCCGCGACGCGTCTCACTCGCTTCGCGGGCCAGGGGCTCGACACCGTCTTTTTCTGCAACACCGGCGCTGAAGCCAACGAGAACGCGCTCAAGCTCGCGCTGCGGATCACCGGGCGGCGCAAGGTGGTGGCGATCGAGGGCAGCTTCCATGGCCGCACGGCCGCAGCCGGCGCAGTGACCTGGGGCGCCGCGCAGAAGTGGTATGGGTTCCCGCAGGCGCCGTTCGATGTCGAGTTCCTGCCCCGCGGCGACCTCGAGGCCATCGCGCGCGTCGTGGGCACCGACACGGCCGCCGTGATCGTCGAGCCGGTGCAGGGCGTCGCTGGCGCGGTGGACCTCGGCCAGCCTTATCTCACGGCCCTGCGCGCTCGGACCGCCGAGACCTGCGCGATGCTGATCCTCGACGAGGTGCAGTGCGGCATGGGACGCACGGGCTTCCCGTTCGCGGCCACCATGCACGGCATCGCACCCGACATGCTCACGACCGCCAAGGCCCTGGGCGCGGGCTTTCCCTGCGCGGCCCTGTTGATGGCGGACCACGTCGCCGCGCACCTCAGGATCGACGACCTCGGCACCACCTTCGGCGGCGGACCGATGGCCTGCGCGCTCATCGAGGCGGTGGTGGACATCATCGAGAGCGAGGGCCTGCTCGCCAACGTGCGCAGGCTCGCCGCGCAGATCCGCGAAACGTGCCTGGTGGGCCCGGTGACGGGCGTGCAGGGCGCGGGCTTCCTCACCGGCCTGCGCACGCGCCGTCCCGCGAAGGACGTGCAGCGCGAGCTGCTCGAGCGCGACATCCTCACCGGCACCTCCGCCGACCCGCACGTGGTGCGCATCCTCGCGCCCTACGTGCTCGAGGACGCGCACGTCGCGCAGCTTCGCGACGCGCTCGCCGCGCTGCCGGGCTGACTCGAACCGCTCGATTGCTCCCTGCCACACACTCCGACCCACGCCCTGCAGCAGCCCGATGACCCTGCCATGAACCGCTTCCTCGACCTGGCCGATTTCTCACGCGACGAGGTCGTGGACCTGCTCGCGCTCGCCCGCCGCCTCGAGGCGCATCCCGAGCCGCAGGCGCTCGCCGGCCGGATCCTCGGGCTGCTGTTCATGAACCCGTCGCTGCGGACGCTGTCCTCGTTCCAGGCCGGCATGATGCGGCTCGGCGGCTCGGCCTTCGTCGTAACGCCCGGCCAGGGCACCTGGAACGTCGAGACGCGCACGGGCGCGGTCATGGACGGCGGCGCTGCCGAGCACGTGCGCGAGGCCATTCCCGTGCTTGCCTCCTATTGCGACGCGCTCGGCCTGCGCGCCTTTGCCGAGGGCAAGGACCTCGCCGCGGACCTGGCCGAGACGCCGTTCCGCCTGATGGCCGGGCTGTGCGACAAGCCGTTCATCAACCTCGAGTCGGCGATGAACCACCCCTGCCAGGCGCTCGCCGACTGGAAGACCATGGACGACCTCGCCGTGCCGCGCACGGGCCGGTTCGTGCTCTCGTGGGTCTACCACCCGCGCGCCCTGCCACTGGCGGTGCCGGCCGCGGTGCTGCACATGGCGGCGCAGCGCGGCATGGAGGTCGTGGTGCTGCGGCCCGACGGCTACGCGCTGCCCGGGCCGGTGATGGCGAAGGCGCGCGCCGCCGCGGCGGCGTCCGGTGGATCGGTCAGCGAGACCGCCGACCGCGCCGCCGCCCTCGCGGGCGCCCACGTGCTCTACGCCAAGGAATGGGGCTCGCCCGCCTGCTACGGCGATGTCGACGCGGAGTCCGCGCTGCGGCGCCCGCTCGCCGACTGGCAGGTGCGCGAGCCGTGGTTCGCCGGCACGCGCGCGGACTGTCACTTCATGCATTGCCTGCCCGTCCGGCGCAACGTCGCCGTGGCGGACGAAGTCCTCGACGGGCCGCGCAGCCGCGTGGTCCGCGAGGCCGCCAACCGCATGGTCGTTCAGATGGCCGTGCTCCACCGACTGCTCAGGGGATCGCGATGACGATGATCGGACACAAGGGCGAACAGGCCGTCACGGTGCGGGCGCTCAAGGGCGCGGCGCCCTACATGCACATGTACAAGGGCAGGATCTTCGTCATCAAGACGGGCGGCGGCGCGTTCCGCGACGGCGCCACCATGCGCGCCTTCGTCGAGCAGATCGCGATCCTGCACCACCTCGGCATCCGCGTGGTGCTGGTGCACGGCGGCGGCCCGCAGCTCGACACCGTGGCGGCGAAGCTCGGCGTGCAGACGCGCATGGTGCAGGGCCGGCGCGTCACCGACGGCGGCGCCATCGACGTGGCCTGCATGGTCCTGAACGGACTCGTGAACACGCGCCTGCTCGCACTGTGCCGCGAGCTCGGCATCCACGCGGTCGGCATCTCCGGCGTCGACGGCGGCCTCGTCAAGGCGCACAAGCGCGCGCCCGTCACGCTCGCGAGCGGCGAGGTCGTCGACTACGGCATGGTGGGCGACATCGACGGCGTCGACGGCACGGTCATCACGCGGCTGCTCGACGCCGGCTTCCTGCCGGTGGTCAGCCCGCTGTCCTGCGACGAGTCGGGGCACCTGCTCAACATCAACGCCGACACCGTGGCCGCCGCCATCGGCGGCGCGCTCGTGGCGGAGAAGCTGATCCTCTGCACGGGCGCTCCCGGCATCCTCGAGCGGCTCGACGACCCGCACTCGCTGATCTCCTACACCGATCTCGCGGGTCTGCGCCGGCTGCGCGAGGAAGGCGCGCTCACCGAGGGCATGCTGCCGAAGTCGAGCGCCATCGAGGCCGCGATCCGCGGTGGCGTGCGGCGCGTGCACGTCATCTCGTACGCGTCCCCCGACGCACTGCTCGCCGAGGTGTTCACCAACGAAGGCACGGGCACGCTCGTGGTGCGCGACACCAGGGTGCTGAGCGCGGCCGAGCAGGGTGCGGCGGAAGCAGGCGCCCCGTGAGCCGGCTGTGGGACAAGGGCGCGCCGCTCGATGCGCGCGTGCTGCGCTACACCGCCGGCGAGGACCACGCACTCGACGACCGGCTGGTCGCCTACGACGTGCAGGCCTCGATCGCCCACGCCGCGATGCTGCACGACGCGGGCCTGGTGAGCCAGGCGGAGTTCGAGGCGATCACGGCGGGCCTCGAGGAGATTGGTGCAGCACACACGCGCGGCGAGTGGCACGTGACGCTCGAGCTCGAGGACGGCCAGACGGCGCTCGAGACGCTGCTCACGCAGCGCATCGGCGAGGCCGGCGCGCGCCTGCACGCGGGCCGCTCGCGCAACGACCAGGTGCTCGCCGCCCTGCGGCTGTACCTGCGCGACGCCGTCGAGGAACTCGTGCAGGGCGCGCACGGCGTCGCCGACGCACTCGAGGGCCTCGCCGCGGCCCAGGGCGAGGTGGCGCTGCCCGGCTACACGCACATGCAGCAGGCCATGCCGAGCTCGGTCGGGCTGTGGGCGCGCGGCTTCGCCGCCGAGATCGTCGACGACGCCGATGGCCTCAGGCACGCGCACCGGCGCATCCTCAAGAACCCGCTCGGCTCGGCCGCCGGCTATGGCACGCCCAACCTGCCCGTGGACCGCAACGGCACGCGCTCGCGGCTTGGCTTCCCCGTGAACCACGAGCCGGTCACGGCGGTGCAGCTCTCGCGCGGCAAGGCCGAGGCCGAGGTGCTGTTCCAGGTCGCGATCCTGACGCAGGACCTCGGTCGCCTCGCCTCGGACCTGCTGCTCTTCTACACGCGCGAGTTCGGCTTCGTGGACCTGCCCGACGCGTTCGCCACCGGCTCGTCGATCATGCCGCAGAAGCGCAACCCGGACGTGTTCGAGCTGGTGCGTGGCCGCTCGGCCACCGCGCAGGCCTGCCTCGTCGAGGTGCTCGGCATCACGGCCAAGCTGCCGTCCGGGTACCAGCGCGACCTGCAACTCATCAAGGCGCCGCTGTTCCGCGCCATCGACCTGTGCGGCGAAACGCTCGACATCATGGCGGCGGCCATCCCGCAGCTGCGCTTCCGGCCGGATCGCATCCGGCTCGACGCCGACATCCACGCCGCCGCCGAGGCCAACGAGCTCGTGGCGAGGGAAGGTATTCCCTTCCGCGAGGCCTACCGCCGCGTGGGGCAAAAGCTGCGCGGAGGCTGATAGCATCGGCGGCATGAACACGCCGCTGCTGCCGATCCTCGCGCTGGCGCTCTGCGCCGCCTCCGCTTCCGCCGCCGACCGCGACTTCGCGCGGCTGGGCAAGGACCTCACGCCCATCGGCGCCGAGCGCGCCGGCAACGCGGAGGGCACGATCCCGGCGTGGGAAGGCGGACTCACCGAGCCGCCCGCGGGCTGGACGCCGCAGCAGGGCTACGTCGATCCGTTCCCGGGCGACAAGCCGCTCATCACCATCACCGCGGCAAACGCCGCGGAGCACGCCGCGAAGCTCACGCCCGGCATGCAGGCGATGCTGAAGAAGTACCCGCAGCACTACCGCATGCACGTCTACCCGACGCGGCGCACCGCCGCGCTGCCGAAGGAGGTCACCGACCGCGTGCGCGAGCAAGCGGGGAAGGTGGAGCTCAACGGATTCGGCCTCCGGAACCTCGGCGGCTCCACCACGCCCTTTCCGATCCCCGAGAGCGGCCTCGAGGCGATCTGGAACCACCTCGTGCGACACGTCGGCGGCGGCACGGAACGCATCGGCCACTCGTTCCCGGTCCGCGCGAACGGCGACTACTTCAAGATCGGCTTCCGCTCGCAGCGCATCTACGCGCAGAACATGCAGGACCCGGAGCCGAACCGCCTGTTCTACGCGCTCGGCTACTTCACCGAGCCGGCGACCCTGCGCGGGACGATCTTCCTGGTGCACGAGCCGGTGGACCAGGTGGCCGAGCAGCGCTCGGCGTGGATCTACAACGCCGGCGCGCGGCGCGTGCGGCGCGCCCCCGACCTCGCCTACGACGGCGTGAACGACGGCTCGGAGGGCATGATCGTCACGGACCAGGTGGACGGCTACAACGGCGCGCCCGACCGCTTCGACTGGAAGCTCCTCGGCAAGCGCGAGCTGTACATCCCTTACAACACCTACAAGCTCTCGGACAAGTCGCTCAAGTACAAGGACATCGTTGGCAAGCACACACTGAACGCCGACCTCGTGCGCTACGAGTTGCACCGCGTGTGGGTGGTCGAGGGCACGCTCAAGCCCGGCCAGCGTCACATCTACGGCAAGCGCACCTTCTACCTCGACGAGGACAGCTGGAGCGTGGTGTCCGAGGACGCCTACGACAACCGCGGCGGCCTGTGGCGGGTCGCGCTGCTCGGCACGATCCAGTTCTATGACGCCGTGGTGCCGTGGTACCGCTTCGGCGCGGTGCACGACCTGACGAGCGGCAGCTACATCCTCGGCGGCCTCGACAACGAGATCAAGGAACCGATCAAGTTCGGCGTGAAGGGCCGGCTCGGCGACTTCCAGCCCGACGCGCTGCGGCGGCTGGGCGGAGCGCTCTAGTCGAGCCCGAGCGCGAAGCCCGCCTCGAGATCCTGCTTCGAGTAGACCTTGAACGCGATCAGGGTCTCGGAGCTCGTGATGCCGCCGAGCTTGCGCATCTTCCCGCTGATCACCTGCGCAAGATCCTCGTTCTCGCGCACCCGCACGAGCGCGACGAGGTCGTACTGGCCCGCCACCGAGAACACCTCGCTCACGCCGTCGAGCTCGGCGAGCCGCTCCGCGAGCTCCGGCACCTTGTCGGTTTCAGCCTTGATCAGCACGACGGCCGTGACCATGCGGGGACGCTCCTGACGGGGATGGGGACGGGGGTGTGGCGATGTTAACCCGCCACGGCACTCAGCCGGCGCCGGGCGGGGCGTCCGGCTGGGCCTCCGGTCGCGCCGCCGCGAATTCGGGCAGCGACTCGAGGCGAGTCGCCACCGCCGCGAGTCGCGGCCAGGGCGCGAGATCGAGGCCGGCGCGCCTGGCGTTGTACACCTGCGGCACGAGGCAAGCGTCGGCGAGGGTCACCGACCCGCCGAAGCAGTGCCGGCCGTCGCTGGAGTGTCGCCCGATCAGCGTCTCGAGCGCACCGAAGCCCTCCGAGATCCAGTGCTGCACCCAGCCCGAGACCGCCGCCTCGTCCTGGCCGAGCCCGTCGCGCAGGTACTGCTGCACGCGCAGGTTGTTGAGCGGGTGGATGTCGCAGGCGACCGCGAGCGCCATGGCGCGCACCGTGGCGCGCTCGTGCAGCCCGGCAGGCAGCAACGGCGGCTCGGGAAAGCGCTCGTCGAGGTACTCGCAGATCGCGAGCGATTGCGTCAGCACGTGCCCGTCGTGCTCGAGCGCGGGCACGAGGCCCTGGGGATTGAGCGCGAGGTAGTCCGGTCGGCGCTGCTCGCCGCCGTCGCGCAGCAGGTGGCGTGGGACGGACTCATAGTCGAGCCCCTTGAGCGCAAGCACGATGCGCACGCGATAGGCTGCCGAGCTTCGCCAGTAGGTGTGGAGCCTGAGCGTCATTGGCGCTTCCCCTCCGCGCCCGCCGGGCGCTCAGACGATGGTGGTGCGCAGGGTCTCGAGGCCGTCGATGCCGCCGACCAGGCTGTCGCCCCGCCGCACCGGGCCGACGCCCTCGGGCGTGCCGGTGAAGATGAGGTCGCCCGGGCGCAGCTCGAAGTAGGTCGACAGCTCCGCAATGATTTCGGGCACGCTCCAGATCATCTCCGACAGGCTGGCGCGCTGGCGCGGCTCGCCGTTCACCTCGAGCCAGATCGAACCGCCCTCCACGTGGCCCGCGTCGGCCACCGGGCGGATCGCGCTCACCGGAGCGGAGCTGTCGAAGCCCTTCGACACGTCCCAGGGCCGGCCCTGCTCGCGCGCGGCGAACTGCAGGTCGCGCCGCGTGAGGTCGTTGCCGACCGCGTAGCCGAACACGTGCGCGAGCGCACTCGCAAGCGGGATGTCGCGGCCGCCCGTGCCGATGGCCACCACGAGTTCGATCTCGTGATGGAGGTTGGCGGTGCGCGGCGGATAGGGCACGGGCGTGCCGTTCGCGACCACGGCGTCGGCCGGCTTCGAGAAGAAGAACGGCGGTTCGCGCTCGGGATCCATGCCCATCTCGCGGGCGTGTGCAGCGTAGTTGCGTCCGACACAGTACACGCGGTGCACCGGGAAGCGCGCGTCGGTGCCGACGACCTCGACGGAGGGTTGGGCGGCCGGAGGTATCAAGAACGTCATGGCGGACCTCCTCGGTGGGCGCTCAGTCGCAGCGGCCGAGCGCGGGCAGGAAAACCTCCTGCACCAGAATCGGGGGGCCTCCGAGCCGGTACACGGCGCGGCGCGCCCACATCGGGCCGCAGGCGGACTCCTCAGGACAGGCGGCGCGCGCCAGCGGGTGGCCGGCCGACAGCTCCAGGTATTCCAGCGGCTCGCGGCGAACGTCCTCGACGGCCGACATCGACTCGCCGAGACCTCGCTCGCCGAGCTCGCGCAGCCAGGGATGGCTGCGCACAGTGGACTGCGGCAGCACCGATTGCGCGAATACCCAGCGCCGTGGGCCACAGGTGAACTCGATCTCCCGCAGCAGGCAGGTGGCGTCGTCGACACCGAGGCGATGGGCGATCGCCGGATCCATGGGCGCAGGCTCGAGCCGCAGCAGGCGCAGCCGGGTGGCCGCGCCGCACTGGGCGCGCACCCGGCTGGTGAGCAGGCCGGGTTCCGCGAGCCACGGCATCAGCGCGGGCGGGACGCGCGCGGCGCAATCGGCCAGCGACAGCCAGTCATCGCCAGACCCGGGCCCGGCGGCCCACGACGTCGCGACCTCGAGCAGTGGCTCGACCATGCGCGAGGTCAGAAATGGTCGGCGGCAAGCGCCATGGTCGAGCCGCTGCCGGCACGGACCACGGCGGCGTGCCCAGAGCAGCGGGGCAGCACATGCTCGGCGTAGAAATTCGCCATCACGACCTGCGCCTGGAGGAAGCTGCGGTCACCGCCCGCGGCGATCTGCTCGAGCGCCACGAGCGCGCCGCGGGCGAGCTGCCAGCCGCCGATCACGGTGCCGATGAGCATCATGTAGTCGAAGGCCACCGCGCTCACGAGCTCGGGATCGCGGCGCTCGCCGCTCAGCAGGAGCGTCGAGCTCTGCACCAGCTCGTCGAGGGCGCGCGCGAGCGCGTGCCGGACGGTGGCGAGGTCCTCGCCGGCGTTGGCGAGCGGAGCGTCCACCGCGCGCATGTCGCTGATGAAGGCCGAGACCGTCGCGCCACCGTCGCGCAGCAGCTTGCGACCGACGAGGTCGATGGCCTGGATGCCGTTCGTGCCTTCGTAGATCGAGGCGATGCGCACGTCGCGGTAGAACTGCGCCACGCCGGTCTCCTCGACGTAGCCCATGCCGCCGTGTATCTGGATGCCCAGCTCGGTCGCCTCCTGCGCCACCTCGGTGCACCAGGCCTTGGCGATCGGCGTCATGAGATCG
>Ga0105097_10000124_pt1 | contig 30163 bp, 27 predicted proteins | sample PPLLak12cMay2015_FD_87035 | JGI IMG/M metagenome (GOLD analysis project Ga0105097, IMG submission 87035) | Freshwater sediment microbial communities from Prairie Pothole Lake near Jamestown, North Dakota, USA - PPLs Lake P7 Core (1) Depth... | ecosystem: Environmental > Aquatic > Freshwater >...
TATAATTTTGGTTTGACGGAAGACATTCCGGTATCCGGAGACTGGAACAATGACGGAATATCTGAGATTGGCGTGTTCCGACCGTCGACCCATATGTTCTATCTCGACTATAGCGGGAACGGTGTCTGGAACGGCCCACTCGTGGACAGGGTATATAATTTTGGCTTTTCTGCAGACATTCCACTAACGGGAAGATGGTAGTAGAAAAGGTAGAGGTCCTTTTTCATAACAGAAACATCGGGTGCATGAAAAATTAAGTTAACCAGGAGGCGACATCGTTCAGTACGAGCGATTCCCCCGGATTGCATGCCAAATGGTAGGCATCCCTTATGAGAGAATGGAATAATTCAATATCCATAGTGACATTTTTTCAAAATAAACTGGTACAGCTATTTAAATAATTTTTTGTAGGATCTTTTCCAATAACTAGATAATGAAGATGACAATTTTCTCGAAAATAAATTTTTTTTGGCTTCATGTCGTATCAAAAATTTTTAGAACTCCTTTGGATTACCGGAAGTACTGGAATGAGAGATACCTTGCTAATTTTTCTTCAGGCAACGGGAGCTATGGTGATCTGGCTACATTCAAATCTGAAATAATAAATGATTTTATCAGAAAAAATTCAGTGCAGACCGTAATTGAGTTTGGCTGTGGTGATGGAAACCAGCTAAAACTAATGCACTATAAAAATTATCTGGGTCTGGATGTTGCAGGTTCCGCAATAGAAAAATGCAGATCGATGTTCCTGGAGGACGATTCGAAGAGTTTTTTTTTATACAACCCCGATGCATTTGTGAATAAAGGATTTCTTCATTCGGATCTTGTCATCTGTTTAGATGTCCTTTATCATATACTACCCGAAGTTGATTATATCAAAACACTGGATGATATCTTCTCCTGCTCTGATAACTATGTGATTTTATATACTGATACAGAGTTATCCGAAAAAAATACCTATTCGAGGGGGTCGCATATTTTTCATCGGGATACGTTACATTATTTGAAAAAATATTCCGATTTCGAGTTAGTCGAAATTATCCCTAACAGGTTTCCTGAATTGTCATGGGCAGATTTTATCTTTTTGAGACGTATTTCTGTAAAATAAGAAAATTTCAACAAATTATTTTATCCCGATGATTATCCAGGAAGGATAAAACAGAGAAAATTTCTTTAGTTGTGTTAATGGCAGTTTCACAAGTATTTTTTGGATTTTTTCTGGAATTTCATCCCCGATAAAAAAGAGAGATGGATCTTTTATAACAATTGGTGTAAGATCAACTATCAATCTGAATTTGGCTGATAACATTTTTTTGAGCCGGAAATAATCGAGCAAATATATATTAAAATCTTTTGTCCCTTTAATTAAATTCAGATAAATGTCTGATATCTTCTTAGGGAAATATGAAATCAAAGGCAGTTTTGTGTGAGGTTCGACAGGCCACAATTTGTTTGGAGTCGCCAGATAGACAAGTCCTTTTTTACCGAGAACTCTGTATATTTCGGTCACCAGATTGAGCTGACTGCTTTCCGGGATATGTTCAATAACCTGGTTACAGATTACAATATCAAATGTTTCATCCTTGAATGGCATAGAAATACCATTTGCCAGTAAAAATTGTATCTTCTTATCCGGGAAAAACGTTCTCCTGAAGAGGTTTACATCGATGTCCAGACTTATTACATCGTTGCCAGCCTGAATCAAATGATAGGATATTTTTCCCGAACCTGCCCCGATTTCCAGAATTTTTCTATTATGCAATTTTTGATTGAGGATATATTCAAGACAGGAAATTATCTTTCGAGCTTTTTGATCTCTTGAATCATCATTTACGGCATAAATTGAATAATTCATTATTTCCCTTCCTGAAGTTTCATGATTTCCTGCTTTTTCCAAATTTCATTGAATCTTGAAAAGCCTCAGAAAATTGTTTTGATACAATATTCCACGAAAATTTTTCGTTAATAATAGTTATAGCGTTCTTTGAAAGAAAGGTTTGTAGCTCTTTATCTGATATGAGTGAAAGAATTTTCCTGGCAATGTCATCAGGGTCTCCCGGGCTTGTCAAAAGGCCTGTTTTATTATCTTCAATTATATCGGTAATCCCCCCAATATTGCTCCCGATAACGGGAACACCGCATGCCATCGCCTCTAGGAGAACGATACCCAGCCCTTCCGTATCTCCCTCTTTTGTTTCTATCGAAGGTAAAATGAAAATATCGGAAGATGCGTATAATTCTGCAATTTTCTCGGGTGCGATAAAACCAAGGAAAATTACATTTTTTTCCAGATTCAGTTCACTGCAAAGTTGCATTAATTGTTTCTTTTCAGGACCGTCTCCCCCGATATACAATGTCACCGCAGGATACTTTTGGACTATTTCCTGCATTGCCATTATCAGATATTTCAGACCTTTTTTTTCAACGATCCTCCCGATCGACAGAATACTTGACGATAAACCGGCCGGCTCTTTCGCTCTCCCCCGATCTTTTTTACAAAATCTGCATTCATCAACACCCATCGGGATTATCCGGATCTTGTGATCGACGGAACTATTATTAGACAGAATAGATTTTTTTGTATAGACACTATTTGCTGTGATTAACTCCGCATTCGAAAGCACAAACGATCCTGCAATCTGTAAAACTCCTGATTTTTGTATGGTGAAAACATCTCCGGCGTGCGCAGTTGTAATGTGGGGGATATTGAAGAGAATTTTACCTATTGCGCCTGCTAATCCATTTGGAATAATCCAATGGGAATGAATAATCTCAATTTTTTCTTTTCTGATAATCCTGAGAGTAGAGATTATCTCAAAAATCAGCAAGAATGGGATTTGAACTTTCGCAAGATTGCTTTTCTTTATATTAGGGAGAATCCCTCCATCATATACAAGTTTCTGATACTTCGTTGGAAAAAAATAGCGATATCGATAAATTTTCATTCCATCAAGAATTTCAAATTGTTTTGCTCCATAACAATGAGGTGCGAGAACTACAATTTCAAAACCAGATTGCTGTAATCTTTTTGATAATTCATAGACAAAAGCAGGCCTGATATCATCTTCCCAGCGGGGAAATGTGGTAGTAAGAACGAGAATTTTCATTTTTTTATTTGTTTTTCTGTAGTATGAATTCGACATGCCATGTCAGGATTTCATTGAATATGGGGACTTTTGCAAAATTTAATGGGGAAAATCTTGTTGTAATGTCAATTATTTTTAAATTATTTCTTTTGACAAGTTTTTGAACCTTTTGTATTGTAGTGGGGAATAATCCCCAATTTCCGTAGGAAGTATGATAATTTTCTATTTTTAATCCATAAAAAAACTTTGAGAGGATCACCGCAAATCGTTCTCCGAGAAGGTGGAATGGTTTAAACTGATGTCCGCCCACCGGAGAGAAAAAGGGTGGAAAACTGAGATAACAAATTCCTTGTGTTTTTAAAACTCTTTTGATCTCTGATATTAGTTGTTGCTGATTAGCGACATGCTCAATCAGACTCGAACAGAAAACCAGATCGATTGATTCTGAACGGATGGGGAGATAACTACAATCTGCATTAATTTGAAAAATATTTATTTGCTTTTGAGGATGCCGGGTTATGTTGAGATCTATTGCATAAATATTCGCCTGATAATTTGACAATTCCTGTGAATATCCTCCAAAACCTGATCCCAAATCGAGAATATTTTTAGATTTTAAATCAATTTCCCCTAAAGAACTGGATACTACCCATTTTGCCTGAAATTGTTGAAATTGCAAATAATCCTCTTTTGATCTCAATCTGCACATTGATAATTTTAAAAATTCAGCATAATTCATTTCGTTGTAATTGATATTCCGATACCATATATTTTTAGTTTTCAGAATATTTCTCTCAAGCTGTTTTACACTCCTGGTGAGTTATTGTTATAATTAAAAGACCGCGACATTCCTCGGATTTCCAGAATATCGCAGGATACGGTAGAATTAAGAAAAATTATTTTTCTGGTGGGATTATCATTTCCCGGAATTTCACATATATGTATTCAAAATCTTTTTTTCTGATAACAAATTCTTTAATTCCCGTATTTGTTTCTTTTAAAAACGCCCCAACTAATATTCCTGACATGAGAATAAAAGAGATACTTGCAGTGATCCCAGCACCTACGGATCCATAGAACGGTATGAGAAGATAGCAAAACAGGATATTTGAACTGAGTCCGGCGAATGCCGCGATGGCATTTACCTGGTTTTTGCCGATGCCGGCGAAATAATTAAAAATGATAATCGAAGTTCCAAAAGCAATGATCCCGGGACTCATTGCGAAAAGCACGTTTGAAACTGAAGAGAAATCTTTGCCGAAAACAATACCATATACTGCAGAAGGCAGAGATACCAGGAGCATAGTGAGACTTAGAGTTAATATAAATCCGACTTTTGCTAATTTTATGGTAATATTTTTCGCATAATGCCTGTCATTTGTGTTTGAAATTCTGGAATATTCTACAAGTGCAATACTCTGAGAGCCAAGTAAAATGAATTCCGCGAGGTTCACCCCAACAGAATATATTCCGACTGCCGATAAGCCGGCAGAAGTGGTCAGGACGAAAATGCCCAGACGGTAGTTCAGGTAGTACATAACTGCCGCAGCCTGCGCAAAAAAACTGAATGAAACGAGAGATTTCAAAACGGTAACCTGGTCAGACCAGTCAATCGGCACCGGAATTGTAATTTTTTTCACCTCAACAAGTGTCAAGGCTAAACCGCAGATCCCCGATATGAACAGGGCGATAACTGCAAATCCCACTGTCGGTTGTCTGATTACAACAAAGAACAAGACCAGCGTTACGAGATTAATTATCCACTGGAAAAAGTAAATGAAATTATTTACGCGAACTTTCTGATGTCCGACCAATATATAAAAATTTGAGATGTAGATGGAAGATATAAGAGATAAAATTGCTATCGGCAAAATATATGCCACAGGAATAATATTGACGAACAATAGTACTCCTGAACCCACGATAGTAACAATAACAGTCCATCCATAGATCGGAATGAGCAGATATTGTGTCTTGTTCTTCGCTGCAAGGTAGATAGCAGCAGGACCTCCAATAAATCCCGCAAAAATTCCGATGATCCCAATAGAAGAAGAAATTAGACTAATCAACCCTCTTCCATCTGCTCCGAGATACTGGGTAGTGAGGATCAGAATACACAACGCAATAATCGCAGACCCAATTTTTGTCCAGAGTGTATTCAGAATTTCCCGGAACATGATCAGTATATTCTTTTGAATGTGAGAATGAAAATACTACTGGAAAATCGGTTTCTCAATTGATATAAATAACAACAAAGAGAGGGGTTTTTAGGATAAAAAAAAATAATTAACCTCGGAATTCCCATTATTTAAATATTGCTTTTCCACAAAAACAACTTAGAAGACCTCACTTCTTTAGACGATAAAGGATCTCCTCCGAAAGCATTCTTTGAGTCCTAATCATGTCCGCTAGTAAACCAAATAAAATCGCAAGACACCCCACAATAATAAGAACAGTTGTAAGTAATGCAGATGGCAGGAATGGCGTAACCGTTCCTGTTGTTAAAAAATGAATAATAACTTTAAATCCAAATACGAGTCCCACCAGAATACACAGCATACCGATGCCGGAAAAAACAACGAACGGATGATATGCCCCAAAGCTTCGGAATATCGTAATCCCTGCTGATCGTGCATACCGGAATATACTTGAAATTAATCTGGACTTTCCCTCTCTCCTCCGGAATTCAACCGGGATCTGTTCAATTTTGAGGTGTTTGTTTGCTGCCTGGATAATCGTTTCCTGTGTATAGGTAAAATCTCCTGTAAGGTTCATCTGCAATGCAGCATCGCGTGAAAATGCCCGGAAACCGGTTTGGGCATCTTCAACCGGAAGACCTGTTGCACATCGGGTTATGTATGTGGCAAGTTTATTTCCCCAGAGATTTCCCCGGGGCATATGATCAATGTGATCAATTTGTCTGTTACCCAAAACAAGATCTGCCCTTCCTTCAAGAATTGGTGCGATAAGTTTCGGAATTTCTAACCCGTTGTATTGAAAATCGGCATCGGTATTAACGATGACATCCGCTCCCATTTCCAGTGCTTCATTCAATCCGTCACGAAATGTTTTTGCCAGTCCCATATTATGTTTGTGAAGGAGAATTCTGGTCGCTCCTGCCCTCGAGGCCACTTCAGCTGTACTATCAGTAGAACCGTCATCGATAACGAGGATTTGAATTTCGGTAATTTTTTCGATTTTTCGAGGTAACTCCTCAATTACTTTACTGATAGTCGTTTCTTCATTGTAGGCAGGTATCATGACGATGAGCTTCATCTTCTCTAATAATTATTAATGCCTCACCTTATAGTTTATTTATACGTTTTTTGTAAAACAACATCATTACTTGATATAAATTTTTGAAAATACCATTTGAATTTAATAAAATAGAAAAATATCTTCTTCTAAACTATACCCGCTGTAGTTCAATTATCATCTGAAACGAGCTTCCTTGTCTCCAGAAAACATTACCTTCATCCAGCCTATGATTAGCGATGGATATTGCACGATCACAAAATTAATCCCTCACTTTCGTACATACGCTTTATTAAGCGAAAAAAATAATAAATTTTTTACATTTTTTCATGGTGCTTACTATGGGTAGTGATCAAAGTTCCTTAAAAAATTTTTATGGAAGAGATTACGCCGAACGATTAGAAAAAAATAAAGAATCAATTCGTCGCCGTCATCTTATCGAACAGTTAGAATTTCCCAAATACTATGACGTTGCAGATTTCGGATGCGGAAATGGAATGTTGATGGATTGTCTATGTGATAGAGTAAAATTTTATTCCGGAGTCGATTTTTCGGAATTTTTTATTGAAGCAGCTAAAGAACGGCAAAAACAACAAATGATAACAAATGCTGAATTTTTTTGTGAGACAATTGAATCGTTTTGTTCCCGCAATCCTGACAGATTTGACGCGGGTTTTGTTTTTGATGTGGTGGAGCATATATACGACAAAGAACTTTCTGACATTTTTGACGCAATTCGCCGATCAATGAAACCAGGAGCCAAATTATATCTACATACCCCGAATGCTGAATTTTTTATTGAGATTATGAAAAAGAAAAATTTTATTTTTCGTCAATTTAAGGAACATATCGCAGTACGAAATTCCTGGGAGATTATTCAGCTGTTGGAAAAAGCCGGTTTTTCCAAATGCGAGGTAACCATGATTCCGCATTATAACGCTCTTCGATTCATGCACGTTCTATCTTTCTGTCCTTTCGTTGGAAAATATTTTAAAGCCCGTATTTTCCTTATTGCAGAAAAATAACTTCTTTGTTATATTTGATTTTTTGATGTCTAAATTTGGATCCACTCAAAAGGCAAGGAATCCGTGAGATCCTGGGTGCAAGAGTTTCACACGCATAACATGAACTTACCCCGGAAGGAATATTCTCGGACCTGAAAGAGAGAGGATTGACTACGATAGATCTCATTATTTCCGAAGGCCATACAGGGATCCAATCTGCTGCCGGGAAATTGTTCCCGGGCTCCTCATGGCAGATGTATCAAGGATTTTGACGCCTCATCTATTTCCCCTGATTTCCCGCGGAATCTCATTAATAACCTTCTCAAGTGGATTTTCTTCATTGTACGCAGGAATCTTTATGATGAGTTTCATTCAGTACAAATCTAGGTTTCATCCTTTAGTTTTTTTGCAAATCTAAAGACTAATATGTCCATTGTTCCGATAGTTACGTGTGAAAACTGCATGCAGAAAACCATTGATTGAAAATGAGCTAGGTGCAGTTTTTCTTTTATTTTTCTTTCTCACCAGTATCAGAATTGCAATTTCATTGTTTTTTCAGTCTCCTTGGATCTTTGCTGACGAGACCGTCTATGCCGAAACAGCACGAAATATTCTTCACGGGGAATTTTACAGCAGGCTGCTATACTGCCAGACCTACCCGCCGGGTTATTCCTTGTTCTTATCATTCGCATACCTGATAACCGATAGTACGCTTGTAGCCTATCACGTCATGTTAATCATCAATGCCGTTCTGGCATCATCGGTTATTTTCCCGGCATATGCTATCCTGAAGAAATTTTGCCCTGGCACAATCTCCCTTCCAGGTGCATTTTTTGTTGCAATACTGCCATCCATAACCCTCTACAATTTTGTTATCATGAGTGAGAACCTCTTCATTCCGTTGTTCACGTTTTCTCTCTGGTTTCTCCTCGAGTCATTTGAGACCGGATCAAGAAAATGGGGAATACTGGCCGGTCTTTCCATCTTCCTTCTGTTCTTTACCAGAACACCCGGTATCGCTATGATTATCGGATTTTTCGTGGCATTGATATATCATGCCCTTAAACAGCACAGAACAAAGAATCTTTACCTGCTATTGAAAGACTACCTTCCCGCTCTCGCAGCATTCGGTATTCCCGCCCTTCTCTGGACGATCTACAAATCATTCACGGGAATGGCAGTAATTTCAGGTTACAGCAATGACGTGTATATATCATCAGTCTTCCGTGCAGTATCAGATCCCCGCTCATTTGCCCAGTATCTTTTCCTGGCCTTTCATGAGATGGAATTTCTCATCCTGGCATCATATATCATTTTTTTTGTTCTGACTTTATCCTGGATATATGAACTGCTCCGGCACAGTCCCGTTCAGGATCGATTCCAGACTGACGAGCATATCACACTTCTCTCCACCTGGTCTGCAATTATCTATGTCCTGGTCTCCTCATTTATTCTCGTAGTCATCACAATTACCCACATGTTTGCAGCAATCGTATTTTACGGAGACATCAGTTACTATATATTCGGACGTTACATCGATCCAATCATCCCGATCATTGTCCTGTCAGGGATCATCGGGTTTTACGGTATATGGAAGAAACAATTCTCCGAAAGCAAAAAAATCGTTCTGGCCTGCATATCGCTCAATCTCTGTCTGGCCATCCCGTTTCTTTTAGATTTTCCCCATGCACCCTTTAAATTTTCAAACATGTTCAGTCTGTTTTATCTCAAGTCCCTCGCCGATCTCACGTCATCGTATCTCTTTATTCTCATTTTTGTCTGCATAATTTCATGCCTTTTTGCTGTCGGTATCTATTATAAGAAATTGTGGTATCTCCTGTTCATTTCTCTTGCAATCTTCTCTATCTTCGGTATGCACTATACCCTACAGAAACAATTGTTTTTTTCATCAGCGACTTACGAGAGCAACCGCCCTGTTGCGGATTATCTGGCGATCCATACCAACGAATCCCAGAACATACTAATGAGCCCGGATGACTACCATTCTGAATATGGTATTATGACATGGTATGCAACACAATTTTTTACCGAAGGCTACCTTATCCAGACCAACAATACATTGACCGGACCTCAACCAGTATCCTACATACTCTCTAAGAAAATCCTGCTCAAAAATGTAATCTCAGTCTCAGGTACCGGCTTTAAACTCTACGATACAAGCGAAAGAACCAGAAGCACAGTTGGTATACCCTATACCATACACCCAGTGTCCGAAGGTGATAAGACTGAGAATTTCTATCAGGATGGCTGGACAAAAAACAGCTCCGGAATACTGGTTGAATACCCGGCCGAAGCCGGGGATATGAACCTCACCGTCACTATCAAGGGAATCCGGCCCGGAGATAACCCTGCCATAGTTGTCTTGAGCTGCAATGACCGTGCTCTTCGCACGGTTACCTTCATGGGTGGCTATGAGACAGTCTCTGTCCAGATTCCGGAACAATATCTTCATGATTATTTCCAAGTCCTCAGGATCGACACAAATACCTGGCGCCCGAGTGATTATGGCTCAACCGATTCGAGAGATCTTGGAGTCCAGATTGGAGAAATTTCTGTCCGGGCACAAAAAAATGTAATTCAGGATACAGGGCAGAATCGGAATCCTGATCACTCCTGACGCAGGAAAATCCTTAAGCTTGCGTATCTTGCCGAAGTAACTATTTTGGTAATGCAGCACGAACAACTGATGAAACAAACATGAAATATTATTCAATCTATGGCAACTGTCAGGGAAGGGCTTTTGCAGCCTTCCTGAATAATAATCCTGTCTTCAAAAAAAATTATCACTATCTGCCCCTCACTCCATGCAACCTGATATCAGGTCCGGAGATAGACGATTTTATCAACAAAGAAGTAAAAAAACTTGATCTCTTTATCTATATTCCGATCAGTGATGATTACAGGAACGACTATAAATTCTCATCGAATTTTTTTCTCTCCCAGGTACAGTCGCACTGCCTGAAAGTTGCTTTCCCCAGTCTTTATTTTTATGTATATGACAGGCAGATGACATACCTGACTGACAAGAACGGTACCCGGGTGAGCAGGCCTCATGAATATCATGATAAAATCCTGATAAAAATGTTCATGACCTATCGGCATTTGAACAATGAGGAGATTTTTCAGAAATACCTCGAATATATTCACACCCCGGGAAATTTCAATAAAACTGAACTTGTAGAAGCAGCGGTATCCAACTACAAGGAACTGAAGCGACGTGAAGATCTTCTGACTGCCGATAAACGAAATGATTGTATATTGAAAGTTGCAGATTTTATCCACGAACAGTACCAGGCAAAAAGATTATTCTATTCGCTGAACCACCCGAGCAGATATATCTACCTGCATCTCCGCAAGCAACTTTTTCATTACCTCCAGATCGAGAATGACGAAGCGGATATCGACCGGGCTCTTGATCCTCATACAGATTTTATTTTCGGCATATTTCCTCCCGTAAGAACATATCTCGGGCTAACATTCGAGGATCATTACCCTTATCCTTCAAATTCGGTCGGTTATGAAAAATACCTGGATTTTTACCGGGGTTTCAGCGAAGAGGAACTGACAGCGATTGGCATTTATCCCATCTGCGGTTCATTTCTCTTTAAAAGCGGATGGTCTGAAGATGAAATTACCCATCGTTGGGCAGTATTGCAATCTGCAACAATTTCTGTGTTTAGTGACCAGACAGGTATCGTGAATGCAAAACTTTTCTTCACACTTCTCGTATTGAGACCTCAATCAGTCAGGATACTACTGAACCGGGCATTCCTGAAGACGATCGTGTATTCTGGAGCTGAGAATTCTGCATTTTTTTGTTCAGACATTCACCTGGTTTCCGGAGAAAATATCCTGGAACTCATTTCCGATACTCCCCCGGTCTCTCCAGGAGGGGGGGATTCTCGTTTGATCTCATTTGGGATCTCACAATTCTCCGTTGTGAAAAACAATGGAGATACTACCCCGTGATTCATTAATCTTCATGTTATTTTCAGAGGGAGATATAATCCTAATCATCGGCGATGAGTGCTCTACGTTATTTCCAAAGAAAACCTGTCCGTGCCAAGGTTGTAATGTGGGGAATCAGATGCCCGCATGTGTTTCGGGAATTCGGTTTATAAAATTCCCGAATCGGGCAATTAAAAACCGGTCTAGGTCCGGAAATCAGGTTTTTCCCACGGTATATAATCATGACCAATGATCAAAAAATTGCATAGCTGATCGATCAAAGAATATCTTTTATACGTTCTACCGTATGTCGGATAATCTGACTATCCTGCTCATCAATCCCCAGCTCGTTGAACCGCTCAGAGAGCGTCTGCACTATGAACTCATGATTCCCTAGAATATTTTGCATAAACGAGCAATATTCCCGTGCAACCGTTTCGGGATTATGATTTCGGATAACATAATTCCGGGCATTTTTACCAATAGCTGTTTTCAATGTAGCATTGGACGATAACATATCCATATACTCCAGCAGCATCTCCTCCTCGAGTTCATTAACATCAACTTTCAGGCAGGAATCATTCGGCAATTCTGCAAACCATCCGACATTTGACACGATTACCGGTTTTTGGGCAGCCATAATCTGCAATACACTCCTGCTCGTCTCGCCAGCGGTAGGGTACCGCAGATTTATACAAAAATCAGAAATGTCCAGGTACTGGTCGACCTGATGCTGGGAGACATATCCAGTCTGTATAACTGATCTTGTCAGTCCGAGATCCCTTATCGTCTGATGCAGGTTCATCATATCCTCACCGACCAGGACCAACACCGCATCGGGATATTGTGTTAAAAATCTCTTAAAAGCCCTCAGGATGACATGATACCTTTTATGAGAATACACAAAGCCAAAACTGGTAATGATCGGAAAAAACCTGTTAAAGCTCAATTCGGATTTGATGTTATCCTGTGGAAGGAAATTCCTGTAATCCTGCACGGTATAAGGCTGGTGTATTTTTTTTACATTGGCCTCCCGGCTCTCTTTAATGATCTGAGTCATGCCGTACTCGCTATGACAGATCACACCGAGGCTCCTGTCAATGATCTTTTTTATCAGCGGGTATTCAAATTCTGAAAAAACCCCGGTCCTGACAGAGGTCTCTGCAATTCTAACACCTTTTTCGCCGTAGCAGTACGCAAAGGTATCGATATATGTTTTATAATCTCCTTTAAAGAGACTTATATTCCAGAGAAATCCATGAAGAAAAATATCATGCAACACAACAATACCTGGATAGCGCATCAGGGTATCATAAATGAACTGGTGCATGGGATTGTTGCCCATCTGATACAACCGGATATCGTATCTGCTTTCCATTGACGGGAAATCAGTATAACAGTATATTGGAAATGTTGCTGTCAGGTTCGGGTTGCTCGGCCTGATATTAGTATCGATAAAAACATCAATATCACAGAATCTTGAAAGATAGGGTAATATCTCCTGCTCTGCGTAATCGGAGATACCGGTTTTCTGAGGACTGACCGGAGTAAAAAAGGCGACTTTCATGATAATGGCTGCAATAATTTCTTGATCACGACATCCCACGAAAGGAAATTGTTCCCGAATTTTTCGTATCCTCTTTCACCCAGCCTCCGGGCTGATCCGTCTGAAAATATACGGTTTATTGCTTCAGCTATCTTCCCCGGATCAGGTTTAACGACGTATCCATTCTCACCGTTTTCAATAAATTCAAGACTCCCCCCGGAGTCTGTGCAGGTGATGAGAGGTTTTTTTGAAAGGATACTTTCCATCGAGACATATCCCAAATCCTCGTCGACGGGCGTATAAGCTACACAGAGTGCGTTTGCATAGAGGTCCAAAAGTTCCTGCTCCGGAACAAATCCTGAAAATTCCACCCTTTCTTCAACATGGCACTCCTTTGCCACGCTTTTCAGGTAATCCCTGTGCGGACCGGTGCCGACGATCTTTAACTTCAGATCGGCGTTGACGTACTTCATGCTTCTAATCACGAGTTCCTGTCGTTTCTTGGGATCCAGGCGACTCGGATAGAGTATATAATTATCGAAATTTTTACCATAATACCTCCCGTTAAATGGTGGTGGTGGGTAAAGGACTTCAGAAGGGATTTTGTTGAATGTATCAAGACGATTTGTTACATTCCTGGAGATGCTGTATATCTTTTTAGATTCTTTCAGGGACATGGTATCGATCGAGACAATCTTTTTTCTCACGATATCTCCCCAAGCCCCATGGGGGGCTAAATCATCGTATCCAGAAAATGCCAGGTCATATGCAGGCCTGTGCTGGTGGAACAACCAGGTGACTTTGTTCGGGTGCCGAAGAACATAGGAAGGAAATTTTGTCGTGATAACGCCATCGATCTTTTTTCCATCACTCTCTGTCAGATCCAGTAATCTCCAGATCATGGCATTATTGATAATTTCCTGGGGTGGGTACCATTTAAAAGGGATTTTAATGTACTCGACTTCGAAATTTCGGTCAAGAAGTTCCTTGTACAAATTGTCGCATAAATATTCTGCCCCTCCTTTGACGAATGGCACTTGCGCCATGCAGACAGCGATTTTCATGATAGGTTCATGTCATTCCTTTCCAGGTTTTAGTCAAGTGGCTTTGGAATTTATTTCCTTCCGATAATGGCATAATCCCGCGGTCCCCAGAGCAGGTTGTTCAACAATTCAATATTGCTGTTACAGACGTTCGATGATTGCTGCTCAGCTTCCGGACTCCTCGCGTCGATCGGAATTTTCTGCAGCTTCACGCTGTCGGGAATAGGAGAGTAGTACTTAATTTCATTGTCCCTGAAGCCGACCGATTCGAGTAAAAATTTCAATGTGAGAGGATGAACCGGTTTATGGTGACTCATGTCGAGATAGAAATTGAAAAACGAAGCAAGTGACAGCGGATTTACTGTTTCCGCAACGATTGTCCCTCCGCATCGGAGTTTCCGGTAACAGGCTGCAAGCATCCTTACGAGATATTCCGGATCAAGGTGTTCTACGACCTGATCGATAAAAATTCCGTCAAGGCTGTTATCGGCTACAGTGTCCAGATACATTATTGCTTCAGTCTGTTCGACGTTCAAACCGTGAGAGCGGCAATATCGGACCATATCCGGATCAATATCAATTCCAATACCCACAATATTATGGTCCCGGAGGATCTCGAGAAATTCCCCTCGTCCGCATCCAATATCCAGTACCCTCATACATTTCTCAAAGAACGGGAGGAATGCCAGTTGCTGCAGCCTGATCGATTCACTAGTCCCCCTGAATCGTTCTTCAAAGAGGTAGTAATTCAATGCTCCCGGTAAAGTTGGATCTGTTCGAGGCAATTTTTCTTGTAGTCCCGTCTGTATGCGCTCGTTAAGGATGTGGACAAGCCATGCCCGTTCATGGACATTGCCATCCATAAGGGCCAGGTGATGACCGATCCGTTCATCGATCTTTGCTTCAATTGCAGTATCAACCATATCGATGCAACGGGAGATCTTCTGATCCATATTTTTCTGTCCGGCATACAGAGTATCATCAAGATCCTTCAGTCTCTGTATGAGGTCGGCATGTTGCTGTTCGAAGTTTGTACAGCGTTTTTCGAGATCCGCATACCGCTGTTCGAGATTTGTACAGTGTTTTTCGAGACCCGCACACCGCTGTTCGAGGTTTGTACAGTGTTTATCGAGACCCGCACACCGCTGTTCGAATTCCACACTTTTCTGGACGGTTGAATTGAGTATACGGACAATACTTGCATTCAATCTTGTCTGTCGTGAAATCAACGGATCGACATACCTGCGAACCTCCCCGTGAACCAGCTGACGCCCTTTTATGAGAAATTTTCCGATGCCCGGGTGATGGGAGGTGATGATATAATTATTGTTGTGGAGGTCCCAATTTGAATTGATAAATATCCGATCCATCCGCGTTGATTCCTCATATTGTGCGCTGGTTTCAGAGACTGATGATGCGAGCGGGATGTTAGGATCCGGGACGTCTCCCACCGCCCGGCGACGCTGGATCTTCTCCCTGATCGTTTCCACCACATCTTCGACATTGATTTTGGCATCCGGGTTATCAACAACGTTATTGTCCATTTTATTATCCATTCTTTTTGTGATTTCTTTGTCACTATTCTGGCGGGCTGCTCCCTTTTTTTTAAGCAATACACATACCAGTCCCGCGGCAGCGGATGCATTCTTGTCTTTATATGATGTATTGGCGAGATCAGTCTTATCACACTTCTGCCAGCCCCCGTCATATTTGAAAAAATCCATAAATATAATATCAAACGGACATGAGCATAACAGGGCATTTAACCGATTCTCATCATAATGAATGAACCATTTGTAATCAAAAAATTTTCCGAAGGGAGCAGTCAGTATTACCTTCCCCTCTTGGTTCGTAATGCGATGAATTTCTTTCAGAGCCTCAAAATCACCCCTATCTGTGTTTTCAGGAAAATTATCTGAATATAATGAATTGTCCCGTCCAACATGTTCTATCGTAGAAATGCAGAAGACCAGATCAAAAAAATTATCTTTGAAATTGGTATGGCGGATATCACCTCTATGCGTAACGAATCCATCAATTTTTTTTTCAGAGATATCTATTCCGTACAGGTGTGGTATTTTCAGTGAATGAAGTGCGTGGATATGTCTCTCTTCCGCATTTGCATATCCTATATCAAGGACAACCTCTTCCCCGGCATAGAGTGAAATCGCCCAGGGAATCTCAATACACCGTTCTGAGTCTCTAATTCCATATGGTTCCGAAGGGATTTTGAAATGCGAAAAAGCCATAGGTTCATTCTTAGGTACATCGTTAAAACGAATTAATATCTTGCATTTTCCTTATTAATTAAAACCCGCGGATTTGCCCAAGGTAAGAGAGCATCTCCAGATCCTAATAAAAAATCATCAGATTTGCCTGTCTTTGTTTTGAATTTCAACAAATGGCTTCAAATTAAAGATCCCGAAATAGAAAATGGACTGTGAATTTTTCAGGACCTTAATAGAGCCGATGTCATGTATCAATAAAAGATATTCATCAAAGGAACCAAGGTCAAACCCTCTATTTGCGACGCCAACAGAAAATGAATATGTTCCGGCGTATACCGGAAAATTCAGCGTCCAATGGATTTCAGCAGTCTGCCCCTTTGATAATGTTTCTGTCTTTGTTTTCATGCAATACGTATTCGTTTCAAAAATTGAGAGTCCAAGTTCATTGCGAATCATCAGGCCGTAATGCGGCTCTTCAAGAGCCTTACGCGATGTTATTTTGTAGATAATTTTGATGACGTTATCACTCTCGATGTAAGAAATTTCCTCTCCTTTTTCATCGCAAATCTTAAATGAAACCAGTTCTATCTCCCCAGTCAAAATCCCGGAATAATTTTCTTTTGGAGAATTTTCGTTGTTTTTCACCTGAACTTGAACTGGTGAATCTCCCAAGTGCATCTTTTGGAGCATCATGTTTTGATAAAAATCCGTGACATCCTTGGGATTCCCACGGTTGATGATCCTCCCATGTTCGAGCAAGATCGCTGAATTACACAGCGTTTTTACCGCATTCATATCGTGCGAAACGAATATGATCGATCCTCCGCTCTCCCGGAATTCCTGGATCTTTCGCATGCATTTCTGCTGGAAGTATGCGTCCCCGACAGAGAGCGCCTCATCAACAAGGAAGCATGTCGGATCTGCATGAATCGCAATAGAAAATGCGAGCCGCATGACCATGCCGGATGAGTATGTTTTAATTGATTCGTCGATGAATTCCCCCAGTTCGGAAAAATCAATTATTGTTTGCTTCTTACGGTCAATTTCATCACGGGTCATACCGATGAGCAACCCGTTCATGTAAATATTTTCAATACCTGTCATCTCGAAATTAAAACCCGTACCAAGTTCGAGAAGCCCGGTGACTTTTCCATCGATCCGGATAGTGCCACTATCAGGGATCACAATACCCGACAGGATTTTTAAGAGCGTGGATTTCCCGGCACCGTTCTGCCCGATGATCCCCAGAGTTTCTCCTGCACCGATTCCGAATGAGATGTTATCGAGAGCAACAAAATCCTTATGATATTTTTTCCCGGAGACAATTTCTTTGAGCCGGTCGGCTGGTGAATGGTATAATTTGAATTTTTTTGAGATACCTTCGACTTTAATCATGAATAAGTACCGTATGGTTGGTTATTGCAGACATTAAAAATATCGACGGAGACATTCGCAACCTGTAATCACCCGATTACATCAGATAAAATCCCGTATATCCTTCTCAAGTTTCTTGAAGATCATGAGATTAACGATTATTAAGACGATACTCATGATTAGCAGAATAGAGAGATAGATGAATGATGGGATCTTCTGTAAAATAAAGATGTCATGGTATGCGGAAATAAATGCGAGTGCAGGATTCCAGAAAAGGATTTGCTGCGCAAGAGGGGGAAGAATTTCAAAAACATAAACGATCGGGGTGAACCAGAACCAAATCTGAAAACCGATTATCACAACCTCCTTAAGATCCCTGAGAAAGACAACGATCATAGCGAGGAAAAAACCGAGGGAGTATGCAAACAACTGCTGGATCAGATAGATGATTGGAATGAAAATAAGAAATGGAGAGAAAGTATATCCGGTAATAAGCAGGATGGCAAGAAATATGGCAAATGTCACTACAAAGGTAATTGTTTCTGAAAATACGATGAAGAGTGGGAGTTTCGGGAGGTCTATCCGAATCTTTGCGATAATATTTTTTTTATCCAGGAATACCGTAGAGGATCGTGTCACGGTATTTGCAAATGCAGTCCAGGGAATTAATCCTGAAATGAGGTAGATCCCATATCCCCACACTGACGACATGCCGGGTAACCGTGCACCCATCAGGTTGCCGAAAATAATCATATAAATAAGGATGTTGATGAGGGGATAGATGAACGACCAGAGAAAACCAAGAGCTGATCCCGAATAACGTTCGATAAAATCCCGTTTTGTAAGTTCGAAAACCAGACCCAGGTTCAAAATCAATTCCTGCCTTGAGTATTCTTACCAATCATGATATGCTGTCAATTGTAATTATGGTATTTTTTTCCTAAATATATCAGTAAAGGAAAGAAAAACCATCATGACCTGTTTCAGACAGATCCTTTCTTTTGGTTCACAACTGCCCTCATTTTTTCCGCAAAGATCGTAATATCGAACATCTGCGCTCGTGCCTGGCAAGCTTTACGGAAGGAATCCGCGTCATCTGATACTTCCTGCACAGCTTCAATGATTGATTTTAAATCAGGATTTACCAAACGCCCGGTTTCTCTGGTTATTGTTTCCTTAAATCCCCCTTCGTTTACGGCAACAACCGGTTTCCCGCTTGCCATTGCTTCGAGAGGAGTCAACCCGAAATCCTCATTCAATGCGGTACAGATCAGTCCCCGGCAACGGGAGTAAAGATCTATGAGCTCTTCTTCTTCAATCTCGCCAAGGATGGCAACATTATCTGGGAGATTCCGTTGTAAAAGTTTCGTATACTTTTCGGCATGATCACCTTTGGAAAATCCCCCGGTAATCAGCAGATTCTGATCAGGCATACGGCGGAAACTTTCAATCTGCAGCTCAATACGTTTTTCAGGATAAAGGCGGTTCACCGATAACCAGAAATCCCCTGATTCTTTATACCGGAACCGTGAAGCATCAACCGGTGGATAAATTACCTCAGGCTTATAATGGAAAAAGGTTTCAATTCTTGTCCGGGTCACATTGGAGATAGCAATGATCTGATCGATATCCCGGATGGATTTTTTGTCATACCAGCGCATGCTGTATACCCACAGCCTGAAAGCCTGACGGGTGAAAATATTTTTCTGGCGCTGCAAAAATACCTCATACAAATCGTAAAAAGGTCGTACCGGGCTGTAACAATACCAGAGATTCGGGTGATTAAAGTGAGCGGCATAACGGCTCCAGTAACCTGAAAAAATAAAAAAATCATATTGATCGGAAAGATTACAAAAATAGAATTTTTTTTGTGCCGAGAATTGCTTAATTGGTGGCAGCTTGAACGTGTCGCCGAGACAAATAACCTTCCCACTATATTGTAGTTTTTCAAGCGAATCGGTATCAGTTGTGACAATATCCCCGTGGAAGATATCTGCAAGAGTAGTTACTACTCTTTCCCCACCGCCAATAGCTCCGAAATAGTCATGAAAGATGGCGATCTTCACTGCAATTCACCGGTTAACCTGATTTTTTCCCTATTTATTGAAGATACTGTTTGTAATTTTTTCCTGCCTTTGCTTATTTTAATATAGACGTTTTACGTTGATGAGTTTACGGAAAAACCGAATAAGTGAAAGTCCTTTATTGCAGACATAAAGTAATCTCTGGCTATACTTTCGATTCAATCCCTATTTTATGATCCCAGTAGGTAAATATTGATTTGAGACTCTGTTCAAATGAGATTGTGGGTTCCCAGCCCAAATCCTGTTTGATTTTCTTATAGCTGCCAATAATCCGTGGATTGTCAATCGGGCGGATTTGAGCTTGTTCCTGGTGCACATCTACCTGGATGCCAAGTATTTCAGACATCGTTCTCACAATATCCCTGATTGCCCGGCCCTGGCCGCTGCATATGTTGTACACCTCTCCTTTTTTCCCTTTGGAAAGGAGAAGGTCATATGCCCCGATAACATCATGCACATCGACAAAATCGCGGACAATATCACCATTGCCGATAGTGATTACTGGTTTCTGAATTCCACGGGCAACTTGTACAAACTGTTTGACTATTGCGCTGACAACGAAGCGATCGGTCTGTCCGGGACCACAGTGGTTGAATGAACGGGTACAGCAGATATCAAGATTATAGCCTTTGGCGTATATTCTGGCAAGTTGCTCCTGTGCTACCCGTGCAACTGCGTAGGGATTTTCCGGGCTTTGAGGCCTGTCTTCAGATATGGGAAGATCCTGTTCGGATACAATCCCATATTGTTCAGATGACCCGATTGAAAGAACCCGGGCAGCATTGTCGTTAAGCCTGACCGTATCGATGATATTCAGGAAAATATTGGTGTTATTCAGAAATGAGAATACCGGAGTCTTCCAGCTCTCGGCAACGGAACTCTGCGCTGCGAGGTGGAGGATATAATCAGGCTGGATATCCTCGATCAGCAATTTTATTCTCGGAATATCATTGAGATCTGCCTGATGGAAATGATGACCATTGAGCAATTGCGGGGGAATGTTCACAAAATCCCATGCAGGTCTCGACCGGCTGATGCCATGAATCTCGAGATCCCTGCGATGCGTGGTCAGGTGGTGAACAAAATGTCCCCCGACAAAACCGCTTATACCCGTGATGAGTATTTTTTTCATGAATTCCCCTTTAATATACATTATTCCAGAATCACAGCGAAAAAGATATGCGGTTTCATGTGTTTAATCGATTGTTTATATGTTCAATTTTTATCCGAAATGAATATTTCCTGAATTATCCGGTTAATCCGTTTTTGAAAATCTTTTTCCAATCATTTATTGAATTAAAAGTCAATTATTTTGTGTATCGCGCACTATTACAACTGGATATTCAATGGATCTGCATTCCAATAATAAAAACAGTGTTGATGTCTCGGTAATACTTCCTGCTCTCAATGAAGAGCAGACAATCGGAGAATGCATTACCAAAATACTGAAAGTATTCCGTGATAATGCAATCAATGGTGAGATAATAGTTTCTGATTCTTCGACAGATCGGACTGCGGAGCTTGCTGAATCTTTAGGGGCGAAGGTCTATCATCATGAAAAAAACGGTTACGGAAATGCCTATCTTACCGGGTTCAGACACGCACGTGGTCGTCTTATTGTTATGGGGGATGCAGACAACACCTATGATTTTTCTGAAATTCCCAAACTAATCGCCCCTGTCAGGAATGGTGCGGATTTTGTTATCGGCTCACGCTTTAAAGGTACAATTCATGAGGGTTCGATGGACGGACTCCATCGGTATATCGGCAATCCTCTGCTGACCTGGATGATCAATATATTTTTCCATACACATTTTTCTGATGCACATAGCGGGTTTCGTGTCATTACCCGCGAAGGATTTGACCGGCTTCATGTAAAGAGCGGAGGCATGGAGTTCGCCTCTGAAATGCTTGTAATGGCATCGAAAGAAGGACTGAAAATCGTTGAAGTTCCCATCGATTATTATCCCCGACTGACACCCTCCAAATTGCATAGTTTCGCAGATGGATGGCGCCACATCCGGTTTGTTCTCCTCATGAAACCGTTACCCTTCATCGCCATCCCGGGATTTTTATTTTCATTAACGGGGCTTTTCCTGATGACGTTTTTTTATATTCAGGGTGAAATTGAATCTTCCCATCTCCATTCCTTCATTCTTGGCGCAATCCTGATGATGGGAGGTGTTCAGGTTGTTCTTTCAGGGTTCCTCATGAAGACATATTCGGTTATCCACGGATATGAGAGCAAGGCAGGGATCATAGAACTGTTGATGAAATACCACAATCTTGAAATATTCCTCGTTCTGGGTTTTTTTTTGGTTTCTGCCGGAATACTGGTTGGTCTGAACATATTCCTCCGCTGGGTATCGATGAGTTTTGGTTTTATCTCTGAGATTTCCACGGCAATAATATCCCTCGTGTTGATCGTAAGCGGAATCCAGATCTTCCTTTTCGCAGTGTTCCAGAGTATGATGCTTCTCAATGAGAATACCAATGACCTGTAGGTAAGCAGGATGAAGATCGCATTCATCTACGATGTCATCTATCCTTACGTCAAAGGGGGGGTTGAAAAGCGTGTATGGGAACTTGCCGTAAGGCTCTCCCGAAGAGGCCATGATGTCCATCTTTTTGGCATGAAATTCTGGGATGGTGAGGACATTCTCATACGGGATGGTATCATCCTGCATGGTGTCTGTCCTGCACAAAAACTGTATACAGGCAGCCGAAGATCGCTCTGGCAGCCCCTTTATTTTAGTTTATGTCTTATTCTTCCCTTACTGAAGGAAAAAATCGATATTATTGATTGCCAGCAGTTTCCCTATTTCTCATGTTTTTCGGCAAAATTTGTTTCATTGCTGAAAAAAGTTCCTCTTGTAATCACCTGGCATGAAGTCTGGGGGACCTATTGGTATGAATATCTCGGATGGAGAGGATTTGGAGGGAAATGTACAGAACGACTGGTAGCAAGGCTGACTTCAAATACTATCGCCGTGTCGAAAACTACTGCAAATAACCTTGAAATTCTCGGAATATCTTCGAACATTGATATTATTCCGAATGGTGTTGAACTACAAAGAATCCGGTCCATCCGGCCATCTGATTCTGTCTCGGACGTCATATTTGTGGGAAGATTGATCAGAGAGAAACATGCTGATTTTTTAATTCAGGCTTTTAGCAACCTTCTCACCGACAAACCTGCACTCAAACTCACCATCATCGGTGAAGGACCCGAACACGATTCCATTGTGAAGCAAATTAATGAATATTTCATTAACAACCAGGTTCACTTGATAGGATTCCAGGAAAATTACGATGAAATTATCGCCCATATGAAATCATCAAAAATATTTGTACTCCCTTCTACCCGGGAGGGTTTCGGTATTTCCGCGCTTGAAGCACTGGCATGCGGGCTTCCCGTTGTGACCATCGATCATTCGGCGAATGCAATCCGCGATTTAATAAATGGAAATAACGGGTTCCTCTGTTCATTGTCGGCCGAAGATCTTGCCGATACTATCCGCCTCGCGCTCCAGAGCTATAAGGAAATGCGGGAATCCTGTATTCTCTCTGCCACGGCATTTGACTGGGAGCACATCACCGTTGATATCGAGGAATTTTATCACACGGTGATGGCCGGTCATGGATCGGGGAAATAATACATTGAAATATTTTTTCGAGATAACCCGTCTTGGAATTGTCTACCCGGTAACCCGTCTTCCCCCGGTTATGTCATCTTCTGTAACTGCAATGTACCGCGATGTGCCGGCAATATGGTAATCAGCCGTTGCACGGACGTCATAGGGACTTCCCCCTGTCGGATAGGGGACGACAAACATACCATTTTCACTCTCCTGTCGGTACACAAATGTCCGCCCGGTGTTTGTCACAACAGGCAGTTCAATAATACCCTCTCCGGGTATCTGAGCTCCCCTGACATATTCAAATATTTTTACATATTTTATTCCGGGAAGGGTGATGGGATCGGATTCCGGAAACGGGGTGACTGACGCATTTTCCAAAGACTCGTGGACCAGCCGGTAATGCTGAAGTGCCGAAACCTGCTGCACAGGCCTGTCCGGAATATCTGAAAAGATATTTGCATATTCAGTTGGCAGGAGTTCCGGTCCTTCTTTCATGATGGGTGTGGTGGTATCGAGATTGGAGGCATTGATGAACCTGTCCTGGATGATGACCCGGGCAAAACCGGATATTTCTGAAGTCTCGCCCGAGGTTGGCTGTCGTATTTCATACCGGACATAGTTCACCGTTCCCGGAACGATCATTGATCCATCAAAATTGTGAAGTCGCACCACCATCGTCTGGAAATACGACTCGTCGAATTTATGGGTAATCTTCAGGTTCGTGACGTCATTTGGATCGGGTACAAGGAAATATTTTATATATGGGGAAATGTCGACGGAATTGCTCTGCCAGGGTACAAGGTTCGTGAACGTATCGACTGCCATTTTTGAATCCGTGATAACATATCTGCCCCCGAGTTTCCCGTTGATACTATTGGCTTGTGATTCATTCACGCTCAGGAAAAATGCAGCAGTACCTTCAGGACCCCCCAGATTATCCTGAAACGGGTTGGTAACAGGAATCCGGTGGGCGAAAAATGTAATCCAGTGGCCGGCATCCCATAATCCCATAATCCCGTACGATTCAGCCGGATACGTAAATTCCCGTGCTTCATACGATGCATAATAATCAACCCCGGTCTCAGGTGTTTCAGATCTCATCCATTCCAGCGAGTCGATCCAGTCGCGGGAGATTTCATTTCCCGGCGTGCTCAGACCATACCGGATTTCCTGAGCGACAGTTATTGCAACAAGACCGGTGGTGAGAAGCACTATTGCAAGAATGGTAAAATTTTTTATTGTGTCGAGACGTTCTGGTGTTTTTTTAACGGGATGTTTTGCAGTTTTCTTTCTATCCTGTTTTAGGGTTGATGAATTTTTTTTCGATGGGTCACCTGCCGTATCCGTGGATGATGGGTGAGGCTGGGAAAAACGGGAGAGCAGAGCGGATCCGTATCCGGCCAGCGAACTTCCTTCCCAGGTGAGAGCTTCACCGATACAGATGGCAGTCAGCACCACAACATTTACGGTAAAAAAATACACGAATCTCTGGAATCGTATGGTCACGAGCAGCATCAATACTGACCAGATCAACAGGAAAATGTGCCGGCTCTCCTGTTTTTTCACGGTATAATATCCCAGTACCAGTAATCCCCCGGCCATCAGGATGAGTGCACCGTTAAAATTGTCCCAGGCACCTGACAACGTCCAGGGAAGGGTCTCGACGACGCTTACCGAAAATTCCGACGAGCCGAAGAACAGTGCCATTGCCTGCTGGCTTAACGTCTGGAATGGAGGATAGATCTGAATAAAAATAATACTTCCTGCAGCAAGCACGGCAAGGCTTATCAGGTATACACTTTTTTTTCCCCGGAATAATGATGAAAGAATAAACAGAACGAGCGTTCCGGCAATGAGCGCGAGGAGAACGTACGGTATCCCGATCGAATAACGGGTTATTGACAGGCCCTCGGATTTGAATCCGAAGATGAAGAGAAGAAGTACTGATACTGTAAGCGTTACTCCATTCACCACCGGCAGGTAGATGGAATCGTTCTTCTGAAAATAATCGATGACAGCCTGGACGAAGGTATAGACTGCAATTACTGCCAGCGTAAGAATTACGGTGGTTGATACAAGAAGAGCGAGGAAAAAGAGGATGCCGGTTATGGTTGAAAGAGCCAGCGGGTAATGAAGGCTTATTCTCTCTTTTATATCAACCGGGTGAGCTTTCACATAGGACAGCGTAGAGATATACCCGAGGAGGAAGAGGGTACTGAAGAGGACTTCCCCGACATGATGATCAACCCACCCATACGATGAAAAGGAAAAATACTGGACAGACACAACAGACATCAGTCCCGCCGCGATAATTCCCGTATTTCTGTCCCGTATTGTCTTTCCCAGCTGGTACATCACCGGGACCATGAGCATGGCCATGATCGGGGCAACCCAGCCCGCAGTAAAAATTATCGCATTGCGCGTGGTCGCACCTGTGATCAGGCAGAGCGTGGCAGCGATGAACGGGTACAGCGGCCCCCAGTCGACCAGCTTTCCGGTGGGATACGCGGTCATCGGATCAAACCAGTTGTACTGCGGAAAGTCCCTGACCATGGCCTCGATTTGTCTCAGGGTATACCACGAATCCGTGTCATAGGTATACAAAAATCCCGGATCTTTGATGAAAAATGCAGGGATCATCCTGAGAACGAGGGCTACCCCCATGAAAATAAGGATGACTGCTGCAATACGGTAATTCCGGTGTTTCGTAAGGCTGGCCAGATCCATTGATACATACTAATGAAGTAAAAATATAATAAACCTTCAAAACCCCTGCTGAATTTTCATGGCAATGAGTGTTTGACAATACCTGAAGTTACCATCAGGAACAGCTTCAGAATAATCTTTAACGGACTTTATAGAAACTCCAAACCTGATGAGTAACTGATAGTTAGATCTCCGCGGGTTTCCGGTAGGGGAAATACCTCAGTGGCGGGAGCAAAGCCCACGGGAACGTTATGAAATGATGATTTTCCGGCTCTGTTGAAACCCTAATATTTCAACAAATTGCTAATCACCTATTATCGGAGGGGACAGTGCCTGTCCCCCCGAACCGCCCCTGCGCTTTGCGATGGTGTTGTATTACCTTCTCTGGAAATATCGCTCCAGAGGGGATGCCACAGCGCCGGAGGCGGAGGCATTACGTGCCGTAGCCCTAAAAGAGCGTTGAGAAATATATTGTGAGGATTTCAACAAAGCCGATTTCCCATGAGATTGAATTAAACAGATGTAAGGAATGTTTATTCCTCATAATTATTTGCGATGTACCCCGCCGCCCCCGACGGGGCGCCACCGCGGCGGATCAGTATCTATAAGCATATTTGTATATACCACACTGCCCCCTCCGTGCCTCGGAAAGGCCCTAAGCCTAGGAGCCCTCATAAAATTACATGGTTTAATGATTTTCAGGTTCGGGTGTGATCTCCGTCATTTGTGTTTCTTCGGAGCCCTTAAACAAATGAATTGACCGGTGAGAGTTTGATCTCCTGGTAACGTATACGATGACGAGTCACTTTTCCTTTATTCAGTTCTCGTGGAGGGATTATTCAGATACATTGTACCCGATCAGAAGACGGACTCTTTTCCCGTACTGCAGAAATTTTTCAAAAATTTCCTTGAAGGAAATTCGTGGACACTTGTCACGATAATTCTCCCGCTACCTACCCGCTTTTCAATTATCACGTCGCTTGATTCAGCGGCTCCCCTGCATTCGCCTTCGTGGGAAGGAAATGAACCATCGCACTCGATTGACAGGGGATCATAATCATCGATGATAGTCCCGCCATCAGAATCCGGTGTGCACTCGATCCGCCGCGGGTGACAGTCATGCCGGTACAGTACCGGGAACGGCAGCCAGTCGTAGGCATCCGGTTTATCGGCAGCTGCACCGAAGACGAGGAGGTTTCCGCCATGTTCAACGAACCTTTCAATCCGTGGAGCTGCCGAGCGGAGCGCCGGGAGCAGGTTTGAATACGCAGGGTTGGCAAAACCCGTTGGAATGATGAGGCAGTTGAAAGAACCACGATAAAAGGGTGCTGCAAGCATATGAGGGGTGACAAGCTCGCACGAAATCCCGCAGTCTTCGATATACCGGTTGAAATGTTGTTTCGTCTGCCAGACAAAGGCGGCCCGGCAGCTCATCCTTTAATCACTCCAAGAGGAGAGAGGCGTGCCACGAGCCGGGAAATTCCTATCTCATGGACAACATTTACGACCTCATCGATGGGCTTGTAGACTCCGGGGGCTTCGTCAGCAATGGCATTCTCACTGTGCGCCCTGACAATAATCCCTTCCTTCAACAGATTTGCCGTAATTTCCCTGCCGTTAAGACTCTTCTTTGCCTGAGTACGGCTCATGATCCGGCCGGCACCATGGCAGGTACTCCCGAATGTTCTGTCCATGGCAAGCCTGGTACCATGCAGGACATACGAGCTTGTCCCCATGCTTCCCGGGATAATCACCGGCTGTCCGATCGATATAAGATCGACGGGAAGATCGCGCGTTCCCGGCCCGAATGCGCGGGTCGCACCTTTCCGGTGGACACAGACTTCCACGCTCTTCCCATCCAGCGTATGCTCCTCGATCTTTGCCACATTGTGCGCGACATCATAAACAAGAGGCATTTCTTCATAACCAATCCCGAATATCTTTGAGAGTACCTGGCGCGCAGTATGACTTATTATCTGACGGTTAGCCCATGCATAATTGGCCGATGCTGCCATCGCACCAAAATATGCCTTCCCTTCCGGTGAAGTTACCGGGGCACAGGCAAGTTGCCGGTCAGGGATCGTGATCTGATATTTTTTTGTGGCACTTTCGAGAATTTTCAGGTGATCGGTGCAGACCTGGTGGCCAAGACCCCGTGAACCACAATGGATCATGCAACAGACCTGGCCTAATAAAAGGCCAAATGCCTGTGCGGCGACCGGGTCGAAAATTTCCCGTACCACCTGTATTTCAAGAAAATGGTTGCCCGATCCGAGTGTCCCGCCCTGAGGGATACCCCGCTGTTTTGCCTTTGCAGACACGGACCGGCTGTCTGCTGTTTTCATGTACCCGCCCTCTTCACACCTTACCAGGTCGCGTTCAACACCATACCCTTCGCTGACTGCCCACCGGGCACCCTTCATCATCATTCCGTCGAGTGACTGTGAGGAGACCTTCAGGCTGCTTTTGGCACCGACACCCGTAGGTACTGTCCGGAAGAGTTCATCAATGAGATCACGGCGGCCGCTCACATCCTTATGGAGCAGTGGTGTTGAGAGCAACCGTACCCCGCAATTAATGTCAAAACCGACTCCCCCGGGTGAGATAACTCCCTCCTCAACAGAAAATGCAGCCACACCACCGATGGGAAATCCATAGCCCCAGTGGATATCCGGCATGGCGAGTGCATGGTTCAGGATCCCCGGCAGGGTTGCCACGTTGGCAAGCTGATGGACTGCACCCGGTTCGAGCGTCTTTGCCAATGATTCAGAAAGAAAAAATCTTCCCGCAACCCGCATGCCCGGGACATACCCCACAGGCACCTCCCATTCATGCATCCCGACCCGGTTTATCCCCTCAAGCATACATCCACCTCATTCTCAGACATCAAATATGATGTCCAGCATATATCCGTTCGCATCATGCAGGATATCAAGACCTGAATAGGAGATACCCTTCACTTCAGTACCTCCGGCATGCCGTGCAGGATCAAACGGCTCTCCATCCAGCTCGGCAACAAGCAAAAGACCATTGATCCGGATTCCAGCCTCTGAAAAGACAAGTCCCTCCACCTCGGATACAAACAGCACTTCAGAAAGGAAATCCGCAAGGAGCGATTCAGGATCCGTCGATTCGATCCTGATTTCCCGTGTCGTACCCCCATGACGGGATGTTCCGTACATCACCTGCATCAGGGCTTTGAAGGTCTCAGAAAAAAGTTCTTCAAGTGTGGAGGCGGATGCATGAATTTTTACATCGGCGGTATGGGGGATCTCTTCAAAACTCATCCGTATTCGGGTCCCGCACTGTCTTCATCATCAAAAAAAGGGATCATATCCATGCGGATGCTGTGAAGGAATCGTGCCTGGTGAACAGAAACATAGATCATATGATTCCCTGCCCGGAGGAGGAGGTCTGTTTTTTTCGGGGGTTTAACCCGGACTGGTAACAGAATCGGGCCGCCGCACGAAGTGCATATGCGAAAATCACAGTCCCTCTTGTTAATATATTCAATTACCTCGGGAACAATAGCAATCTCGCTTGTGCAGGCGCTTTCTTTGGTATACATGATGCTATAATAATAGGAACCGATTTGGTAAAAAACCGTTGCGGATCTGCCGGGGTTTTAATTGACCCCGACTATCCTTACAACAATGTCAAAATATTTTTCTTTAAGTTCGTAGGTGTTTGATCCATCAGCATTTCTGAGGGCATGGAGAATACCGATTCTTGATGCGATGATGCCGACCATTGAGGCAATCGCATGGAAGGTAACAGCAAACTGAGTCTGAAGCAGGGCGACGAGTTCAGCAATGGTAAGTGATTTTATCTTAACAAAAAGTCTGAGTAATTCCCGCCGGATTCCGGTCCTGTCCCGTGAAAGATATGACTGCAACCGTCCTTCAACGACTCGTTTGATCTCTGAAGGAGATCTCATAGGTTTACTGTCACCGGTCTCTCTATTTATATTTTTTTATTTTATGCGCATCCCCTCCACAAAAATTTCCTCATCGAAAAAGGGACCCGTATCTCTGTGCAGCGGTTGCCGCAGGACCGGCTCCTGTTGCCTGCTGTACCGATGACTTCTCTGGTAACTATTTAATCGTTCATGAACAGATAATTACGATATGGGATTGATCAACTATAACATTGAGAAATATTCGCCAAAACAGTTGGTGATAATCCCTCTTGTACTCCTGGCAATATCCCTTGTGCTGCTCGCTCTGA